>VFQM010000303.1_pt1 | contig 57146 bp, 60 predicted proteins | sample 3512391 | NCBI WGS metagenome assembly VFQM01 (sample SAMN10412369, study PRJNA504923) | tailings metagenome | isolation source: Replicate 1 from Balatoc abandoned mine | place: Philippines | reverse complement strand
GAATAACGAATAACGAATAACGAATAACGAATAACGAATAACGAATAACGAATAATGTCTCCACAAACCACCCATACAGCTATCATTAAATCTGCTGCTGCCAATATGGGTTTTAGTTTTTGTGGTATTGCTAAAGCTGAGTTTTTAGAAGATGAAGCACCACGCTTAGAGGAGTGGTTGCAAAAAGGATATCAGGGTAAAATGTCCTACCTGGAAAATTATTTCGATAAACGCCTCGACCCGCGTTTATTGGTGCCGGGTGCTAAATCCATTATCACCCTGGGTTACAATTATTATCCAAGTGAAGACCTTGCACAAAACAGTTCTTTAAAAATCGCCAAGTATGCTTATGGCGAAGACTATCACTTTGTGATTAAGGATAAACTCAAAGCACTATTGGAAGAGCTTCGCCTGAGCATTGGCGAGATTGATGGTCGTGCCTTTGTAGATTCGGCTCCCGTAATGGAAAGGGCCTGGGCACAACGTGCGGGTATGGGCTGGGTAGGTAAAAATTCCTTATTGCTTAATAAGCAAATGGGCAGTTTCTTTTTTTTAGCAGAACTGATCATTGATCTTGAGTTAGACTACGATTCACCAATCAAAGATTATTGCGGCACATGCACGGCTTGTATGGATGCCTGTCCTACAGAGGCCATACCTGAACCTTATGTTGTGGACGGCAGTAAATGCATCTCCTATTTTACCATAGAGTTAAAGGAGGCAATACCGGAGGAAGTAAAAGGGAAATTTGACAACTGGATTTTTGGTTGTGATATATGCCAGGATGTATGCCCATGGAATCGCTTTTCAAAGCCACACCAGGAAAAAAAGTTTGAACCAAGCGATGAATTAAAAAATCTTTCTAAAAACGATTGGAAAGAAATTACAACAGAAGTCTTTCAACAGGTATTCAAAAAGTCAGCTGTAAAACGTACTAAACTTGAGGGCCTGCAGCGTAATATCGATTTTGTAAAAGGGCATTAAATAAAAAAGCTGTTTGAAAATAAATCCAAACAGCTTTTTGTAAGACGATGCTTTTAATTAAGCAGCCATGGCCGTTACATGCTGAACTGCATCAGGTTTTTTCCCCAACATTTTTAATTGACGTGCATGTGCTTTAATAGCCTGCCAGAATGTTTCCTTGGATTGATAAGGAACACCAAACTCTTTAGCTGTAGCTTCAACAATTTTAGAGATTTCTTTGTAGTGTACGTGACAGATATTAGGGAACAAGTGATGCTCAACCTGATAATTTAATCCACCAACATACCAGGAAAAAATTTTGTGCTTGCGACCAAAGTTAGTGGTGGTGCGCATCTGGTGTATGGCCCAGTTATTCTCTAAAGTGCCACTTTCATCAGGTGTAGGGTAAGCCGTGCCTTCAATAACGTGCGCTGGTTGAAAGATAACAGCCAAGATAAAACCAGCCAGGTAATGCATAGCAATAAAACCAACTAATACCTGCGTGAAAGTAACATCAAGCAATAGCATGGGTACCACAAAAATATAACTGAAGTATATAAGCTTTGTGAAAATCATAATCGCTAACTCCTTAGCAAGTGAAGACTTTTGTCTTGTAAGTAAACCTTCCTGGTGATATTTAAACACACGGTAAAAATCTTTTGTGAAAGTCCATACTAATGTCATTAAACCATATAATAACCAACCGTAGATGTGCTGGAAGCGATGAATAGGTCTCCACTTAGATTCAGGTGAAAGACGTAGCACGCCTCTTGGGCTGATGTCTTCATCAGCATCGTGAACATTAGTATAAGTATGGTGCAGTACGTTATGTTGTATTTTCCAGTTCATCATATGAGCACCAACCAGGTTTAGTGAATAACCCAGAAAAGTATTAACCCAAGCTTTATTAGAATAAGCACCATGGTTGGCATCGTGCATAATAGATAAACCTATGCCAGCTTTACCAAAACCCATGAGTATACACAAGCCGAAAAGAATCCAAAGGTTAGAAGTAATGCCGCCAATAATTAAGAAGTAAGGCGTAAAATAAAGTGAGAACATAAAGATGGTCTTGATGACCATTTCAGTGTTAGCTGTTTTGTCAATGTTGTTGCTTTTGAAATAACTGTTGACACGTTGACTTAGCGTAGAAAAAAATTCAGGGCGCTCTTTTGCAAATTGAAGTGATGGTAAACTCATGTACTTTTAATTTTAATCCAAATAGTGCTTTAATTGATTTGGGCACACTACCTGCATCTCAAAGATAACACTCTAAAGGCTAAGAACATACCCTTCGCTACGATATTTACGTCCGCTTGTATAAATACCCGATTTTGGTTAAGCATACGTACATTTGTATGGCAAAATAAAAAGTGGGACATTGAACAATACCCCACTTTTGTTTAACAAAACATTGCTTTTTTATCAACTTTGAAAGGCATTATTCTACAACTGTGCCTTTCAGTGTAAGTACGGGGTTTTCGTTTGCATTAGATTGAACAGTGACTGTTTTTACAAATGCGCCCAATTTTCCGGCATCAAAAGTGGCTTTAATATAGCCATTGGCTCCAGGCGCAATTGGGTCCTTGGAATAATTGGTAACAGTGCATCCGCAAGATGCTGTAACACTGGTAACAATAAGTGCTTCAGATCCTGTGTTTGTAAATTCAAATTCGTGACTCACTGGAGTGCCCTTTGAAATGTTACCAAAGTCATGTTGTGTTTTACTCCAGTTGAATACGGCAGCACTATGGCAATAGGCTACAAAGGCAATAAAGCTGGCGAAGAAAATGATTGTTACTTTTTTCATGATGTTTTTGTTTAAGTGATTATTGATTTTTAATAAGGATATAAAGATTGCGTGTTGCAGCTTTATCAGCTGTTAAGGCTTTGCTAACAATTGTTAATGATTGTTAATCAAAAACCTGGATCATTGGTTTAACGTATTTTTACAAAGTGAAAAGCTCTACCTTAAGAATAGTAGTTGTTTTAGCTGCCCTAAGTATTGTGGGCATAACCATTACTCAGGTTTACTGGGTAAGAAAGGCTTTTGATTTACAAAGATCAGATTTCGACAGACAAGTAAATACGGCTTTAATGTCTGTAGCCCAACAATTTTTCGAATTGCAAAACACCCCCCCCCCGGCCAATAACCCCGTTGAACAACTATCCACAAATTATTTTGTGGTTATGCTCAACAGCGATATTAATCCCTCCATGCTGGAATTTTTATTACGGACAGAGTTTGAGAAAAGAAATATAAAAACTGATTTTGAATACGGCATTTATGATTGTTCGCAGGAGTGTATGGTGTATGGTAAAGTGGCTGCAGCGGGCCTGATAAAAAGTGAACCCAAGCCAGAGTCAATACCTAAGCTAAAAAACGCCAGCTATTATTTTGGCGTTCGATTTCCCGGGCGTGAACTTCAACTCATCAATCAAATGGGCATCTGGACTTTCTCCTCACTCGTACTTTTGGTTGTAATTGTATTTTTTACCTATGCCTTGTTTGTCATTCTGCGTCAAAGACGTTTATCTGAAATTCAAAAAGATTTCATTAATAACATGACGCATGAATTCAAAACACCTCTGTCTACTATAGCCCTTTCTACAGAAGTATTACGAGAGCAGGCAAGACAAAATAACGAAATTCGTTCACTCAGTTACACTAAAATTATTGATCAGGAAACAGATCGTATGCGTCAGCACCTGGAACGACTACTGCAGGTGGCCAAACTGGATAAAGCAGATATGGCGTTGAAACGCGAAATAATAGATGTACATGAACTGTTGCACAATGTACTGGGCAATATGCAGCCGCAGTTTAACGATAAGGATGTAGATGTATCTTTGGCGTTAACGGCTACAAACACTAAAATTAACGCAGACCAGCATCACTTGAGTAATGTATTTATGAATGTGTTTGACAATGCCATGAAGTATACAGAGGTGAAGCCATTGATAAAGGTCACTACAATACAGCGTGGCAAGTTTATTACGATACAGATAAACGATAACGGAATTGGCATTGCTCCTGAATATCAAACAAAAATATTTCATAAGTTTTTCAGAGTGCCTACCGGTAATGTACACAATGTTAAAGGATTTGGTCTTGGCCTGAGCTATGTGAAGCAGGTTATTGAGGCGCATAGAGGAAGCGTTAGTATTAGCAGCCAGGTAAATGAAGGCACTACAATCAGCATACACTTACCAATAATAGAATGAAGCAGCATAAAATTCTTTTGGTAGAAGATGATGCCAATCTTGGCTTTGTTATTAAGGACAACCTTAGCCTGAAGGGTTATGAAGTAACCTTATGTACCGATGGTCGTCAGGCTATGGATAATTTTAAGGCATCGTTGTATCAACTCTGCTTGCTTGATGTAATGCTTCCAAAAGCAGACGGTTTTACCGTGGCCCGTTATATAAGGGAGTACGATAAAGAAGTTCCAATACTTTTTCTTTCTGCCAAGAACATGACAGAAGATAAATTGTCAGGCTTTAGAACGGGCGCGGATGATTACATTACCAAGCCTTTTAGTTTCGAAGAGCTTTTTTACAGGATTGAAGTTTTTTTGCGTAGAAGAAAGCCCCTATTAGACGCAGAACACATTGTAGCCCGGCTAGGGACTTACATTTTCGACTCAGCCAAATTAACATTAGAGTGTCCGCAATGCTCTAAAACACTTACCCAACGGGAAGCACTTATACTCCAAATGCTTTGCCTACATCAAAACAACACCCTGAAGCGTGAAGAAATATTAAATCAAGTCTGGGGTAGTGATGATTATTTTATGGGAAGGAGTCTGGACGTATTTATTTCTAAGTTGCGTAAATATTTGCAATACGACCCAACTGTGCAAATTATAAATCAGCATGGAGTGGGCTTTAGCCTGCGGGTGGAGGAAAAGTAATAGGCTTTGAATGCCATTAAGTTTTTTTTGCGCTATCTTGTAATGCGTAAATGAGCTTTTCTATGACTAAAATTATTTTTCTGCTCCTCTTCAGTAGTACACTCTTTGCACAAGGTGGTAAAATCACAAATGCAAAAAATTTATACGAAGTCAAGAAATTTTCAGAAGCAAAGAAGCTTCTTTTGAGTATCGCAAAGGGTCAGGCAGATTTTGCGGCTTCACGCTATTATTTGGGAAGGATAGCCTTTGATGAAAAACAATTCGAAGATGCAGCCGATTATTTCGAAGAAGCAACAGAGGCCGATAATAAAGTAGCTGACTATTTTAACTGGCTGGGAAATGCTTTAGGCACCATTGCCAAAGATGCCAATCCTTTTAGACAAGGCTTACTTGCTCCAAAAATGAAAAGCGCCTGGGAGAGTGCCATTGCACTTGACTCAAAAAATTTAGACGCCCGAAGATCGCTCATTGAATACTATACACAAGCACCTGGTTTTATGGGGGGAAGCTTTGAAAAAGCCCATGAGGTGGCTAATCAAATTAAAAAAATCAATATCGCGGAGGGGCATTTGGCCGGAGGGAGGATTTACATGAAGGAAGAGAAATTTGCAGAAGCTGAAAAGGAGTTTGTGGCCATGGCAAAAGTAAACCCGGATTATGCTGGAGGCTTGGCTAATTTTTATGTAAGCAGAAAGCAATATGACAAAGCCTTTAGTATTTACGAAGAGCAGAATGCAAAGGAACCACAAAATATGCAAACGATTTATCAGCTAGGCAGATTAAGTGCAGTTAGTGGAACACGATTAGCTGCAGGAGAATCCCATTTAAAAAAATATTTGAGCTATCAACCCAAAGCGGGCGAACCTTCCCATGCAGCAGCATACATGAGGCTGGGTAATATTTATGAAAAGAAGGGTGATAAAGTAGCTGCAAAAAAAGCTTATGAGACATCATTGCAATTAGATGCTAGTTTACAGGAGGCTAAAGACGGATTGGCACGAGTTAAGTAATGATTAGTCTATATTAAAAATAATTTTAAGAAGTAAAACCACGCTTTATGATGAAAAATATTGATACTGCTTTTGGTCTGATCTTAATCCTTCTTTGTGTTTATAATTTTACTTTGGCGCAAGGTCTGGATGGACTTGAGGGGCAAACAAATTTGCAAATGCTTGGTGGAAATAGTTTAACCGCCCGCACTTTCGATAATCGTTATGATGGTGTGGAGGGTTTCCCCACTTTAGTAAAGGACTTTGTAAGGGGGAGAATAATCATGAACAAGAATCAGGTGCTAAAGGCAGATTTCATAAACTACGATGTTTTTAATGATGAGGTTTTTGTTAATAAAAGTGGAAAAGAGCTGATCGTAAGCCGTGCTAATGTCCAGTCATTTGAGTTAGATGTAAACGGCACTACGCTTATATTCAGTAAAGAAAAAAATGCTGAGGGAGAAATTGGTTATTACCAGGTTTTAACAAGCGGTAATTTTTCTCTTTTCATAAAACATAAAAAAGTATTTCGCAAAGCTGATTATCAGGGCGCATATAGTGCTAACAGAACAAAAGATGAGTTTACTGATGAGCAGAAATTTTATTGGTCAAAAGATAACTTGGACTTATTGAAGCTTAAAAACAAAAAATCGTTACTTAACGAATTAGGTGATAGTTCGGATAAAGCTGAAAAGTTTATAAAAGAGAATAATATTAAAATAGATTCTCAAGATGATTTGTTAAGATTGTTCCAATATTTGAATGAATCATTGAAGAATTGAGCTGATGAAAAGATTTCAACAGACCAAATATTGAAATATGTCAAGAAATTTATTTATTCTATCCCTAGTACTTATACTTTTAATCGGAAGATTTTTGCAATTGTATAGTCTTGGAATTGCAGGAGTATCAGTTATCCTATTGGGAGCGCTTAGTGTAACTGCTCGTAGGCATTATTTAAAAATGAAACCTTTGTTCGACAGTCCATTGCATGATATCATAAAGTATTTTAAGTTACCATAATAAGAATAGGGTAGAGTTAATAAAAAACTTGTATTTTTTAGTAGCGTTGGGAAAATGCAAAAACAGATTTTTGGAAAAATTACTGCAGAAAGGATATCAATTGTAGAAGTGTTTAAATTTTTTTTTTGCTTTCATATCAAATTCGCGAGTAAAAGCTTATGATTAGATAATATGTCACTAAAACACTATAACTTGCTTCCGATTTATAGCAAATTTTAGATAGCTGAAAATGAAATCGTATTTTTTAAAACTGTATAGCTACAACGATTGGGCAAATAAGAAGGTAATAGCTTGTTTAAAAAAACAACAAGTAAGTGACGACAAAATTCTGACTTTAATGAGCCACACGCTTTCCGCCTTGCACATTTGGCTGGCCAGGATAACTGGAAACTCAACTGCTCCCTATCCTTTATGGAAACAATATAATCTTGTTGAGTTAGAAAGCATGTCTGATAACATCGGCAAAAAGTGGTTAGCCTATGTAAATGAAAATGAAAGTTTCGATAGAGAGTTATCGTATAACAATTATGTAGGAGATCCTTATAAAAACAAAGTGGAGAACATCATGATTCACCTAGTTAACCACTCCACTTACCATCGTGCCCAGGTTGCCATATTACTTCGACAAAAAGGCTTTGAACCTGTAAACACAGACTTTATCACCTACGACAGGGTAATAACGGGTCAGCTACCGGATTAAGCTTTTAGAAAAAGTAAAGATTGCTTAAAAACTTACATTTAGCGGGCTTGGCAAGGTTTGTAAATTGACAATACCCAATTTGGTGTATATTCGTACTCGGTTTTAGTCTACCAAAGCCCCAAGCAAATGGTAAAAAGAGTTATAGCAACCTTAGTGTTGCTTATCGTTAGTTTAGTGTCTGTAATTGCGCAAGGCAAACCCATTGCTTTAGATGGTTTTTTAGATACCCGTAACTATAATTTTGAGCAAGCACCGCTTTCTTTAAATGGTCAATGGCGTTATTATGCTGATAAACAGGTAGAACATTTCGAAACGCCTTCAGATTTTATTCTTATTGATTTCCCCCATCGCTGGAATGACGGCAATAGTCAGGGGGTTGCAACGTATAAGCTATCTGTTTTGGTAAAACCAGGCCAAAAATCATTAGCTGTAGATATACCTCAACTTTATTGTGCCTATAATTTGTGGATAAATGGTGTTTTAGTTGCTAAAAATGGTGTAGTAAGTTCTTCACGAAGAACAACTCAACCCCAATGGCTTCCTCAAGTTGTTAGTTTTCCCATTACTAAAGATACACTTCAACTCACCTTACAAATTGCCAATTTTCACCATGCAATAGGCGGAATCAAAAATCCCATTCGTCTTGGCTTGCCGGAAGAATTACTGAGTCAACAAAGCAGCGCTCATTTAGTCAATATGATATTATTGGGTGTCCTCACTTTTCTGGGTTTATTTTTTGTTATCATTTATGTTTTTGTTAAGCGCGAGAAAGCAGCACTTTACTTTGCCTTGCTTTGCCTTACCTGGGGTTTGCGCTCTGTTTTTTCAGAGCAGTACCTGGCTATTCATTGGATGCCCTGGTTTGATTGGGAGTTAGCCTTAAAAATTGAATACATAACCTTATACTTTACCATGGCACTGGCTATACAATTTGTGGCAAAGCTATATGTGTTAGATACACACCAATTACTTAAAAAGGCACTTCTTTATCCTAACTACCTGTTTGTATTTCTTACCATGGCAACACCAGCAGTAGTATATACCAATCTACTCAACATCTATTTGATGCTGGCTGGCGCATTACTGCTTTATATCGTCATCATAATTCTGAGAGCGATGTTGTTTGAAAGATATGGCGCCTGGTTTAGCGTGTTAGGTGTTTTAGCGTTGGCTATAGCTTTCTCCTACAATTACCTGAGTTATCAGGGGGTGTTTACCTTTTCACCTTTTACTTTTTATACATTATACCTTTGCTGCTTCTTTTTGCTGTCCGTTGCCCTGGCCTACCAATTAAGCCCTGCAGCAAAGTCGAAGAATGTTACAGATACACTTACCTTTGACGACTACGTAATTAATAAGTAAGAATTGCAAAGTAAATCAGCATACCAATCTACTTACAGCCTTCAGGCTCGACTTGCTAAGTACAGTAGATCACTAATAAAAAAGCTGAATCAATTATGTTAATAAACAAAACTGATTCAGCTTACCAAATTATTGGTTGGACACTAACCAACCATTTCTATGCTTCTCTTAATAAAGCTGGTTAGATCTGCGCCTGTCAGCATATTCTGTGAAAGCAGTGCCAAATCGAAGGCCTGCTTGGCCAGTTTAGTTTGCTGCTCTTCGTTTTCAGCTTTAAGAATTTTTTGTGTGATGTTGTGATTGCCATTGATGGACACATTGTAATTGTCTGGCATACCGCCCATAAAGGCGTAACCACCACCGCCCATTTTGGCCATGTCTTTCATTCTGCGCATCCATTCGCTCATTGTAATTACAACAGGTAACTCATCAGTCGACAGTGATTCAACTGATACAGTCATGGCTTTGTTATTAATTGCTTTTTCGAAAATAGCCTTTACTTTTTCCTGCTCCTCCTTGCTGAGTACACTCTCCATTTTCGAGTCTTTGTCGATCAGTTTATCTACAATTTCACTGTCTACGCGCTTGATTTGTGTTTTTTCTAGCTTTTGCTCCAGTGTATTAATAAAGTGATTATCCAGCACACCATCCAACAACAATACGTCATAAGATTTATTCTTAGCAGCTTGGATGAAGCTATCTTGTTTGCCAGCGTCTGTAGTATACAAGTAAACCAGGCTACCGTCTTTATCGGTTTGGTTGGTGCTTATCTTTTCTTTGTATTCTTCTAAAGTAAAATATTGCTTGTCAACATTTTTAAGCAATGTAAAATCTTTGGCACGGTCGTAGAATTTCTCATCGCTGATAATACCATACTTAACAAAGATGTTTACATCATCCCACTTCTTTTCAAAATCAGCTCTATCCTTCTTGAACAGTTCCTGAAGTTTATCAGCTACCTTCTTTGTAATATGCTGGCTGATCTTTTTTACATTGCCGTCACTTTGTAAATAACTTCTTGAAACATTCAAAGGAATATCCGGTGAATCGATAACACCGTGAAGTAACATTAGAAAGTCAGGTACAACATCTTTTACCTCATCGGTAATAAATACCTGGCGTGAATACAGTTGAATTTTATTTTTTTGAATTTCGAAATCGTTCTTCACCTTGGGGAAGTAGAGAATACCGGTAAGGTTGAACGGATAGTCTACATTAAGGTGAATCCAAAATAAAGGGTCTTCGCTAAAAGGATAAAGTTCCTTGTAGAAAGCAATATAATCTTCGTCTTTTAATTCGGTTGGCGATTTAGCCCAGAGGGGGGCAGGATTATTGATAATGTTATCAACTTTTACTGTCTTAAACTTCTTCTTGCCGTCCTTATCTTCGCCATCTTCAACGCTCTGGTCTTTGGTGCCGAACTTAATCTCTACAGGCAAAAACTTACAATATTTCTCCAGGATACCTTTTAGACGAAACTCATCAAGAAATTCATCAGAGTCTGCGTTTACATGAAGAATTACATCTGTACCGCGTACTTCTTTTACTGCAGAGGTTAACTCAAACTCGGTGGAGCCATCACAGATCCAGCGGGCAGCTTCGGTATTCTCTTTAAAAGATTTGGAAACCACCTCTACTTTATCGGCCACCATAAAGGCAGAATAAAAACCAAGACCGAACTTGCCAATAATATCTTTCGCATCAGTTTTGTCTTTAAACTTTTCAACAAATTCTGTTGCGCCTGAAAAGGCAATCTGATTGATGTATTTTTTTATTTCTTCCGCGGTCATACCCAAGCCTTTATCGCTTACGGTTATGGTGCGTTTTTCTTTGTCGAATTTAACCTCAATGGTGAGGTCGCCCAGTTCTCCCCCAAACTCACCTAAAGACGAAAGTTTTTTTAATTTTTGGGTTGCATCTACTGCATTGGAAACCAACTCCCGAAGAAAGATTTCGTGGTCGCTGTAAAGGAATTTTTTGATAATGGGAAAAATGTTCTCAGTGTGTATCGAGATACTCCCTTTTTCTGCTACTTCTGCCATAGTTGTACTTGTTAGAATTAAAAAATCCTGCCGGAGCAGGATTTCAACTATTGTTCCAATGTAGGATTAATGACAGCTTGGCAGTTTAACCCCTATGTTTAGGGACATGTTTTGACAAAAACTGCCCTCTGATTCTTTCAAAATTATTGAGTAAGTCGTTTCTACGTTTGCTAAACTGCTCATTTAAGCTGTTAATCTTAGGGACTGCCTGGTTATATTCTGAGAGCGCCTTGTTGTAGGTGTCTATGTCTTTTTGGGTTCGCTGGCTTTCCTTAATGGCCTCAAAGGATACTTTGACCTTATCAAAATTTTCCTTTTTGAGTTGAAAGTCAACTACCTGAGGTATTAATTTTTGACTTTCTTCAATATAGAAATTCAGTAATTGTTGAAAAATTGTTTTAAGGGTTAAATCGCCATTATAGCCACTCATCGGACCAAGCTTACTCAAGCCTTCGGTTGAGCTTCTGATTAATGCCTCTTTGGTTTGTTCCTGTTGCAAAACGCTTCCACCATTGTACAACGCGTCTAGCATATAGGCTTCATCCTTATAGCTTTTAAAGAAGATCAGGTATAGGGTATTATAGTATCCATAGACTTTTGATGACTTCTCAATTTTTCGTCCTAATGCATCCTGGCTTTCAATTAATTTTATTTTATTCTGGGCAGCAAAATTACTAATCTCAACATCTAATCTATCGGCAGCAGCATCTAGTTTTTCATCTGCAATTTGTTTTGCAAGTAAATAGGCTTCCATAGCATCATACGATTGTTCGGCTACTTCCTCAAGGTTCATAATTTTACCAAAGTCTTCAGTAAGTACTTTGTGGTGTAAATCAAGATAGGCCACAGCAGAATCACGAAGTGTGCTACTGCCATTAAAACCTTTCATTTTCCTTGTACGTGCCTCTGCCTGCTCAACTTGTTTAATTACCTCTTGCCTTTTGCTCTCCACTTTCTTCATACTTCGTGCATGAGCCGAAGCACTTGAATAACTCATCATATTTTCTGAAATAAGCCTGAATTCTTTATGGATTGCAGACAAGTAATCAGCGGCTTGCTGCTGCGCATGGCCGCTTACAAAGCCTGAGATGAGTATTATACTAAAGAAGGCAGAACGCTTGTTAGCGAGCTGATAAATTATTTTGAAGGAGTTTATATACCTCATACACATAGGGGCTCTGTTGCAAATTTTTTATGTCTTGTTGTAAAATGATGTTGTAAGCATTAAAAGTAGTAAGCGATTTATCGTAATGCAATCCACTAATTTCATATAATGTTTCACTCGGAGCTTGAGATTCTAAGTCCTTAAGCATTTTTTGTAAACTGATGAAATACTCAGGAGTAAGCATCAAACCTTTGGAAAGCATTTGTTGAAGCTTCATAAGGGCTTCAGACAAGGCTATTTGTCTTATATTTTCTTGAGCAGATTCTTGCCAAGGTCTTTTAGGAATGAATGGTGTATAATAGGTTTTACGGTTAATAGAATCATTCAACAAAGCAAAAGGCAGGTCTTCTTCTGAATCATATAAATATGTGCTGGCATCAGGCAGGTAGACATCAGGAACAACTCCCTTCACCTGATAACTTGCTCCTGTTGCCCGATAAGCTTTTTGGCTGGTTATTTTAATAACATCATTTTCTTCTTCAAGATCATCTGAATAAGGTTTAGCGTCAGCTAGATTAAAAAGTGTTTGAATAGTAGCCTTTCCATAACTTGTTGAACCCGTTACAATAGCGCGTTTATGGTCTTGTAATGTTGCAGCAACCAGCTCTGCAGCTGAAGCACTGCCTTTATTTATCATAATTACAAGAGGCCCGTCATAAATTATACCCCTTGTTGGATCCTTTACAGTACTTACTTCTGTTTTACTTTTTATTTGAAAAAGCCCTCCCTGATCAATAAATATTCCTAATAAATCAATTGCCTCTGTTAGCGATCCTCCACCGTTATTGCGCAGGTCTAGTATTAACCCCTGAATATTTTCTTGTTTCATCTTGATAAGTGCCTTGGCAACATCATTGGCACTGCTGATGAATAGGTCACTTTGCCATTGTGTATAGAAAGAAGGTAGACTCATGTACCCAATGTTTACTGGACCTTTGAGGAGAAAGGCACTAACAGTATTTTCCTGAAGATTAATTGATGACTTACTTAACTTAATCTTTCTTATAGTTAGTGCTTCTGATATTACGGTGAAAGTAGCAGTCTTGATCGTAGGGTCGTCAAGGATATTCTCCAAGTCTTGTACATCATCGCCATTAATGAAGTCTAATGACACACCGTTTTCAAATACAACCTGAGTAAGCTGATCACCAACAAACAGGCTATCGGTTTTTTGGGCACTGCTGCCCGGAATTATATTTTGAATGATAATTCTACCTAACCAGTCCCTCTCAAAGATTATTCCGAATGAAAGTGATTGAGATGATAATGAATGCTTAAACTTTTGAAAATTGCTGGCTGATAAAAATGCAGAATGTGGATCATGCACAAGGCACAGGGCATTTAAAAATGCTTCTTCGATATAAAGATTAAGGTTTACTTTTAGATTAGTAATATTTTCGATTTCATGCTTTATAATAGCCTTTTTCAAACCAGGAGCTGTAGAAGTAAGTTGATTAAAATCTTTTCCTGACCGCATCGTACGCATCAGTATCTCTACTAAAATAAAATTTGCCCTGCGGGTTTTGAGTGACTTTTTATCTTCGGGTATGCCGGCATCTCCTACTGACCAATAGGTATCTTCTTGAAAAACTATAGCTGTGTTTTCTTCGGTCTTAAGAAATTGTAAATAGTCTTGCAGTTGAATCTGTAAAAAACTGCTGATCTCAGTTAAGAACTTAGTGTTTTCGGAGGATATATAATCATCAATTTTAAATTGATGGTGACTAAGCACAGCTGCATCTTCTTTAGAAAAATATAAGCCGTTAGCATTAATTGCCTTTAAAAACTGTTTGTAAACCTGATCGGATAGAGAGTCGTCTAGTTTACGAGGAGCGTAGTGGTGTTGCTGAAGTGCTTTGTAAGTTTGGGTTACTTTTCTAGCGACAGTTACTGGTTGTGCATATAAATAACTAACAAAGAGATAAGCTGCTGCGACAAGGAAATTCTTCATAGAGCGTGAGCAGCAAATAAATAAAAAATGGTGAGAAACTCACCATTTTATTTAAGATAAACGCTGGTAATTATTTCTTTTTGAACACGTAACGTGTTATAAAAATGCCTTCCCCATCATCTTTCCCAGCCTCACTTTCAACTCCACTGGTAACAAACATAAGTTCCCAGCCCTCCTTTGCCATTTCAGTTAGTTTAGAAGAAACAACGGCATCATTAGAAGCAATATTTTGAAAGTTAATACCTACCGCACTGTAGAAGTTAAGCAATTTGGTTTCTTCAAAGTTGTTAATTTTTACATCCTCTCTTTTTATATCCCCTTGTTCACTTTTTTTGCCATCTACACGGGCAGTGGTAAGACTTTTATAGTCGCCAGTTTCTTTTGCGTCTAACATTCTTGAACGCCCAATACCCAGCGGAACAATGGATTCGACCGTTGTAATAATTTTGTATTCTTGCGCGAACGCAAATGTGCTTAAGAGGAGCATCAGGCTCAAAACAGGTATTTTTTTCATGTGTATTTTGTTTTGAGCATTTATACGAAAAACTACCGTAAGCGTTCGGAGTCGCGTACTAATTTTTCGTCTCTTCTGATGAAACGATTGGCTAAAAAGTTGGCAGCCACCCCCATAGCAATCATCCAAAAACCAGATCCATACTGGCCGCCATTATGACTTTTGGCTAAATCCAATACAAAAACAACGATACTGACCATGGCACCTAACATAAGTAAAGAGTTAAGTGCCCCCAGCTTCATTTGTAACACCCTGTTTTTAAATTTACGAATGCTGATAAAAGCAATTGCCGCTGCCGCCATGGCAAGCATGGCTGTTATCGCGTAAGGCATATATAGGGTATTAGCAACACCATTTGCCTTTTCAGTGTAATGCAGGGCATATAACATGTGCGAATTTTCAGTGTCGGGCTGAAACACCCAGATAGGCATAAAAATCAGTCCCACCATTGAAATAATGACAACTACCAGAAATACAGTTTGAATCCTTTGCCACATATAAAGCTTACTTTAACTTGCCGGCAAAACTACAGAATCCTTTAATTTAATAAACCATCCTTTACATTTTAAGCATGAAATCAGTTTACGTTGTAGATATAGTAAGAACCCCCATTGGCAAATATGCCGGTGCTTTGGCAAGTGTAAGACCGGATGACCTGGCCGCCTGGGTGATTAAAAGATTGATGGAGCGCAATTCATCGTTTGATTTTAGTTTAATTGAAGATGTGGTTTTTGGAGCGGCTAACCAATCGGGGGAAGATAATCGTAACGTAGCACGCATGGCTGCTTTGCTGGCAGGTTTGCCAATAGAGGTGGGTGGTGTAACGGTTAATCGTTTATGTGCTTCCGGGCTTCAGGCAATGATGGATGCCTCCCGTGCCATTATGCTGGGCGAAGGAGAAACTTACTTAGCCGGAGGTGTGGAGAGTATGAGTCGTGCACCGTTTGTAATGGGCAAAGCTGAGGAGGGCTTTTCTCGCAAGACGGAAATATTTGATACAACCATGGGTTGGCGTTTTATTAATCCCGCTTTATCAAAACTCTATCATCCCTTTACCATGGGAGAGACAGCCGAAAATGTTGCCAGCAAATGGAAAATAAACCGCGAGGCACAAGATGAATTTGCTTATCAAAGTCAGATGCGTTATGCAAAAGCACATGAAGCCGGAAAGTTTAATGATGAGTTGGTGAGTGTATTGGTACCCAAAGGAAAAAACGATCCTTTGTTGTTTGATAAAGATGAACATCCCCGCATAACCTCTATGGAAAAATTGGCTGCTTTAAAGCCAGCTTTTAAAGAAGGCGGAAGTGTGACAGCAGGAAACTCATCAGGTATTAATGATGGTTCGGCAGTTAGCCTATTGGTGAATGAAGAGGTGCTGAAGCGATTTAACCTTAAACCGAAGGCACGTGTGGTGGCTATGGCTATTGCCGGAGTCGACCCTGCCTACATGGGCGTTGGTCCTGTGCCAGCAGTAAAAAAATTATTGAAACGAGCAGGATTAAAAATCCAGGAAATAGGTTTAGTAGAGCTTAACGAAGCCTTTGCCTCTCAATCCCTGGCCTGTATGCAAGACCTTGACCTGAATCCTGAAATTGTAAATGTTAATGGAGGATCCATAGCCATTGGTCATCCCTTAGGGTGTAGTGGTGTGCGAATATCGGCCACCTTAATTCATGAAATGCAAAAGCGGAACGTGCGTTATGGCATTGCTACTATGTGTATAGGTGTTGGACAAGGTTCTGCCATACTATACGAGGGAATTTAAAATTTCAAATTTTTAAATTTGAAATAATTGACGATGCGTTACTTCTTCGAGATAGCTTATAAAGGTACAAACTATGCCGGCTGGCAGAGCCAACCGAATGCTATAGGTGTTCAGGCAGTGGTAGAGAATGCTTTGTCGAAATTGTTGAGGAAAGAAATTTCAATTCTGGGCAGTGGAAGAACAGATACAGGTGTACACTGCGAGCAACAATTTTTTCATGTTGATGTTGAACAGCCCTTAGATGAAGTTTCTTTTCTCGGCAAAATCAATTCCTTTCTCCCCAACGATATCGCTATAAGATCGATACACCAGGTAAATGAGGAGGCTCACGCACGTTTTTCAGCTACGGAAAGGGCTTATCAATACAGAATTACTACCAAAAAGAATCCTTTCTTAGAGGAGCAGGCCTTGTACTATTTTAAAGAAGTAGACATTGACTTAATGAACAAAGCCGCGGCTATGCTGGTGGGCGTTCATGACTTTGAAGCCTTCAGTAAGGTAAAGACTGATGTAAATAACTTTAATTGCAACCTTATTCGGGCAGAATGGGTTAAAGAAGGCGATAAACTCATTTTTCATATTTCTGCAAATCGATTTTTACGCGGAATGGTAAGGGCAATTGTCGGCACTTTGTTAGAAGTTGGAAACGGAAAATTATCTTTGCAGGATTTTAAATTGATTTTGGAATCGAAAGATCGCAGGCAGGCGGGTATGAATGTTGCCCCTCACGGCTTATTCCTAACCAGCGTAATTTATCCGCCAACTATCTTTCAACAATAATATTAAATAGGCGTTTAAGCGCTGGTAAGCTAAAACAACAAGCATTGCGTGGAAAAGGAAAAGGTAAGTAGTGGCAATATTATTGATTGGTCGGTGTTGAGCCGGCTAATGCGTTTTGTAAAACCGTATAAGGGTAGATTTTATGTAGTGGTTTTCCTTACCATTGCCATCGGTCTTCTTTCTCCTGTGCGCCCTATGCTCATTCAGTATACACTGGATAGAGACGTGGCGAATGGCGATTACATGGGCATGCTTTGGATGATTGTTTTATTGCTTGGTATGCTCGTTATTCAATCGATAGCTCAATATGCACACACTTACTTATCGGGTTGGCTTGGCCAGCAAGTAATACGTGACATACGCACTAAGTTATACGATCACTTGGTCAACCTCCGACTGAGGTTTTACGACAAAACACCGATAGGTCGTTTAGTTACCCGTACCATAAGCGATGTTGAAACACTGGCAGATGTTTTCAGTGAAGGCCTCGCAGCTATGTTAAGTGATTTGCTTCAAATTATTTTTATTCTTGCCATCATGTTTTATACTGATTGGAGGCTTTCGTTGTTGAGTTTGTCCACCATTCCTTTAATGCTGATCAGTACATACATTTTTAAAGAAAAAATTAAAGTTGCTTTTAATGATGTGCGTAATGCTGTGGCTAACCTTAACACCTTTGTTCAGGAACACATTACGGGTATGAACATCGTGCAGATTTTTGCCAGTGAAAAACATGAAGCCAAAAAATTTCAGGAAATCAACAAAGAACATCGCGATGCCAATCTTCGCTCTGTTTTGTATTACTCCATCTATTTCCCGGTAGCTGAAATTATTGCTGCTGCCGGTATTGGCTTATTGGTTTGGTATGGGGCTAAAGGAGTATTGCATGAAGAGTTAACAGGCATTACCATTGGTAAGCTAATCGCTTTCATCATGTATATCCAAATGTTCTTCAGGCCCATTCGCATGATTGCTGATCGCTACAATACTTTGCAAATGGGAATTGTGAGTTCATCCCGTATTCTAAATCTATTGGATGACCAGACCGATGTGCAGCAGAATGGTACACACATTCCTGAACACATTCGTGGAGAGGTGAAACTTGAAAATGTTTGGTTTGCCTATAATGAAGAACAATATGTTTTGAAGGGAATAAGCCTTGATATTAAGGAAGGTGAAACCATTGCTCTGGTGGGTGCAACCGGGGCAGGTAAATCGTCTATCATTAACTTATTAAATCGCTTTTATGAAATTAATAAAGGCGAAATAAAGATTGATGGTAAGAATATTCGCGAATATGAATTGGGACATTTGAGAAAAAATATAGGTGTTGTGTTGCAAGATGTATTTCTATTTAGCGACACTATTTATAAAAACATAAGTTTGGGTAGTGAAGAGGTAACTGAAGAAATGGTGTGGCATGCAGCTGACCTGGTTGGGGCAAGAAAATTTATTGAAAAATTGCCCGGTAAGCTGAACTATAACGTGATGGAACGCGGCTCAACCTTATCCGTTGGGCAACGCCAGTTAATTTCATTTATCCGTGCCATGGTGTACGACCCGCGTATTCTGGTGCTGGACGAAGCCACGTCATCCGTTGATAGTGAAACGGAAGAAATGATACAGCAGGCCACAGATAAAATGATGAAGGGTCGCACGGCCATTGTTATTGCTCATCGTTTATCAACCATACAGAATGCAGATAAAATTGTAGTGCTCGACAAAGGGGAGATTAAGGAAATTGGTAAGCATGATGAATTGATACAACGCGATGGCTACTACGCACAGCTTCATAAAATGCAGTATAAAGAGTTTGCCTGATGCATTTCCAATACTAAAGCGCATTGTATTTACTGCGTACAATGCAAAAAATGTATATTTGTTTTAATGTGGCCCCTTAAATCCTTAGCTATACTCCTACTTTGCTTGTCAGGCAACCAAGTGCTGTTTGCGCAGAAGGGCAATGGACGCACCACTAAAAGTAATTACACCAAAAATGTACATAACTTCAGGGCGCCACGGGTAGGTCACAGTAAGGCCAAAATAATTTGCCCGATTTTTGAGAACAGTAAGTATCCCTACCAGGGCGTGGGCTTTAAAGTGGGAGACCCTTTCTCGCTTAGCTATAAATTATATCCGGTTAAACATTATGCATTTGTGGTAGATGTTGGGTCACCCTCCAGCAGTTTATACAGCCGGCTTTTTCGCGAAGAGTTTACCCTTAAAACTGATGAGCTCACTCCTGGTCTTGAAGGTGTTGAGTACCTCTCGCATGAAATTAAAACAGACTTTGTGCTAGATGCCAAAGTTTTGTATCAATTGGATGCAGATAAGCTTTCAAAAGGCTTACAGCTATATGGTGGTCTTGGTTGGGAGTTAAGAAGAACCAGCATCGAATACGACTATTTCTATGAAACAGCCCCTAATTTTAATGAGCCGGGCACACTGACTACCAAACGACTAACCCAGGGTGTACAGGCGGCTGTCGGTATTGAATATGCATACTTCCAATTGCCCATTTCTGCCTTCATAGAAATGGAGTATTACGTAGACATGGTTCAACAACCGGGCTGGACACATTTGCAGGGTGGGATAGGCCTTCGATACGTCTTTTAAAACTATTTCTTTGCAGGAGACTTCTTCCAGGTGGAGGCCAGTTTAATAGCTTCGTATGCATTAACAAGTCCACCACTTTTACTAAGACTAGAGAAATCAACTTCGTCACTGCTTCCGGGTTTATTTACTTTGAGTCCATCGAACCTTCGGCTCGACTGACTGATAATTTCACGAACATCGCTAACACTGAGCTCCGGAAAATAACCCAGCAATACAGCTGCAATTCCAGCCACTACCGGGGTAGCCATACTTGTGCCTTGGAGAGATTCATATTCGTTGCCTGGTACGGTTGCGTAGATTGCTGTGCCTGGAGAAAAGACATCAACGGTTTTCTTGCCGTAATTAGAGAAGTCAGCGACAAATTCTTTTCCAGTACCCCATGATGAGGCTCCGATTTCCATCCAGTTTGCTGCTGATTTACCATTAGCATAAACGGGAACAGGGAAATGATCTTTTACATCAATGTCATCGCCATCGTTACCTGCCGCATGTATTAACAAGACACCTTTTTGCTCCGCGTAGCGAATAGCTTTTTCTACCACATCTTTATTGGGTGAAAAGTATTTACCAAAACTCATGTTGATTACCTTGGCGCCATTGTCAACCGCATATAAAATACCATTGGCTACATCTTTGTCGCGTTCATCACCACTGGAGGGGACAACCCGAACGGGCATAATCAGTACGTTGTCAGCAACACCTTTTACGCCAATTTCATTGGTACGGTTGGCAGCAATAATACCAGCTACGTGTGTTCCATGCTTACCTGAATCTTTTACATCATTGTTGCCATAGTAGCGCTCATTAGGATTGTTCTCATTATCGTCAACAACTTCACGAGGCTTAAAATTTAGATCATAACTTTTTACGGCAGCCTGTAAATACTCAATATATTCTTTTAACCCCGACACATGCGCTTCCAGTTCTACTAGAAAATCGCCCAGTTCCGTTTCAGGGTCCAGGCTTTGATAGACACTTTGCAATGTACGTTTCACCATGAGCAGGGTATCATTTGTGGCATCAAAAGCATCAATTTCCTTAAGGGTTATGTGCTCTAGTTTACTTTTTGCACGGATGATACTATCGCAGTAATCCATAGTATAAAGTGCATTAGCATATAAAGAAAATTGTTCAGTAAATTCATCGAGCTTTTTTTGGTTAGCCTTAGAATCGTTCTCGTATTTCTTTTTTACTTTCTCCCAATAGGCAAGCGCCTCCTTATCCTTTTTATTTCCCTTACCCGGATTTTCAAATTGATCTTTTAAGCGCATGTATTCACGGGTAACTTCCGCATGGTCGTTGGTTGTACTTCCGTTTTTACCCCCAATAAAATTCCAGCCATGTACATCGTCCACATAACCATTTTTGTCATCATCTACTCCATTACCTGCTATCTCTTTTTCATTTACCCAGATAAGGCCTTTCAAATCTTCATGGTCTATATCTACACCAGTATCAATAACGGCAACAATAATTTTTTTAGCCGGCCTGTCTTTTAAAAGCTTTTGATAAGCCTTCTCAATACTGATACCCTGAACCTTATCTGCGTCCGGATCGAGCAGAAACCAGTTGAGCGGAGGCCCCTGCAGACTATCGGTTTGGGCCCCTTGTGCCAGAGAATTGATACCAGAAAATAAAATAATGAAAAGTAAGGCAAAGCCGGTAAAACGTTTCATGTGTAAGAATTTTAGAATTGGTAAGAATAACGAAATAAAAGTGTTTAAAACACACCAGGACAGAATTTTTGAAAGAGTTAACCACAAAATATGCCAAAAGATCAATGAACCTTACTTCTGTCATACCAATGCCAAGCTTACCAAAGATGCTGGCCAATTAGGTCGCAACTTTGTTAAACTAAATGACGGTAGAAATGTTATATCTGGTTCTCTTGATGGTCTTCGTTCATTTTGGGGTATTTTTTTACTACGCTGCAAAATTGAACGGTGGTGTGGAGGAAAGAGAACTTATCAATAGGAGTTAATTTTTTAGGTTTGTTTATGAGATGAGGGCAGCGCAAGCTGCCTTTTTCGTTTTACCCCGACTCTTTCTCCTGCTTTATCAGGTATAAAAAACAGATTAGCCACGTTCAATGCTGAGCTCCTGCCATAGGCTTGTCAGAGGAGCTTTGTAATTTGCATAAGCATGGAAGAAGCTATTGTCAAACCCTTTCGTAAAATTATTCATGTAGACATGGATGCTTTCTATGCTTCCATTGAGCAAAGAGATTTTCCTGAATATCGAGGTAAGCCAATTGTGGTGGGTGGATCTCCGGACGGCAGAGGAGGAGTAGTAGCTACAGCCAGCTATGAGGCGCGTAAATTCGGAGTACGCTCTGCAATGCCTTCTAAAAAAGCAAAACAACTTTGTCCACAACTAATATTTGTCTATCCACGCTTTGCTGTTTATAAAGAAGTCTCTTATAAGATTCGCGAAATTTTTCATCGCTATACGGATTTAATAGAACCGCTTTCGCTGGATGAGGCCTACCTTGATGTTACCGAAGATAAACTTGGTATAGGATCGGCCATAGAAATAGCCACACAAATTAAAAACGCCATTAACAGTGAGCTTCAGCTCACTGCTTCAGCCGGTATTTCAATTAATAAGTTTGTAGCTAAAATCGCCTCAGACATGAATAAACCCAATGGCTTAACTTTTATTGGGCCTTCGCGTGTAGAAAGTTTTATTGAAAAATTGCCAGTTGAAAAATTCTTTGGTGTGGGTAAAGTAACGGCTGATAAAATGAAAGGCATGAACCTGCACACCGGAGCCGATTTAAAAAAATTAACAGAGGCTGAACTGGTCAGGCACTTTGGTAAAACCGGCAGGTTTTATTATAAAATTGTAAGGGGTCAGGATGATCGTCCGGTAAAACCTGACCGGGAGGCAAAATCAGTTGGTGCTGAAGATACCTTTGCTTACGACCTAACAGATATTGAAGAAATGATTATACAACTGAAGAGGTTGTCTGTTCTGGTAGTGAATCGCTTGCAAAAACAAGAACTGAAAGGTAGAACCATTACCTTAAAAGTTAAGTACCATGACTTTAGGCAGATTACCAGAAGCCGTTCATTTCTTCATGGTGTCGATGATGAGGGGACGATCCTTGAAACTGCTTTAAGCTTATTGCAGCAAACCGAAACAGAAAATGTAAAAGTACGCTTGCTGGGTATCTCTCTGTCTAATTTTGGTGAGGCTAAACCAAATCTGGTTCAGGAATTACCCAACGATCAACTTACCTTATTCTAATTAGCGAGTAATTGCTTTAATTAAGCCTTTTTTACAAAAGCTTTTCTTTGTAAAAAGGAGCCTAACTAAGAAGACTTATTTTATTCTTTAAAAGTAATTGATCAAAGAAATTATATTTTACCTGTTATTGATGGTTCTTGCTATTTAGTAGGCTTGTATTAAAACGTCAGTCGGTATATTTAATTTTTCATGGAGCTGTCTAATCATGTCTAATGAAAGCTTTCTCTTTTTACTAAGTATTTCACTAGCCCTACTTTTCTGCCCTACTATTTTAGCTAAATCAGTCTGTGTGTATCCAAGTTGCTCCATTCTGAATTTTATTGCTTCAATTGGATCAGGTAAATCGATTGGGAAATGTTCATTTTCGTATTGGTCGATCAATATCCCTAATATTTCAAGTTCATCTCCTTCTTTAGTTCCTTTTTTGGCGTCAAAAATTAACTCAAGTCTCTCCAAGGCTTGTTGGTAGTCTCTTTTAGTCTTTATTGGTTTTAAATTCATAGCCCTCAAATTTTATTCGCGTCAATTCTGTCGTATTCTTGATGAGTCCCAATAAAGCGGATCCACATCATTTGATAGTGGAAATTAATTTTAACAATTAAACGGTAATTGTTTCCCTTTATATTGAAAACAACTCGATTATCCCCAAGAATACTTGCTGTAGGATACTCCCTTTTGATAACGATATTAATAATATTTTGCGCCTGATCATCCCAATTATCCATTTTCTTCATAAGCACTATTTGGTATAGCGATGCAAATTGGCTGTGATTTAGCTTATCCGCCAATTATTAGTAAATTTCTCTGTAACCTTTTGAGCACTTAGGGGTAACTAACCTGAAATTTGATAAAAACCTTTCCCAATGACTGACGAGGCCATCATGGAGGCAGTAAAAAATGGTAAGCTGGAACAAGCCGCAGTGCTGTTCGAGCGCTACCACCTGCGCCTCTACAATTTTCTGGCCCGTTTGGCAATGGATAAAGAGGTGGGAGAAGACCTGACGCAAAATGTTTTTCTACGCATGTTGAAATACAGGCATACATATAAAGAGAGTATGCGCTTTCAATCCTGGATTTATCAACTGGCAAGAAATGTGTTTTCAGATCATTATCAGTCAATGAAAAGAAGCATGAATTCGAAAACAGATGTGGAGCGCTTGGCTGATTTTATTCCGGATGAAGACAGTAGGGCAGAAGAGGAAAGAGAAGCAAGACTACACCAATCATTGAGTCTCTTGTCGGAAGAGCAAAGAGAGCTACTGGTACTGACCCGTTTTCAACACATGAAGTACGAAGAAGTAGCAGAGATTTTAAATACAACCGTGGCCAACATTAAAGTTAAAGTGCACCGGGCTATGATAAAACTTAAGGAACATTACTTTCAATTAGAGGCGTATGATTAACGAGACGGTACAACAAAAACTGATTGACTATTTGGATGGAAACTTGTCAGCAGAAGAACGTAAGGAAGCAGAACGCATGTTGACTGAAGATGTGGAATTGCGCACCTGGTTCGAGCAACTGAAACATGTTAATAGCAGCATAACAAAAAGCGCTGAATGGAAACCAAGTGCTGCGCTGCGCGAATCATTTGAAGCGGCCATGCAACAAGAATTGAGGAAGGAGAGTAAGCAGGTTTTCTTTAGTCCGATGACCTATAAAATCGCTGCAACGCTTCTATTGTTAACCGTAGTCGGAGGTATAGGCTTTTGGGTGAACAATCAGTGGCAACAGCAACGCGAAATGGCGGAACTGAAAAGACAATTGCAGGAGACGAAAAGCATGATGATGGCCATGATGAACAATGATCTATCTGCCAGTCAGCGCATGATGGGGGTATCAGTAGCCAACAATTTACCACAAGCCGATGCAGATATTACTAACGCACTGGTTGGCGTGTTGAACAATGACCCCAACACTAACGTGAGGCTATCTGCACTGGAGGCTCTGGCGAAGTTTACCAACGACCCTGCGGTGAAGCGCGAACTGATTCAAAGCCTGGCGGTACAAAAAGATCCGTCAGTACAAATAGCCTTAATACAATTGTTGGTGCAGATCAAAGAACAATCGATTATGCCACAATTAAAAAACATTATCGAAGATGACAAATCGATAAAAGCTGTGCGTGATGAAGCACACACAGCCATACTCAAGCTTTCATGAAAGATTTAATATATAAGTGAACATTCTAATCAAGTAAACACATGCAAACGAAATTAATAACTGGCGCACTATTGCTTTTCGCAACACTGGCAGCCGCACAAGAGTATAAGGTAAATAAAAATTCAGGGCGACTTGAAATTTATACAGGTAATGTAACTGTAGAGGGTCATTCAGGCAATGAAATAATCTTCTCTTCTAAAGACGGGGAGCGTGATAAGGACGAAAGAGCAGTTGGCCTGAAATCAGTAAATGGAATGGGGCTGGATGACAACACAGGACTAGGCATAAATGTAACGACTAAAGATAACATTATTGAGGTTCGTCAGTTGAAGAAAATGAACTCACCAAAAATTAAAGTGTTGGTGCCAAAAGGCGTAATTGTCTACTTCAATCACGAATCGCAGTATGGTGGCAAGGCTGTTTTCAGAAACCTGGAGAATGAGATCGAAATCTCGTGCCAGTACAATAGCATTGAATTAGAAAACGTTACTGGCCCCTTAACACTAAAAACAGTTTATGGTGGAGTTGATGCAGATTTCAGCACATCTGTAAAAGGGCCGCTGTCAATCGTATCTGTCTATGGTCATGTGGATATTACTTTACCCATTGCAACTAAGGCGAATTTGAAAATGACAACCTCTTACGGGGAGTTGTACATGGCCTCAGATTTTAACCTGGAGGTAAACAAGAAGGATGGCATGACACAGTGGGGAGATAAGCTGGATGGAAAATTAAATGGTGGTGGCTTTACTATAGACCTACGCTCTGATTATGGCAAGATTTATCTTCGCAAAAAATAGCCTGCACTAGAAGGCGAATACAATACTAACCTCACCGAAGACACACTTATTCGGTAGCTCTAAGAAAATAATTGAAAGAGAATCGCAGCACAGTAATTCGCTAATCACTGTGCTGCGAAGGTTAATAACATCTGATTTAAATACACACATTAAAGAGACAAACATGAAAACCAGAATACTAGTCTTAGTATTTGCGTTACCACTCTGTGTCTATGCGCAAACAAAAATTGAGAAAAACTTTCCAATCCAGGCTTCGCAAAAACTTGTTCTGGATTTTGACTACCCTGAGTTAATTAAAATCAGTACCTGGGACAAACAAGAGGTAAGTATTCGCGGTACAATAAGCATTAACCGAGGCGAAAATGATGATGCCTTTGAACTTAGCGCTAATAATGAATCTGGCGCCTTGGTAATTACATCCTCAATCCGTGATAAAGAGAAGCTTCCAAAGCGCTTATTGATCAAGCATAATGATGAGGAGTATTTTTTTAAAACAGACAACTATCGTGATGCTGAGGTACAAAAGTTCTTTGATGAAAAAGGGAAAAGCTATCACTACATGAATAATGGCGTGATCATAGAAATAGAACTCGAGATTTTTATTCCAAAAAATAAAGCAACCAGCATTGATGCCAAATATGGCATGGTGGAGTTGTTAGCCTGCGAAGCACCGCTAAGCGTAATTGCAACCTATGGTGGGGTAGACGTAACCGTGCCCGCGCAAGGTGTGAAAGCATTAAGTGCGCGAACAAAATTCGGAGAGATATTCACTAACCTGGTGCAAAAGCCAACAGGTAGTAATTTTCCTGATAATTATGATAACTGGACTTCCATCAGGTACGAACTGGGTACCGGTAATGAATTGGAAGTTGAATCGAAATATGGGAAGGTGTATTTGAGGAAACAATAGACTGATGTGCTGATTTGTTGATTTGTTGATGTGCTGATTTGTTGATGTGCTGATTCGGTGATGTGATAATTCGTTGATTAATTTTAGGGTTTGAAGCCTTGAAAATTAATCCACGTCATTGCGAGGAATGAAGCGTAGATAGTGTGGTGGGATGACGAAGCAATCTGATTGATGTGTTGATGTGCTGATGTGTTGATGTGCTGATTCGGTGATGTGATAATTCGTTGATTAATTTTAGGGTTTGAAGCTTTGAAAATTAAATCCACGTCATTGCGAGGAATGAAGCGTAGATAGTGTGATGGGATGACGAAGCAATCTGATTGATGTGCTTATAGTATTCAAAATTTCAAATTCAAAATTCAAAATTTGAAATGTTGAATTTTGAATTTGAAATTACTATAATGTTTATAGAAAATCTTCTTCAAACTCTCCTTGCTCAATAGAGAAATCATCTCCATCGAGGTAAGCAGGAAATTTATCGCGGAATGATAACAAGGCGTTAGCGCTCAACTCAATTGTCTTCTCCGCTTCTATACCATCGATAGAGAAAATTGTATCGCCCTTAGGGCCTATTACTGCTGAGTTACCATTGTACTCCATGCCATCAGCATCAATACCAACACGATTTACACCCACTACATAACTTAGGTTTTCAATGGCACGAGCTCTTAAAAGAGTTTCCCACGCATTGATGCGAACTTGTGGCCAATTAGCTACATAGAGTAATACATCGTAATTTAATTTTTGTGTTTCATGATCGAAACGATTTCGGCTCCATACAGGAAAGCGAAGGTCATAACAGATTTGAGGACAAATTCTCCAACCTTTCCAGGTGGCTACCAAGGTACTTTCTCCTGGTGAATACACTTTGTGCTCGTTAGCCATTCTGAATAAATGGCGTTTGTCATAACTCTTATGCTGGCCATTCGGCTCCATCCACAAAAGACGATTGTAATAGCGATCGTGCACATTGCAGATGTAGCTGCCTAAAATGAGCGCTCCTGTTTGTTCAGCCATCTGGCGCATCCATTTTGAGGTGCGCATGTTCATCATTTCGGCATGTTTGGAGGCATTCATGGTGAAGCCTGTTGTAAACATTTCAGGAAGTACAATAACGTCAGTAGGACCGGAAATTCTCCAGATTTTTTCTTCAAACATGGCCAGGTTAGCGCCAATGTCTTCCCAATTGATATCGGACTGAATAAGTGAAATCTTTAAATCCTGCATAATTACCTTGTTTTTAGCGCACCGATTGGTGAAAAGAGTTGCAAAGAAACGAAAGCAAGGCCAAAAAGTCTAACAAAAATTATGGCCCCAAATCCACATTTAACTCCCTAAACGTTTAATCAGCCATCAAGCTCCCGTATCTCAAAATCCGGGCCTTTACCATAACGAATTAGGTCCTTCAGCAGGTAACGCTCCAGGGTGTGGATGTCCTTAACCCGAAAATCGCCATTCGCTAAAATATCTTCAATGATAAAATCGTGGCGTTCTCCGTAGTTAATCAGTTTATACTTTTTAGCCGTGCGCAAAACATCGAATGATAAACCTTTCATGCCGACTACAATTCTTCCTCACGTTCTAACATAAGAATAGAAGCCTGTGGCACGATAAAGTATTTCTCGTCCTCATACATCACTTCAATAGCACCTTTCTGTAAAAAGATAGCCAGGTCGCCTTCTTGTGCCTGTAAGGGCAAATATTTTATCTGATCTTCTTTGCCTTTCCAAAGATCATCATCGTCTGCCGGCAGTGGAAGTGGGTAACCAGGACCAACCTTAATAACATAACCACTTTGTATTTTTTCTTTTTCCTGTACACTGGGGGGCAGGTATAAACCACTGGCGGTTCTGTCAGCATTTTTAGCCGGCTTGATCAGTACACGATCGCCAACTACAATCAGTTTTTTAAGCTTGATGTCGGGAGTGAGTTTCATGTCAGCACAAAATTATTGATCTCTTTGTAAACCAATAAAAAAATATTTTGTTCCCTTTATTTTTAATCCTGACCCTCATATAGCTTTATAGCCCCCCGATAAAAAACATAAGCAGCAATGGCCATTAAGGTATGGCTTATGTCGAGGTGATTAAACCAGGTGTGCAAAGCAATTTTGTTCATAAAAATCAGGGCGGCCACTGAAGCAATGCCAACGGCAAGCATGATAATACGGCTGCCGGTATTTTTAATTTTATAATATACATACGCATGAAAAGGAAAGACAATGGCGAGTAAGCCATAACCGGAATGAAACTCAACCCATTTAAAGTTAAGTGTGTAAAGTGTTATGGACATGATCGTGACCAGTTCAACGATATTTAAAGTAAGAAAGAACTTACCTACCCTTTCAGGCACATATGCTTTGGCATAATCAATAGCTGAGCGCTCGATAAGCGCTACCGAAAACATACTGACAATCCAGCCAGGTAGTTTCCAACTAAAACTAAAAGCATATAAAAAAGCGTGTCCAATTAAACCACCAAGCAGTGTGGCCAAGGCCATCAATAAAAAATAGTATCGGAAATAGAGCAGACTTTTTGAAACGGATTTGAGCTTGCCTAGTTTATGCCAGGCATAAAAGCAAACTACAGTAACCAACAAATCTGTGAGTGTGGTGATCGGTTCATCAATACGTAAACCTAACCAGTATAGTGAAGGTTGCGGATCAACCATTTTCTTGCATTTATCTTCTGCTAAGATAAGCCATTGCATACTGAACATTAGCAAGTTTTCGGTTGAGAACATGCTAAAATCTCATGATTTTTGATGCCATAATTGTATAGCTTTAAGTATGGCTACTCAGGAAGAAGTAAATTATCAGCGCATAGAAAAGGCCATTGTATACCTGGAAGAAAACTTCCTGAAACAGCCTGGTTTGCTTGAAGTGGCTGAAGAGGCCAGTGTTAGTCCTTATCATTTTCAACGCTTGTTCAGCGAGTGGGCAGGTATTAGCCCGAAACGCTTCATGCAATTTTTAACAGTTGATTTTCTAAAAGCAAGACTGCACGAGTCGCGTAATTTAATTGAACTGGCTGAGTCGGCAGGACTCTCCGGACAGGCACGCATCTACGATCTATTTACTTCTTTGGAAGCGGTAACACCTCAGGAGTACAAACAACATGGAGCAGGTTTGCAAATAATGTATGGATTTCATGAGACTACATTTGGTCTGGCATTGATTGGCGCGACCAAACGTGGCGTGTGCTGGCTTTCTTTTATAGAGGCAGATGCTGATCCTTCTTCGGCTATAGCCGCTATGCGGGCACACTGGCATCAATCCAACTTAGTTGAACAGGCCGCTGCGACAAAAAATATAGCCGATACCATTTTTGCACCCATCAGAGAAAAACAAAAGCTGCATGTGGTAGTGAAGGGCACTAATTTTCAGGTAAAGGTTTGGGAGGCCTTGTTACGCATTCCGCCAGGGGCTGTAACTACTTATAAGCAAGTAGCAGAAAGCATAGGCAATCCAAACGCCTTACAGGCAGTCGGATCAGCGGTAGGCGCTAATCATATTGCCTACCTGATTCCATGCCATCGGGTTATCCGCAAGGATGGAATTTTAGGTGAGTACCGCTGGCAACCGGTGCGCAAGAAAAGTATGATCGGTTTGGAAATGGCGCGTTACGCAGATCAATCACTAACACTTAGGTAAGGGCTCATTTTATCGAAAGCCGATTGATCAATTATTTTGATGTTTAACAGTTCTTCGAGCGTTGCAAAACTTTTGTGTTGGTAACGATAGGCCACAATTGCTTTAGCATATTTGTATTTGATATAGGGATGTTTCGCCAGCACTTCTTCACTGGCGGTATTTATGTTGATTTTGTTTAGAGTCACTGCATCTGAAATAAAAAAGCCTTGTAGTATTCTCTCCACCACTACACTATCCAATCCGTAAACTTCGCGTAACTGGCTTGTGTTGATAAAACCTCCCAGGCTATTTCGGTAATTAACAATGCGAAGTGAAAGTTTTTCACCTATGCCATAGACTTTTTTAAGGGCAGCAGTATCTGCCTGATTTAAATCGGTTTTTATTTTTTCAGATTTAACAGGGCTAAGTTTTTCAGCCACAAATTTTTCCGGCTTCACCAGGCTTTCGGGCAAAAGCACATAGGGGTGTAGTTGCGTATACAAACTGCTGTCCATGCCATAAAGTCTCAACAGATCTTTCTTAATTCGAAATTCCCCTCCTTTAGTGCGATAATTTTCTATGCGGGTTGCAAGCGTTTTACTAAACCCAAGTGAAATCAATTCTGCCTGAGTGGCTTTGTTAGGATCGAAAGGAAAGCGTGTTTGGTTTGCCTGGGGAGTTACTTCGGTCTTTGTTGATGCCATAAGTTGCACCAGGCTGTCGAGCTTATGTGTTTCATCTTTCAGGTCGAGGGGCGACCGGGCACGCCAGTTTCGGTAGAGTGGTTCGGAAAAGATGACAAAGATCATGAGCGGCATCAGCACCAGAAAGCCATTGGTTTCGGCCCGGGAAAAGCCGAAGAAGTTGCGCACGATTTTCCGAATTTTCATAGTGTAAAGTATCCCACCCAACAACTAAAATAGCAAGCCCGCGTTGCTATACAAAATCTTCATTTTCAGCTTGTTTAAACTGATTCTAAATAATATTTCTTGTGATTTTCGTCACACTGAATAGCGTCTCAGACCTTACTTTTGTGGTTCAATGAACGGGAATTTTAAATCTTTAGTGCTGACTTACAAGACTGCCCCGGTGGCGGTCAGGGAATTGGTGTCGTTGAATGAGGCTGGCGTAAAACAGTTATTGAAATTTATGCAGGAATTCACCACCGCAAGTGATGTTTTGGTGGTTTCGACCTGCAACCGTACCGAGATCTACTATAACTCTGAAAAAGACTTTGCCACTGAAATTTTTAGTGGACTGAGCCTCGTTAAAGGTTTGTCTATTGATTTGGCGCCTTACTTTCAAAAATTAAGTGATAAAGAGGCCGTGCAGCACCTTTTTGAGGTGTCGATAGGCCTTGATGCACAAGTGGTAGGCGACTTGCAGATTTCCGGTCAGGTAAAAAATGCCTACCAATGGACGGCCGATGAAAACATGGCGGGGCCCTTTTTGCACAGGCTCATGCACACCATCTTTTTTGCTAATAAACGCGTTGTACAAGAGACTGCTTTCCGCGATGGTGCAGCCTCGATCTCGTACGCAGCCAAAGAATTGGCAGAAGATGTTACCACTGGCTACCGCGACCCGAAAGTATTGGTGGTAGGCGTGGGCGAAATTGGTCAGGACGTTTGTTTGAACCTACAAGAGTCGAACTTTAAAAACGTAACGGTGCTTAACCGCACTGTTGACAAGGCTGAAAAGCTGGCTACGAAATGTGGTTTTAAATATGGTGGCCTCGAGAATCTGCTCGCTGAAATTCAACAGGCAGATGTTATCGTGAGCTCGGTATCAGGCGAAAGCCCTTTGATTAATAAAGAATTGTTGAAGCAAGTAAATATCGTTTCACATAAGTTCTTTATAGATTTATCGATGCCCCGCAGCGTGGAGGCTACACTGGAAGAAATTCCAGGCGTAATTGTCTATAACCTTGACGATATACAAGAGAAAACCAATGAGACAGTAGAGCGCAGAAAAGCGTCTATTCCATTGGTGCAGGCAATCATTGCTCAGGCTATGACCGATTTTGAAGACTGGTCAAGAGAAATGGTGGTATCGCCTACGATACAAAAGTTAAAGCAAACGCTGGAGCAAATCCGCAAAGAAGAGATCGCGCGTTTCTTAAAAAATGCAAAACCAGAAGAAGCAGAGAAGCTCGAAGAAATGAGCCGCTCGCTGATGCAGAAAATATTGAAGTATCCAGTACTTCAACTCAAGGCTGCCTGTAAGCGTGGTGAAGCCGAATCACTCACCGAAGTCCTTCACGACTTGTTCAATTTAGAACGCGTAGAAGAGAAAAAGCATTAAATTGTACATTGTACATTGAAAATTGTCAATTCTGGAATCTGTAATTTTCTTTAGTATCTTTCGACATATCAACTTGAATCGCAAAGCTGCGTGGTCGAATCAGAAAAACCTTTCGTAAATCTTATCAACGAAAATCAAGGTCTTATCCATAAGGTCTGCATGATGTATGCCAACGACCGTGATGCACGCAATGATCTGTTTCAGGAAATTGTACTACAGTTGTGGCGCTCTTTCCCAACATTCAGAGGCGAAGCGAAGATTACAACCTGGATGTATCGTATTGCACTGAATACTGCCATTTCAGGTTTACGTAAGCAGGGCAGGTCAATAAAAACTGAAGACATACGCGAAAAGCACTTTAACTTTTCTGATGATCATGACGATACCTTAGAAGAGAACTATCAAAAACTGCAGTGGGCCATTCGCCAGCTTACAGAAATTGAGCGAGCCATGATTATGATGGCACTGGACGAAATACCCTATGAAGAAATTGCAGAAACGATAGGTATAACACAAAATAATGTACGCGTTCGGATGAACCGAATACGAGAGAAAATTAAAAAATTGATGACTCCGTAAAATGGAACTGGATGATTTAAAATCGATATGGCAAAAAGAGCAGCGCTATCCGGCAAAGCAGGCTGATGAAATTGCAGTCATGATTAAAGGAAATAGTAACTCTGTTGTCGCTAAATTAAAACGAAGTGTGTGGTTTGAACTCACCATCACCATTGTTTTTGGTTTGATCATGCTCTACTTTTCATTCACCTTGCGTAGCGGTGCCATGAAATGGTCCATTATTTCTTTATTGATTTTGTTTTTGGCTTATCTCGTATATTATGTAAAAAAAATACGGTTACTCAACCACTTTGATCCTTCTCAGCAAAACATCCGCGAAAACCTCGAGAATTTAATTACTGATTTAAAAGCTTATCTGCACTTTTATAGAAGCAGTTATCTAATCTTTTATCCTGTCTATTTCGTGCTCGGTATTTTGTTTGCGGCCATTGAAAGAGGTTTTGATAATTTTTTCGATCGCCTGTCTGAACCTGAAATTATCCTTCGTCTCGCTTTTGCGACAGCCATTATTTTGGCTGTGGCGCTCTTCTTTACTAATTGGTACCTGAAAAAGTTGTACGGAAATCATTTAGAGAAGCTACAAGATCTCTTGCGTGATTTAAAAGACTCAACTGCGCAGGAGAGTTAACGCTTTACTAACTTGTTCAACAAGTATTGTAATATTTTCACTGCGCGTTAAATTCGTATGCATACTTAAAGTAAGACCTGCATATGCCTCATCATCAAAACGAGTTCGCAGGTAGTGAACAAAACTATCCTCCGCGTGGGTAGTATTATCATGTAAGGCTACATTAAAATTAATAGATGCCTTACTTATGTTATCCATCAAAAGCATGGTGCACTCCTTTTCCATCGCTCTGTTACCATTAAACTTAATTACCAAGTCGGCATTTTGTACTTGCGTAGTATGTATAGATACATGCAGCAAAGGTTTATCACTCATCGCAATGGTATTCTCTATACGCAAGCGATAGGGGAAATAATAACGTTCTAATATACTTTGTTTGTCAGCATCACTTAACGATACACTATCTAATGTAAACAAAGCGCTGTTCCCCAAGGGAAGATCCACATCGACAAGTAAGCGGGAAGTTTGATGGTTGAAGCAAGGCACATCCAGCCTTTCTGCCAGTGTCAAGGCTAGATCAAGTGCGCCCTCATCCCAGGCTGTGTATTCTTGCAAACTAGCCTCATTAAAAAGTGAACGATAGCGAATGGGAATCTGATTGCCCCCATGCTCGCAGCTAATGAGTATGGTATTGACAAGAGCCATTAGAAAAGATGAAGTAATTTACTGATGATCAAATCAAATACTTCAAATAAAATCAAGATGATGATAATCCACTCCAGGCGACTGCTCTCACGCTGATTATATATTTCTCTGAACACAGTTAAATTATCTTCAATAATGCGCAAAGTATATTCTAATTCAGAGAAACGCATGCGCAGATCAAAATGCTTGCTGAGGCCCTGATGTAATTTGTCAAGGTACTCATCATCCCACACCAATTCCGGTGCATCAAAAATGTAAATGTTTTCAGCAATATCGTTTTGTGTGTTAAGCGCACGCCCCAGAAAACGCAGCATATTTTTTCTGCCGATTTTTAAGGTACCTGTTTGCTCCAGTTGGGTGGCAAAGCCTTTTACCTCTCTCAATAGATTTTCTGCCACAATATGGTGGTGGTCTATGGCTAGCGATTGTGCCAGGTTAAACATGGCAATTCTTATTACCTGATCATCAATACGGCTTACCGTCATTTTATCAAATTCAAATTTTGTAGTACCGGCCATTTCTACTTCAAGCATAAAATCATCGCGTAGAAAAGAAGTAAGCGGTGTTCGCTGAAAGGCATGAATGGTTTTGAGGGCATACCTCATTTCTTCTTCGGTAAAGCCACTGAAGAGCACTACACCAAAATTGAAGTAGTATTGGTATTTGTGTTCACTTAACTTATAGAATAGCTCAGATGAGCTGTCGGAATTAGGCTTTATTTCCAGAAAAGCTTTAATGCCCTTAATGTCCAACTGATTGGCTATAAGAAAGGCACTGAGTTTAATGGTTTGCTGCATATACCTGGCGTTTATGAAATATTGTGCTGTATTTTTGCAAGTACAGCAAAGCGTTGGCAGAATACTTTTGCTTATCTGCCCCGCTCAAGATAAGCATATGAAATATAAGTTAATTTATGTGGAGTGGTTTTGCATTCCTGACTTTTAGTTGAAATTTGCAGCATAAAAACAAGCAAAACGGGGTTCCTGCATAGTGATAGGTATCGCATCAGGCTCCAAAGACCCTTACCGCATAAACGATTTACAAATGAAAAACCTTATTCGTATCCTTCTTCTGCTCTTGGTTTCTGTACAGGCTTTTGGCTGGGGGCAAACAGGGCACCGTGCCATGGGCCTTTTAGCGGAGAAGCACCTCTCGAAAAAAGCAAGAAAAGAACTTAACCGCATTTTAAAGGGGGAGTCTATTGCCATGACCAGCACCTGGATGGACGAGATTCGCTCAGACACCACTTATCGATATGTAAATGACTGGCATTGGGTAACCATACCAGACGGACAAACTTATGAGCAAAGTGAGAAAAACCCGAAGGGCGATGTTATTGCTGCCATTGAACAAATTATTGCTGAACTGAAGTCGGGCAAGTTTAGTGGTAAAGAAGAAGTGATACGCGTAAAAATGCTTGTTCATTTAGTAGGCGATATACACCAACCCCTGCATGTAGGCCTTGGCCCTGACCGTGGAGGTAATAATGTAAAAGTAATGTGGTTCCGTGCCGACAGCAATTTACACCGCGTGTGGGATAGCGATATGATTGACGATAAAAACCTGAGCTATACAGAATTTGCTAATTGGGTAGGTTCACCTGCGCAAAATGATTTGGCCACCTGGCAGGCAGCAAGTGTGCGCGATTGGGCAAGGGAAAGCATCAGCTACCGTAAACAAGTATACGACTATGGCGATGGTAAGATGGGCTATGAATATGCTTACAAATATTTTGACATTGTAAAGCTACGTATACAACAAAGCGGTGTTCGCCTAGCCAAAGTGTTGAACGATATTTACGGATAATTTTTATTGAAGATGTATGGAAAAGCGTTTTGTGCGAAAGCATAAAGCGCTTTTGTTTTTTATGACTATCCCTGAATTAAAAGTTACAGATTTGCAGAAGTGGCTAAAAGATGGCGATATTAGTAGTGCGACAAGCAGGTGGGCTCGAATGGCAGTGTTGGTTTTGAAATTTTTAGAAATCGAATATACCCCGCCCTGGTTCGTGTCCTCACGAACCACATAAATGGTCAAACATGTAACAATTGATACTCATCATGGATAGTAATGTAGTAGACGACAAAAGAAAGTCCTTTATCCAGCAAGGTGAGATTTACTTTTGGACGGCTACCATTAACAAATGGCAGCATCTACTGAAAGAAGATGAATATAAAGATGTAATTGTTAACTCATTAATGTTCTTAAGTAATGCAAATAAGCTTGATGTCTTTGCTTTTGTTATCATGCCTAATCATATTCATTTGATTTGGCGTATTAAAAATAAAAACGGTAAAGAAACTGCTCAGGGTTCTTTTCTGAAGTATACAGCACATGAATTTAAAAAGATGCTTGTTAGTAGTAATGCTCCTGCTAAATTATTAGAATATGCAGTTGAGGCAAACAACAAAGCTTATGAATTTTGGCAACGAGACTCGCTTGCAATTCATTTATATACACGTGATGTGGCTTATCAGAAAATGGATTATATTCATTTGAATCCATTAGCGGTACATTGGCAGCTAGCTAAAGAACCAAGTGATTATATATATTCCAGTGCAAGATTTTATGAAATGGGAGTTAAAGAATTTAGTTTTTTGAAAGATTTGAGAGAGGAATTTTAGTTTACCTCAATTGGTTCGTGAGGACACGAACCAAGGCTGAGGAGGAATTTTTCCTCCTTCTCAGAGTCACTTGGCAGGTGTGGAGGATGAGCGTAAGGACTCTGAGAACCACATGAAGAGCATATCAAGCTCTGAGTTCCTTACGGGTAACTTTGAGTAGGACTACTCCAGTGCAAAATTTTATGAAATGGGAGTTAAGGAATTTAGCTTTTTGAAAGATTTAAGGGAGGAATTTTAGTTTATCTCAATTGGTTCGTGAGGACACGAACCAAGGCTGAGTTTTAATTTATCTCAATTGGTTCGTGAAGACACGAACCAAGGCTGAGGTAGTTTTCAAAGTTTCTAATAATAATGTTATATTGTGATTGTAAAAATCTAGTAGAATGAAAATTACTTCAACTTTAATTTTTTTGATTTTTCTTCTTAGCACATCCTGTGGTAGTGAAGATCCAGGAGATAGTAAAACTGATTTAGTATTTTCAGAGTCGCCATTTGCATTAAATGGAATTGCTGCCAGATTTTCAAAAGATATCGCTTACGATAATAAAGAAAGAACCCAGTTCGACATTTGGCTACCGGATTCCAACACGCCTACAGGTTTAGTCATTTACATCCATGGAGGAGGATTTTCAAGTGGTGATAAAAACTTTGTGTATGCTGTTCAGCAGGGTGGAGCCTGGGACTTTCCAGCCGATATCAGATTTTTACTGCAAAACAATATAGCATTTGCAACAGTTCGTTATACATTGTTAAGCACAACGGGAGAGAGGGAAGGAGTAAAGAAGCCAATGTCTGATGTTAAAAGGGCGCTGCAATACATCAGGTATAAGGCAAGTGATTTTAATATTGATAAGAATAAAATTATTCTCGCTGGCAACTCAGCTGGTGGCGGTACCTCGCTATGGATAGCATTTAATAATAATATGGCTGACCTGCAGAACACTGATCCTGTTCTACGTGAATCAACAAGAGTAAAAGGTGTAGTGGCAAGAGAGCCTCAGGCAAGTTACAATATAGAAGACCGGTGGGTAAATGATGTGTTTGTTGACTACAATCTTACCTGGTCAGAAATATTAGCCAATGATGCTGGTAATATTTCAAAGCTATATGGTATCGCTTCAAATGCTGAATACGAATCTGCAGCTATCGACACTTACAGAGCAGAAGTTGACATGTTAGCCTTGCTGACAGCTGACGATCCTGCCATTTGGATTGATAATACACTTCGCGATGTAGTTCATCCATATTCAGCACCTGAGATATCTTCTCACCATGCTTTTCATGCGAGAGAATTAAAACAAAGAGCCGATGCCGTTGGTGTTCAGAATATTACTTACTACGGTAAAAATCCCTTACTTTATGCTGATCCAAGTAATGAAAGTTGGACTCAATTCTGTATTAGGATATTGAATATGTAGGTTTTGGTAATAGGCAATGAAGAGAAATCGACTACAATCTTACTACTTCAGGTATCATTAATATAATGAGGAATGGAGAATTTAGATTATCAAATGTTAAATATAGATATCCGATTTCTTTAGCGTTTTGAAATTCTTGATCCACATGAATAGAAGCCTTGTTTCCAGTATTTTTATTTGTATTGTTTTTGGTCACACAAAAGCACAAACAAGAACCATAATTCGATCAGAATCTGTAGTTTCTAAGCGATATAATGCGGAAGTGAGTATCGCTTACATTAACGGTCATCGGACAACAATTAATTTACTCAGTATATTAAAGCCGGATGAAATTTTGATTGAACCAATTAATTCGGCCGAGAGGACCAGTGATACCTTAAAGATAAAAGTTACTATCCATGATCAATCCCATGAAGTTTTGCGCTATCTGGAAAATAAGGCAAAACTTGAGTATCTAAATGAGCAATATGAACATGGCCTTGTTCCGGACATAAACCCTGCAAATGTTTCTCACTTAACATATGAAGAATCTCCAGCACATGTTTTAGTAGTGCATGTGTATGGTGAAGAAAGTTCAGGCAACAAGCCAGTTAAACACAAGTCAGCACCTCAACGAATTAACTTTTTCGATATTGACGGAAAATTATATACAGCAGAGCAAATGAGAAATTTGAATTTAGTAAGGGGAAAATTTATTAATAAAGGATTTATTTCAGGTCGTGAAGCAGTGGAAAAGTATGGTGATGCTAAATACGCTGCAGGAGTGGGCATTATCGAAACAATAGATGATAAATAGAATTATTCTTATTTCAGTACTGACGGTAATTGGCATTGAGTCTTTTTCTCAAAGAACCATTACTTGTAAGGTGGTAGATGCTACCTTGAAGAAACCAGTTGGTGAAGCATTTGTCAGGATTGTTGACAAGGATATTAGTACAACAACAAATCACCTGGGATTTTTTCAGCTCTCGGTGGATAGTGCTGATGTGATCAGTGTTAAAGCTGATAATTTTGAAATCTTAACGTTTACTCCGCCACCGGTAAATAGTTTTCAGGTCGAATTGAATTGGTTTCGCTTTTCTTTTTATGAACAGGGCACTGAAGCATTTTATAATTTTATAGGAAAAAATATACGGTATCCCTATAATGCCAGGAGCACCTTTACACAAGGTCAGCTTTTCTTATCATTTCAAATTAATGATGATGGCAAAATGGTTAATCTTAAGTTGATTAACGATATCGGTAAAGGTTGTGGTAAAGAATTGCTTAGGGTTATTAAAAAAGTACCTGGAAAGTTTATTCCGAGTAAAACCAATGAGACCTATATATTACCTGTGACTTTTAGAATTTCAAATCATAATGCAAAAGTATCTGACACTATAGTCCAACTTCCGGCTGGAGTTAAAATTTTATCAGAAGTTATTATAACTGCAACCATCCAATAGAATTGTGCGGAAATGTGTGTTTGATTCGAATGTCATTGAGTAAGCCTTAGTGTTCTTTTGTGGCATAGCTAAGTCAATTACCAAGATTGCTGCTAAATCTGTAGTCATAGGTAGTAAGCCCACCGCATCTATTGGCTATTTAATTTGATGCAAATCAATAAACCTATTTCGGTAAACTTAATCTTTGCCATTAATTAAGATTAGACAAAAGCGTAAATGGCAGATGAGCAAGTTTTGCTCTTATTAAGTATATTTGATTAAAGACCATTTCTATGAAAGCACAAGGCAAAACCGTTCAGGAAATTTTACTAAACCTACCGGAAGATCGGCTTGAGCCTTTTAACAAGCTGCATGAGGTAATTGTAAAAAATCTGCCTAAAGGATTTGAACCTGCCATGAGTTATGGGGGACTTGGTTATGTAGTACCTCATAAACTTTATCCCGGGGGTTATCACTGTAAACCTGAGGAGCCCTTACCTTTTGCGGGAATTGCCTCGCAAAAAGGATCTATTAATTTTTACCATATGGGTATTTACGCAAATCCAACATTGTTAAAATGGTTTGTAAGTGAATACCCTAAGCACAGCAAACAAAAGTTAGATATGGGTAAGAGTTGTGTACGATTTAAGAAGATGGATGATATCCCTTATAAGCTTATTGGTGAATTAATGAAGAAGATAAGTGTGAAGGATTGGATTAAGGTATACGAAGAGAACCTAATACCAAAGTCGAAGAAAATTAAGTAAGTATTCCTTAAACTGAGAAGATGAGTCAAAATTTCTTCTCCTTCAGCGCAGCTTCGATTTTAGTAAAATCAACAGCTGAGCATTTATTGCAGGCACTGGCACATGCTGATTTTGCACGAAATTGATTGTAAACGAGTCGCACCAGATAAACCAAAGCCCCGAGAAAAATAAGTCCTACGACAATTTCCTGAATCATACTGCAATTTATTATCTCACCCTTTAACATCATAATAGAGCAGTAAAGTTCAAATAAATCGTCCAAAATCGGACGTCTTTGCGCAATTGTGCACAGGGCATGGCTTAAATAACCCCATTTAACCTGATTTTTTGTATGGCCTGAAATTTGGCTATCGGCTTAGGCGTATTTCCGCTAACAAGCATTACCACCTTGCATTATGTTAAAGAATTATTTTAAAACCGCGATCAGAACCCTATTAAGACAGAAGAACACAGCCTTAATAAACGTGTTGGGTTTAACCATAGGCATGGCTGCCAGCTTCATCCTTTTTGTTCTCATTCAATACCATTACAGCTTTGATACCTTTCAAAGTAATTATGATAGAATCTATCGCATTGTAACTACGTCAGATGGTAACACAGGCAGCTTCCACACACCAGGTATACCTTCTCCACTTCCACCGGCTTTCAAATTAGATTTCCCGGAAGCGGAAGAAGTATTATTTACACAGTACCAGTCAGGAGCGCTTATTCTGATACCACAAAAGGATGGTGAAAGTAAAAAATATGAAGAGGAGCGTGGTGTAGTATTTACTGACCCGGCTGTTTTCAAAATTTTTGATCGCACAGTATTGATAGGCGATGCAGAAAAAGGATTGGATGAACCCAATGAAGCAGTGATCAGTCTTTCATTAGCAAAAAAATATTTTAACAAGGAAGATGTTGTTGGTGAGGTAATCAAATTTGATAATAAAGAATTTAAGATTGCAGCAGTGGTTGCCGATCCGCCTGCCAATACCGACCTTCCTTTTACCTTATATCTTTCGTATGAGACCATAAGAAAACAAAATGAAGAGAAGGGCTGGGGAGGTATTTGGAGTGATGAGCAATGTTACTTTTTACTGAAGGAGGGCGAGTCTGTTGAGAAAGTAGAAAGTCGTATGGGCGATTTTTATAAGAAGTATAATCCTGATGAAAACTTCGACAATCAGCGTTTTGTTGTTCAACCCCTGGCCGACATACATTTTGATGAAAGATATGGTAACTATAACTATGATACCGTACCGAAGACCGCACTCATCGCACTAGGTGTAGTGGCATTATTCTTAATTGTAACAGCCAGCATCAACTTTATTAATTTAACCACAGCTGAGGCAATCAAACGCTCTAAAGAAGTTGGTATTCGCAAAACCCTGGGTAGTTCAAGAGGCCAGTTAGTTTTTCAATTTTTAGGGGAGACTGGTATTGTTACTTTAATAGCTATTGTAGTTGGTTTCGGTTTAGCTCAAATTGCCTTGAGTTTCTTAAATCCTTTTTTAGAACTGAACCTGGCACTCAATCCGCTGCATAACCCCATCTTTGTAGTGTACGTTGTGTTATTGTTTTTGCTTGTATCACTCTTTTCTGGTTTATATCCTGCCTTTGTGATCTCAGCCTTTAAGCCTGCCCTGGCATTAAAGAATTCTATGGGTAATAAAAATTCTTCAGGCTTTCTGCTTAGAAAGAGCCTTGTGGTAACGCAATTTTTTATCTCTCAGTTTTTAATCATTGGTACGATCATTTTGATTACCCAAATGAATTATTTCAAAAATAAAGATTTAGGTTTTCAACGTGACGCTATTGTAACCCTACCCATTCCTGAACGTGAAGGCCCGGCTACAGACAGCACTACCTCAAGTAAAATGCGTACACTAGCCGACAGGATTTCAAAACTTTCAGGTATAGAAAAATATTCGCTTTCTAATACTGCCCCTTCTTCTGGTAGTGTGAATGGTACAGGTTTTCTTTTCGAGGGACAAACAGATGATCAACGAAAAGATACACAACTTAAACTGGTGGATGGTAATTATATTGATCTGTATGGTTTAAAATTATTAGCAGGTGAAAACCTTAATGATTTGGACACTGCCCGCAGCTTTGTCGTGAACAGACGTCTTACAGAAATTGCAGGTTTTACAAACCCGAATGATATTATTGGTAAACGTATGCGCGTATGGGGACAAACACTTCCGGTTGTTGGTGTGGTAGAGGATTTTCACACCACCTCTCTTGAAAGTGAAATTGAACCAACTGTTTTGATGAACAGAATATCGAATTACCGAACGCTTTCATTAAAAGTAAATACGCAAGCCTTTCAAAATACCTTGCCGCAAATACAAGGAATGTGGGAAGAAACATACCCCGAGCATTTATTCTCATATGAGTTTTTAGATGAATCAATTCGTGGGTTTTATGAGGGGCAGGAGAGAACATCTGTTTTGCTTACCATCTTTACTTCTATCGCGATTTTTATAGGCTGTCTTGGATTGTTTGGTTTAGCTACCTTCATGATCAATCAGAAAAACAAAGAGATTGGCGTTCGCAAAGTTTTGGGTGCTTCAGTAGAGGGTATTGTCTTCTTATTCTCTAAAGAATATGTAAAGCTGATCGGTTTAGGATTTTTAATTGCTGCTCCTGTTGCCTGGTTCGTGATGAATGAGTGGCTGGATGGTTTTGCTTATCGCATTAGTATTTCCGCCTGGATTTTTCTGGCAGGCCTCGGTGTTACCTTATTAGTAGCAGTATTTACAGTGGGCTATCGATCTTTAAGAGCGGCTACAGCAAACCCAGTAAAATCATTGAGGTACGAGTAAAATACAAAAAGCCAGGATCAGGATCAGGATTTAAGGATTTGCTGGATGAACAGGATTTGCTAAAATTAATATATGCTAAATCTTGTTCATCCTGATACAGACAATATTAATCCTGCTCATACTTAAATCTTGAACATCCTGATCCAGGATTTCACCACCTTTCTTGTATTACCTGAAGCATTTCGGCATGAATGCGGTTAGTGGCACAGCATAATTCACCACCAAATAAAAAGTTATCACCACCTTTAAAATCGGTAACAATGCCGCCAGCTTGTTGCACAATGAAAGTACCTGCTGCCACATCCCATGGGTTAAGATTATATTCAAAGAAACCATCCAGTCTGCCGCAAGCAACATAAGCAAGGTCTATGGCAGCACTACCAAGCCTTCTGATGCCATGTGTTTTATCCAGAAAGGTTCTGATGATGTTTAGGTAGGCATCTAATTTTTCAAATTGATAATAGGGGAAGCCCGTTGCCAGTAAACTCTCATTGAGACCCTTGGCAGTTGAAACGCGTATAACCTTATCGTTGCAATAGGCAGCCTCATTTTCGATGGCATGAAAACATTCCTTGCGTGTTACTTCGTAGACTACACCCAATATAGGCTTGTTATTTTTAACCAAACCAATACTAATGGCATAGACCGGCAAACCGTGCATAAAGTTTGTGGTACCGTCCAAGGGATCAATTATCCAATTGTATTCGTGCGATTTACTTTGCTCAACGGTGCCTTCTTCTGTAATAAAACCAGCCTGAGGAAGCAGCTTTTGTAAAACCTTAACAATTTTTTTCTCTGCTTCTTTATCAACATACGAAACCAGGTTGTTGAATTTACCTTTTTCCTCAATATGACTCAGGTCGAAATTTTCACATTCATATTGAATAAAACTACCAACCTCAGCTGAGATACCAATTACTTCTTGTTGAATTGCCTGCAGATTCATGGTCGCTAAGATACAAATCAATCTTCCTCGTCCGAATGATATTTTGATGACCTTTCGCCACCATCATGCTTACTTTTGCCTGCGATAATCAAAACGATCTCTCCCTTTACTTCTTTTTTACTAAAGTGTTGCAGTACTTCCTGCAAAGTGCCATTAAAGGTCTCTTCAAATTTTTTGGTAAGCTCGCGTGAGACAGATGCTTGTCTGTCTTCGCCAAAATATTCACAGAATTGTTCAAGTGTTTTTGTCAGGCGGTAAGGCGATTCATAGAATACAAGTGTACGCTCTTCATCTACCAAAGATTTTAGCAGTGTTTGTCTTCCTTTTTTAACAGGGAGGAAGCCTTCAAAAACAAAACGGTCGCAAGGTAAACCTGATTTTACCAAAGCAGGTACAAAAGCGGTGGCTCCAGGGAGACACTCAATTTTTAAACCTGCCTGCACGGCTGCACGACTGATCAGAAAACCAGGATCGGAAATACCGGGAGTACCTGCATCAGAGACTAAAGCAAAAGTTTCACCCTGCTGCATGCGTTCGACCAGTGTGCTTACTGTTCTATGCTCATTAAAATTGTGAAAACTTTTTAATGGCTTATCAATACTATAGTGCTTTAATAGAAAGCCGGAAGTGCGGGTGTCCTCAGCTAATATCAGGTCAACAGATTTCAATACCTCTAGTGCCCTTAGTGTAATATCACCAAGATTTCCGATTGGGGTGGGAACCAGATAAAGTGATGTGTGCTCCATTTAAACCAGGGCGTCAATGGCGGCTGCCAGTTTTCGGTCTTTTTCAGTTACCATATTACCGGCATCATGTGTGGTCAGCTCGAAGTTTACTTTATTGTAAACATTACTCCAGTTCGGATGATGATTCATTTTTTCGGCAACAATAGCCACCTTACTCATGAAACCGAAGGCTTCAATGAAAGTATTGAAGGTGAATGTTTTTACGAGTTTGTTGTTCTCTTCTTTCCACATAAGCCCTTGATTTGATAAACGGTAATACTAACGAAGGTAAGTAATTTGGATAAGGTTTTTAATCAACGGATGCTGACTTTATAAAGCAATCAACCCCTCAATTTTTGTGGCTTGCTGATAGATAACAATAACTTCTTCAGCAGAATTCATATTCAATTGAATAGTAACACTGGTGTATTTACCATTGGCAGACAATTTTTCTGTCATACCTTGATCAGGGAACATGGCTTTTACTTCAGCCTCCTTACCCGAAGGCACAATAAACTTAAACATGTAAACAGTCGGCCACGCGTAGTGCTGATTTAGTTTCTCCCTGAAAGAGTCTGCCCATTGTTGCTGTTCCATATAATAAAAAATGCCGCCTTGATCAGATCAAAGCGGCATCTGGTTTAAGGTTAAATATTAAAAAAAGTTATAACGCTTATCCTCAATGTCTGATCTGTCCTTAATGGCTTCTGCTATTGAATAATTTCTATTCTGTGCAGCTTGCTGTAAGGCAAGTTTATAAGGCGAATAATCATCCAGTGCAGGGGCAATTGTTTTATTCTTAGTCTCGACAATAACCACGCCTGTTTCGCTGATGAATGGTTTTGAACGCTTGCCATTCTCCAATGAAAATGCAAGACCTACTGCGATAGGATCAAAACCAAGGTTAGGCAATGAGTTGCTGTTTAAGCGAACATCGCTGCTTGAATAAACAGAGGCATCGTTACCGAAAGCTGCTTTCACCTCTTCAAGGGTTCCTGTAGACTTATTTAATTTTTCAATGATGAGGTTACCCTTCAATTCATTTTTAACTAAAGGTGTAATTTCATCCTTTACCATTTCTAAAGGCTTGTAACCTTTCTCAACTTCACCAGTCATGACAGCGACAACATAATTTTCCTGCAGGTCAAAAACAGTTGATACATCGCCCTTGTCTGCATCGCGGAATAACCACTGAACTAATTGACGGGCTTCACCAAGTGAACTAACATTACGATCGCCAGCCAAAAGTTTTTTGGCATCGCGAGTTACCAGATTTTCAGCCTTAGCTGTAGCTTCAAAAGATTCAAGGTCACTTACTTCACTGGCAAAAGCTTCTGCTTTACGAAGAGCTTCGTTGATGGAGGCATCGCTGGCGGTAATTTCTCTTTCAATGCGCGCTACATAATAGGCCTTATTGGTTTTGGTGTTGGTAACATCAATTAAGTGGTAACCAAATTCAGTTTCTACTACATCACTCAAAGGACCTGTTTTGGTAGCGTCAAACACAGCTTTTTCAAAAGGCTTCACCATTTGGCCGCTGGTAAACCAACCTAAATCGCCACCACGGCTGGCAGTACCATCAGTACCGTGCTCTCTCGCTTTAACTGCGAAATCAGCGCCATCTTTAATTTCTTTTAAAATGCTTCTTGCTTTTTCTTTAGCAGCTTTTTTGTCAGCATCGCTGTCCGAATTCCACTTAATCAGGATGTGTCTTGCTCTCGCGCTGAAAACGGTATCGTCTACAAGTTTAGAAACTTTAGAAACCGTTAAAGCACCGTTTTCAATCTCTGGTCCGATTAATTCGCCCACCACTAAATTTTTATCGCTTAAGGAGGCAGGTAAGTTAGCAGCTGTATATTTTACATAAGCATTGCTGTTATCTGAATTGCGGCTTACAAAAGCTGAGTCTTCAGTACTGATTTTCAATTCACCGGCTAACTTAATCAGATCCTGGAAAATGGCCAGAGTGTCCTCAGCAGAAGCAACCACAGGGAAGGCTACAAACTTGATGTCTCTTGTATTTTCAGTCTTATATTTTTCTTTGTTTTTGTTGTAGTAGTTTTTAAGATCAGCATCGCTAACCTTGATAGCAGAGTCGCTCATGGCAAAGAAAGGAACATACAAATAAGAAGCCTCCACTACATCAGTTTGGCTATGGTATTCGCGTTCAGCTTCAGCACTGGTTACGTAATCTCCTTTGATTAAAAGATTTTCATACTTCATGCGAGTACGGCTTGGCGCCAGGTCGCGTTGGAACATGTCCCAACGAATGCGAGGCTCAGAGCCCTCCGGCATATCTTTTAATTGTGCGAGATAAGAAAGTACACGGTCTTTTTCGAACTGACCTGTTTCAGGATTGGTGAAAGATTGCTTTACGTTTTCGTCAACGTTTTTACCCCAAAGTAAATCTTGTACTTCGGCAGTACTAACTGTTACACCCACCTTTCCATATTGTTTTTCAATAGCATGGCGTACAATCAACAATTCCCAGGCTTGCTGTCTTATTGTTGTCATTTCGCGCTCGCCTGGACTGCGACCAAAATTCATTACATAATTGGCTTCACGCTCCTGAACGGCAGCCTGATACTCCTCCAAAGAAACTTCGTGTCCTGCAATTTCGCCAACAGTATTGCGGCCAAGCAAAACGCCATTATTACTCAAAATGTCACCGCCAACAAAAGCCAATATAGTAAGGCCTATCACAATGGATATGAAGAAGCCCATTTTGTTGCGCATAGTATTGATTAACGCCATGATCTTTAAATCGTTTTAAGCTGAAAATAAATGAGTTACAGTAAAAATAAGTCCGCAAATTTAAGCGCTTAGGCGGATTAGAAAAATTGTGCCGCTAAAATTAACCCAATCAAGGTTAAGTACTTGATTATCAAAGCTTAGAAAAACATCCCATACACCATTAAACGCTTAATTCTACTATCTACCCCAAAACCTTACACGAATCAGAACGGGCTGATGCTTGTCATCGTTAGATCGATCACAATAGACAACTTTGGTATATGACAGCAAGTAGAAGTTGGATCTCCATAAGACTGATGCTCCTTATTCTGATGATTATTGTGGCCGTTTGCTCTGCACGCGCTTCAGATCAAATATTGGAGGCAGAGGTTTCTGCCATTGTTGATGGTAATACCCTAACGATAAAATTCAAAGATGGTGATGCCTACGATATACAGTTGTCAGGCATTGACAGCCCGGAGCCGGGTCAGGACTTTAGTGAAGAGGCAAAGCAATTTTTACAAAAGAAAGCCTTGAACAAGCGTGTGAAAGTGCAACTACTGGGTAAAGACAGGTGGGGAAATCGTTTAGCAGCTGTATGGTTGAAGGGAGAGGTTGATTTGCGCGTTGAGTTGTTAAAAGAAGGTCTAGCCTGGACAGCCGAACGCAATCCAATACCAGAACTTGAAAATGTGCGAATAGAAGCTCAGAATAAAAGAAAAGGGCTTTGGCAAGCCGCTGAACCAACACCGCCATGGGTTTTCCGCAGACAGCAGACAATGCTGGTGGCTAAGGGTAGCTAAAAATATTTTTTACAACACTTCGTTAAAACCTCAAACAAATCGTATGAGGTTTTTTCATATTAAAGCAAGGCCGTTTCAATTGTTATTGATTGGCATTTTTCTTTTCCCGGTGGCAGTAGTGGCACAAAACTATCCTTCTGGCCCTACTTCACTTTCTCCTGCTGTGCAACCTGTTTATAAAGTTGACAAGCGCACACGAGAAGTGAAAAGGGTTCAGCCTAAAGTAAAACATTCTGCTGAGTATGCTTTTTATGATCGCGTGCAGAAGGCGGCAAAGATGAAAAAGAAAACGCTTAGAAAATTGGCAAAGCCACAGTACACCAATCCGCTGTATTTCGGTCATAAAAATCCACCTAAGAAACGTGAACCACATAAAATGCGCTACTGTCAGGAATGTGGCATCAGGCATTAACATGTCAGGACGATTTTTTATCTTCCTTAAAATGTGGCAGAATATCCGCTGAATCGATTTTGATGCAGGCTAGCCTATGATGCATGTTAATAATCACTATTTTTGACTATGCTTTTTCGCTTGATACTTTGCATGATGCTTATTTCAACCCTTGCTTTTGCACAACGCAAAAAGAAGGGATCAAAAGCACCCAGCCAGGTAACATCCATTGGCCCATATTACCCTGACGCTAATAAATATATTCCTAAAACAAAGCGTGTGAAAAGCAAAGACGGTATTAGTCGTCAGGCACAAGAAAATGCTAAAGCACGCAGAGAATTAACAGCCAAGCAAAAACGAAAGGCCGAAAGAACCTTAGCCGGAACTAATTATGGCAGCACCAATTACTTCGGGCATAAACGACCACCTAAAAAGCGTAAACCAGAGGACATGAAACTCTGCGAGGTGTGTGGTATTAAACATTAGAGCCCACCGATAAGCCGGCATTAATTTCTTTTTTTAAATTCCACTAATCCGTTTAGATGCCACTAGTTTCTAAAACGGAAATGATTTTATAAAGGGCTTATCCGTCAGACCACTGAAAGCGGGAGTAAACAGCGGTCAGACGGATTTTAGTTCAAGATGCGGATTAGCAGTTTTTAAATATTTCAAAAGCAATTTTACTACTGACACAAGGTTGTCATATCGGTATTGGAGATTTGATTTATCATTTAACCAAAACGCAACCGTATGAACACAATCGAAAGTTATCCAGTAATCACCTCAGCAGATTTGTTAACGCATTGGCAAGGTCACCGTGGTTTAACCCGCAGACTAATTGAAGCATTTCCTGAAAAAGAATTTTTTGCTTTTAGTATTGGCGGCATGCGTACTTGCTCTGCACTTATGGAAGAGCTGGTTGCCATTGCAGTACCGGGTCTTCGACAAATTGCTATGAACAGCACAGAGGAGTTGAAAGAGCACTTGGACTACACCAGCAAAGCTGAATTTTTAGCAAGGTGGGATGAAGACACCAGGGAGATAAATCGTTTGTGGGCCTTGATACCGGATGAAAAATTTCAAGAGCACATTAAAACTTTTGGTCAGTTTGAAGGAACAATCTGGTCTTCTATTTTTTATTTTGTTGATAATGAAATTCACCACAGGGCACAAGCCTATGTTTATTTACGCGCCTTGGGCATTGAACCTCCTTATTTTTGGGATCGTTAGTAAAAACCCTTAGCTGTTTTCGCGAGAATTTATTTTGTTGATTGATCACAGATTAAACAACATAGTTGCTTAGTCTGTGATAACTGTATTAAAACTCAGGTAAAATATGTATTTTTGATTTGTAAATATTTTGCTATGAGCACGATGGAACTGAAATCAGATTTGCATAAAATTCTAGATAAGATTGATAACGAACAGCTGCTACGTACAATTTATGATTTTCTTAAACAACGCGAAAATGAACAAGAAGGACATATTTGGAAAACGTTGACAGAAGAACAAAGGAGTGAAGTTTATTTGTCTTACAAGGAGTCACATGAAGACAAAAATCTTATTGCCTGGGATGCGCTTAAGAAAAAGTATTAATGCAAGTTTATGTTACGCCCAGAGCTGAACGGAATTTCGACTCAATAGTAGCCTACATAAGACAAAAGTGTGGAGATAAAACAGCTCTGACCTTTGTTCAAAAAACCGATGAAATCTTCAAACTTCTTAAAAACTACCCTTTCATGGGGAGCATTGAAAAGGGTGATATTCGAGGATTTCAATTATCACCACAGACCAGAATTCTGTATTGTGTAAGAGACAACAAAGTTATTATCCTTTCATTCTTTGATGTTAGGCAAGATCCAAAGAAAAAATTAGGCTAATATTCAACTTCATATTTTCAAGAAACAAAGTATAACAATTAATAAAAATCATCATTTATTATAATCACACCTTTTTCTTTATACGGGCAACATTGTACTTTTAGTTCATGAACCTGGCGGCCCATCTTGAACAAACCAACCTTAGCCCTACGCTAACTATTCACGACATCGACAAATTGGTAGCAGAGGCAAAGCAATATAATTTCTTTGGCATTTGTGTGCCACCTTTTTGGGTTAAACGTGCGCATCGCGAAATTGGAACAGCACCCATCACACTGGTTTCTGTGGCAGGTTTTCCATTGGGTTACAATATGACTGAAACCAAATTGGATGATATTAAACGCGCAATTGATAATGGTGCGCATGAAGTAGATGTTGTGTGGAATATTTCTTCATTTAAAACTGATCATGAATGGACTAAGATAGAGTTAGCAAAATGCGCCAGGCTTACCCACGACAACCAGCGCCTGTTGAAAGTTATCATTGAAACAGCCTACCTTTCTGACGATGAGATTATCAAGGCTTGTAAAATGTGTGCAGATGCCGGTGCTGACTTTGTTAAAACATCAACAGGTTTTGCTCCCAGTGGAGCCAAGGCAGAACACATTCGTTTGATGAGAAGTGTACTACCCAAAGAAGTGGGCATCAAAGCATCAGGCGGAATAAAAACCAAAGAACAGGCTATAGCGATGATTGAAGCCGGTGCCGACAGAATTGGCACTTCTTCTGGTATTCAGATTGTCACGTAATAAATGAACTCAAGACACTTTCCTGCTTATTAATTTCTTAAAAGAAAAATTTCTTAACATGACGCAAGCATCGATCAACAACATTTTTCCAGATGAAACAGCCATTCCGAAACCATACCAATTGCCTGAAAAAATTGAGCAGTATGAATATTTAATTGATGGCCAGCTAAAGCATTGGAAGGGTGAACAAAGTCCTGTGTTGAGTCCTGTTTTTATACAAACTGCGAGAGGATTAGAACAAAAAATTATTGGGAGCACGCCTTTACTTACAAAAGAGGAAGCACTTGTTGCACTTGATGCTGCCGTAAAAGCTTATGATCGTGGTCATGGGCAATGGCCAGCCTATACGGTGAGCGAACGCATTGAGCATGTAGAAAAATTTTTAATGCAGATGCGTGCCAGGCGCACTGAGGTTGTTAATCTCCTCATGTGGGAAATCGGAAAGTCATTAAAAGATTCTGAAAAAGAGTTTGACAGAACCTGCGATTATATTGTAGACACGATTAACGAATTGAAAGCAACGGACAGACGTTCTGCTACTTTTCATAATGAGCAAGGTATTATGGCGCAGATCAGGCGTGTGCCCTTGGGCGTTGTGCTCTGCATGGGGCCATACAATTATCCGCTTAATGAAACTTTTTCAACTTTATTACCGGCACTCATTATGGGTAATACGGTGGTGTTTAAACCTGCGAAGTATGGCGTGCTTTTGATCAAGCCCTTAATTGAAGCTTTCAGGGACTGTTTCCCACCAGGTGTGATTAACATTATTTATGGAAAAGGTCGCGATACGGTAGGTGCTTTAATGGAAACTGGCAAGCTTGATGTTTTTGCTTTCATCGGCACCAACAAGGGAGCAAATGAAATTAAACGCTTGCATCCTAAACCCCACAGACTAAAATCGATTTTAGGTCTTGATGCAAAAAATCCTGCTATTGTGTTATCCGATGCCGATTTGGATAATGCCGTCAGTGAATGTGTAATGGGTTCATTATCGTTTAACGGCCAGCGGTGTACAGCCTTAAAGATTTTGTTTGTTCATAAAAGTATTGTTAATGAATTCATCAAAAGATTTAATGCTGAGGTGGCTAAACTAAAAGTTGGTATGCCTTGGGATACCGGTGTTAGCTTAACGCCATTGCCAGAACCCGGCAAAACAGATTATTTGAAGGGATTGGTCGAGGACGCCAAACAACATGGCGCCTCTGTGATGAATGAAGAAGGTGGCCTTAGCAATCATACTTTCTTTTACCCAGCAGTTTTGTATCCGGTAAATAATAAGATGCGTGTCTATTACGAAGAGCAGTTTGGCCCTGTAGTACCAATTGTGCCCTTCGATAAAGTAGAAGAGACTATTGATTACGTGCTCGACTCCAACTTCGGACAACAAGTAAGTATATTCGGAAAAGACTCTTCAGTAATTGCCGCTTTAATAGATGCATTTGCTACTCAGGTTGGCCGTATTAATCTTAATGCGCAGTGTCAACGCGGTCCGGATATTTATCCATTTAATGGAAGAAAAGATTCGGCAGAGGGAACCTTGTCTGTATCCGATGCGCTGCGAGTATTCTCTATACGCACCCTGGTGGCAGCAAAAAGCAATGAATCCAATAAGGCCATCATCGGAAAAATTATCCGCAATCGTGAATCCGGATTTTTGAGTACCGATTATATTTTTTAATTATGAATATCCGCAATGAGTCATAAAATAATAACTCGTGTCATTGCGGGGGAGGTACGACTGAAGCAATCTAAGTTTTTGCAGATTGTTTCCCTCTATTAATAATGAATGGGTATTAAAGGACTCTAAACGGATATGCATATTTTTAATAATTGATTTCGAATTAAAGAAATGGACGTACGTATAAAATTTTTAGGCGCTGCCGAATCAGTTACTGGTTCACGCTTTTTGTTGGAGATAAATAACTTTCGATTATTGTTTGACTGTGGCCTATTTCAAGGTCTGAAAGAGTTACGCCTGCGTAACTGGGATGAGTTTCCTATTGATCCATCCAGTATAGATGCCGTGGTGATCAGCCATGCACACATTGACCATACTGGCTATTTGCCAAAACTGGTGAAAGATGGCTTTAGTGGTCCTGTGTATTGCACCACACCTACAGCAGATTTGATGGAGATTATGTTGCTTGATTCAGCCAAACTTCAAGAGGAAGAGGCTAACTATGCACGCAAAAAAGGTTACTCAAAGCACGCTAATCCCTTAGCGCTTTATGAAGAAAAAGATGTGCGGGAAACACTTACATTAATCAGAACGATAGGTTATAAGGAGCGCTTATCAATACATGCTAATGTAGAGATTGTATTTCACGATGCAGGTCATTTATTAGGATCAGCCATTACCGAAGTATTCATTAAAGGGAATACGCAAACAAAGAAACTTGTTTTCTCCGGAGACATCGGCCGCTATCAGCAGGCTGTATTGCGTCAGCCTAGCGCTATTGAGCAGGCAGATATTCTAATTGTAGAATCTACTTATGGTAATAAGCCCAACCCCTTTGTTGATCCGGAGAATGATCTGGCGCGCATTGTCAATGATGCTTTTAATCGTAAGGGTGTGTTAGTGATACCTGCCTTCGCGGTGGGCAGAACACAAGGCTTGCTGTATTATTTGCGCAAGCTCATGAAGGAGAATAGGATACCTGACGTGCCTGTGTATGTAGATAGTCCTATGGCAGTTTCCTCCACCTATCTTTTCTTCAAGCATCTTTCCTTTCATAAAATGGGAGACGCAGTAAAGGAGTTTGCGCAGGAAATTGAAACCAACATGTTGGTATTTGTAAAAACAGGTGAGCATTCCAAAGCACTTAACGATCTAAAGAGTCGGGCAATTATTATTTCTGCAAGCGGCATGATGACGGGAGGCAGAATTCTTCACCATATGTTCCACAGGCTACCCAACGAACAGGATACTTTTTTAATAGCGGGTTACCAGGCGGAAGGCACAAGAGGTCGCGATATTCTTGAGGGTAGAGACAGTGTTAAAATTTTTGGTGAATTAGTTCCTGTGAAATGTAAGATTGAAACGATTACCTCTATGTCGGGGCATGCAGATCAGGAAGAATTGTTTACCTGGCTGGCTAACTTTAAGGATAAGCCCAAACAAACCTTTACAGTACACGGAGAAGGTGAAGATTTACAAAAATATGCCCAGGCTATTCACACACGACTAGGGTGGAACGTAACCGTTCCAAAGTACCTGGAAAGTTTTGAGTTGTTCAGGGGGATTTAGGCCATCTTCTTTACGATACCTTTTTGCGGATGAATCTTCACATCAAAGTGCTGATTCAAAAAGGCATGCATACGGTTGTCAACCATTAAGAGAGGGCTTTCGGCTGGGTAGAAAACAGTCAGGTCTAACACCGCCCGAATGAAATTATCATGACGACAAAATTCCTTTACCCATTTCTTAAAGGCGATAGTCCACTCTTCACAATAGCAGTCGAAGGGATCGCGGCCATCGAAAGTAAACTCTAATTGGTTATGCTGATAGTTTTTAAAGCGAAACACACCAGCCAGGTTTAGGTAGAAGTCGTGCAGGTGCCTAAAATCGCTACCTGTATGCTGCTGAATTTTCTCAGCCACATCATCTTTAATACCGAGCGGGTTGGTTCTTAGCAGGTACTCAACTTTAGCAAAGTCTACCAGATAGTGAAGCAGTGATGCTTCCAGCGAAAGCTGGGCGGACTCGAGAACATAGTTTTTATCTAAGGGGAAAAACTTTCGAATCACACGTATCTATTTTGCCACAAAGATAAAAATTTATGGCTAACCTTTTCAAGGTTCTGCGCTCAGATTCCTGATAAATTTAGTGAGCTGGGCTTTGTTTGTTTTTATGAATTGAATAGCAAAGCAAAGGTGGTTCATTTTTTAATAAACCACCTTTACTTTAAGTTAAACCATTTTAAAACTTATCAGCACTTGCCCTTGCTAGGTAGCTGTCATATTCAAAAGGTGAGTCTCCGCCTTCCAGTAAGCAGCCTTCAGGCACCGGTGGATAAATTTCCTCATACGTTTTCACCATGTTCATAAATACTCGTCTGTACACATGGGTGCGGTTAATTTCATCAGGTGTTGCTAAACCAGCGCACGAGAGTAGCTCTACAAATGAGCCTACTGTATTCTTATGGTAATTGGCTACGCGTACTTTTTTATCCTCTACTACCAGACCCTTAGCAAAATATTGATCCTGAGTAGCCACACCTGTTGGGCAGGTATTTTTGTGACACTCCAATGCCTGAATACAGCCAAGAGCCATCATCATGGCACGGGCAGTATTGCATGTGTCTGCACCCAAGGCCATGGCTCTTACTATATGAAAGCCTGTTAAAATCTTTCCTGAAGCAATCAAGCGCATATGCTCGCGAATACCGAAACCTCTCAGCGCATCGTCTGCAAAGGCTACCGCATCTAACATAGGCATACCCACAAAGTTGGTAAACTCTGGTGGAGCAGCACCTGTACCTCCTTCACCTCCGTCAATGGTGATAAAATCCGGATAGAGGTTGAGTTGTACCATTGCCTTGCAAAGACCAAGGAACTCGCTTTTACGACCTATGCACAACTTAAAGCCTACTGGTTTTCCACCTGAAAGTTCGCGTAACTGGTCTACGAATTTGATGAGTTCAATAGGATTACTAAAAGCACTGTGGTAGGGTGGTGAAAATACGGTTGTGCCAACTTTTACGCCTCTGATAGCGGCAATTTCAGGCGTATTTTTTTTAGCGGGTAAAATACCGCCATGACCAGGTTTGGCGCCTTGCGATAATTTAATTTCAATCATTTTAACCTCAGGCCTATGCGCATTTTTCTGGAAAGCCTCAGGTGAGAAAGTACCATCTTCATGGCGCGCACCAAAATAGCCGGTACCAATTTGCCAGATTAAATCGCCACCATGTTTTAAATGATAAGGGCTAATGCCGCCTTCTCCTGTATTGTGCGCAAAGCTGCCGATTTTAGCACCTGCATTCAGGGACTCTATCGCATTTGCGCTGAGGGAACCAAAACTCATGGCTGAAACATTTAACACACTTGCCAGGTAAGGCTGCTTGCATTTACTACCACCAAACTTGATGCGTGGGTTATGATCCAGTAAATTATGGTCCAGCGGTTTGATGGAATGTGTCATCCACTCATAGCCTTCAGCGTAGACGTTGAGTTGC
>VFQM010000300.1_pt1 | contig 57872 bp, 57 predicted proteins | sample 3512391 | NCBI WGS metagenome assembly VFQM01 (sample SAMN10412369, study PRJNA504923) | tailings metagenome | isolation source: Replicate 1 from Balatoc abandoned mine | place: Philippines | reverse complement strand
CCGCCAGCATCTTTGCCGGGGGTTGTCATGATCGCGATGCTTCTGGGGGCAACCTTGCTCTCTGCCCAGCCCGCGCCTGAACCGGCCGCCGCTGAGCCGCCCGCCATCAATGCGGCTGCCGATGCCGTGCCGGACAGCCCGGCGTGGAGCCAGGCCAAGGCAAACCGCCCCAGAATCAAGACCGCGCCCCGCTTCATCAATGGCCCGCATGCCGAATTGACCGAGGCCGAGAAGGCCCTCGGTCATCACGGGCCGGTTGTGGTCGAAGGGATCATCGGCGTGGATGGCCGAATGACCGAGGTGCGGGTCAAGCGGACCAGCCATTCCCCCAGCGTTGACCGGATCGCCATCGAAGCGGCGCTCGCCTCGACATTCGCGCCCGCCACGGACGCAGATGGTGCCCCGTTGCCGATCATTGTCGCGATGCCCTTCGATCTGGTCGCGTACAAATCGAACGAGGGGCCGGGGATGGTGCAATACACCTGCGCGCAGTTCGTGCGGGACATGGACTGGTGGAGGTCGGTCAACCCGGACAAGCCGTTCAGCCAGCACGAGTTGCACAATCTCGAAAGCGGAATGGAGTTCGCCGCCGCCATCTCGCGCGCGAAGGGCGATTATGCGCGGTTGAAAGGCTTCAGCTCGAATTTCGATCAGCGCTGGATCGACGCGATCGAATATTGCCGCAAGAAACCCAAAGTCCTCCAGCGGGATGCAATATTCCGCTGAGGCAGCCAGAGCGCAGCGTAGGCCAGCCCCACCATCTGTGCCAGTGTTCGGTTCAAAGTCGTCGCATGACGCCGATGATTATGCAGCTGTCGTTTGTGTCGGGGCTGACCCTGCCGATGTCCACCGAGTCCGCGCCGATGGTGATCGTCCTGATCTCCTGCCGTTCGCCGCAATTGTCGGTGGTAGTGAGGGTGTAGGTGCCCGGTGCGAGGTTGTCGAAGATGAAGCGACCGGTGCCCGGTTCGCGCCGTTTGGGCCATTTGGTTCCGTCGTGAGACGTTAGTTCGGCCCGATAGAACTGCTCCTTGTCAGGAAACTTGCCGGTGATCCGGTAGCGCGGCTCGCCTGCATCAGGGACAGTCTGGCACGCGGCTGTCGCCAGTGCGAGCGAGGCGGTGGCGGCTGCGACCAGCCGCCGGGCGCCGCCACGCCCAGCATCCGTCAAGGCGATCACGCCATCCGGGCCGACCCTGGCGCGCACGCAGACTTCTTCCTTGCCGGCGAGCAGCGCCTCGGCCGCGTCGAGGGTCAGAGCGGCGAGATCGTGGATCACCGTGTCACATGCTGCACAATGCCGGTTGCAGCCGCGCGGGGCCATCGTCTCCCACGGCTCATCGCAAGGCTTGGGGAAGGTCACTTTTACATCAGTCATCGTGACCGCCCTTCCGCCGAATAACTAAAGCGCCCCCACCGGCATCGCCGCTGCGCTCACCGCCGCTTCGATCGCCGCACGCTCGGCGGGTGACAGGTCAGGGTGCCAGATATCGAAGATCAGAATCACCCGCAGCAGATCGGTCTCGTTCTTCGCTTCGTGCTCGATCGTATCGTCGAACACCCACGCCTGCCCTTCGGCGAAATCACGGGTTTCAGCGCCGACCCGGAACCAGCAGCGGTTTGGCACGATCAGCGGCAGGTGGCAAAGCAGGCGGAAATTGGCGACGCCGACATGCGGCGGGATATGGGTGCGCGGGGCCAGTAGCGAGAACATCGCATTGGCAGCGCAGCCCGCAATGTGCGGCTGCTCCATCCGGGCGAGGAAGCCCATCGTTTGCGGACAGTGGGCGGCATTGGCGGCAATGGTGCCACCGCGCTCGATCAGGTGAATCGCGGTCCAATCGCGATTGTGGTTGAGATCGCGCCACTGCGCCAGCGGCTCGCTGTCGGCATATTTCACGTAAGGCACCAGCGCGGCATCGGGGGCGTTGGCCACGGCATTCATCTCAGCGCGGATCGCCGGGGTCAGTGCTTCGAGTTCCGCGAGCCACGGGAAAGCGGCGCGATCATGAAATTCGGCTTCGCGCAAGGTGGGCCATGCGAAATGCGTGGGCTCCGAATGATAGGGCCGCGTGGTGCGGGCGATGTTGCTGGCGAAGCGTTCGGCGCGGGCGCGCTCGGCCGGGGTCAGGTCCGCGCCGCTCGCCTCGAACGCCTCGCCAAGCCGTGCCGTCATGGTCTGCTGGTGGGCTGCCCACATCTGCTGGCCGTGGGCGATGATGCGCTGGAACATCGGCGGGAGCGGATCGGGGCGCGGCTGCGCGAGCGCGCGGCCATAGGCCTCGCCCGCCTCGGCAAGGCCCGCCGAATCCAGCAGGTGTGCGCGCATCAGCAGGTTGACGAAATCCAGCGGCGCCATGGCCAGCGCTCGGTCGATCGCCTCGATCGCCAGCATCGGCGCACCGGCCATCTTGCGGACAGTGGCAAGCCGCTGCCAGAAATCGGGTGTCTGAGGATCGCGGCGGGCGGCATCTTCAAGGATGCTGCGCGCCTCGGCAATGCGCCCTTCTCTCAGAGCGCGGTCAGCAGCGGCGATGCGGTCGGCAAGCTCGGGCGCGAGAACAGTCACGCCTGTGTTTCTGACCTATGTTATGCTCTCATGCAAGTTATCGGGCTGTGTATGCTGTTCGTCGGTCAGGCTTGTGCGCTTACCAGCCATGCCTTGCAGTCGAGCATAACCCCTTTGCCGGGGTGATGGTGGCGCGTGAACAGCGCGGTGAGATCGGCGCGGGCGGCGGCCAGCACAGCCTCACCTTGCTCGGCAAGAATGCGTCCCGCCGCCATTGACGCCAGCACGAAGTCGGTTGCTTCTGCCGGGGAGGCACCGGGACCGCCGACGGGCTGCTGGCCCTGATAGGCTTGCGCATCCATCCCGGAGAAACCGGCCGAAGTGAGGATTTGCTCAAGATAGCCGAGGTCTTCGAAGGCGAACGGTCCCGGCGCGCGCGGCACGGCCGGGGGCACCTCGACATGGGTGCGGACCACGCCCATCACCTCCATCATCCACGCATTGTCGCGCGGGTGCGCCCAGACCGCGAGGTCGATCCGTGCGCCCCGGCGGAGCATGGCGCGCAGGTTGGTGAAGGCCGAGGCAGGCTCGGGGAAGAACATCGATCCGAAGCGCGAGAACAGACGGTCGAAGGGCGGCACGTCTAGGTCGGCGGTGGCTGCATCGGCGCAGACGAAGCGGGCCGTGCTGCCTGCTGCGGCGGCGCGGGTCTGGGCCTGCGCGATCAGCATCGGCGCGATGTCGAGGCCCAGTGCTGCGCCTTGCGGACCAACCACATCGGCGATCGCCAGCGTCGTCGCCCCGCCCCCGCAGCCAAGATCCAGCACCCGTTCGCCACTGCGATAGTCCGCGCGGGCCAGCAGGGCCGCGCCGACAGGAGCGATCATCCCCTCGAAGCGGTCGAGGCTGGCGAGCCAGCGCTCGCCCATCTCGCCCGCCCAGTCTTCGCCTTTCAGAGCATCGGGTGCCGCTCCGCCCATCAGAAGTGCAGCGCCCGGCCGTAAGCGTCGAGCACGCTTTCGTGCATCATTTCGGACAGAGTCGGATGCGGGAAAACCGTCTGCATCAGTTCGGCCTCGGTAGTCTCCAGCGTCTTGCCGACGGTATAGCCCTGAATCAGCTCGGTCACTTCCGCGCCGACCATATGCGCGCCGAGCAGCTCGCCGGTCCGGGCGTCGAACACGGTCTTGATGAATCCCTCCGCCTCGCCCAGCGCAATCGCCTTGCCGTTGCCGATGAAGGGGAAGTTACCGACACGGACTTCGTAACCCGCTTCCTTCGCCTTGGCTTCAGTGAGACCGACAGAGGCAATCTGCGGGTGGCAATAGGTGCAGCCCGGGATGTTGTTGCGGTTCAAAGGGTGCGGGTGCACCTCGGTGTTGCCCATTTCCCGAGCGATGGCTTCGGCGCAGGTGACGCCCTCATGGCTCGCCTTGTGCGCCAGCCACGGCCCCGGCGTGCAATCGCCGATGGCCCACAGGCCGGGGGTCTTCGTGCGGCCATAGGGGTCGATCTGGATGAACCCGCGGTCCATTTCGGCAAGGCCTTCAATCCCGATGTTCTCGGTATTGGGCACGATCCCGATAGCGACGATCACATGGCTGAAATCGCTGGTGGTGCTCGCGCCCGACTTGTCCTTGATGGTAGCGGTGATGCCCGTGTCAGAAACCTTGATCGCCTCCACCCCGGCACCGGTCATGATCGCGATACCCTGTTTCCGGAGGCTCTTTTCGAGGAAGGTCGAAACGTCCGCATCCTCCACCGGCACGATCCGGTCGAGCATCTCAACCACGGTAACTTCGCTGCCGAGATCGTTGTAGAAGCTCGCAAATTCGATCCCGATTGCGCCCGAACCGATCACCAGCAGTTTGGTCGGCAGTTCGGTCGGGGTCATGGCATGGCGATAGGTCCACACGCGCTTGCCGTCCGCCGGGGCAAAGGGCAGATCGCGGGCGCGTGCGCCGGTCGCGACGATGATGTGCCTGGCCGACAGCGCTTCCTCGCCCTTGTCGGACTTGACCGTGAGGCTTGTCGGGCCGGTCAACGTGCCGGTGCCCATGTGAACGGTGATCTTGTTCTTCTTCATCAGGTGGCCGATGCCCTGATTGAGCTGCCTGGCCACCCCGCGGCTGCGCTTGACGATAGCGGCAAGGTCAGCCTCGATCTGCCCTGCGACTTTCAGGCCATAGTCCCCGGCGTGCTGCATATAGTGGAATATCTCGGCCGAGCGCAGCATCGCCTTGGTCGGGATGCAGCCCCAGTTCAAACAGATGCCGCCCAGGTTCTCGCGTTCCACAATCGCGGTCTTGAGGCCAAGCTGCGCGCAGCGGATCGCCGCGACATAGCCGCCGGGGCCGGAACCCAGCACGATCACGTCATATTCAGTAGCCATTGTCAGTCATCCTTGGGGAGGAGGAGTTGGGGATTGGCGAGCAGCGCGCGCGGGCGCCCGTCCTCACCGATCAACACGAATTTGAAGGTGCCGCGCGCGACGGTTTGCGTCGCTTCGCCATTACGCTCGCGCGCGACGGCCTCGGCGGCGATGGTGAGCGAGGTGGTGCCGGTGGCGAGAACGTCGCAATAGACCGAGAGTTCATCCCCCACCGCCATCGCGCCCGGAAAGGCGAAGTCGGTCGCCGCGACCACCACCGCCTTGCCCTGCCCCACCCGGCTCGCGAGGCTGCCCGCGCCCAATGCCATTTGCGCCATCAGCCATCCGCCGAACACCCCGCCATAGGGGTTGGTATCGGCCGGCATGGCGGTGACGCGGATTTGGGGGGTGCGGCTCATAGCCCCTCTCCCCCTGCGGGAGAGGGGTTGGGGAGAGGGGGCTTCGCTGCGTCCAGAATGGCGAGCGCTACGCCTTCGGGGTTTCCGAGAACGTCGTTGTTCCAGAACCTGAGCACGCGAAACCCCTGCCCCTGCAACCAGGCATCCCTAACCACATCACCTGCGCTTTCAGCGTGCTGCGACCCGTCAGCCTCGACAACCAACCGCGATCCGAAGCACACGAAGTCGACGATGTAATCGCCCAGCTGTTCCTGCCGCTTGAACTTTAATCCGCCGAGACGTGCGCCGCGCAGCATCGACCACAGCTTCGCTTCGGCTTCGGTCGGTTCGCGTCGCATCCGTTTTGCAAAGGGAAGCAAATTGCGCGTGCCCCCTCTCCTTCCCACCGCTGCGCGGCGGGCCCCTTCCTCTCCCGCAAGGGGAGAGGAGGATTGTTGGCGCAAGGTCACACCACCAGCCCCATCGGGTTCTCGACCAGCTGCTTGATCGCCTCCATCAGCTGCGCGCCGTCGGCGCCGTCGATGGCGCGGTGGTCGAAGCTTCCGGTGGCGCTCATCACGGTTGCCGCGACGATCTGGCCGTCCTCGACCCACGGGCGCTGCTCGCCAGCGCCGACTGCGAGGATCATCGCCTGGGGCGGGTTGATCACCGCGTCGAACTGCTTGGTGCCGAACATGCCGAGGTTGGAAAGGCTCGCCGTGCCGCCCTGGAATTCGTGCGGTTGCAGCTTGCCGTCCTTGGCCTTGTTCGCGAGCGCCTTCATCTCGGTGCTGATTTCGGCAAGGCCCTTGCGGCCCGCATCGCGAATGATCGGGGTGATGAGGCCCGAGGGCGCCGCCACCGCGACCGAAATGTCCTGCCGAGTGAATTGCAGCAGCGTGTCGCCCTGGAAGCTCACATTGCACTTGGGCACGCGCTGCAATGCGCGGGCAAGCGCCTTGATCAGCAGATCGTTGACCGAAAGCTTTACACCATCGGCTTCGAGGCTCTTGTTGAGTTCGCCGCGCAGCTTGAGCAGTGCATCGAGGCGGATATCGACCGTGAGGTAGATGTGCGGGATGGTCTGCTTGGCCTCGGTGAGGCGGCGGGCGATGACCTTGCGCACGTTGTTGAGTTTCTGCACCTCGTAAGGCGCATCGAGATCGCCGCCGAGGCTGGGCACGGCCGCCGGAGCAGGCGCAGCGGCAGGCATGGGCGCCCCGGCTGCCGGAGCCGTCGCCGCAGCGGTCGGAGCGGGTGCGGCAGTAGCAGCCGGCGTGAAGTTCTCGACATCGTCCTTGACGATCCGGCCACCCGGACCAGTGCCCTTGACCAGCGCAAGATCGATCCCCTTGTCGGCGGCGATGCGCTTGGCGAGCGGCGAGGCGATGACGCGCGCGCCCGATGCCGCAGGTGCCGCCGGGGCGGGAGCGGATGCGGCAGCAGCGGGCGCGGGCGCAACCGCGCCGCCGCTCTTCAGCACAGCCGCCTCGACGTCCTCCTTGGAGATCTTGCCCCTGGGGCCGGTCCCGGTAATGCCGGCAAGGTCGATGCCATTGAGTTCTGCGAGCTTTCTTGCAGTCGGGGTGGCGGCGGGGCCTTCTGCCGCCGGGGGCGCTTCAGCGGGCGCCGGTGCCGGGCCGGAAGCAGGAGCGGCTTCCTCGCCTTCGACCGCGAGCCGCGCGATCACCGCGCCGACCTTCACGCCTTCGGTGCCTTCCGCGATCAGGATTTCGGCGATCACGCCTTCATCGACCGCTTCGAACTCCATGGTCGCCTTGTCGGTCTCGATCTCGGCCATCACATCGCCCGAGGATACCGTGTCCCCCACCTTCACCAGCCATTTCGCCAGCGTGCCCTCTTCCATGGTGGGCGACAAAGCCGGCATCTTGATGTCGAGGGCCATGATCCAGTGAAACTCCCGTTGTCGATCCTTGCGGCTGTCTCTGGCCAATTCCCTAACGTCCGGCAAGGCCCCGAATCGTCAGGACGCGCTCTGCACTTGCCAATCCATACGAATGCATTGATACCCCGCGGCTGTAACGGGGCTGACACGATGCGCACATTTCTGGTCATCATCGACGAGAGCGAAGAGGCGACAGCCGCCTTGCGCTATGCTGCGCGCCGCGCGGCGGCGGTTGGCGGGGCGGTGCATCTGCTGGCGCTGGTCCCGCAGCAGAATTTCTCCGCTTTTGGCGCCGTGCAGGCGACGATCGAGGCTGAGGCCCGCGACCGGGCCGAGATGCTCGCGCACGGCGTGGCCGGCAATCTGCTGGCGGAAAGCGGGATCATGCCGACCATTTCGGTCAAGATCGGGCAAGGACAACGGATCGTCAGCGAATTTCTCGCCGATCATCCCGAAGTCGGCGCACTGGTGCTGGGCGCGGCCAAGGGCGCGGGGCCGGGTCCGCTGGTGACGCATTTCTCGGGCGCGGCGGGCAGCCTGCCCTGCCCGCTCTACATCATCCCCGCCGATTACGATGAGACCAAGAGCGATCACGCCCCGTAAGGCGCGCCGCCTATTTCTTGCGGCCCTGATGACGGATATTGCCCGGCCGCCCGCGCTTGCCCACCATGAACTTGCCCGCCTTCTTCGGCGCTCCGCCGGGATTGCGGCGGCGCTCGTCCGGGCGGGTGCCACGCGGTTCGATGGCGCGCGCGTCAGCGTCGGGAAGCACGAATTTGAGCGCGCCGGTCAGCGGGTTCGCTTCGGCCAGCTTCAGCTTCAGCCGGTCGCCGCTGGCATAGGTCGTGCCGCTGTCGCTGCCGACGAGCGCCTGCGCGGCTTCATCGTGGCGGAAATACTCGCCGCCCAGGGTGGAGATCGGCACCAGCCCATCACCGCCGAGCCCGACAATGGTGGCGAAAAAACCGAAGGCCTGCACGCCGGTGATACGCGTGTCGAACACCTCGCCCACCCGGCCCGAAAGCCACGCGGCGACATAGCGATCGATGGTATCGCGCTCAGCCTCCATCGCACGGCGTTCGGTCTGGCTGATAGCGTCCGAGACCTGCTGAAGCGAGGCGCGGTCACGGTCTGAAAGACCGCTGGTGGCGGGGATCGATCCCGGCGGGGCGGGCTGTTCAAGCTTGTAGGCATCCACGAGTGCGCGGTGCACAAGAAGGTCCGAATAGCGCCGGATCGGCGAGGTGAAGTGGGCATAGGAGCCGAGGCTCAGGCCGAAATGTCCGGCGTTCGCGGGGCCATAATAGGCCTGCGTCTGGCTGCGCAGCACCGCCTCCATCACCAGCGCCTTTTCGGCCTCGTCGGAAATGTCCTTGAGCATCCGGTTGAACAGGCCCGGCGTCACCACCTGCCCCAGCGCAAGCTTCTTGCCCATCGTGGCGAGGTAATCGCGCAGGGCAATCAGTTTTTCGCGGCTCGGCGGCTCGTGGATGCGATAGACCACCGGCGCAGTCTTGGCCTCCAGCGCCTTTGCCGCCGCGACGTTGGCGGCGATCATGAAATCCTCGACCACACGGTGCGCATCAAGCCTTTCGCGGATCGCGATTGAGGCAATGCGGCCCTGTTCATCGAGCACCACGCGGCGTTCGGGCAGTTCCAGCTCAAGCGGATCGCGGGCGTCGCGCGCCGCGGCCAGCGCCCTCCACGCAGCCCACAGGTTGGCGAGGTATTCGGGCGGGTTGCCGCCATCGACCGCCGTCTGTGCGTCTTCGTATGCAATGTTGTGCGCGATCCGCACAAGGGCGCGGGTGAAGCGGAAGCTCGATACCTTGCCATCGGCATTGATGTGCAGGTGGCAGGCCATCGCCGCCCGATCTTCGCCCTCTTTCAGCGAGCAGACGTCGGCGCTGAGCACCTCGGGCAGCATCGGCACCACGCGGTCGGGGAAATAGACCGAGTTGCCGCGCTTCCTCGCCTCGCGGTCGAGCGCGCTTCCGGGGCGGACGTAGAAGCTGACATCGGCAATTGCGACCAGCGCGTTGAACCCGCCCTGCCCGTCCGGTTCGGCCCAGATCGCATCGTCGTGGTCGCGCGCGTCTGCGGGGTCGATGGCCACAATCGGCAGATGCCGCAGATCCTCGCGCGCCTTGTCTGACAGCTTCAGCTTGGCCGCGCGCGGGGCTTCTTCCAGCACTTCTTCGGGGAAGATGTGCGGGATGCCATGCTTGGCGATGGCGATCATGCTGAAGCTGCGCGGGGCGAGCGGATCGCCGATCACCTCGATGACCTTGACGCCGGCGCGGTCCGACCGGCCGACGCGCTCGGCAATCACCAGCTGGCCTTCCTCGGCCTCGCCGCGCTCGGCGATGGGCGCGGACTGGCGCACGCGCTTGTCGACGGGGGCAAGCCATGCCTTGCCGGTCTTGTCGATTTCGACGATGCCCATGAGCCCCTCCGTGCGCGCGGGGAGCTTTTTCATCGGAAGGGCGATCCAGCCTGTCTCCGTCTCCTCGGTGCGCGCAAGAATACGGTCACCGCGCTTCAGCGCGGGGGGGCGCTTGGCTCCGCGCATTTTCGGCTCGCGCACAACCAGTCGCGGGGCTTTTGCGGGGGCCTCGGGGTCCCAATTGTCCGGCTCGGCGATCAGCTCGCCATCATCGACATCGACGATCCGCAAGGTGGTGACCTTGGGCACGCCGCCCATGCGGTGAAAGGCGCTTTTCGATCCGTCGATCAGGCCTTCCTCGGCCATATCCTTGAGCAGGGCCTTGAGCTTGATCTTCTCCTGCCCCTTCAGCCCGAAGGCCTTGGCGATCTCGCGCTTGCCGGCGGGAATGTCGGAGGACTGGATGAAATCGAGCACCTGTTGGCGGCTCGGCATGCCTTGCGGCAGCTTGGGAGGTTTGGGCATGATCACCCTCTACCCGTTCGCCCTGAGCTTGTCGAAGGGCTGTCCGTGACTTTTTGCGTAGCCCAAAGGTGACGTGTCATTGTCCTTTCGCTAACGGTTCAAAGGCGCCGCCCGGCACAGCGCTCGAAACGGGTGAGCAAACCATCCCTGCACAGGCCGCCACGCCGAACAACCAGTCATCGCCGCGCAGCTTCTTGATGTGAGTAAACTCGCGGCCTTCAGCGGCAGCGGCGTCATTGGCCTGACTGGGGCCGTCAATATAGACCAATGCGACATCATCACGCCAGTCAGGCGCGTCTGTCGCACGGGTCACAACCGAATAGACCTGTGCGCCCGGCACGGCTTTCCACTTCAGTTCGGTATCCAACCGCACCGCAGCATCCACCGTCACCTTGGGCGGCATCGGCGCGCGGGCGAGCGCATCCAAGGCGCGCACGTTAAGCTTGGTAACCCCGGCGAGATAGGCGAAATCCATCTCGTCGATCGTATCGCCATAGACCACGCCGTTTTCGGTCCGCAGGTCCTGATGCTGGTGATCGTAATCCTCAACCCCGACCGAAAAGCGGATCGCGGGGTAGCCCTTCTGGAGGAAGGGCACCTGATCCCCGCCGCGCCCCATGCGGTCGGTGCGCCAGATCTGGCGGACTTGCAGGCCGTCAGGATGCTTGGCCGAAAGGTCCGCCACCCAGCGCGACAGGTTGCGCGAGGGTGTGTCGTTCTCCCCGCCGAAGCGCGTTTGCGCTGCCCGCAGACGGTCGGTCAGGTCAGCGCGCGGGCCTTCGGAAAAGACGCGCACAATTTTCGGCTCGCAATAACCGTCGGCCCCGCAGGAATTACCGACGATGTCGTTGTTGAGCACAGCCTTGACGGTGAAGCCCTGCGCCTCGGCCCAATTGGCGAGAATCTGCCCGCCGTGCAGCCCCTGCTCCTCGCCCGAGAGCAGCGCGTAGATGATCGTTGTGGGGTACTTCGTGCCCGACAGCACCCGCGCCGCTTCGATCACCAGGGCGGTTCCTGAGCCATCGTCGTTGGCGCCCGGCGCGTCGGAGGTCGCGTCCATCACATCGGATACGCGGCTGTCGATATGGCCCTGCACGATCACGACCTCGCTGGGACGTTCGGTGCCGCGCTGAATGGCGACTGCGTTGCGCACCAGTGTGGGCACGGGGACGCGCGGCCCGCTGACGGTTTCGCCCACGGGCAGCACCTCAAGGCACCCGCCGCACTTCGCGCCGATGCGGCGGAATTCCGCCAGCCCCCAGTCAACCGCTGCGCCGATCCCGCGTTTGGGATCGGTTTGCGAGGACAGGGTGTGGCGTGTGCCGAAGCTGACGAGCTTGGCGACGTCCTTCTCCAGCCTTTCGGCGGAGACATTGTCGGCGGGGTGATTTTGCGCAGCGAGCGGGGCGGCCGACAGCGCGGCTAGCAGGAGGGCACGTTTGATCATGCCCGCCTGTTTGCCTTTCCACTAAGGGCGGTGCAACCCTAGTAAGCTCGGGCCACCAGAATGCGCTCCACGGCAGGTGCGCCGGTGAAGATGCAGGTGCCGCTTGCCGGTTCGGCGCCGCGCGGCACGTTGCGGATGGTGAGCTTCACCGCCTTGAGCTTTTCGACCACGGTTTCCAGCGCGCTGCCTGTGGGCTTGGCCCATTCGACCTCGACCCAACCGGGATACTTGCCGCCCTTCTCGAAGTGATCGACGACCGCCTGCCATTCGCTCACCCCGCGGGTGATGTTGGCATCGCGGCGGGCGCGGGCTTCACCATAGAGACCCTGCTGGATCGCTGCGAGCAGCGCGCCAGCCCCGGCCACGAAATCAGCGTGCTGGGGATAGGTGAAGGCGGGCTTGCCGTTGGCGGGGTTCCACAGCTGGTCGCGGCGCAGGACGGCAATCTTGCCTTCAGCCATGTCGCGCGGGCCGACTTCGATGATGACGGGCGCGCCCTTGCGCACCCAGTCCCACCGCTTGGCGGCAGCCTTGCCGGGCTTGGTGTCGAGAAGCACGCGCACCCGCTCACCAAGGGCAGACTGCCCAGCGAGCGTGGCGCGGACGGTTTCGCAATAGGCGATCAGCTCTGCATCTTCGGGAGCCTCGCGCAGCATGGGGATGATGACGATCTGCTGCGGCGCGATAGCGGGCGGCACCCGCAAGCCATCATCATCGCCGTGGGTCATGATCACCCCGCCTATCAACCGGGTCGAAACGCCCCAGCTGGTGGTGTGGCAATATTGCTGACTGCCCTCGCGGTCCTGATACTGGATGCCCGCCGCATGGGCGAAATTGGTGCCGAGGTAGTGGCTGGTGCCGGCCTGAAGCGCCTTGCCATCCTGCATCATCGCCTCGATCGACCACGTTTCGACCGCACCGGGGAAGCGTTCGTTCTCAGGCTTTTCGCCCGCGATCACGGGAAGCGCGAGATCATCCTCGGCGCAGGCGCGGTACATTTCCAGCGCGCGGTGCGTTTCGGCAAGTGCATCTTCACGCGTCTCGTGCGCGGTGTGGCCTTCTTGCCAGAGGAATTCGCTGGTGCGCAGGAACATCCGCGTGCGCATTTCCCAGCGCACCACGTTGGCCCACTGGTTGGTGAGCAGCGGCAGATCGCGCCACGACTGCACCCAGCGCGCCATGGCATCGCCGATGATCGTTTCCGAAGTCGGGCGCACCACCAGCGGCTCTTCGAGCTTGGCTTCGGGATCGGGAATCAGCCCGCCCTTGCCATCGGCGATCAGCCGGTGGTGGGTGACGACCGCCATTTCCTTGGCGAAGCCTTCGACATGCTCAGCCTCCCGGGTGAAATTGGCGAGCGGGATGAACAGCGGGAAGTAGCAGTTCTGCACGCCCGCTGCCTTGATGCGGTCGTCCATCAGGCGCTGGATGCGTTCCCAGATGCCATAGCCCCACGGCTTGATCACCATGCAGCCGCGCACGCCCGATTCCTCGGCGAGGTCGGCTGCGGAGATCACCTCCTGATACCACTTGGCAAAGTCGTCTTCGCGCTTAACGGTGAGCGCGTGGCGGATCTGGGACACGGATCGGATTCCTGTTTGATCAAATGCGGAGCAAAGCCGCGAAGCGCGCCCCGATTGCGCTATTTGCCGAGTTCGTCCAGCTTCTTTTGCATCGCCGCCATCTGTTCACGCAGCGCGGCGATCTCGTCACGCGGCTCGGTGGCGGGTTTGGACGCGGGTTTGTCCTTGCCCTTGCCAAGGCCAGGCATGAACACATCGGCCGCCGCGCGCATCATCGCCATGTTGGTTTCGTGGATCGCGGCAAAGGGCGTTGCGCTGATGCCCTTTTCGAAGGCCTCGCGGATCTTCGACTGGTTCTCGCGGAAATTGGTCATGCTGGCTTCAAGATAGGACGGCATCAGCGCCTGCATCGAATTGCCGTACATGCCGATCAACTGGCGCAGGAAACTGACCGGGAGCATCTGCTGCCCGCCGCTCGCTTCTTCGTCCATGATGATCTGAGTCAGGATCTGGTGGGTAATGTCATCGCCGGTCTTGGCGTCGAGCACCTGGAATTCGACGTTTTCCCGGACCATCCGGGCCAGATCCTCAAGCGTGATGTAGCTGGAAGATGCGGTGTTGTAGAGCCGGCGGTTGGCGTATTTCTTGATGATGATCGCATCACCAGCTTGCCCCGATGCCGTTTTCGTCCTGACCATTGGTGATTGACCCCGCGATGTTTTTTGTCGTCGGGGGTGATCTTAGCACCTGCACACGCTGCGGTGCAACAACATCGGATGTTTGCGGCTAACCGGCGCGTAACCGCCGCCCGATGACGGTGAGCATTTCGTATGGCGAAAGGTGACTTTGCTGCGCAGCATCAGCGATGTCCCAAGGGACCTGAAGCCAGTCCCCGGCGACAAGTTCGGGGGCTTCGGCAAGATCGACCACCACCATGTCCATCGATACCTTGCCAAGGATCGGCAGGCGGCGGCCTTGGTGGAACAGGGCATTACCGGGGCCGCGCAGGCGCAGGAAACCGTCCGCATAGCCGATCGAGACTGTGCCGACCCGCATATGGGTATTGGCGATGAAGGCAGCGTTGTAGCCCACCCCCTCGCCCGGTGCGATCTGGCGGCATTGCAGCAATTGCGCCTCAACCTGCGCAACCGGACGGATCTGCCCGGCAAGCTCATCCCGCGGGATGCCGCCATACAGGGCAAGGCCGGGGCGGGTCAGATCGAAGGCGAATGCCTCACCCAGTCCGATCCCGGCACTGTTGGCAAGGCTGAGGCGGCGGTGCGGGATCGTCTCGGCTGCCTCGCCCAGCAGTTCGGCCTGCATCCGGTTCATGGCAGTGCGTTCATCGGCGCTGGCGAGATGGCTCATCAGGATGTCAATTTCGAGCGCGGCGATGCGCGGATCGCCAATCTCTGCCATGGCGATGCCGAGGCGGTTGATCCCGGTATCAACCATCAGGTGGCACAGGCCCCCACCGGTGCTCGTCCACAATTCAGCCTGTTCGAGTGAGTTGATCACCGGCACAGCGCCGGTCGCACGGGCATAGGCGCAGTCCGCTTGCGAGAGGACTCCGTGGAGCACGGCGATCTGGTCACCCGGCACGTGGGCGATCACGCCGGCAACCTCGCTCCAATGGGCGACGAAGAAGTTGGTGCAGCCCGCATCACGCAGGACCGGAACACAGGCGGCAACGCCAAGGCCGTAGCAATCCGCCTTGACCGCAGCACCCGCTTGTGCCCGGCCCGACAGCGCATCCAGCGCGCGCCAGTTCGCCGCAAGGGCTTGCGCATCAACCGTCAGGCGCAGCGTGGCATGGGGCAGCGGCAGATCAGTCATCGCCAAAGTCCCGCGGCGGGCCAGACGGAATGCCCCACCAGGCCACCACCAGTCCGAAGGCGACCACCGCCCATGTGTACCAAAGGCCCGCATAGATATCGCCGGTCCGCGCCACGATCACCCCGGCGATCAGCGGCAGGAACCCGCCGAGATAGCCTGCGCCGATGTGGTAGGGGATCGACATCGAGGAATAGCGGATGCGCGGCGGGAACATCTCCGACAGCAGCGCGGCGACCGACCCATAGGTCAGCGCCGACAGCATCCCCAGCGCCAGAAGCACTGCGCCGATACCCAGCACGCGGCCAAGCGGCGGGGTCTGCTTGGCAAAATCGAAGCCATATTGGCCCAGTGCCCCATGCAGTCCGCTGCGCCGCGCCGCGCCGTCGGCAAACCAAGCCGGGTCGATCGCCACCGGGGTGCCGCCGGCGGTGATGGCAAGCGGCCCGCCTTCCTTCAGCGTGTAGGGCACGCCCGATGCGGTCAGCGTTTCGAGCAGCTGGCCGCAATCGGTCTGATCGCGCTTGAACAGTTCGGCAAAGGGATCGGTCTCGCACGCCGGACCGCTGACGACGATCGGGGTGCGCTCGGCCGCTTCGGAGATGCCCGGGTTGGCGAAGTTGCCCATCAGCCAGAACAGCGGGAACAGCAGCGCCAGCGTCAGCACCGAACCGATGATGATCGGCAGCTTGCGTCCGACCCGGTCGGACCATTTGCCGATGATCACGTAGAACGTCATCACGATCAGCCCCGAAAACAGCAGCACCAGTTCCACGGTAAGATCGGAAACATGCATCGGCCCGCGCAGGAAGCTCATGGCCGAGAAGAAGCCGGTGTACCACACGGTCGTCAGGATGCCGGTGATGCCGAACAGCGCCACGAACAGGCGCTTGGCATTACCGGGATAGGTCATGCTTTCCACGAAAGGATTGCCCGACGTCTCGCCCGCGGCCTTCATGGCCTGAAATACCGGGCTTTCCGACAGCTTGAGGCGCATCCACAGCGAAATCGCCAGCAGCGCGATCGACAGCAGGAACGGCACGCGCCAGCCCCACGCCGCAAAGGCATCGGCCGGGATCAGCGCGCGGCAGGCAAGCACGACAATGATCGAAAGCACGAAGCCCCCGGCAACACTCGCTTGGATGAAACTGGTGTAAAAGCCCCGCTTTTCGGGCGGGGCATGTTCGGCCACGTAAATCGCCGCGCCCCCATATTCGCCGCCCAGCGCGAGGCCCTGGACCACCCGCAGCGCAATGACGATGATCGGCGCGGCAATGCCGATACTGTCAATGGTGGGAATAAGACCGACGCCGGCCGTGGCGATTCCCATCAGGGTGACGGTAACAAGGAACGTGTACTTGCGCCCCAACCGGTCGCCCAGAAAGCCGAACAAAACCGCGCCCAGCGGGCGGAAGGCAAAGCCGACCGCAAAGGTCGACCACACCAGCAGCAGGCCGAGCGTTTCGTTATCGGTGGCGTAGAACGCGTCCTTCAGGATGTAGGCAAGCGTGCCGTAGATGAAGAAATCGTACCATTCGAAGATGGTGCCTGCCGATGATGCGCCGATCACCAGCCGGATTTCCTTTTCTGACGGCTCGCGATCCGCGAGCGCCTGCGCCTCACCCATGATCTGTGGTCCCCTTGTGCCGCTTGCGGGCAGTTTCTCGCGAACGTCCCTAGCGCGGGGGCGCGAAGTGTGAAAGCGCCTCGCACGCCGCCGTCCACGGCAAGAGCAGCGCGCCGCGGCGTCCCGGATGATCGCGCGCGGGCACCAGCGCCTCAATCCCCGGCCAGGGCGGCAGATCACCCCCGCCTGAGAGCCAGCGCTCCAGCGCGTCGGCCATCCAGCAGGCACAGGCGGGATTTTCGCCTCTGATCGCCTGCGCCATCAGCGCCGCCGAGGCTTGCCCGATAGCGCAGGCGCTGATCTTCATTCCCACGCCCGAGACGAGGCCATTGTCATCAAGCGCAAGGCCGATTGTGACCACGCTGCCACAGCTGCGCGAGCGCGCCTCGGCTCGCAACGGCAAGTCATCGGTCAGGGGGAATTGGGAAAGGCCGGTCGCCAGTGCCAGCAGTTCTGGCGTGTAGAGTTTCGCCGCCGCGCGCGCGGTCATTGCTTGAACTTCGCTGCCGCAGCCTCGCGGGCCTCGTCTTCGCCGCGCAGCCGTTCACGCCGCACCGCGATTGCCGGGAGCAACTGGCGCGAAAAGGCATCGGCCGCGGCGTAGGTGCGCGCGCTGGTCATCCATTGCGGGCGGCCGCGATACCCCCAGCTCTCGTCAAAGCCGGTGACCAGCAGCGCAAAGGCGAAAATCGCGATCAGCGCGCCCTTCACCCCCCCGAACCCGAAGCCCAGCACCCGGTCGATCGGTCCAAGCACCGCACCATCGCTGGCTTCGCTGGCATTGCCGATAATCAGCTTCATCGCGGCATAGGGGATCAGCAACAGCAGCACGAAAGCGAACAGCGTGACCGCAGGCTCCGCCTTGTAGATGTAGCGCAGCCCTTCGGTCAGGCGGGGATGGAGGAAATGCAGCGCCAGCGCGGCCATGATCCACGAGGCGAGGCTGAGCACTTCCTGCACCAGTCCGCGCACAAATCCGCCAATAGCGGCGACGCCGACGATCAGGGCGATGAGGATATCAAGCAAGGCCATGTCGGCGCGCAGGATTATGCGCTGCCCATCACCTGGTCAACGACGTTCGCGAGTGCAGCAAGCCCGCGGTAGTCCGCACCGCGATCGCCGTTGGCAGAGCCGGCCGGACCATAGCAGCGTGCAAAACCCAATTTGGCCGCCTCGCGCAGACGCAGCGGCGCATGGGCGACGGGGCGAATTTCACCCGCGAGGCTCACTTCGCCGAACCACGCCGCCTTGTCCGGCAGCGGCCGGTCAGCCAGCGCCGAAACCAGCGCGGCGGCCACGGCCAGATCGGCCGCAGGATCGGTCAGGCGATATCCCCCGGCAATGTTGAGATAGACTTCTGCCGACGAGAAATTCAGCCCGCAGCGCGATTCGAGCACGGCCAGCAGCATCGCCAGCCTGCCCGAATCCCATCCCACCACCGCCCGGCGCGGGGTCGCGCCCGATTGCAGCCGCACAATCAGCGCCTGAATTTCCACGAGCACGGGGCGCGTGCCCTCCAACGCGGGGAAGACCGCGCTGCCCGCCAGCGGCGTGTCGCGGCCGGACAGGAACAGCAGCGAGGGATTGGCGACCTCCTCCAGCCCTTCGCTCGCCATGGCGAATACCCCGATTTCGTCCACTGCGCCAAAGCGGTTCTTCAATGCGCGCAGGATGCGGTACTGGTGCGAGCGTTCTCCCTCGAAGCTCATCACCACATCGACCATGTGTTCCAGCACGCGCGGCCCGGCGATGTTGCCATCCTTGGTGACATGGCCGACCAGCACCAGCGCGCAGCCGCTCTCCTTGGCATAGCGGATCAGTTCCAATGCGCAGCCGCGGACCTGCGAAACCGTGCCGGGAGCGCCCTCGATAGTGTCGGAATGCATGGTCTGGATCGAATCGATCACCAGCAGCGCCGGGGGCTCGCCCTGCCCGAGCGTCGTCAGGATATCGCGGACCGAGGTTTCCGAAGCGAGGCGGATCGGTGCATCATGCACCCCCATGCGGGCCGCACGCAGGCGAACCTGCCCGGCCGCCTCCTCGCCGCTGACATAGACGACATCATTGCCGCCCCGCGCAATGGTCGCGGCGCATTGCAGCAGCAAGGTCGATTTGCCGATGCCCGGATCGCCGCCCAGCAGCACCGCGCTGCCCGGCACCAGCCCGCCGCCCAGCGCACGGTCGAATTCGGCAAGGCCGGTGGATTTCCTGACCGGCAGCTTGGTGGGCGCATTCAGCGGCTCGAACGCCACCGCCCGCCCGCCGCTCGACAGATCGTGCTTTTGCGAGAACACCGTTGCCGGCACATCCTCGACAAGCGTGTTCCACTGCCCGCAATCGGCGCATTGCCCCTGCCAGCGGTGCGAGACCGAGCCGCACTCCTGACACACATACCGACGCTTCGTCTTTGCCATAGGGAATGCCCCATAACGAGAACAGATGACGAACGCAATTGCATTGCGCCTGACTTCCCCGCTAGACACAGGCCATGCGCCAGAAGGAATTGCGGCTAGCGCTGGTATGTTACGGCGGGGTCAGCCTTGCGGTCTACATGCACGGCATCACCAAGGAGGTCTGGCACCTTGCCCGGGCGAGCCGTGCTTTCCACCATCCGGCCGACGTGCCGCTGGACGGTGTGGCCGCCGCCTACCGCGATTTCCTACAGGTGATCGCGCGCGAACAGGGACTGCGCCTGCGGGTCCTGCCCGACATTCTGACCGGGGCCAGCGCCGGAGGGATCAACGCGGTGTTCCTCGCGCAGGCAATTCACGCCGGACACAGTCTCGAACCGCTCACCGATCTGTGGCTGACCAATGCCGATGTGAGCGAGCTGACCGATCCGAAGGCCGAGCCGCTGTGGCGCTTTGCCAAGTTTTGGGCGCAGCCGATTGCCGAATGGTTCCTCTCGCGCCCCGGCAACGCGGTGAGCGCCACGGTTTCGCGCGAGACCCGGGCCGAAGTCCGCTCCAAGGTTTCAAGGCTAGTGCGCGGGCGCTGGTTCAGCCCGCCTTTTTCCGGATCGCGGTTTTCGGCGATGCTCTATGAAGCGTTCATGCGCATGGCCGATGAAGGCGACGGCATCCCGCTGCTGCCCGCCGGCTACCCGGTCGATCTTGCCGTGACGGTCACCGATTTCCGCGGCCACCCTGAAACGCTGCGCCTGCACTCCCCCGCGCAAGTCGAGGAGAGCGAGCATCGCCTCGCGGTCACGTTCCGCGCGCGGGTGGGCGAAGGCGGGTCGCAGCGTGAGGGGGGCAGGCTGGCCGATCCGCTCGAACTGGTGTTGGCGGCGCGCGCGACCGCGAGTTTCCCCGGCGCTTTCCCCCCGCTGACCCTTCGCGAGATTGACGCGCTGGCCGAGGCGGAAGGCCATAGCTGGGCCACCCGGGGCGAATTCCTCTCACGCGTGATGCCGGCCCATGTCGCGCGCGGCACGGTGAACGAAGTCGCGCTGATCGACGGTGCAGTGCTGGTCGGCGCGCCGTTCGGCGCGGCGCTGGCGGCGCTCCATGGCCGCCCCGCCCAGCGCGAGGTCGACCGCCGCTTCGTCTACCTCGACCCGCGGCCCGAAGGCTCGGCCCCGCCGCCCGGCACCCGCACCCGCGAGGTCGGCTTTTTCGGCGCGATCTTCGGTTCGCTCTCCACCATCCCGCGCGAACAGCCGATCCGTGACGATCTGGAGCGCATCGCCCAGCAATCGCGCGATGCGGCGCGGCTGTGGCGGATCATCATGGACCTGCAAGGCGATATCGACCGCGCGGTGGAGAGGCTGTTCGGCTACACCTTCCTTCTCGACCGCCCCACGCCCAAGCGCCTTGCCGCGTGGCGGGCCAAGGCGCAGCAAGCCGCCGCAGAGCGCGCAGGCTATGCCTTCGGCGCCTATGCGCTGACCAAATTCGAGACGATCCTTGATCAGCTTGCCCGGCTGACGCTGAAGGCGGCCGGGCAGCCGCTGGCCGACACCGGACCGCTGGCGCGCGCGTTGCGGTGCGAGATGGAGGCGCGCGGGCTCGATGGGCTGACCGATGCGCATGGCGGCGCGACCGCTGCGGCGATCGCCTTCTTCCGCGCGCACGACACCGGCTTCCGCATCCGCCGCCTGCAACTGCTCGCTCGCAAGCTGGCGCGCGATTGGCAGGTCGATCCCACCGTTTCCGAAGACGCTCTCGACCGCGCACGGGACCGGCTTTATGCAATCCTTGCACTCTATTTCCGGGCTGATGAGGACGTGCTGAATGTGCCGCGTTTCCGCGAACTGGCCGCCGATGCCCTGCGCAATCCGGGCGCGGTGCTCGATTTCCTCGCCACGCAGCGCCTGCTTCCGGCCACCGACCTTACGGCAGAGGAGATGCTGATCGATGCGCTGGAGGACATGCCCAAGGATCTGAAGCGGCGCATGCTGCTGACCTATCTTGGCTTTCCCTTCTACGATGTCGCCACCCTGCCCCTGTCACGGCGCGAAGGGCTGGACGAATTCAACCCGGTCAAGATCGACCGCATTTCCCCCGATGATGCGCTTTCGATCCGCGAAGGCGGGACCGCGGCGACCTTGCGCGGGATCGAGTTCTACAATTTCGGTGCCTTCTTCAGCCGCGACTACCGCGAGAACGATTATCTGTGGGGCCGCCTGCACGGGTCTGAGCGGATGATCGACCTTGTTGCCTCGACAGTCAGCGGCGGGATGTCGGCGGAGACCGTGCGTCAGGCAAAGCGCACGGTCTTTCTGGCCGTGCTGGAGGAAGAGGAGATCGCCGGACGCTGCCAGCGGGGGCTGATCGAACAGATCAGAGGTGAAGTGCGAGAGCGGATGGGATAGCCCCGGCCGGTTATTGCTCCGCTCCGAAAAACAGCAGCATCACCAGTCGCGAATCCTCAGGTGTCGTGCCGAAACCGGGGGCGGCATCGTGGAACTGCCAGGGCGAGAACAGCAGCAGGCGGTTGAACCTTGCCGGCACGCGCAGGACGCGTTCCCACTTGGCAGGGTGGGTGGTGTCCTTGTTGACGACATCCTCGACCAGCGCATTGATATCGTCATAGCCGCTGGCGGCAATTCTTGCCGGGTCCTGCGGCACGGCTTCGAGCCCGGTGCGCTTGTGGCGGTAGAAATCGGTGCCGCCTGCATCGGGCCGCGCGCAATCTTCGGGGCGGGACAGGTAGAGAATGCCCGAATAGGCCGCCGGGTCGATATGCACACCGCTGCGCCCCTTAGCCCCTTTGCGGGTCAGCCGGCAATGGCCGTGCTGGGTGCCCGCTGCCGGCCCGAGCTTGCGCCCGAGCAGGCGCGAGACGGCCACATCGATCGCCGCGGTATCGAGCGGGCGGGTGGAATTCAGCCCCGGAAAATTGCCATGCTGCAACGCCGGATCATACCCAAGCCCCAGTGCCGCGCGCCGGGCGGCCCACGGATCGGTGAGGAAATCGTCGATGATCAGGAGCGAGGGAACCACCTCTCCATCAGCCCCCGAAGGCGTCCTTTAGCTTGGCAAAGAAGCTGCGGCTTTCAGGGCATTCCTCGCCTGTCTCGGTCGCTTTGAATTCCTCAAGGATTTCCTTCTGGCGGCGGCTGAGTTTGGTCGGGGTTTCGACCACGATCTCGACCACCAGATCGCCGCGCCCACGCCCTTGCAGCACCGGCATACCGGCCCCGCGCACGCGCAGCTGCTTGCCCGACTGGATGCCGGCCGGAATATCGAGCCGGTTGGTCGAGCCGTCGAGATCGGGAATCTCGACACAGCCGCCCAGCGCCGCAGTGGTGAAGCTCACCGGGACGCGGGTGGCAAGCGTCGTGCCCTCACGTTCGAACACGGCATGCGGTTTCACGTGGAGAAAGATGTAGAGATCGCCCGCAGGCGCGCCGCGTTGTCCTGCCTCGCCCTTGCCCGCCAGACGGATGCGGGTGCCGGTGTCTACCCCTGCGGGAATATCGACCTTGAGGGTCTGCGGCTTGTCCACCCGCCCCTCACCCCGGCAGGAACGGCAGGGGTTCTCGATCACGGTGCCGCGCCCGTTACAGGTGGGACACGGGCGTTCGATCACGAACAGGCCCTGTTTGGCGCGCACGCTGCCCATGCCGTGGCACAGGTTGCACTGGCGTTCGCTGGTGCCGGGGGTTGCGCCGGTGCCATCGCAGGTGTCGCAGGATTGGCTGACTTCGATCTCGATTTCGGTCGATTTGCCGTGGAACGCTTCTTCGAGCGTGACCTGCATGTCATAACGCAGGTCAGCGCCGCGCCGGGTCTGCTGGCGCTGTTGCCCGCCGCCCCCGCCAAAGGCACTGCCGAAGATCGTCTCGAAGATGTCGCCGATATCGGCAAAACCATCCGCGCCGCGCCCACCGAAGCCGCCGCCGAACGGACCGCCGCCGCCCCCTTGCGTGAAAGCCTCATGCCCGTAACGGTCATAGGCCGCGCGTTTCTGCGGGTCCTTGAGGCAATCATAGGCCTCGTTGATGGCCTTGAACTTGGCCTCTGCCGAGGCATCGCCCGGATTGCGGTCCGGGTGCCACTTCATGGCAAGCTTGCGATAGGCGCTCTTGAGGGTCGCGCCGTCAGCATCGCGGGCGCATTCGAGCGTGGCGTAGTAATCGATCTGGGCGCTGGACATGTGCGTGACCTAATCCCCGTAACCATCACCTGCCGCCGCGCCGGATGCATGATCCGGTCGCAGCGGCAGGCCGATGGGTTGCATCGGGGCCTTAGCCCTTCTTGTCTTCGTCAACCTCGGAGAACTCGGCGTCGACGACGTCTTCGGCCGGGGCCTCTTCACTCGCGGCCGCTTCGCCTTCGGGACCTGCGGCTGCCTGCGCGTCGTAGATCTGCTGGCCCATCTTCATCGCCGCCTGCGTAAGCGCCTGCGCCTTGGCGTTGATGTCATCGGCATCGCCGCCTTCAAGCGCGGTCTTCACGGCAGCGATCGCCGCTTCGACATCGCTCTTGGTGGCAGCATCGATCTTCGAGCCATGCTCCTCAAGTTGCTTTTCGGTCGCGTGCACAAGGCTGTCGGCCTGATTGCGCGCTTCGGCGGCGGCCCGGCGCTTCTTGTCTTCCTCAGCGAAGCGTTCGGCGTCCTTCACCATCTGGTCGATATCGGCATCCGACAAGCCGCCCGAAGCCTGAATCTTGATTGTCTGTTCCTTGCCCGTGCCCTTGTCACGCGCCGAGACACTCACGATCCCGTTGGCATCGATATCGAAGGTCACTTCGATCTGCGGCACGCCGCGCGGAGCCGGCGGAATCCCGATCAGGTCGAAATTGCCGAGCAGCTTGTTGTCTGCCGCCATCTCGCGCTCGCCCTGATAGACCTTGATCGTCACCGCGTTCTGGTTGTCCTCGGCGGTCGAATAGGTCTGGGTTTTCTTGGTCGGGATGGTGGTATTGCGGTCGATCATGCGGGTGAACACGCCGCCCAGCGTTTCGATACCGAGCGAGAGCGGGGTCACATCGAGCAGCAGCACATCCTTGACGTCGCCCTGAAGCACGCCGGCCTGAATGGCCGCGCCCATGGCGACGACTTCATCCGGGTTCACGCCGGTGTGCGGCTTGGCACCGAAGAACTGTTCCACCACTTCGCGCACCTTGGGCATGCGGGTCATGCCGCCGACGAGGATCACCTCATCGACCTGATCCTTGGAGATGCCCGCATCGGCCAGCGCCTTCTTGCAAGGTTCAAGGGTGCGTTGGATCAGCCCGTCGACCATCTTTTCAAGATCGGCGCGGGTGATCGTTTCTACCAGGTGCAGCGGAGTGGTGCTGCCACCTTCCATGCGCGCCGTGATGAAGGGCAGATTGATTTCGGTGGTCGCCGCGCTCGACAGCTCGATCTTGGCCTTTTCGGCAGCTTCCTTGAGGCGCTGAAGCGCGAGCTTGTCGGTCTTGAGGTCCATGCCTTCCTTCTTTTTGAAGGAATCGGCCAGAAACTCGACGATCGCATTGTCGAAGTCTTCACCGCCAAGGAAGGTGTCGCCGTTGGTCGACTTCACCTCGAATACGCCGTCCCCGATCTCAAGGATCGAGACGTCGAAGGTGCCGCCCCCAAGGTCATAGACGGCGATGGTCTTGCCATCGTCCTTGTCCATCCCGTAGGCGAGCGCGGCCGCAGTCGGCTCGTTGATGATGCGCAGCACTTCAAGGCCGGCGATCTGGCCTGCATCCTTGGTTGCCTGACGCTGGGCGTCGTTGAAGTAGGCGGGCACGGTGATGACGGCCTGCGTGACAGTTTCGCCCAGATAGCTCTCGGCGGTTTCCTTCATCTTCTGGAGGATGAAGGCCGACACTTGCGACGGGCTGTAATCCTCACCGCCCGCGTTGACCCACGCGTCGCCGTTCTTGCCCTTGGTGATCTTGTAGGGGACCAGCTCCATGTCCTTCTTGGTCAGGGGGTCCTCGAAGCGGCGACCGATCAGGCGCTTGATCGCGAACAGCGTGTTGTCGGGGTTGGTGACTGCCTGACGCTTGGCAGGCTGGCCGATCAGGCGCTGGCCATCCTTGGTGAAGGCCACGATCGAGGGCGTGGTGCGCGCGCCTTCCGAATTCTCGATCACCTTGGGCTTGCCGCCGTCCATGACAGCAACGCAGGAGTTGGTGGTGCCGAGGTCGATACCGATTACTTTACCCATTGTTTCCCCATCCATAAGGACATTGTTGGACACCGCTGCCGTCGGCTTCCCGGAAATCGGCAAAGCACCTTGGCGGCTCGTTTGTGACGGCGATATAGGTGTGCTTTCGCTTGGCACAAGAGATCGGCACTTCTAGATTTCAGGCCGCATGCCGCCGTTCCACAGGGAGACAATCACGTGCGTTCGTTTCATCATACTGCCCTTGCGGTTTTGGCTGCCGCAGCCCTGCCGGGACTTGCCGCCTGTGCACCGGAGGCAGACAGCCCGCCCGGCGATACCGCCACGGCGGCGGCGACTGCGGGCCTGACGGTCAGCAATGCACGCGTGGTGCTGGCCGCGGTCGCCGGCAATCCTGCGGCGGTCTATTTCGACCTCACTTATGCCGGGCCTGCGGGCGTGAGCCTGACCGAGGTCGATGTGGAGGGGGCCGGCATGACCATGATCCACGATTACGCCAAAACCTCGGGCAAGATGCAGATGGTCATGGCCGATGCCGTGCCGCTTGCCGAAGGCGCGCCGGTGACCTTTGCACCGGGCGGACTTCACGTTATGGCCTTCGACCCGACCGATGCGCTTGAAGCCGGCGGCACCGCCAAGGTGACGCTCACCTTGTCGAACGGCGCGGCCGCCACGATCGAGGCGCCGGTGCGCGCCGCCGGGGACGAACGCTGAAGAATTCGCCGGCCGCGCCGGAAGGGGCCTCTCCCCTCGCCTGCCCGGCCGGCGGCGCGCGTGCGCTCACGCCCGGCGAGATCGCTCTGGCCCGCTCGGTGTTCGGCGATGCGATCGATTATGCCAAAGTCACCATCAGGCGCCGCAAGTTCTTCCCGCTGCAACCGCGCAGCGTGACCATGGCCCCGATGGGCCACCTCCACTTTCACCCCGCCGCCCCGCATTATTGCGAGGATTTCGCCCTCGCTGCGCTGGAGAAGCAGGCGCACTTCATCCACGAGATGGTGCACGTGTGGCAAACGCAGCAGTTTGGGCGCTGGCATCTGGTGCTGCGCCGCCACCCGTGGTGCCGTTATGATTATGCACTGAAGCCGGGCTGGCCGCTCGAACGTTACGGCATCGAACAGCAGGCCGAAATCGTCCGCCATGCCTTCATGCTGCGCGAAGGCGCCGCCGTGGCGGGCGCGCCTTCGCTGGCACGTTACAACAGCATCCTGCCGTTCAGGCCCTAGTCCGGCTTCTTCGCCACCGCCACCATGGCAGCGCGCAGCAGACGATCCTTGATCATCCACCCGGCCTGCATTTCCGATACCACCGTGCCCGGTTCGTGATCGGCCGTTGGCACTTCGATCATCGCCTGATGCTGGTTGGGATCGAGCGGCAGGCCGACCGCGGCAATGCGGGTGATGCCGTTGGCAGCAAACACCTTTTCAAGCTCGCGCTGGGTTGCCTCAAGGCCGATGACGAGGCCCTTCATGCTGTCGTCCTCGCGCAGGGACTGCGGGATGGCGTCGATCGCGCGCGAGAGGTTATCGGCAACCGACAGGATATCGCGGGCAAAGCCGGTCGCGGCATAGGCGCGCGCTTCGTCCTTCTCGCGTTCGAGACGGCGCCGCACGTTCTGCGTTTCGGCCTGCGCGTAGAGCACATCCTGCCGGGCTGCTTCCAGATCGCGCTTCAGCGATTCGAGTGCCTCTGCCAGCGGCTCGGCCTCATCCCCGCTGTCGCGGAAGTGTTCGGGCACACCCTTCAATTCGTCTTCCGCCGCCTGATCCAGCGACTTGTCGTTCTCGGTCATGTGAGTTGGCTTTCCATTCAAGCGATGAGCTTGCCCAGCGAACGGGCGGTCAAATCCACCATGGGGACTACCCGCGCATAATTCAACCGCGTGGGACCGATCACGCCGAGCACGCCAACCACCCGCCCCTCGCGGTCGCGATAGGGCGAGGCGATGACGCTGGAGCCCGACAGCGCGAACAGGCGGTTTTCCGAACCGATGAAAATCCGCGTCGCATCCGCTTCACGCGCCGAATCGAGCAACTGGGCAACCGACTGCTTGTTTTCGAGGTCTTCGAGCAGCATCCGCACGCGCTCGATATCGCCCATCGCCGCCTCGTCGAGCAGATTCGCCGCGCCGCGCACGATCAGCACGGGGCGGGCGGCGGCATCCTGGCTCCACACGGCAAGCCCGCGCTCGACCAGATCGCGCGAGGCATCGTCGAGCTGGGACTGGCCGGTGTTGATTTCCGCGCGCATCGCTGCCGCAGCCTCGGCCAGCGTGCGCCCGGCGAGCCGCGCCGTGATATAGTTAGATGCCCGGTCAAGCGCGCCGGGGCTGAGCGCGCCGCCAATGGTCAGCACGCGGTTTTCAACGCCGCCATCCTCGCCCACCAGCACCGCCAGCGCTCTGCCCTGCCCCAGATCGACGAGGCTGAACTGCGCAAGCCGCTGTTCCCTTGGGGCGACCAGCACCATGCCCGCCGCACCTGAAAGATCGGAAAGGATCGCGGATGCCTGCTTCAGCGCCGCTTCGAGTGGCCCGGCCTCGGCGAGCCTCGCTTCGATCGCGGCCTGTTCCTGCGCGGTCGGTTCAGCGACGCGCATCATCCCGTCGACGAAAATGCGCAGGCCCGCATCGGTCGGCATCCGCCCCGCGCTGGTGTGCGGTGCGGCCAGCAGCCCAGCCATCTCCAGATCGGCCAGCACCGACCGGATCGATGCGGGCGAGAGGTTAAGCGTGCCATCCGCCGCCAGCGTCTTCGAGCCGACCGGTTGCCCGCTGGCGATATATTCTTCCACGACACGCTGGAAAATGGCGCGCGCACGCTGCGTGAGTTCGGTAACGGGAGGCGAGGTCATGGCTTGGTAATGGTAAGCTCGCCAAAGGTCATGTAAACCAGCGTCGTGCCGCCATTGGTGGGGCCGCGATAGGCGCCCTGCCCCTTCCACAGATAATTGGCGAGCGCGGCCATGTGCCACGCTTCTTCTTCGGTGATGGCGACCTTGCGGGTGGTCAGCATGTTCAGATCATGGGTCTGCCCGAACGCCTGCACGGCCTGCGCGGCAATGCGTGCAGGCTCAGGGACCGAGGGGTGATCCCAGCCCCACAGGAAGGTGCCGTCCTTGCGGCTGTAGGTGCCCACCACCTGCACCGGCGCGGTGACGATCCAGCCCTTGTCATTCGTGAAGGTGATGGTGCCCGCTTCCAGATCGGCGTCCCAGCGCGCATTGCCCAGCCGCCACGTGTTTTCGTGAAAGATGTTCTGGGTCGCAAGCCGATCAAGCGCGCGGGAAAGGCTCAACTCCGGTTCGGTCTGCGCGGGTTCCTGAGGAGCCTTGTCCTCAGCCATGGCCGCTGCACCGCTCATCAGCGCCAAGGGCGCCAGCAATGCGCTCACCCACGACTTTCTCACCATCACCCGTCCTGCCCGTGCTTGATTGGCCCAAGGTTTAGACTATGCGCCGTTGCATCGCCAGTAGCCAGAACAGGACCTGCCCCATGCGCCCTTCAGGACGCGCGCCCGATGAAATGCGCGCCATCACGATCGAGACCGGTTTCACCAAACACGCCGAAGGATCGGTGCTGATCGGCTTCGGCGATACCAGGGTGCTGTGCACCGCAAGCGTCGAGAAGGGCGTCCCGCCGTGGCTGCGGGGCAAGGGTGAAGGCTGGGTGACAGGCGAATACTCGATGCTCCCGCGCGCCACTCACACCCGCGGCGCGCGGGAGGCCGCCAAGGGCAAGCAGTCGGGCCGCACGCAGGAAATCCAGCGGCTTATCGGCCGTTCCTTGCGCGCCGTGGTGGATCTGCAAAAGCTCGGTGAGCGGCAGATCACCCTGGATTGCGACGTGATCCAGGCCGATGGCGGCACGCGAACGGCGGCCATTTCCGGCGCGTGGATCGCGCTGCGTCTGGCGGTCAATGGCCTGATGGCATCGGGCGATATCAAGCACGATCCGATCACCGCGCAGGTCGCAGGAATATCCTGCGGCATCTTCAAGGGCACGCCGGTGCTCGACCTCGACTATGACGAGGATTCGAACGCCGAGGCTGACGGCAATTTCGTGCTGCTGTCGGGCGGCAAGATCGCCGAGGTGCAAGCCACCGCCGAGGGCGCGACTTATGACGAGGAAGGCCTGCTGCGCCTCCTCCGCCTCGCCCGGATCGGTTGCGACCGCATCTTCGCCGCGCAATTGGACGCAGTGAAATGACACGCCGCCTCGGCTCGGGCACGCTGGTGATTGCCACGCATAATGCGGGCAAATTGAAGGAGATCGGCGCGCTGCTTGATCCCTATGGGGTCAAGTGCATTTCTGCCGGGTCGCTCGGCCTGCCCGAGCCTGCCGAGACTGGCACGACCTTTGCCCAGAACGCGCTGATCAAGGCGCGGGCAGCGGCGGAGGCTTCGGGGTTGGCAGCGTTGGCGGACGACAGCGGCCTGTCGGTGGCGGCGCTGGGTGGACGGCCCGGCGTCTACACCGCCGACTGGGCCGAACGGCAGTGGTTCGAAGGTGCCCCGGGCCGCGATTGGTACATGGCGATGGGCAAGGTCGAAGGGATGCTCGCCGAGAAAGGCGAAGGCATTGACCGTTCTGCCGCGTTCCACTGCGTTCTGGCGATTGCTTGGCCGGACGGTGAATATGCAGTCTACGAGGGCCGGTGCGATGGCAGCCTTACTTGGCCGCCGCGCGGAGCCATGGGTTTCGGCTATGATCCGGTGTTCGTGCCCACCGGCTCTGCGCTGACCTTCGCAGAAATCGCGCCCGAACAAAAGCACGCCATCAGCCACCGCGCCGATGCCTTTGCCAAGCTGGTTGCCCAGCAGTTCGGCGCGTAACTCACCGCCGCGACAGGCGCGGCTGCGGGTCGAGCCGGTAGCCCATCACATTGCCCGCCGGCCAATAGCGGCACACCAGCATCTCGTGCCGGCGGTTGACCGCCGTGGCGCAGCCGACTTCGCGGGTCTCGGGCCAGATGATCTGGGTGTAATGTCCGACATCGCTCCACCGCCCGGTGGTGGACACCTCGGGGAAGGTGCCCGGGCGGAAGATGCGCTTTTCGGCGAGGAACAGGTCGATCATCTCCCACGGCGCATGGCGATCGCGGTCACCGCGCCACAGGTTCTCCCCCTGCCCGAGCGCAAGGAGCTGCGGCGAATGGCGGAACTCCCCGCGCGCGGCCAGTTCCTCGGCCCAGCCTTGCGCATCGCGGCGCAGCGCGTGGTTCCAGCGCAGCGGCTCCAGCCCCAGCGCCTCGCGTTCGGCATTGTGTTCGGCAAGCCATTCCTGTTCGGCAGGGAACAGCGGGCGATGCTCCGGCGCGGCGCTTTGCGAAAGGGCCGGCGCGGCGATGGCAATGAGCATGGCAGACAGGAGTGACGACATCCGCATGCAACCGGTCTATGGGCCAAGCGTTAATCTCGACTGAAGATGAGGACCGTGGCCCGCGCGCTTTATATCCACTGGCCGTTCTGCGCCAAGAAATGCCCCTATTGCGACTTCAACTCGCATGTGCGCGCCGGCGTGGATGTGGCCGCATGGAAGGCCGCGCTGATCGCTGACATGCGCGCCGAAGCCGCTGCTGCCGGGGGCGAGCCGCTTGCCTCGATCTTTTTCGGCGGCGGCACGCCTTCGCTGATGCCCCCTGCCCTCGTCGCCGCGCTGCTGGCCGAGGCTGAGCGCTTATGGGGTTTTGCCGAAGGGATCGAGATCACGCTTGAAGCCAACCCTTCGTCCGTGGAAGCGGCGAATTTCGCATCATTGGCGACGGCGGGGATCAACCGCGTCTCGCTGGGCGTGCAATCGCTGGATGATGCCGAACTGCGGTTCCTCGGAAGGCTGCATGGCGCGGACGAGGCCATGCTGGCACTGGAGACGGCGCAGGCCCATTTCGCCCGCGTCAGTTTCGACATGATCTATGCCCTGCCCGGCCACACCCCCGAACTGTGGGAAGCGCGGCTTGCGCGGGCGCTGGGCTTTGGCACGGGGCACATGTCGCTCTATCAGCTTACCATCGAGCCCGGCACGCGCTTTGCCAGCGATGTGCGGCGCGGATTGCTGGTGCCGCTCGATGATGATGCCGCGGCCGAGCTGTTCGATATCACGCAAGGCCTGACGAATGCGGCAGGCCTGCCCGCTTACGAAACCAGCAACCACGCCCGCCCGGGCGAGGAAAGCCGCCACAACCTCGTCTATTGGCGCTATCAGGACTATGCCGGGATTGGCCCCGGCGCGCATGGTCGGCGCGGCGGGATTGCGACAGTGCGGCACAAGAAGCCCGAAAATTTCCTCGCCGCTGTCACCGGGCAAGGCGATGGTATCGCCGAGGCGCGCACGCTCGCCATTCCCGATCAGGCCGCAGAGGCGCTGCTGATGGGTCTGCGCCTCGCCGAAGGGGTGGACCTTGCCGGGCTGTCGGCCCGGTTCGGCCTGCCGCGTGAGGGATTGATCGACGAAGCGGCCCTCGTGCGGCTCGCCGGTCTGGGAATGATGTGGGTTGAAGGTGACCGGATCGGGGTGCTGCCGCAAGGGCGCGGCGTGCTTGATGCACTGCTGGCCGAGGTGGTTGCCGATACGCTGGTGGCGGCATGAGCGCAGGCGATCTTGTCGAGGCATGGCGGGCGCATCTGGCCGACAACCGCCGCCGCTCAGCCCATACCGTGCGCGCCTATGTTGCCGCTGCGGCGCGGTTGATTGCGGCGCAGGACTGCACGGAGTGGGCCGAGGCAGCCAGGATCGAGGCACACCACCTGCGCGCACATCTCGCCGCGCGGCGCGCCGAAGGGCTGGGCAACGCCAGCACCGCACGCGAATTGTCGGCCTTGAAGGCCTTCATCGCCTTTGCGCGGGGCGAGGCGGGTGATCCCGATCCTGCCCCGCCGCGCGTGCGCGGCCCGCGGATCAAGAAAGGCCTCCCCCGCCCCGTCACTCCGGATGAAGCGCGCAATCTGGCCGAATTCGTCGATGATTTTGCGGCACAGGACTGGATCGGCGCACGCGACCGGGCGGTGCTGCTGTTGATGTATGGATCGGGCCTGCGCATTGCCGAGGCGCTGTCGCTGACAGGGCGAGAGGCGATGATGGACGAAGTGGTGCAGGTGACCGGCAAGGGGGGCAAGCAGCGCATCGTGCCGGTGCTGCCGATCACGCGCGCGGCGGTGGGGGCCTATGTGCGCGCCTGCCCCTTCCCCCTTACCCCTTCAGAGCCGCTGTTCCGCGGCGCGAGGGGCGGGCCGCTTTCGCCCGGCATGGTGCAGCGCGCGATGGCGAATGCACGGCGGGCTTTGGGGTTGCCCGATACGGCGACGCCCCATGCGCTGCGCCATTCCTTTGCCACGCATCTTTTGAGCGCGGGTGCGGATTTGCGCAGCTTGCAGGAACTGCTCGGCCATGCCTCATTGGGATCGACCCAGATCTACACCCGTGTCGATGCCGCCGCGCTGCTGGAAAATTACCGCAAGGCCCACCCCAGAGGCTAGGGTGCAGTTGAGGCTGGTCATTCGCCCTTTTCGTGCGCTTCGACCGGCTTCCACGTGACCACGCGGTAGATATAGAACGCCACACCTGCGAGCACGAAGAGGGCCACGCCGTAACCCGCCAGCTTTTCAAAGCGGTCAACCAGCGGCGCGGCGGCCTGTCCGCCAAAGATCAGCACCGCATTCCAGATCGCCGAGCCAAGCGCGGTGAACAGCACAAAGCGCCACAGCTTCATCTTGGCAAGGCCTGCGGGCAGCGAGACAATGGTGCGCAAGATCGGCGAGAAGCGCAGCAGGAACACGATCCAGTCGCCATACTTGCGGAAGATATCCCGCGCCTTGGTGAATTCGTCCCATTCGAAGGTCAGCCAACGGCCCCAGCGGTCGATGATCGCCTTCAACTGTTCCTCGCTCCAGCGAACCCCGATCCAGTACCAGAACAGGTTGCCCGCAACCGTGCCCGCCGTGGCGACGAGCCATACGGCCATGAAGGTCATCTCGCCCTTGGCCACCAGCACGCCGGCACCGCCCATGATCACCTCGGACGGGATCGGCGGAAAGATGTTCTCGGCCGCCATCAGCAGGAAGATGCCGAGGTAGCCGCCCTTGTTGAGCAGTTCGAGAAGAAAGGCGGTCATGCGTGTCCAGTCGGGTTGGGTGGGCGGATCAGGCCGCAGCGCGTTCAGCAAGGCGCCGTTCGATCGCGTCCCAGATCATCCCCGCCGTATCGGTTTTGTTGAACCGGTCAATCGCCACGATGCCGGTGGGCGAGGTGACGTTGATCTCTGTCAGCCACTTACCCCCAATCACGTCGATGCCAACAAAGGTCAGGCCAAGGCGCTTGAGGTCCGGGCCAAGGGCAGCGCAGATTTCCTGTTCGCGCGCTGTCAGCGCAGTGGGCTGGGCGCTGCCGCCCATCGCAAGGTTGCTGCGAAACTCGCCCTCGCCCGGAATGCGGTTGATTGCGCCTGCCACTTCGCCATCGATCAGAACGATGCGCTTGTCGCCCTGTGCCACTTCGGGGAGGAAGGGCTGGACCATGTGCGGTTCGGGCCAGGTCTGGTTGAACACCTCAAACAGCGCGGTAAGGTTTTCGCCGTTTTCAGGCACGCGGAAGATTGCTTTGCCGCCGTTGCCGTGGATCGGCTTGACCACGATCGCGCCGTGCCTGTCCATGAAGCGGCGGACTTCATCGACGCTGCGCGTCACCAGCGTCGGCGGCATGAAGCGGCGGTAGTTCAGCACCATAACCTTTTCAGGGCTGTTGCGGACATTGGCCGGATCATTGACCACCAGCGTCTCGTGCCCGATCCGCTCAAGAAGATGGGTGGCAGTGATGTAGCCCATGTGGAACGGTGGATCCTGCCGCATCAGCACCACATCGATATCCTTGCCGAGATCGAGCCGCACCTGCGCCCCGCGGGTGAAATGCGCGCCATCCACGCGCTGCACCGTCACCGGGAAAGCGTGCGCGAACAGGCGGTCATCCTCGTCCAGCGTCAGGCTTTCGACGTGATATTCGTAGACCGCATAGCCGCGCGCCTGCGCCGCCAGCATCAGCGCAAAGGAGCTGTCGCCGGCGATGTTGATGCGGTCGATGGGGTCCATCTGGACGGCTACGCGCAAGGTCATTCATTCAACTCCGAGGGGGATTATCCGAAAGGCATCCACGCGTTTTCGATGTGGGTGGGCTTGCGGCCGGGCGCAAGCAGGACAACGTCGATGCGGATATCCTCACCCGCCGTGGCATAATCCTGCCATACGATTTCCACCGCCCGGGCGACGCGGGCGAGGCGGCGTTCGTCGATGGCATCGGCGAGGCTGGCGCTGCGGGCGCGCCACTTGACCTCGACAAAAGCGACAAGGCCGGTGCGCCTTGCGATCAGATCGATCTCGCCGGCCTTGGTCTTCACCCGCTCGGCGATGATCTGCCAGCCATTCTGCGCGAGGAACATTGCGGCTGTCGCCTCACCCTCGCGGCCGCGCCGGTCGGCCTCGTGGCGGTCCTGCGGGGTGCGCGGCGCGCTCATTCGCCCTTCAGTTCCAGCGCGCGGGCGTAAAGCGTGGCGCGGTCGATCCCGGTTGCTTTCGCAACGATCCCGGCAGCCTTGCCCGGCCCCGCCTCGGCCAAGGCGGCGCGCAGCAGGGCATCGGTATCGCGCACCGGCGCCTCGCTGTCCGAAGGCGGCCCGATCAGCAGCACGATCTCCCCCTTGGGCGGGTGTGCGGCGTAATGCTCCGCCAAGGCCGCTGCGGTGCCGGTGCGGCATTCCTCGTGAAGCTTGGTGAGTTCCCGCGCCACCGCCACTTCGCGGTCCGGCCACAGGTCGGCAATGGCGGCAAGCGACCGGCAAAGACGCGGCGCGGTTTCATAGAACACCAGCGTTGCCGCGGTATCCGCCAGCCCTTCGAGCGCCTCGGTGCGGGCCTTGTCCTTGACCGGCAGGAAACCTGCAAACAGAAAGCGGTCGGACGGCAGCCCCGCCATCGCCAGCGCCGAAACCGCCGCACACGGCCCGGGAATGCTCATCACCGTCACGCCTGCTTGCCGCGCCTCGCGCACCAGACGATAGCCCGGATCGGAGATCAGCGGCGTGCCTGCATCCGACACCAGCACAACCGGCGCCTGCCTCGCCTCGTCGATCACCCGGGCGCGGGTTTCGGGCGGAGCGTGATCGTCGAGCCGTTGCAGCCTTGCCTTCAACCCATAATGTTTCAACAGCTTGCCGGTCACCCGCGTATCCTCGCAGGCGATCAGTGCGGCCCCTTGCAACACCGCAAGCGCACGCAGCGTGATGTCGCCAAGATTGCCAATCGGGGTCGCAACGATATACAGCCCGGGTACGGGTTCCCACGCGGGAAGGGATGGAAGCGCCAAGGGTCTCACAGACAGGTCCATGGCGCACAGCTGAGGGGTCGGCAAGAATGAAGCTTGATCAAGGGCCGAATTGGGCCGGTTGGCAGCCATTCAGGGCGCGTAACATCGCCCTGGCGGGCGCGGCGATGCTGGCGGCGGGGTGCGCAGTGGTGCCCAAGACCGCCCCGCCGCCGGTCGCCCCTCCGCCTGCGCCCGAGCCTTCCGCAACCGCCCTTCCCACCGATACCGGCCGCCACCGCATTGCGCTGCTGGTGCCGCTTTCGGGCGACACCGCCGCGGTAGGTCAGGCGATCGCCAACGCCACCACCATGGCGCTGCTCGATACAGGCGCGGACAATCTGCGCATCACCACCTATGACACGTCGACCGGAATCGGCAGCGCCGCGCAAAAGGCGATTGCCGATGGCAACAAGCTGATCCTCGGGCCGCTTACCGCCGATGCTGTCCCCACCGTTCAGGCTGCCGCGCGCCCGGCCGGTGTGCCGGTGATCGCCTTTGCCAATGATGCCTCGGTCGCCAGCCCCGATGTGTTCGTGATCGGCCACCTGCCCGAACAATCGATCCGCCGTTCTGTGCAATATGCCCGCAGCAAGGGCGCGGCGCGCTTTGCGGTGCTGGCGCCCGAAGGCGATTACGGCACCCGCGCGGTTTCGGCGCTGGAGAATTCCCTGCGCGATTATGGCGGGTCGCTGGTGCGCCGGGAAAGCTACACCCGCGGCAACACCTCGATCGTCAGCGCCGCCTCGCGGCTGCGAGGGGCCGGCGGGTTCGATACCGTGCTGATCGCGGATTCGGCCCGGCTCGGGATCGATGCGGCGGGCGAGATCAATAAATCCTCGCGCAATCGCACCCGCATCCTCGGCACCGAATTGTGGAGCGGCGAGCAGGCCGTGACCCGCGCACCGGCGCTGGAAGGGGCGCTGTTCGCGGCGGTTTCAGACCAGCGTTATGCCCGCTTTGCCGACAGCTACAGCCAACGCTTCGGCGCGCAGCCCTATCGTGTGGCGACGCTGGGCTATGACGCGGTGCTGCTGACCTTGCGCGTGGCGCGCGACTGGAAGGTGGGCACGACCTTCCCGCGCAACCAGCTGTACGACCGCGGCGGTTTTCTGGGCGTTGATGGCGCGTTCCGCTTTGCCAGCAACGGCGTGGTCGAGCGGGCGCTGGAAGTGCGCGAGGTGCGCGGCGGCGAAGTCACCCCGGTCGATCCGGCCCCGGCAGGCTTCGGCAAGTGAGTATAATCACCGGGGGTGGCTTGAGGCACACGCGCGGCGGTTTATAACCCCGTCCATGGCCGATACCACTCCCGACGATCTCTTCGCCAACACCCCCACCTCCAGCGGTGATTACAACGCCAGCGCGATCGAGGTGCTGGAAGGTCTGGAGCCGGTGCGCCGCCGTCCCGGCATGTATATCGGCGGCACGGATGACCGCGCCTACCACCACCTCGCCGCCGAAGTGCTCGATAATGCGATGGACGAGGCGGTGGCCGGCCACGCGACGCGGATCGAGGTGCGGCTCGATGAAGGCAACCGCCTGTCGATTGCCGATAATGGCCGCGGCATTCCGGTGGACGAACACCCCAAGTTTCCCGGCAAATCCACGCTGGAGGTGATCCTTTCCACGCTCCATTCGGGCGGCAAGTTCTCAGGCAAGGCCTATGCCACCAGCGGCGGTCTGCACGGCGTGGGGATCAGTGTGGTCAATGCGCTGTCGGTCCACACCCGTGTCGAGGTCGCTCGCGACAAGCAGCTTTACGCGCAGGAATTTGCCCAAGGCGTCACGCAAGGCCCGATCCAGAACCTCGGCCCCACCCCCAACCGGCGCGGCACCACGGTCAGCTTCGTGCCCGATCCCGAGATTTTCGGGGATCGCAGCTTCAACCCCAAGCGGTTGTTCAAGTTGGCGCGGTCGAAGGCCTATCTATTTGCGGGCGTGGAAATCCGCTGGAAATGCGCGCCCTCGCTCGCGTCCGAGGATGTCCCGGCAGAGGCCGTGTTCAAGTTTCCCGGCGGGCTGGCCGATCACCTCGCCGAACAGATCGGCACGCGCGAATGTGTCACCGCGCAGCCGTTTGCGGGCACGCAGGATTTCCCCGCCATTGACGGTGTGGGGCAAGGCCGCGTCGAATGGGCGATTGCCTGGCCGCTTTATTCCGATGGCTCGACGAGCTGGTATTGCAACACCGTGCCCACCCCCGACGGCGGCACCCACGAACAGGGCCTGCGCACCGCGCTCACCCGCGCACTGCGCGCCTTTGGCGAGCTGGTGGGCCAGAAGAAGGCCAAGGATATCACCGCCGATGATGTGATGACCGGCGCAGAGGTGATGCTCAGCGTCTTCATCCGCGATCCGCAGTTCCAGTCCCAAACCAAGGACCGCCTCACCTCGCCCGAGGCGGCGCGGCTGGTGGAAAACGCGGTGCGCGATCACTTCGATCACTTCCTCACCGACAATATGGAGCGGGGCAAGGCGCTGCTCGGCGAAGTGATGGAGCGCATGGACGAGCGTTTGAAGCGCAAGCAGGAGCGCGAGATCAAGCGCAAGAGCGCGACCAACGCCAAGAAGCTGCGCCTGCCCGGCAAGCTTACCGATTGTTCGGGTGAAGGCGCGCGCGAGACCGAATTGTTCATCGTCGAAGGCGATTCTGCGGGCGGCAGCGCCAAGCAGGCGCGTGACCGCAAATCGCAGGCGATCCTGCCGATCCGCGGCAAGATTTTGAACGTCGCATCCGCCACTGCCGACAAGATCAGGGCCAACAGCGAAATCGCCGACCTGATCCTCGCGCTGGGCTGCGGCACCCGCAAGGATTGCGACGCGGCCAACCTGCGATACGACCGCATCATCATCATGACCGACGCGGATGTTGACGGCGCGCATATCGCGACGCTGCTGATGACCTTCTTCTTTCAGGAAATGCCCGACATTGTCAGGAAGGGCCACCTGTTCCTCGCCCAACCGCCGCTCTACCGGCTGACTGCGGGCAAGGAGAGCCGCTACGCCCGCGACGATGCCCACCGGGCGGAACTGGAGGCGACCGTGTTCAAGGGCAAGAAGGTCGAAGTCAGCCGCTTCAAGGGCCTTGGCGAAATGAACCCGCAGCAATTGCGCGAAACAACCATGGCGCCCGAAACACGCGGACTGATCCGCATCACCCTGCCGCAGGAATTCGAGGATCGTGCAGGGGTGGCGCGTCTGGTTGACGAATTGATGGGCCGCAACCCCGAACACCGTTTCAACTTCATCCAGAACCGCGCCAGCGATGTGGATCGCGATCTGATCGATGCTTAAGGCTCTCACGCTTGCGCTCGCGCTGATGGCCTTACCGGCCGCCGCCGCCGCGCAGGCACCGGCCGCCCCCGTCGCCGAAGCCGCAACCCCGCTCGCGATGCGCGCCGATCAGGTGGTGGCGCTGCTCAACGGAAAAGTCGCGCCTGCGGAGATCTTCACCGATGGATTCCGCGCCGCGATCGCCGATGAACAGCTCAAGGCGCTTTCGGCGAGCTTCACCGCGCAGTTCGGGGCGGCTGTCGAAGTCAGCCTGCTGGCCCCGCGCGAAGGCACCCGCGCCGCGCTGGAAATCCGCTTTGAACGCGGGCTCGCCAAGGGCGGGATCGCGATCGATCCGGCGCAAGAGGGCCGCATCAACGAACTGCGCTTCACCTCGATCGATGCCGTGGCCGTGGCAGGCGACACGCCCGAGGCCATCGCGGCTGACCTTGCCGCTCTGCCCGGCATCGTCAATGCGTGGTTTGCACCCCTCGGCGGCGCCCCCGTCATCGAACGGAATGCCAGCCAGCCGCTGGCGCTGGGATCGGCCTTCAAGCTCTATGTGCTGGCCGCGCTGGCGGAAGATGTGAAGGCGGGCCGCCGCAAGTGGTCCGATGTCGTGCCGCTTGACCAGAAGAGCTACCCCAGCGGGCAGATGCAGGATTGGCCCAAGGGTGCGCCGGTCACGCTCCATACGCTGGCGAGCCTGATGATTGCGATCAGCGACAACACCGCCACCGATCAGCTGATCGCCGTGCTGGGCCGCAAGCGCATTCTCAAGCTGATGGCGGACAGCGGGCACAGCAACCCGGCCGCCAATGATCCCTTCCTTACCACCCGCGAGATGTTTGCGATCAAGGCCGGGGGCGATGCCCGGATTGCGGCATGGCGCAGCGCCGATCATGCCGGGCGCGAGGCTGTGCTGGCCGGGCTGGCCACGACCACGCCCTCGCTCAATGAGGTTGCCGCAGCGTTCGGCGGCGGCCCCAAGGCGATCGATATCGAATGGTTCGCCTCGCCCACCGATCTTTCGCGGCTGTTCGCTTACATGCGCAAGTCCGCCGATCCAAAAGCGTTTGAAATCATGGCGATCAGCCCTTCGGCCAACGGCGAGGCGATCCGGGCCAACTGGCCTTATATCGGCTTCAAGGGCGGTTCGGAGCCGGGCGTGCTCAACTATACCTGGCTGCTTACCGAAAAGAGCGGGCGGGATTGGGTTCTGACCCTCGGGTGGAACAACCCCGATGCGGTTGTGGACGAAGGCAAGCTGAACGCCATCGCACAGCGCATCCTGCTGCTGCCTCGCTGATTTGCGAGTGCCCCACCCCTTGCGCCCCGCGCCCCTCGCCCTTATCGCTGCGGGCCAATTTCAGTCTCACAAGGAAACCCGATGAGCGAGCAGACACGCTTCGAAGGCACCAAGTCCTATATCGCGACCGAGGATCTCAAGGTCGCGGTCAATGCCGCTGTCACGCTGCGCCGCCCGCTGCTGGTCAAGGGCGAGCCGGGCACCGGCAAGACCGTGCTGGCGCATGAAATTTCCAAGGCCCTTGGCGCGCCGCTGATCGAATGGAACGTCAAGTCCACCACCAAGGCGCAGCAGGGCCTTTATGAATATGACGCGGTGGCCCGTTTGCGCGATGGCCAACTGGGCGAAGAACGCGTCCACGACATCCGCAACTACATCAAGAAGGGCAAGCTGTGGGAGGCCTTCACCGCGCCCCAGCTGCCCGTCCTGCTGATCGACGAGATCGACAAGGCCGATATCGAATTTCCGAATGACCTGCTTCAGGAACTCGACCGCATGAGCTTCGACGTTTACGAAACGCAGGAGCGCATCGAGGCCAAGGAACGCCCGATCGTCGTCATTACCTCGAATAATGAAAAGGAACTGCCCGACGCCTTCCTGCGCCGCTGCTTCTTCCACTACATCAAATTCCCCGACCGCGAGACGATGCAGGACATCATCGATGTGCACTTCCCCGGCATCCAGAAGGCGCTGGTGAAGAAGGCGATGGATATCTTCTATGACCTGCGCGAAGTGCCGGGCCTCAAGAAGAAGCCCTCGACCAGCGAGCTGCTCGACTGGCTCAAGCTGCTGCTGAACGAAGATATGCCGCTCGATGTGCTCCAGAACAGCAATCCGGCCAGCGCGATTCCGCCGCTGCACGGCGCGCTCTTGAAGAACGAGCAGGACATCATGCTGTTCGAACGCCTCGCCTTCATGGCCCGCCGCAACCCGAGCTGAGGGAGCGAGCGGTTCTGGCCGGAGAGGCGTTACCCGATCCACCAGTGATGGTGCTGGATCTGGGTGGGCGATTAAACGACAGCGTCATGATGGTGTTTGCGGCCTTGTTCGGAGGCTTCGTCGCCTGCATCGGGCCTTCGGCCTATTTCGACTGGGCCTATTTCGAGCAGGAAAGCCCTGAGGTAGAGCTTGCGCTGACCTTGGTCTCGATCCCGGTCGCGCTGCTGTTCCTGTGGGCCGCTGCGCTGAACGCGTGCCGCCTGTTCAGCCGCGCCCCCGATGCGGTGATCGATGAAAGCGGTCTCACGCTCAAACCCTGCATGGCCCGTCGCACTTTGGCATGGAGCGAAATTCAAGGCTCACGGGTCAAGCGGGAGAGCGTGCAAGGGACCGCATACATCACCCTGGAACTCGATTTGGCCGCGCCGCAGCGCACGTTGCGGAGCGGCTTTCTGCCTTCCCGTAAAATCCGACTGTCGAGCCGCTCAGGCGCGCCGGTTCAGAACGCGGCCCGTATGGTGCGGCATTATCGGCTGCTGGCAGGCCACGCGCGCTGACGATGCGCGCCGGCTTGTGCCATCCACCCAACGAGAGGGACGCGGATCGGTAAGCCGCCACCGCACCGTCATCCCGACCTCAGGACGGGTCAGACCCCGCCTTGCCCCCCTCCAGACCCCGGTTAGCCCCCCTCTAGCCCCACGCCAGAACGATGTTTTACGTGAAACATCGCCGCACGGGGCAGGTCAGTCGAAGCTGTAAGCCAGCTCGAAATCGCCCCAGCGCCGCCCGCCGAAGATCAGCGGGACATAGACGTTGCGCACCACGACGTAGGAATTGCCGTCACCTTCCTGCCGGTAGACCGCCATCATGTAGGGCGCCGATGACGCCTTGGCCTTGCGGTCGATCGCTTCCAGCATGATCCGCCCGTTGCGGCAGAACTGGGTGTCGTGGTTGAGATCGCCCGTGGGGGTCCGGCTGCGTTCGGTGAGGTGGGTCGGCAGGAAGCCGTTCATGTCGGTGCAGGCGGCGGCCAGCACGCGGGAATCGCTGGCCTTTGCCCGGTCGAGGAAGGGGCGCCATTCGGCATGGGCCCAGTCGGTCAGGCGCGTGCGGAACAGCGGCGGGTTGGTGCCCGGCACGCTCTGGTAATCGGTATCGAACAGCGCCGCGAGAGTGATTGCCCCCTTGGCGAGCGCGGCTTCGGTGTGTGCGGCGATTTCCTGCATCATCGCCTGCGCCTGCGCCACCATCGCACTGTCTTCGGGCGAGAGACCGGCGTTGACGATGCGGTCGAACATCTCGGACGCTGTAATTTCAAGCTCTTCCATCTTGCGATGGGCGCCGTGTAGGCGGTCTTCGTTTTTCCGCGATGCCGCGTCGTAACTGGTCAGAACGCGTTGGACTTTGTCGACATGGCCCGAAATCGTCCCGGTCGATCGTGCGATGACGTCATTCTGCTTGTCGACCTCCTCCACCAGCGCGCCGACATTGGCGATGGTGCTTTCGATCCGGGCAACAGATGCGCGCGCTTCGCCGCTGGCGGTGGCGCCCGCTTCGATCCGCCCGATCACCACCTCGGCCTCGCCGCCCAGAGCATCGATGGTAGCGGCGATTTCCTCGGTCGCCTTGCGGGTATCGTTGGCAAGGCTCTTCACTTCCGAGGCGACGACGGCGAATGTCCTACCGGCATCGCCTGCGCGCATCGCCTCGATGGTGGCGTTGAGAGCGAGGATATTGGTGGTCTCGGCGATCTCGCCGATATCCTGTGCGCTGCGGCGGACCTGCTCCATCGCCGCCGAAAAGCTGGTGACGTGCTGGCCCAGCGTATCGACCAGCTCGATCAGCGAGGCGATCTGGCCGAGCGAGGACTGGATCAGCGCCGTGCCTTCGGACAGGCGCTCGATGGCGCGTTCTGACAGCAGGCGGGCTTCGTCGGACGCCTCGGCCACCTTGGTCTGATCAGCCTCCAGCGCGCGCACGGTTTCGGCGAGCGCTTCGTGTTCCGAACGCAGCGTCTTGGAGGATTGGATCACCGCCTCCACAACACCGGCCACATCGGTGCACCCCACGGTCACCGCGCCGCAGCTCTCCGGGATCATGCCAAGCGCATGGGCATTGGCGGTATCGATGGCGAGCGGGTTCATGTCGGGTGGCGGCCTTATGTCTGTGTCGCGCAACCCTAGGCGGGGGATGGTAAGTTAAGGGTTAAAACCGGGCCGTTCCCCCTCACAAAGAGGACTGGTCAGCGCCGGATGTGCGAGGTAAGCGTGGGGCCATGTTCTTCAATTTCGTCGACGAGCTTCGCGCCGCCGGAATCGGCGCCTCTTTCAAGGAGCACCTCACGCTGCTGGAGGCGCTCGACAAGGACGTGATCGAGCAGACGCCGGAGGCGTTCTACTACCTCTCCCGCGCGACCTTCGTGAAGGATGAAGGCCTGCTCGACCGGTTCGATCAGGTGTTCCACAAGGTGTTCAAGGGGATCATGACCGATTACGGCCAGAACCCGGTCGACATCCCCGAAGACTGGCTCAAAGCCGTTGCCGAGAAATTCCTGACGCCGGAAGAGATGGAGAAGATCAAGTCGCTGGGCGACTGGGACGAGATCATGGAGACGCTCAAGAAGCGTCTGGAAGAGCAGGAAAAACGCCATCAGGGCGGCAACAAATGGGTCGGCACCGGGGGCACCAGCCCCTTCGGCAATTCCGGCTACAACCCCGAAGGCGTGCGCATCGGCGGCGAGGCGCGCCATGGCAAGGCAATCAAGGTCTGGGAAAAGCGCGAGTTCAAGAACCTTGATAACACGAAGGAACTTGGCACCCGCAACATCAAGATGGCGCTGCGCCGGTTGCGTCGTTTCGCCCGCGAAGGCGCGGCGGACGAGCTTGATATTCAGGGCACAATCGAAGGCACGGCCAAGCAGGGCTGGCTCGACATCAAGATGCGGCCCGAGCGGCGCAATGCTGTGAAATTGCTGCTGTTCCTTGATGTCGGTGGATCGATGGACCCTTTCATCAAGTTGGTCGAGGAACTGTTCAGCGCCGCCACGGCGGAGTTCAAGAACCTCGAATTCTTCTACTTCCACAACTGCCTCTACGAAGGCGTGTGGAAGGACAACAAGCGCCGCTGGCAGGAACGCACCAAGACCTGGGACGTGCTCCACAAATACGGCCACGACTACAAGATCGTCTTCGTCGGTGATGCCGCGATGAGCCCCTACGAGATCACCCATCCGGGCGGCTCGGTCGAGCACATGAACGAGGAAGCCGGCGCGGTGTGGCTCCAGCGCGTGACCAACACCTACCCCGCGACCGTGTGGCTCAACCCCGTGCCCGAGAAGCAGTGGGGCTATTCGCAGTCGACCAAGATGATCAAGCAGCTGGTCGGCGACCGGATGTATCCGCTGACGCTGGAAGGTCTGGACGACGCGATGCGGGAGCTGTCGCGCAAGCACGGGGCTTGAGCCAACCCTTTTGGATCAAGAGAAATAATGGTAGTTTCCATCCCGAGGAGGCCGCCATGCAATATCTTGCCCTTCCGCTTGTCGTCGCACTTTTCGGGGCAAGCGAGCCGCCGCCTTCCCCACCGCCCATCCCCAAGGCGGAGCTGTTCTCGGCCATACGCGAATTGCGACCGGACTTTCTGGCGGGCGACAGATGCCGCGATGGCAGGCGGCAGACGGGTAGCAATCCCGACTGGCAGCCGCGTCTGGATCGAAGGCCAGCAAATCCGGACACAGGACAGATGATCTTTGCGGTCGACCGACGGATCGATGGCTGCTCTGTTGTGATGGTCATGGGTGAGCGGCTTCCCCCCAACCTTCCGTTTGGACGGATCAGGCTCTCCCCGGAACAGAATGCCGTACTTTCGGGCGAGCGTTGACGCCTGCGGGCGGGACGTTCATCTCCGGGAGGAATGACGCCGCCCCGCCACACCCGCTTCGAGGCGGTCCGCCTCCGGCTCGAGGCCTTCGATCCGGGGAAAGGGTGGCACCTTGCCCTCTACGAATTCCTGCTATTCGGTTTCAAGCAAGGCTGGGCCTGCCTGTTCGGCGGCCTGCTGCTCGCGCTGCTGCTGGGCACGCACCTGTTCTATCCCGACGGTGCGCCCCTCCACCGCTATGATTTCCTGACCCTCGCTGCCATCGCCATTCAGTCGGGGATGCTGGCGTTCCGGCTTGAGACATGGCGTGAGGCGCGGGTGATCCTCATCTTCCACGTTGTCGGCACGGTGATGGAGCTGTTCAAGACCTCTGCCGGATCATGGACCTATCCCGAGGCGAGCGTGCTCCACATCGGCGCTGTGCCGCTGTTCTCGGGCTTCATGTATGCCGCCGTCGGCAGCTACATCGCGCGAGTGTGGCGGATCTTCGACTTTCGCTTCACGGGCTATCCGCCGCAATGGGTAACATGGCTGCTGGCGGCGGCAATCTACGTGAACTTCTTCACCCACCACTACACGGTGGACATCCGCTGGGGACTGTTTGCCGCCACGGCCGCGATCTTCTGGCGCACCCGCGTCCATTTCCGCAACTGGCGCGTGCATCGCTGGATGCCACTGGTGGTTGGCTTTGGCCTTGTCGCGCTGTTCATCTGGTTTGCCGAGAACATCGCCACCTTCGCCAATGCCTGGAACTATCCAGGGCAGGAACAGGCCTGGAAGATGGTCAGCCTCGCCAAATACGGCAGCTGGTATCTGCTGATGCTGATCAGCTTTGCGCTGGTGACACTGGTTCAGCCCGTGCGCGGGCCGGATTAGCCCTTCTGATCGAGCTCTGCATCGAGATGCAGGCTGCATCGCCAGAAGAAGAAGGCCGGCACCAGCCCCAGCACCGCCGCGCCATAAAGCACATAGCGCACCGAATCCGGGCCGAACATCGGCTTCAGCCAGTCGGACAGCACCCCAAAAAACAGGGGCCCCAGGCCAAGACCGATAAGGTTCTGGAAAAACAGCAGCGCGGCGGCGGCAATCGCTCGGGCGCGCAGCGGGACAAGGCCTTGCGCGGCAGAGTAGCACGGGCCGTAGTAGAGTGAGTTGAACACCTGCGGCCCGAACAGCAGCGCCAAAGCCAGCGGCCAGCTCGGTGCGTGGTAGGCGGCGATGGCAAGCGGGATGGACAAGGTCATGCCCAATGCAGGGGCCGTAAGCACATGGCGCCGATTGCGCGCCCCGAAGCGATCGGCAAGAAAGCCGCCCGCCCACGTTCCCAAGGCGCCGCCAATCCCGCCAATCAACCCGAACCACAGTCCCACATCTCCCGGGCTCATGGCGTGGGTGCGCTGGAAGAAAATGGTCGTCCAGGTGGTCTTGCCATAGGCGAGGAAGGCGGCCGCCGACCCGGCGCACAGCAACAGCAGATAGGCGCGCGATTGCATGATCTCGCGCACGGCTTCGCCCATTGGCAGCGCAGCGCTGTGGCTGCGCGGCTGCAAGCCTGCCACCAGTTCAGCGCGGCGGGGGTCCTTGAGGACGAACCACACCACCAAGGCCAGCACGACGCCAGGCAGTCCGACAATCACGAAGGCATCGCGCCAGGTCATCAGATCGGCAAGCTTACCCCCGATCACCATGCCGAGAAGGGTGCCGACCGGAATGCCTAGCGAATAGAACGCCAGCGCCGAGGCACGCTTTTCAGGCGGCACCATGTCGCTGATCAGGGAGTGGGCCGGCGGCGTGCACCCGGCCTCGCCCACGCCAACGCCGATCCGGGCGAGCAGCAATTGCCAGAAATTCTGCGCCAACCCGCACAGCGCCGTCATCCCTGACCACACCGCCAGCGCCACTGCGATCAGGCGCGGGCGATGGGTGGTCGGCCGGTCGGCGAAACGGGCGATGGGAATGCCGAGCACGGTGTAGAACAGCGCGAACGCCAGCCCTGTCATCAGCCCGATCTGGGTGTCCGAAAGCTTCAGGTCGCGCGCGATGGGCTCGGCCAGGATGTTGACGATCTGCCGGTCGATGAAATTGAAAACATATACGGCCAGCAGGACCCACAAGGTCACCCTGACCGATCGCACGCCCGTACCCGTTCCGCTTGACGCTGCGGTTGCCATTATCGTGTTCTCTCCCATCGGTGGCGGTTGTTCCGCCATCCCGGCATCTGACCGGACCTGCCGGCGTGACGCCAATCAGTAAAGCAGGTGCGGCCGCACCGCTGCAACCCACGCGGCCTCATCGGTTGACGCCATGACGTCAAGATCATGCGGCGTCGCGGCCGGATCATCGACCCATTCGCGCAAGGCGGGCCCGCCATTGATCACATCGATCGCGAGGCGGGTGAGTTCGTATTCGTAGGGAAAATCGCGCCACAGCGGATAATCCGGGTAAAGCGTCCGGATCGCTTTGAAAGCCAGCGCCTGAAGCCGCCAGGGCCGGAACGCGTGGTGCGTGTAGAAATCACTTTCCGCATGAATCATCAGTGCATTGCAGAGCTTTCCTGAGTGCTTGTGGAAGGTCGGTTCGAACCAGCATTCCCGCACTGCGGCGCCTGCGAGCCATTCTGGCGCGAGCTTGCGCATTACCTTCAGCACTCCGCCTGCATCGACATCGGGTGCGCCAAACAGGACTTCGAGGGGCCGCGTGGTGCCGCGCCCTTCGGACAGTGTCGTGCCTTCCAGCATTACCGTCCCGGCATAGCAGCGCGCCATGTTGACGTTGGCCGCATTGGGCGAAGGGTTGATCCACAGGCGCGTGGCCGGCCAGCCAAAGCCGTCACCGTCAGGCTGCCAGTCCTCCATCGCCACCACCTTGTAAGCGACGTCGAGGCTGAAATGTTCGATGAACCAATGCCCCATCTCCCCCATCGTGAGGCCGTGGCGCATCGGCATCGGGGCGGCGCCGACGAAGCTTTCCTGTCCCGGCACGAGCAGCGTGCCTTCCACCGGACGACCGGCGGGGTTGGGGCGATCGAGCACCCACACCTCCTTGCCCGCCCCGGCGGCTTCTTCGAGCAGATAGAGCAGCGTGGTGACGAAGGTGTAGATCCGGCAACCGAGGTCCTGAAGGTCAAACAGGAACACGTCGGCACTGGACATCATCTGACCGGTCGGGCGGCGGACTTCGCCATAGAGCGAGAAGATAGGAATGCCGTAGCGCGGGTCCATTTCGTCCGCGGTTTCGACCATGTTGTCCTGCTTGTCACCCTTGAGGCCGTGCTGTGGGCCAAAGGCGCTATTGACCTGCACGCCCGAAGCGATCAGCGCATCAAGGCTGTGGGTGAGATCCGCGGTCACACTGGCGGGATGCGCCACCAGCGCCACGCGGCGGCCCTTGAGTTGGCGCAGGAGTTCAGGGTCGGCCAGCAGCCGGTCGATGCCGTTCTTCATGCCGCCAGCGTTGGAACAGCGCGGCCGCAAAGGCAATCCTTGGCGGAAGTGCTGGGAACATTGCCCACACTGTGCCAGTTAGGTCGCCATGGACATTGACTGGACCTCTGCCGCCATCGCCGCCGGATGGGCGATCATTCTCGGCGGAGCAGGCGGTGCGCTGACCGAAATCGGGCAATGGTATCGCGATCTCAGAAAGCCCCCATGGCAGCCGCCGGATTGGCTGTTCGGTCCCGCATGGACAGTGATTCTCGGCCTTGCCGGGTGGAGCTTTTATGTCGGCTTGACGCGGGCACCCTCGACTGAGGCGCTCGCCGGGGTTTGGGCATTGTTCATCGCCAATTTCGTGCTCCACTTCCTGTGGTCGCCGCTGTTCTTCAAGCTGCGACGCCCGGACTGGGCGCTGGTCGAGAATATCTTCCTGTGGCTTTCGGTTGTCGGGCTGATGATGGTGCTGCCGCGCCTTGTGGGCGACAGTTTCGTGGGCTGGCTGAACGTGCCCTATTTCATCTGGGTAAGCTTTGCCTTCGTGCTGAACGGGAAGATCGTCCAGCTCAACCGCCCCTTCGGCCAGGCCCCCGCAGCTTAACGCTCGACGATCAGCGCACGGTTGGCTTCCGAATGGAACTCGGGCTTACCGGGCGGGAAGGCTAGCGCCCAATATTGCTTGCTGCCATCGGCCTGCTCGACAACCGCGTTGAGCGCGACCTGCGCGGGATCGGGGAGCGCGGCAGCGATGCTGGCCCTGAGGACAAGCCCCGCATCGTCATGCACACAAGTGATCGCGATCGCCCCAACCGGCGCATCGCGCATGCCTTCGCGGAAGGAATCGAAGTCATAGGCCGCCCATTGGCCCGAGGGCGAAAGGTTGAATTCGCGGTAGGCGGCTGTGCCCAGTGGCTGCCAGAAAATCTCGAAGCAGGTGTTCTGCCACAGATTGTCGCGCCTTTCCGCAGCGGCGGGCGCGGGCAGCACGATCGCGGCCATACGACCGTCGAGCCGGAACTCGGCCTCACAGCCCTGAGGGGTTGCAGTGATTGAAGCGGTGACAGCCCGGATCGGACCAAGGTCGCAAGTCACATGGAGCATGAGTGGGTGCATCGGGCCTGATTGCCGCCTCCCCTCGCCCTCGGCAAGCCACTTCCCGTTCGCAGCGCGCGCTGTTAGGGCCCCGCGCCATGAGCACTTACGAATCCGCCCTCCTGCGCCTGCTCGACGAGCGTGGCTACATCCACCAACTGACTGACGCGGCCGGCCTTGACGCCCTGGCCGCCAAGCAGATCGTGCCGGGCTATATCGGGTTCGATGCGACCGCCCCTTCGCTCCACATCGGCAGCCTCGTGCAGATCATGATGCTGCGCCGCTTGCAGCAAGCCGGGCACAAACCCATCGTTCTGATGGGCGGTGGCACCACGCGGATCGGCGACCCGACCGGGCGCGACGAAAGCCGCAAGATGCTGACCGACGAGGTGATCGAAGCCAACGTCCAGTCGATCTTCACTGTGTTCGACAAGCTGATCAAATTCGGTGACGGGCCGACCGATGCGGTGATGGTCAACAACCACGACTGGCTCGGGCAGCTTGGTTACATTCAACTGCTCCAGGAAGTCGGCACGCACTTCACGGTCAACCGGATGCTGACATTTGATTCGGTGAAGCTGCGGCTTGAGCGCGAGCAGCCGATGACCTTCCTCGAATTCAATTACATGATCCTGCAAGGTTACGATTTCAGGCACTTGTCGCGCGAACTTGGTGTGCGCTTGCAGATGGGGGGCAGCGACCAGTGGGGCAATATCATCAACGGGATCGAGCTTGGCCGGCGCATGGACGGGACCGAGCTGTTCGGCCTCACTACGCCGCTGCTGACCACGGCGAGCGGCGCGAAGATGGGCAAGACCGCTGCCGGGGCCGTGTGGCTCAACGAAGCCCAGCTGCCTGCCTATGATTTCTGGCAATACTGGCGCAATGTCGATGATGCCGATGTGGGCCGCTTCCTGCGCCTGTTCACCGACTTGCCGCTTGAAGAGATCAACCGTCTCGAAATGCTTGAAGGGGCAGAGATTAACGCAGCCAAGATCATTCTTGCCAACGAAGTGACAAAGCTGGTGCGCGGCGATGAGGCGTCGCAGCGAGCCGAAGCCACCGCGCGCGAGACTTTCGCCGGCTCTGGCGCGGGTGAGGATCTGCCCACTCTGGCAACAGGCCCCGAAGGCATGCGCCTTGCGGCCTTGCTCACCGCGCTCGGCCTGACGGCATCGGGCGGTGAGGCCAAACGCAAGCTTGCCGAAGGTGCGGTCAAGCTGGACGGCGAGACTGTCAGCGATCCGGCGCAACTGGTCCTGCCCGATGAAGGCCAGACCCTCCGCCTCAGCCTCGGCAAAAAGCGCCATGCGCTGGTCACCCGCTAGAACGCCTCACGGCCTTTACCAATTGTCAGCCTTTATCCGGCATTTCCGAGCTGTGTCCTACTTCGGAGGGAAGGATCGGGTTTCGTGGCCGGTGGAGCTAACCTCAGTGTGACCGACCTGCGCCGTGCGGCGCGGCATCCGGTCGATTTCCCGGCGATCGTCGAGCATTTTGTGCACGGCGACCTGCACCTGCACATCTGTAACCTTTCCGCTCACGGCTTCATGGTCGATGATGCGCGTCAACTGCAACGGGGCGATCGCATCATCATCCGCCTGCCCGTGGTCGGCCGGATCGAGGCCTATGTGATCTGGACCCGCGATGCGCGTGCAGGTTTTCAGTTCGAACGGATCATCCGTCTCGACGATTTCGTTGCCATCATCGACGAACTCCAGCCCAACCCTCGCCTGCGCCGCCCGCGCTGAGCTGAAAGGCCGGCTGACAGCCTCACAAGTTTCACCTGCTTGGCAGCACGTCAATCGCCTGCCATGGCGCGCGGGTGAACCAAGCTGTGACCGAACCTGCCTCCCCCCTGCAAATCGGCGATTACCGGCGTTATTGGCTGGCGCGCTTCATGGGCGTGTTTGCCACGATGTCGATGGTGGTGCTGCTGGGCTATCAGCTATACGCCGTCGCGCGTGACGATTATGGGATGAGCGTTGCCGAGGCGTCGTTTCAGCTCGGGCTGCTTGGCCTTGCGCAGTTCGTGCCGCTGTTCTTGCTGACCCCGGTAGCCGGGCTTGCCGCTGACCGCTTCGACCGCCGCCATGTTGCGGCCTTCGCCAACGGGATCGACGGGTGCGTGGCGGCGGTGCTGGCGCTGATGACCTGGGCTGATGCGCTCAACTTGCCGATTCTCTTCACGCTCGCGGCAGCACATGGGGCCGCCCGCGTGTTCCTTGGCCCATCGATGAGCGCGATTGCACCCAACATCGTGCCACCTGCCTTGCTCCCGCGTGCCATCGCCCTTTCATCGATTGCCTGGCAGACGGCAAGCGTCGCGGGACCGGCGGTGGGCGGACTGATCTTTGCCCGGGCGGAATGGCTGCCACATGCCTTGTCGGCGGGGCTGCTGGGCTGCTCGATGCTGCTGATCATGACTGTCCGGCCGGTGCGCGCAAAGCAGGATGGGCCGCGCCTCAACCCGCTCAAGCAGATTGCCGAGGGGCTGGTCTATGTCTGGCGCGAACGGTTTCTGCTCGGTTCCATCACGCTCGATCTGTTTGCGGTGTTGCTGGCGGGCGCCACGGCGCTTCTGCCTGTGTTTGCACGGGACATCTTGTTTGTCGGCCCTGAGGGGCTGGGGCTGATGCGGGCCGCGCCTGCGCTGGGTGCGGCGAGCGTTGCGCTATGGCTGTCCTTCCGCCCGCTCCAGCGCGAGGTGGGGCTGAAAATGTTGTGGGCCGTCGCCGCCTTCGGGGCTTTGACCATCGCCTTCGCCTTTTCGCGTTCCTTTGCCTTGTCGCTGGCGATCCTTGCCATGATGGGCGCAGTGGACATGATTTCGGTCTTCATCCGCTCGTCGCTGGTCCAGCTTTTCACGCCGGACGACAAGCGCGGTCGGGTATCCGCGATTTCCGGCCTTGCCATCTCCGCCTCGAACGAACTCGGCGAGATGCAGTCCGGACTTGCGGCGGCTTTGCTGGGGGCGGTCGGCGCAGTTGTATTCGGCGGGGCGGGTGCGATAGTCGTGACATTGGTCTGGGCGTGGTATTTCCCCGAACTGCGCCGCGCCCGCAGCTTCGAGCCGCAAGAGCTTAAACGAGAGGTATCGACATGAAGGCTGACAACATCCTCGCCACGATCGGCGGCACCCCGCATATCCGCCTTGCCCGGATGTTTCCCGACCACCAGGTGTGGGTGAAGTCCGAAAGGTCGAACCCCGGCGGGTCCATCAAGGACCGCATCGCGCTCGCCATGGTCGAGGATGCCGAGGCGCGCGGCGCCTTGAAGCCGGGCGGCACCATCGTCGAGCCCACCAGCGGCAACACCGGGATCGGTCTTGCGATGGTCGCTGCGGTGAAGGGTTACCGTCTGGTGCTGGTGATGCCCGAATCGATGTCGGTCGAACGTCGCCGGTTGATGCTCGCCTATGGTGCGAGCTTCGATCTTACCCCGCGCGAGAAGGGCATGAAGGGCGCGATCGAACGCGCGATGGAGCTGGTCGCGCAGACCCCGGGGGCATGGATGCCGAGCCAGTTCGACAATGCCGCCAACCCGGCGGTTCACGCCCGCACCACCGCGCAGGAAATCCTTGCCGACTTCGCCGATGCGCCGATCGACGTCATGATCACCGGCGTCGGCACCGGCGGGCACCTTACCGGCTGCGCCGAGGAGCTTAAGAAGCACTGGCCGGTGATGAAGGCCTATGGCGTCGAGCCTGCACTTTCGCCCGTCATCAACGGTGGCCAGCCCGGCCCTCACCCCATTCAGGGCATCGGCGCAGGCTTCATCCCCGGCAACCTCCACACCGCCGCGATTGACGGTGCGATTACCGTGGATGCCGAAGAGGCCAAGGAAATGGCCCGCCGCGCGGCGCGCGAGGAAGGCATGCTGGTCGGAATTTCCTCCGGCGCGACGCTTGCCGCAATTGCCGCCAAGCTGGCCTCCCTGCCCGCGGGGAGCCGTGTGCTTGGCTTCAACTACGACACCGGCGAGCGCTATCTTTCGGTCCCTGAGTTCCTGCCGGTGGAATGACCATGCTCGAACGCATAACCTATTCCGACGCGGACACGCCGTTGACCGGGTGGCTGGCCCGGCCCGCTGGCCCGGCGCGCGCGGCGGTGGCGGTCTACCCGACCTTCATGAACACCTCGCCCGGGGTCGAAGCCAAGGCTGCCGCGCTGGCCGAGGCGGGGTGCATCGCCTTCATCGCGGACTTCTACGGCCCGGCCGCCCCGCATGATGCCGAGAGTGCCTTTTCCGCCATGAATGCCCTCTTGGCCGACCCGCACGCCATGCGGCGTCGGCTGCTCGCGGCGCTTTCCACGCTCGCGCGCGTCGCACCGGGCGTGCCGCCGGTCGCCATCGGGTTCTGTCTCGGCGGCATGGCGGTGCTGGAACTCGCCCGCGACGGGGCCGATCTCGAGCTTGCCGCAAGCTTCCACGGCTTGCTCAAGACCCCCCTGCCCGCTGCCGCACCGATCAAGCCGCGACTGCTGGTTTGCCACGGCGATGCGGATTCGCTGGTTCCGCGAGCCGATGTGAACGCCTTCTGGGAGGAGATGGACCGGGTGGGCGCCCACTGGCAGTTCCTGTCCTTCGCAGGGGTCGAACATGGCTTCACCAACCCGCTCACTCCGGCGGGCGAGCCCAATCCGGCTTTCGATTCGCTTGCCGACAGGCAATGCTGGAACGCGTTGATGGTGCTGCTCGATGATGTGGCGCCTGCGCAGCACTAGGCGATTCTTAACCACCATCGCGTAAGCCGCTGGGTGGGTCGAAGTCGCGGCCTCTCTCCTTGTCCGGGAAGCGGTGCCCATGAAGTTCATCAAGCTCGAATCGCGCGGCGGCAACTACCTCGTTGTTGCCTCGAACGTGGCTTGGCTACGCAGCGCGGAGAACGGCCAGACCAATGTCGGGATCGTCGGCGGACAGCCGCTTTTGGTGATCGGTTCGATCGAGGAAGTGGCCGACAAGATCCTTGCCGGTCTGGCTGGCGGCGACCCTGAGCCCGCTCCGGCGCCAGTTGTTGCCGAGGCCCCTGTGCCAGCACCAGCGCCGGCCGCCGTTGCCCAGCCCGTCGCGCCGCCGGTGACACCGCCTCCCGCTACACCACCGCCTGAACCCGAACCGGAACCTGCGGCAATAGCTCCGGAGCCCGAGCCCGAGCCGGAGCCCATTGCTGCCGTTCAACGCCCCGCCGCCCCCGTTGCACCCACCCGCCCGCGGCAAGTGTCGGCACGTTCGGCCAGCATGTGGGAGCGCCCCGCCTCGGCCGCCGCGAAGCCGCTCAAAATCAAGGCCGGTTCGCAGCGCATGATGGGGCAGCTCGACTAGCGCGAAGCGCGTAACTCACTCACCTGTGGGGAAAGCGATTGCGCTGACGGGTTCGCCTGATACCTCTTCCTGCCACGAACAGGGAGAGATCGCATGAAACGAGCATTCGCCGGACTGACAATGGCTGCTGTCATCGCCTTGGCCAGCACGCCTCTTGCTGCGGAAACCCCGGCACGCGACCAGATCGTCGCCACGGTGGACGCGCAGCACGCAGCGACGGTTCAGGCGCTCAAGGATTGGGTTGCCCTGCCCACCATCGCCGCCGAGAAGCGCGGCACGCCCGAAGGCGCGGAATACATGCGCAAGCTCGCGCTGGATGCCGGGTTTCAACAGGCGAAGATCATCCCGACTGACGGCGTGCCAGCGGTATTTGCAACGCTCGACGCCGGGGCCAAGGTCACGGTCGGCATTTACTTCATGTATGACGTCAAGCAGTTCGATCCGGCCGAGTGGAACACCCCGCCGCTCGAAGCGACACTGGTCGATCGCCCGGGCGAGGGCACCGCGATCGTCGGACGCGGGGTGGTGAACCAGAAGGGGCCGCAGATGGCCTTCCTCGCTGCGCTGAAGGCCATTCAGGCGAGCGGGCGGCCACTGCCTGTCAACCTCGTGCTGGTTGCCGAGGGCGAGGAGGAAGTCGCCTCGACCCATTTCGATCAGGTGGTCGCCGTTCCCGAGGTCCAGGCCGCGCTGTCCAAGGCGATCGGCGTTTTCATCCCTTCGGCCAACCAGAACCGCGATGGCAGCGCGGGGATCACGCTGGGAGCGAAGGGGGCGGTCGAATTCCAATTGGTGGTGGGCGGCGAGACGTCAGACAGGTATCCCAAGACCGACATCCATTCATCGAACTACGCCCGGATCGAGAGCCCGGCATGGCGGCTTGTGAAGGCGCTCGATACGCTGGTGGCCGATGATGGTCACACCCCTGCAATCGATGGCTGGTTCGAAAATGTCCAGCCTTTGACGGCACGTCAGAAGGAGCTGATCGCCGCGAGCGTCAAGCCGGGTGCGGAGGAAGGCGAAAAGAAGCTGCTCGGCGTCGGCCGCTGGATCAATGACGAGGACTATACCACCAGCCTCGAACGGTTCTTCTCGCAGCCCACTGTGAACATTCAGGGGCTGGTTTCGGGCTATACCGGTGAGGGCGGGAAGACCGTGCTGCCGGGCCGTGCCGAAGCGAAGCTCGAATTTCGCCTCGTCCCGAACATGACCAAGGCCGAGGCGGTCAGCAAGTTGCAGGCACATCTGGCAAAGCGCGGCTTCGATGATGTGCAGGTGACCGTCTCCGGCGGGTACGGCCCCAACGAGACTGCCGAGGATTCAGCCCTGATCCGCGCGCAGAAGAAACTCTTCGAGGCGCAGGGTATCCCCTACACCATCCGCCCGCGCAATGCCGGGAGCTGGCCGGGGGTGATTTTCAACGGCCCGCCTCTCAATTTGCCGGCCTCGCAATTTGGCCTCGGACGCGGCGGCGGAGCGCACGCGCCAAACGAATGGTTCCTGATCGAGAGCAGCGATCCCAAGGTCTACGGGATCGACGAGGCAACCATGGCCTATATCGATTACCTGTACGTGCTCGCGGAAGAAGCGGGCAAATAGGCTTCAGGGCCGGGCGATCAGTGCAGCAGCGGCGGCGGCCATGCCGGCGTTGCTGTGGCCGATCCCCGGGACCCGTTCCAGTTGCCATCCGAACGTGACGCCACTTGCAGCAGCGGCCGATTGTCCGCGAGCATAAAAGGCTTGCCCGCGGGCATAGCGCTGCAGGCCTTGGGCATCGGCCTCGGGCGTCTTGCGCAGATCTGGATCGGCCCTGTCAGTGTCAGCGGTTCCGAGCAGCACGATGAGCGGCTTGCCCAGCGCCGCAGCGAGGCTTCCTGCGCTGACCGGCGTATCGCCGAGCCCATAGGGAAAGCCGATGTCACGATCCGGCATGGTGTACCACCCGGCGTTGGCCGCCACGGCCCGCTTAATCCGAGCCTCTGGCATGAACAGGGTGAAGCGATGCACAAATTGTGCGCCGGCCGAGTGCCCGTATATACTGTAGTGTGTGGCTCCTGTGCCAAAGCGCATGCGGATATCGTCAAACAGCGGCTCGATGGCGGCGAACGACCAGAGGGCGCGGGGGCGCGGGATCCCGTCTTCCTCGGTGAAGTAACCGGTGTTGTAGCCTAGTGAGCCGGGAAAGTCGGTGTTGGCGAACTGTGGGACCACCGCAATGAAGCCATGCTGGCGAGCCAGAGCCGCCCATTCGTCGCGGTAGCGATCGGCATCGCGGTTGACGCCATGCATTACGAACACAACTGGTGTGTCGGCTGTCACCTCCTCGGGGAGCTGGTAGAAAACCGGAAGTGCCGGGCCGGCCCAGGCGGTGAACACGAAGCGACCGGTTGCAGCCGCGTGCTGCTCCGCAGGAACCTCATGCGCCGCCAGCACTGCTGTTCCCGAAACAGCCAGCCACATGGCCACTACAATTCTCACAAGCACACGCCGCACCGCATGACCTTCCGCTGTTGCTGTGCGGTGCAAAGCACAGGGGCCGCCATGCAGCAACATGGCGGCCCCGAATTTGTGTCCAGCCTTTAGCCAGCGCCTGGCTTACGCGGCGGTTGCGAAAGCCTCAGCCGGAAGCTTCATCATGTACTCGCTGCCAGCTTCCAGCTTGCGGCGCAGCGCACCGGCATCGGGAAGGAAGCGTTCGGCATAGTAGTTGGCCGACACCAGCTTGGCCTCGTAGAACGCCTTGTTGTCGCCCTCGGCGAGCTTGGTTAGCGCCACCTTGGCCATCTTGAGCCAGAAGAAGCCGAGCGTCACAATGCCCATGATGTGCATGTAGTGGTGCGCGCCCGCGCCGAGGTGGTTGGGGTTGGCCATCGCGTTCTGCATGAACCACATGGTCGCCGCCTTCTGCTCGCCCAGCGCCTTTTCGAGCCGTTCGGCAACCGGCTTCAGAGCCTGGTCCTGCTTGGCAGCGGCGATTTCCTCGTCGATCATCGCGAAGAAGGCCTGGATTGCCTTGCCTCCGCCCGCGGCCAGCTTGCGGCCGCACAGGTCCATCGCCTGCACGCCGTTGGCGCCTTCGTAGATCATCGCGATGCGGCTATCGCGCACGAACTGCTCCATCCCCCACTCGCGCACATAGCCGTGGCCGCCGAAGACCTGCTGCATGTTGTTGGCGATGTCAT
>VFQM010000298.1_pt1 | contig 57908 bp, 52 predicted proteins | sample 3512391 | NCBI WGS metagenome assembly VFQM01 (sample SAMN10412369, study PRJNA504923) | tailings metagenome | isolation source: Replicate 1 from Balatoc abandoned mine | place: Philippines | reverse complement strand
TGGTCGAGCGCATCGCCGACCCGCTGATGCACCTGGTGCGCAACGCGCTGGACCATGGCCTGGAGACGCCGGAGCAGCGCCGTGCCGCCGGCAAGCCGGCGCAGGGGCGCCTGGTGCTGTCGGCCTGCCACGAGAGCGGCAGCATCCTGATCCGCATCACCGACGACGGCCGCGGCATCCAGCGCCAGAAGGTGCTGGAGCGTGCCTGGGAGCGCGGCCTGGTGGAGCGCGGCGTGGTGCCGGCCGATGCCGACATCGACCGCCTGATCTTCGAGCCCGGCTTCAGCACCGCGGAGAAGATCACCAACCTCTCCGGCCGCGGCGTGGGCATGGACGTCGTGCGCCGCAACATCGAGGCGCTGCGCGGCACGGTGCTGCTGTCCAGCACGCCCGGGGCCGGCTCCTGCATCGAGATCCGCCTGCCGCTGACGCTGGCCATCATCGACGGCTTCCTCGTCGGCGTGGGCCCGTCGAAGTTCATCTTCCCGCTGGACGCCGTGGTCGAGGTGATCGAGAACCGGCCCGCTGCCGGCGCCGCCGATGCGCGCGGGCGCAGCGTGGTGGAGCTGCGCGGCCAGGTGCTGCCGGTGGTGGGCCTGCGCGGGCTCTACGGCCTGCCCGGCGACGACCCCGAGCGCACCAGCATCGTCGTGCTCGCCTCCGACGGCCGCCGCTTCGGCGTGCGGGTGGACAGCCTGCTCGGCCAGCACCAGACCGTCATCAAGCCGCTGGGCCGCATGTTCCGCAGCCTGCGCGGCATCAGCGGCTCGTCCATCCTCGGCAACGGCGAGGTCGCACTGATCTTCGACGTCCACGCCCTCGGCCAGCTGGCCGCACAGGCTTCCCACGCAGCCCCTGCCCCGGCAGCGGCCCTCCCCACCCCCCCGGCCGGCCAGCCCGGCGCCGTCCACATCGCCTGACGAACATCGACAAGGATCCCGCCATGAACTCACCGCAGCTGTCCTGGATCGGCCGCCTCTTCGCAGGCGACGCCATCGACCAACTTTCCGCCGAAGCCGCCCGCCTGCAGCGCGAGCGCGACGAGGCCGAGGCCGCGCGCGCCGACGTGCAGGCCACGCTGGCGCAGCTCCAGTCGCACATCCAGGAGGTGGAGTCGGAGCTGAAGGTGCGCACCGACATCATGAACGTCACCAGCATCGTCTCGGAGGCGGACAAGAAGGGCGACATCCTCAACTGCAACGACAAGTTCGTCGAGGTCTCGAAGTACAGCCGCAGCGAGCTGGTGGGCGCGCCCCACAGCACCACGCGCCACCCCGACATGCCCAAGGAGGTGTTCAAGCAGCTCTGGCAGACCATCGGGCGCGGCGAGATGTTCCGCGGCGTCATCAAGAACCGCGCCAAGGACGGCACGCCCTACTACGTGGACGCGGTGATCGCGCCCATCCTCGGCGAGAACGGCAAGCCCAAGAAGTACCTGGGCGTGCGCTACGACATCACCGAGGCCGAGCTCGAGCGTCACGCCGCACGCGGCGTGCTCGGCGCCATCGACCAGAACTTCGCCTACATCGAGTTCGACCTCGGCGGCCACGTGGTCACGGCCAACGCCAACTTCCTCAAGGCCATGGGCTACGCGCTGGAGGAGATCAAGGGCCGGCACCACCGCATGTTCGTGGAGCCGTCCTACGCCAACAGCCACGAGTACGCGCAGTTCTGGCGCGAGCTGGGCGAGGGCCGCGCCTTCACCGACGTGTTCAAGCGCATCACCAAGTCCGGCCAGGAGATCTGGATCCAGGGCGCCTACGCGCCGGTGAAGGACGAGATGGGCCGCACCGTCAAGGTGATCAAGATCGTCGCCGACGTCACCGAGCAGGTGAAGTCGCGCCGCATGCTCGAGGAAGCGGTGGCGCAGGCGCAGCAGGCCACCGGCGCGGCCATGGCCGGCGACCTGACGCAGCGCATCCCGCTGGAGGGCAAGAGCGGCCCCATCCGCGACCTCTGCGCCGGCGTCAACGCCCTGCTGGAGACCACCTCGGTGATCTTCGACGACGTGGGCCGCGTGTTCGGCGCGCTCGCCGCGGGCGACCTCAGCCAGCGCATCACGCGCGACTACGCCGGCACCTTCGGCCAGGTGCGCGACGACGCCAACGCCACCAGCGAGAAGCTCGCCGCGGTGATCGAGGACGTGGGCCGCGTCTTCGGCGGCCTGGCCGCCGGCGACCTGACGCAGCGCATCACGCGGGAGGCCGAGGGCGTGTTCGACCAGGTGAAGAACGACGCCAACAGCACCTGCGAGAAGCTCGCCGGCATCATCGAGGAGGTGCGCGCCGCGGCCGACGCGCTCACCGGCGCGGCCAGCCAGGTCAGCGCCACCGCGCAGAGCCTGAGCCAGAGCGCCAGCGAGCAGGCCAGCTCGGTGGAGGAGACCACCGCGTCCATCGACATGATGTCGGCCAGCATCACGCAGAACAGCGACAACGCCAAGGTCACCGACAGCATGGCCACCAAGGCCAGCCGCGAGGCGGCCGACGGCGGCAGCGCGGTGACGCAGACGGTGCAGGCGATGAAGCAGATCGCGCAGAAGATCAGCATCGTCGACGACATCGCCTACCAGACCAACCTGCTGGCGCTCAACGCCGCCATCGAGGCCGCACGCGCCGGCGAGCACGGCAAGGGCTTTGCCGTGGTGGCCGCCGAGGTGCGCAAGCTCGCCGAGCGCAGCCAGGAGGCGGCCAAGGAGATCGGCGACCTGGCCAGCCACTCGGTGGACACCGCCGAGCGTGCCGGCAAGCTGCTCGACGAGATCGTGCCGAGCATCCAGAAGACCAGCGAGCTGGTGCAGGAGATCGCCGCGGCCAGCTCCGAGCAGAGCCAGAGCGTCACCCAGATCGGCGGCGCGATGGGGCAGCTGAGCAAGGCCACGCAGCAGAACGCCTCCGCCTCGGAGGAGCTCGCGGCCACGTCGGAGGAGCTGTCGGGCCAGGCCGAGCAGCTGCAGCAGTCGGTGGCGTTCTTCACCCTCGGCCAGCAGGAGGCCCCGGCCGCCGCGCGCGGCGGCAGCGGCCGGCCGGCGGTGGAGCGCCGGGCGCCGAACTCGCCGATGCGCGGCAACCCCAAGACGCTGGCCCGCCTGCCCGGCCAGGCCACCGGCACGCACGGCAACTTCCGCCCCTACTGACCCCGCCGCCCCGGCACGCTCCAGGAGAACGGACATGAGTTCGACACCCCGTGCCGCCAGTGGCGGCAGCCGGGCGGGTGCGGTCGCGTCCAGCGACACCGCCGCGGCCCAGTTCCTCACCTTCACGCTCGGCGAGGAGGTGTTCGCGATGGACATCCGCACCGTGCGCGAGATCATCCAGTACGGCCAGGTGACCACCGTGCCGCTGATGCCGACCTTCGTGCGCGGCGTCATCAACCTGCGCGGCGCGGTGGTGCCGGTGATCGACCTGCGCGCCCGCTTCGGCCGCGGCGCCGCCTCGGTCGGCAAGAAGACCTGCATCGTGATCTTCGACGCCATGCGTGCCGGCGAGCGGGTGGAGCTCGGGCTGATGGTGGACGCCGTCAGCGAGGTGATCGAGATCGATGCCTCGCGCATCGAGCCGGCGCCGAGCTTCGGCGGTGCCGTGCGCCGGGACTTCATCCTCGGCATGGGCAAGGTGGGCGACCGCTTCGTGATCCTGCTCGACCCGGAGCGCGCGCTGGACGTCGAGGAGATGGCCGCGCTGTGCGTGGACACCCCCCTGGCCGCGGCCGCCTGAACCATGCAGACCCTGCGCACGCCCACCTTCGAGCGCATCGCGGCACTGATGCACGGCGCGGTCGGCCTGTCCTTCGGCGAGAACAAGATGTCGCTGGTCTCCTCGCGGCTGTCGCCGCGCATCCAGCGCCTGGGCCTGGGCAGCTTCGAGGACTACGCCGCGCTGCTGGAGTCGCCCGACGACGGCGGCGAGTTCCAGGTCGCGGTGGACCTGCTGACCACCAACGAGACCTACTTCTTCCGCGAGCCGGCGCACTTCGAGCTGCTGGAGCAGACCCTGGCCCGCGAGCGGCCGCGCCGGCTGGCGGTGTGGAGCGCGGCCTCGTCCTTCGGCGACGAGGCCTACAGCACGGCGATGCTGCTGGCCGACATGGCGCAGCAGGGGCGCATCGGCAGCGACTGGACGGTGCTCGGCACCGACATCAGCGACCGCGTGCTGCAGAGCGCGTCGGCGGCCATCTACCCGGTCGACCGGCTGCGTGCCGTGACGCCCGAGCGGCTGCGCCGGCACTGCCTGCGCGGCGAGGGCGAGTCCGAAGGCCTGGTGCAGATCCAGCCGCGGCTGCGCGAGCGCGTGAGCTTCGGCCAGCTCAACCTGTGCGCGCCGCTGGACGAGGCCCTGCCCGGCGCCCCCTTCGACGTGGTGTTCCTGCGCAACGTGCTGATCTACTTCGATCCGCCCACCAAGCGCAGCGTGGTCGACCGCGTGCTCACCCAGCTGCGCCCCGGCGGCCTGTTCTTCATCGGCACCGCCGAGGGCCGCGTGCCCTGCGACACGCCGCTGGAGTCGCTGGCGCCCGGCGCCTTCCGCAAGCGCGCGGAGGCGTCGTGAAGGGCGTGCCGAGGCTCAGCTTGCCGACCGTCCACATCCTGCACCCCGGCGACGTGCGCTGCGCCACCCGCGGCGAGCAGCTGGTGACGCTGCTGGGCTCCTGCGTGGCGGTGGTGCTGGCCGACCCGCGGCGCACCGTCGGCGCGATGTGCCACATCGTGGTGGCACCCGGCGCGGCAGGCGCCAGCACCGACGCCGACAGCCGGCGCGGCGATGTGGCCCTGGACACGATGTACGGCCTGCTGCGCGCGCGCGGCATCGAGCCGCGGCTGTGCGACGCCTGGGTCTTCGGCGGCGGCAACATGTTCCCCGACCTCTTCGACGCCGCCCACGTGGGCGCCGACAACGCGCACTGGACGCTGCAGGCCCTGGCGGCCGACGGCGTGCGGGTGCTGCAACACGACCTCGGCGGCCGGGCCTACCGGCGGCTGAGCTGGACCGTCGGCCCCGGTGCGCCGGTGGCCGAGGCGGTGCCCGTCTGAGCGGGCCAGGAAGGACAGTCCACGCCATGCCCATCCAGGTCCTGGTCATCGACGACTCCGCCGTGGTGCGGCAGACCATCGCCCACCTGCTGCAGGGCGAGAGCGACATCGCGCTGCTCGGCAGCGCGCCCAACCCGCTGATCGCCGCGCCCATGATCCGCCGGCAGCGGCCCGACGTGCTGCTGCTGGACATCGAGATGCCGGGCATGGACGGGCTCACCTTCCTGCGCCAGCAGATGGAGAGCGACCCGATCCCGACCGTGATCTGCTCGACGCTGTCCACCGAGGGCAGCCGCTACGCGGTGGATGCGCTGGCCGCCGGCGCGGTGGCGGTGGTGGCCAAGCCGCAGCTCGGGCTGAAGCAGTTCCTGGAGACCTCCCGGCGCGAGCTGGTGCAGACGCTGCGCGCCGCCGCGCGCTCGCGCCCCCGCCGCGCCCCCGAGCGCCCGGCGCCGGCCGCGCCGCGCCCGGCGCCCGCCGCCGCGCCGGTGCGCGCCGGCCTGCACGCGCTGAGCGTGAACAAGCCGGTCGTCATCGGCAGCTCCACCGGCGGCACCCAGGCCATCGAGAGCGTGCTGTCGGCGCTGCCGGCCGACGCCCCGGGCATCGCCATCGTGCAGCACATGCCGGAGAAGTTCACCGCCATGTACGCCCAGCGCCTGGACGGCGGCTGCGCGATGCACGTGCGCGAGGCGCGCGACGGCGACCGCCTGGAGCGCGGCGTGGCGCTGATCGCCCCGGGCGGCCTGCACCTGCAACTGCGCAAGGCCGGCGGCCAGTACTTCGCGGTGGTGCGCGACGGCCCGCCGGTGAACCGGCACAAGCCCAGCGTGGACGTGCTCTTTCGCTCGGTGGCCGAGTGCGCCGGGCGCGACGTGCTGGCGCTGATCCTGACCGGCATGGGCGACGACGGCGCGCGCGGCATGAAGCTGCTGCACGACCACGGCGCCCGCACCATCGCGCAGAACGAGCAGACCTGCGTGGTCTTCGGCATGCCCAAGGAGGCCATCGCGCTCGGCGGCGTCGACGAGGTGCTGCCGCTGGACCGCATGGCCGACGCCATCCTCGACTTCGACGCCCGCGGCTGAGCCGCCCACCTGCCCCCGTGCCACCCTCCCCCCACGAGGCCCCACCATGCTGCACCGACTGATCTACGCCAGCGAGGCCGTGCGCCCGCTGGGCCCCTCGGCGATCGACGCGCTGCTGGCACGCGCCCGCGTGGCCAACGCCCGCCGCGACATCACCGGCGCCCTCACCTTCGACAGCGAGCGCTTCCTGCAGGTGCTGGAAGGCTCCGGCGAGCAGCTCAGCGAGCTCTACAGCCGCCTGGTGCGCGACGAGCGCCACCACCGGCTGCGGCTGATCGAGTTCCGGCCGCTGGACGAGCGCGCCTTCGACCGCTGGAGCATGGCCTACGCCGCCGCGGACCCGAAGACCGAACGCGTGTTCCGGCGCTTCAGCGGCAGCGGCCGCCTGGCACCGGACGAACTGACCGCGGCCGCGGCCGTGGGCATCCTGCGCGAGCTCTCGGCCACGCAGCCGATGATGATCGCGCCCTGATCAGCGGGCCGGGCGCGCCAGCGCCGCGCGCCGCGCCGGCAGCTGGCGCAGCACGGCGCGCCGGGCCTCGTCGCCCATCGCGCCCCAGGCCGCGATCTCGTCGAGCGTGCGGCGGCAGCCCACGCACCAGCCGGTGGCCGGGTCCATGCGGCAGACGTTGATGCAGGGCGAGGCCACGGCCCCGGCAGGAGGAAGGCGGGAGTTCACGCCGGCGATCCTGTCACGTCGGCCACCGGCGCGCCGGTGAGGCGCTCCAAGTCCCCAGGCGCCAGCGGGAAGACGGCGTTCGGGTGGCCGGCGGCCGCCCAGATGCGCGGGAAGCGGAACAGCTCGCGGTCGATCAGCGCCACCGGCGGCGTGGCATGCGCCACCGGCGAGACGCCACCGATGACGAAGCCGGTGCGCGCCTTGACGAAGTCGGCATCGGCACGGCGCAGCGGGCCCACCAGGGCCGCCACGCGAGCCTCGTCGACGCGGCGGTCGCCGCTGGTCACCACGAGCACGGCCGCGTCGTCGTCGCGGCGGCGGAAGATCACGCTCTTGGCGATCTGGCCCACGGTCACGCCCAGCGCGTCGGCCGCCTGCTGTGCGGTGCGCGCCGCGCTGTCCAGCCACACCGGGCCGTCGGGGTGGCCGGCGGCGGCCAGTGCGGCGGCCACGCGGCGCACGCTGTCGGGGAAGTCGTTGTCCATGGTGTGGTGAATGCTCAGCGGTCCTGCAGGCGGATCAGCTCGGCGCCCTCGGCCACCTGGTCGCCCACGGCGCACAGCAACTCGCCGACGGTGCCATCGCGCGGCGCGTGCAGCGTGTGCTCCATCTTCATGGCCTCCATCACCGCCACCGCCTGACCCTGGCGCACGGCATCGCCGGGCTTGACCGACAGCGCGATCACCTTGCCCGGCATCGGCGCCGAGAGCCGGCCCTCGGCCGCACCGTCGCCGGCGTGGGCCAGGCGGTCCACCTCGGTCAGCAGCACGCTGCCCTCGGGCGCGAACACCGCGATGCGCTCGCCGTGGCGGTAGACGCTCAGGCGCAGCCGGCGATCGCCCAGGCCCAGGTCGTGCCGACCCTCGCCCAGCGCGGTGGCGGCAAAGGCCAGCCGCTGGCCGTCGAGCTCGAGCACGGTGGCGCCATCGTGCAGCCGCGTCAGGTGCGCCACCACCTGGCGGCTGCCGATCTCCAGGTCGAAGCGCCGGCGCGCGCCACCGTGCAGCCGCCAGCCGTCGCGGCGGCTGAAGGGGTCGGCCGTCTCCAGCGCCCGCTCCTCGGCCTGCGCCAGCGCCGCCACGCCGGCCGCGGCCACCGCGTCGGACAGCGGCGGCGCCTCGAACAGCGCCGCGCGCTCGCGCTCGATGAGCGCGGTGTCGAGGTCGGCGGTGGCGAAGGCGCGCGTGTTCACCACCCGGCGCAGGAAGGCGACGTTGGTCTGCAGGCCGACGATGTGCGTGTCGCGCAGCGCCGCATCCATGCGCGCCAGCGCCTGCGCGCGGTCCTCGCCCCAGACGATGAGCTTGGCGATCATGGAGTCGTACCAGGGGCTGATGGCGTCGCCCTCGCCGAAGCCGCGGTCGATGCGCGGCAGCCGGCCGTCGCCCGGGCTGCGCTCGAAGGCCACGTGCGCCGGCCAGCGCGCCACCTGCAGCGTGCCGGTGGCGGGCAGGAAGTTGGCGTCGGGGTTCTCGGCGCAGATCCGCGCCTCGATGGCGTGGCCGCGGAAACCCAGCTGCTCCTGGGTGCGCGGCAGGCGTTCGCCTGCGGCCACGCGCAGCTGCCACTCCACCAGGTCCAGCCCGGTGATGGCCTCGGTGACCGGGTGCTCCACCTGCAGCCGGGTGTTCATCTCCATGAAGTAGAAGCGCAGGTCGCCGTCGTCCAGCTCCTCGGCGATGAACTCCACCGTGCCCGCGCCCACGTAGCCCACGGCCTGCGCCGCGGCCACCGCGGCCGCCCCCATCTCGGCGCGCCGCGCCGCGCTCATGCCCGGCGCCGGCGCCTCCTCGAACACCTTCTGGTGGCGCCGCTGCACCGAGCAGTCGCGCTCGAAGAGGTGCACGCACTGCCCGTGGGCGTCGGCGAAGACCTGGATCTCGATGTGGCGCGGCCGCGTGACGTAGCGCTCCACCAGCACATGGCTGTTGCCGAAGCTGGCCTGCGCCTCGCGCTGGCAGGAGGCCAGGGCCTCCGCGAAGTCGGCCGCGCGCTCCACGCGCCGCATGCCCTTGCCGCCGCCGCCGGCACTGGCCTTGAAGAGCACCGGGTAGCCGATGCGCCCGGCCTCGGCCGCCAGCAGCGCGGGGTCGTTGTCGTCCCCGTGGTAGCCGGGCACCAGCGGCACGCCGGCCTTCTCCATCAGCGCCTTGGCGGCGGACTTGCTGCCCATGGCGGCAATGGCCGCGGACGGCGGGCCGATGAACACCAGGCCGGCGTCGGCGCAGGCGCGGGCGAAGTCCTCGTTCTCGCTGAGGAAGCCGTAGCCGGGGTGCACGGCCTGCGCGCCGGTGGCCTGCGCCGCCTCCAGGATGCGCTGCCAGCGCAGGTAGCTGTCGCGCGCCGGCGCACTGCCGATGTGCACCGCCTCGTCACAGGCCGCCACGTGGCGGGCCGTGGCGTCGGCGTCGGAGTACACGGCCACGGTGCGCACGCCCAGTCGGCGCGCGGTGGCGGCAACCCGGCAGGCGATCTCGCCGCGGTTGGCAATGAGGATCTTGTCAAACATGGTTCAGCCTTCTTTCGGGCCGGAAACGGCGCTCAAGTCGGGCCGGCTTCGCCGGACGACTTGAAGCCCCTTGGGGGCCGGGCCTGGCGCAGCCAGGACCTGGGGGCGCGCACCAGCGCGCGGACGAACTTGAACGTGAAGTGGAACAGCACGAGCGCGAACACGATGCCCAGCACCACGGCACCGGCGGCCCACAGCGGGTGTTCCCAGGCCAGCCACAGCAGCACCGGCACCGACAGGTCGCCCAGCAGCGACAGCCCGATGTTGGAGAACGGCTCCGGCGAGGTGTTGACCGCCGCACGCGTGCTGGCCTTGGCCACGTGGCTGGTGGCCGCCAGCGTGCCGCCCAGCAGCGCGGCCAGCAGGGCCCACTGCTGCTGGTCGCCGCCGAGCACGCCGCCGAACACGCCGGCGGCCAGCGCGGCGCCGGCCGGCACGCGGATGACGGTGTGCAGCGCGTCCCACGCGGAGTCGACCATCGGCACCTTGTCGGCCACGAACTCCGCCAGCAGCAGCGCGCCGCTGCCCCACAGCAGCACCGGCTGCTGCAGGAGCTGCAGGCCTTCGGGCAGCGGCACCCAGCCCAGGTGCCCGGCCAGCCCGGTGAGGAAGACCACGGCGTACAGCCGCATGCCGCTGGCCCAGCCCAGCGCCGCCGCCAGCGCCAGCAGCTCGGCGGTGCCGAAGTTCAGGCCAGCTTCCACGCCGGGTCCCGCTTGTTCAGGAACGAGGCGATGCCCTCGCGCCCTTCGTCGCTGACGCGGATGTCGGCGATGCGGCGGGCGGTCTCGGCGCGCAGCGGCTCGTCGATGGCACGGCCGGCCACGTCCTGCACCAGGGCCTTGCAGGCCTTCACCGCGGCCGGACCGTTGGCCACCAGGGTGGCGACGATGCCGTCGACGGTGGCGTCCAGCAGCTCCGGCGGCACGCACTCGTGCACGAAGCCGAGCTGGGCGGCCCGGGCGGCGTCGAAGCGTTCGGCGGTGGTGAAGTAGCGGCGCGAGGCCTGCTCGCCCAGGGCCCGGACGACGTAGGGCCCGATGGTGGCCGGCAGCAGGCCCAGGCGCGCCTCCGACAGGCAGAAGCTCACGCCTTCGGCGGCCACCAGCACGTCGCACACCGCGGCCAGGCCCATGCCGCCGGCATAGCAGTCGCCCTGCACGCGGCCGACGACGGGCAGCGGGCAGCGGTAGAGCGTCCACAGCATGTCGGCCAGGGCCTGGGCGTCGGCGCGGTTCTGTTCCCAGGTGTAGCCGGCCATCGCACGCATCCAGTTCAGGTCGGCCCCGGCGCAGAAGGCCTTGCCGTGGCCGCCGAGCACGATGGCGCGCAGCGAGGCGTCCCCGCCCAGCCGGCGGAAGGCATCGGTGAGCTCGGCGATCACGCCGTCGTTGAAGGCGTTGCGGACCTCGGGCCGGTTCAGGTAGACCCGGGCCACGGGGCCATGGATCTGGATGTCGAGGGTGCTCATGGGGTGGGCGTCATCTTGTGCAGTACGACTGCATGTGGAGTGGAGCCGTCATTCATCGATCACGCATGCGAGCACCATGGCGAGCTCGCGCGGGCAGGGCAGGGGGTGCCGCTCATGCCCGGGGACGGAGCCCCGGGCGCTCGCCAGGCACAAACAGTCCTCAGGACTGTTTGTGTCCGGGCTCGCTCCTCCGCCGCCGGCCTGCGGCCGACGGCTCCCCCTTTACTTCCCGTCACCCCCTGCCCTGCCCACGCGAGCCGGCACCGGCAGTGGTGCGCCCGCGCAGACCTCGCTGCGTCCGCAAGGCGGCGGCGGGCAGGCCTGGGGCGCGCTTTGAGGACGCCGAGCATCGCAGGGCCCGAGGCCGCGCGCGTCAGCGCGCTTCGTAGACTGACTCGCGGCCGACGTTCGACCACAGCGAACGAAGTGAGCGGAGGGAGTTCGGCCGCGGGCCTCGGGACCGAGAAGCGCAGGGGAGTCGGAGCGAAGCGGAGACCGTCCGGGCAGCGCGCCCCAGGCCTGCCCGTCGTCGCCTTGCCGCCACCATGCACGCAGGCCACCACGCACAGACATGCCGCAGGTCGCTTCGGATCAACGCCATGCATGTCAATACCGCTTCGCCGCTTCGTCGAGCATCACCTCGGTGGCTCCGCCGCCGATGCCCAGCACGCGGGCGTCTCGCCACAGGCGCTCCACCGGGGTGCCGGTCATGAAGCCCATGCCGCCGTGGAACTGCTGGGCGGTGGCGGTGACCTCGTTGACCAGCTCGCCGGTCAGCGACTTCAGCAGCGACACGTCCTGCACGATGTCGTGGCCCTGGGTCACGCGCCAGGCGCAGTGCCACATGTAGGCCTCGGCGGCACGGGTCTTGGCGTCGCACATCGCCAGCCGCTGGCGGATGGCCTGCTTGTCCCACAGCGTGGCGCCGAAGGCCTGGCGCGTCTTCACGTGCTCCAGCGCCAGGCGGATGGCCTGCCGGCAGTGGCCCACCGCCATCGCCGCCAGCGCGATGCGCTCGGTCTGGAAGTTCTTCATCACCGCGTAGAAGCCCCGGTGCTCCACGCCCAGCAGGTGCGACGCCGGCACGCGGCAGCCGTCGAAGTGCAGCTCGGCGGTGTCGCTGCTGCGCCAGCCGGTCTTGTCCAGCTGGCGGCCGACGCTGAAGCCGGGCGTGCCCCGCTCCACCGCGAAGATGGAGATGTCGCGCTTGCCCGGACCGGTGCGTGCGGCCACGAACAGCAGGTCGGCATGCACGCCGTTGGTGATGAAGATCTTGCTGCCGTCGATGACGTAATGGTCGCCGTCACGCCGGGCCGTGGTGCGGATGCCGGCCACGTCCGAGCCCGCGCCGGGCTCGGTGATGGCCACCGCGGTGATGGTCTCGCCGCGGCAGATGCCCGGCATCCAGCGCGCCTTCTGCGCCGCATTGCCGCCGTGGTGCAGGTGCGGGCTGGCCATGTCGGTGTGCACGAGCACGGTGATGACGAAGCCGCCGAAGGTGCTGTCGGCCAGCGCGTCGGCAAAGGCCAGGTTGGTCAGCGCGTCGGCGCCGGCACCGCCGTGCTCCGGCTCGTAGAGCAGGCCGAAGAAACCGGCCTGCCCCATGCGCCGCAGCACCTCGCGCGGCACCATGCCGTCGCGCTCCCACTGCGCCGCGTGCGGCTCCACCTCGCGCTCGACGAAGCGCCTGACCTGCTCGCGCAGCAGCGCGTGGTCGTCGTTCAGGTAGGCGTTGTGCACGGCACGGCCCTCACATGCGGAAGACGCCGAACTGCGGCCGCTCCGGGATCGGCGCGTTCAGGCTGGCGCTCAGCCCCAGGGCCAGCACGCGACGGGTGTCGGCGGGGTCGATGACGCCGTCGTCCCAGAGCCGGGCGCTCGCGTAGTAGGGGTGGGCCTGGTGCGCGAACTGGTCGAGGATGGGCTGCTTGAAGGCCGCCTCCTCCTCGGCGCTCCAGGCGCCGCCCTTGGCCTCGATGCCGTCGCGCTTGACGGTGGCCAGCACGCTGGCGGCCTGCTCGCCGCCCATCACGCTGATGCGCGCGTTCGGCCACATCCACAGGAAGCGCGGGCTGTAGGCGCGGCCGCACATGCCGTAGTTGCCGGCGCCGAAGCTGCCGCCGATGATGACCGTGAACTTCGGCACCGTGGCCGTGGCCACCGCGGTGACCATCTTCGCGCCGTGCTTGGCGATGCCCTCGGCCTCGTACTTGCGGCCGACCATGAAGCCGGTGATGTTCTGCAGGAACACCAGCGGCACGCGACGCTGGCAGCACAGCTCGATGAAGTGCGCGGCCTTCATCGCGCTCTCGCTGAACAGCACGCCGTTGTTGGCGATGATGCCCACCGGCATGCCTTCGATGTGCGCGAAACCGGTGACCAGCGTGGTGCCGTAGCGCGCCTTGAACTCGTCGAACTCCGACGCGTCCACGATGCGGGCAATGATCTCGCGCACGTCGAAGGGCTTGCGGGCATCGGTGGGGATGACGCCGTGCAGCTCGGTGGCGTCGAACAGCGGCGGCCGCGGCGGCTGCAGCAGCACCTGCTGCGGCTTGCGCCAGTTCAGGTTGGCCACGCTGGCGCGCGCGATGGCCAGCGCGTGCAGGTCGTTGTCGGCCAGGTGGTCGGCCACGCCGCTCAGGCGCGTGTGCACGTCGCCACCGCCCAGGTCTTCGGCGCTGACGATCTCGCCGATGGCGGCCTTCACCAGCGGCGGGCCGCCGAGGAAGATGGTGCCCTGGTTGCGCACGATGATGGTCTCGTCGCTCATCGCCGGCACGTAGGCGCCGCCGGCGGTGCAGCTGCCCATCACCACCGCGATCTGCGGGATGCCCTGGGCGCTCATGTTGGCCTGGTTGAAGAAGATGCGGCCGAAGTGCTCGCGGTCCGGGAACACCTCGTCCTGGTTGGGCAGGTTGGCGCCGCCGCTGTCCACCAGGTAGACGCAGGGCAGCCGGTTCTGCTGCGCGATCTCCTGCGCGCGCAGGTGCTTCTTCACCGTGACCGGGTAGTAGGTGCCGCCCTTCACGGTGGCGTCGTTGCACACCACCATGCACTCCACGCCGGCGATGCGGCCGATGCCGGCGATCATGCCGCCGCCGGGGGCCGCACCGTCGTACATGTCCAGGCCCGCCAGCGCGCCGACCTCGAGGAAGGGCGTGTCGGGGTCGAGCAGCATCTCCACGCGCTCGCGCGGCAGCAGCTTGCCGCGCGCCGCATGCCGCGCCCGCGCGGCCTCGCCGCCGCCCTGCGCAATCTGCGCCAGCTTCGCGTTCAGGTCGGCCACCAGCAGGCGCATGGCGTCGGCGTTGGCCTTGAAGTCGGCGCCGCGGGGGTTGAGCTTGGATTCGAGAACAGGCATCGAGGGTCTCCCGGGCGCGGATTCTGGATTGACGTTTACGTTAACGTCAATTGTGGCGATCCCCCGGCGCCAGCGGCGGCCGGCGGCACCGGCCGGGCCGTCGCGCTCACCGCCCTGCCCCCGGGGCCACCGGCCCGCCCGCGGCCTTCCAGGCCTCGAAGCCGCCGCCCAGGTGGCCCACCTTGTCCAGGCCCATGTCCTGCAGGGTCTTGGTGGCCAGCGCCGACCGCCAGCCGGCGGCGCAGAACAGCACCAGGTGGCGGCCCTGCGCGAACGCGGGGTCGTGCCAGGGCGAGGCCGGGCAGGCACGGAACTCCAGCATGCCGCGCGGCGCGTGGAAGGCACCGGGGATCACGCCTTCGCGCTCGAGCTCCTGCACGTCGCGGATGTCGACGAACATGACGTCGTCGCGGCCATGCAGGTCGCGGGCCTCCTCCACGCTGTAGGTGGTGATGGCGGCCAGGGCCTCCTCGACCATGGAGTGGGCGGTCTTGTGCATGCGGCGGTCCTCCGGATCAACCCCGCGCCGGGCTCGCCCGGCCGGTGGCGTTCAGCGCCCGATGATGCCGCACCGTAGCATCGCCGCATGTGGTGGCTGGACCTGATGCTCGCCGCGCTGGCCCTGGCGGTGGCGCTGGCCCTGCGGCCCTGGCGCGCGGTGCCCGCCGGCGGCCCACCCTGGCCCTGGCTGGCCTGGTGGGCGGCGCTGCCGCTGCTCTGGGGCGCCGACCGCTACGCCGAGGTGCCGCTGGTGCAGCCGCTGTCGGGCGCCTGCCTGCTGGTGTGGATGGCCGGCTGGCCGCTGGCGGTGCTGGGCCTGCTGCCGGTGGCCGGCGTGGTGACGCTGATGGCCGGGCTCACGCCCGAGGACGGCCTGCACCGGCTCGTCTGGCTGGGCCTGGTGCCGGCCACGCTGGCGCTGGGGCTGGGGGCGGCCATCCGGCGCTGGCTGCCCCACCACCTCTTCGTCTACATCCTGGGCCGCGGCTTCTTCGCCACCGCCATCGCCGGCAGCCTGGCCGGCGGCCTGTCGGTGTGGCTGCACGGCGTGCCCGGCTCGCTGCAGCCGGCCGACCTGCTGCTGGCGCGCTTCCTGGCCGCCTGGGGCGACGCCTTCCTCAGCGGCATGGTGGTGGCCATCTTCGTGGCCTTCCGCCCGCAGTGGCTGGCCACCTACGCCGACCGCCTCTACCTGGGCCTGCCGCCCGGCCGGTGAACGCGCCGCCCCGGGTTCCGCCCGGTCGACCTCAAGCGCCGCACCGCGCCGGCCGATATCCACCCCAGGGCCCGTGTGCGAGGGCCAAGGTGTGCCCATGCGAACTGCAGTCCCGATGGCTATCGTCGCCTTGCTGTGCCTGGCCGGCGCCGCCCACGCGGCCACGCTGAGCGTGACCGTGCGCGACAGCGCCGGCCGGCCGCTGCCGGACGCCGTGGTGACGCTGGACTCCGACGCCGCACGCGCCGCCGCGCGCGCCGGCAGCGGCGCGGCCATCGTGCAGAAGGACAGGCGCTTCGTGCCGGCGGTCACGGTGGTGACGGCCGGCACGCCGGTGAGCTTTCCCAACGAGGACACGGTGCGCCACCACGTGTACTCCTTCTCGCCCGTCAAGACCTTCGAGCTGAAGCTCTACACCGGCACGCCGGCGGCGCCGGTGGTGTTCGATAAGCCCGGCGTGGCCGTGCTCGGCTGCAACATCCACGACCAGATGACCGCCTGGGTGGTGGTGGTGCAGACCCCCTACCACGCGCGCACCGGCGCCGACGGGGTGGCACACCTCGCCGACGTGCCGGCCGGCAGCTACCGGCTGCGGGGCTGGCACGCGTCGCTGCCGCCCGAGGCCGCCCCGGCCGACCAGCCGCTGACGCTGGGCGAGGCCGCGGCCAGCGCGACGCTGCAGCTGGGCGCGCCCGCACGATGAGGGCCCTGCGATGACGACGACGCCCGTCCTCGGCCCGGTGCTGGCCCGCATGGGCGGCGGGCGGCTGGCGACACGCTTCGTGGCGCTGTCGCTGCTGCTGCTGCTGATCGTGCAGGCGGCCGGCTTCGGGGTCGTGCGCAGCACCATCGCCCAGAGCGTCGACCGGCAGGTGCAGGCCGAGCTGCGGGTGGGCGAGAAGGTCTGGCGGCGCCTGCTGGACAACCACGCGCAGCGCCTGCACCAGGCCGCCACGGTGCTGGCCGCCGACTACGGCTTCCGTTCGGCGGTGGCCACCAACGACGTCGACACCATCGTCTCGGCGCTGGAAAACCACGGCGGCCGCATCGACGCCGCGGTGACCGCGCTGCTGGACACGGCCCACGTGCCGCGCGCCAGCGTGGCCAGCGACGGCCGCACGCTGCCCGGGGCGCTGCTGCACGACGTGGCCGAGGCGGCTGCCAGCGGCCACCGCAGCACGCTGGCGGTGGTGGAGGGGCAGCTGCTGCAGTTCGTGGCGGTGGCGGTGCGCACGCCGCTGCCCAACGGCTGGGTGCTGATGGGCTTCCCGGTGGGCCGCTCGATGCTGGACGACATGCGCGTGCTGTCGGGGCTGGATGCCGCACTGACGGTGGCCACGCCGGCCGGCCCCACGGCGGTGCTGGCCTCGACGCTGCCGCCGGCCGCCCAGCCCGCGCTGGCCGCGCTGGCCGCGCCCGACGCCGGCGGCGCGCTGCTGCAGCTGGGCGACGACACGCTGCAGTCCAGCCGCGTGGCGCTGGCCGCCGTGGGCGGCGAGGTGCAGACGCTGCTGCTGCGCTCCACCGCCGAGGCGGCCGCGCCCATGCGGCGCCTGCAGCTGGTGCTGCTGGCCATCACCGCCGCCGGCGTGGGCCTGTTCGCGCTGGGCAGCCTGTGGAACGCGCGCCGCGTGACGGCACCGCTGCTGTCCCTGGTGGACGCCAGCCGCGCGCTGGGCCGCGGCCGCTACGACGAGCCGGTGCCGGCACTGGAGCGCCGCGACGAGATCGGCCACTTGGCACGCGCCTTCGACGCCATGCGCGTGGACCTGGCGGCGCACGAGGCCGAGCTGCGCCGGCTGGCCTATGTGGACCGCCTGATCCAGCTGCCCAACCGCGCCGGCTTTGCCGAGGCGGTGCGTGCCGAGATCGCCCGCGCCGCACCCGGGCAGGGCCGCCTGGCGGTGCTGATGCTGGACCTGGACCGCTTCAAGCACGTCAACGACGTGCTCGGCTACGCGCTGGGCGACCGCCTGCTGCAGGCGGTGGCGCGGCGGCTGGTGGACGAGGTGGCGCGGCCCGGCGACACCGTGGCGCGCCTGGGCGGCGACGAGTTCGCGCTGCTGCTGCCCGGTGGCGACATCGACGCCGCCAAGGGTGCGGCGACGCGGGTGGGCCGCGCGCTGGACCGCCCGCTGGTGCTGGACGACCAGACCGTGGACCTCGGCGCCGGCGTGGGCATCGCCCGCTGGCCCGACGACGCGGCCGACGTGGACACCCTGCTCACGCGCGCCGAGGTGGCGATGTACGGCGCCAAGCACGCCCGCGAGGCGGTGCGCGTCTACAACCCGGCACAGGACTCCGGCAGCGCGCACACGCTGTCGCTGCTGTCGCAGCTGCGCCGCGCCATCGACGCCGGCGAGCTGCGGCTCTACCTGCAGCCCAAGGTGTCGCTGTCCACCCGCCGGCTGGTGGGCGCCGAGACCCTGGTGCGCTGGCAGCACCCGCAGCGCGGCCTGGTGCCGCCGCTGGACTTCATCCCCTTTGCCGAGCAGACCGGCTTCGTACGCCAGCTCACGCTGTGGGTGTTCGAGGAGGCGGCACGCCATTGGCGCAGCCTGGGCGGCGACGCGCCGCTGCGGCTGGCGGTGAACCTGTCCACGCGCGACCTGATGGACGTGGAGCTGCCGCGCCGCTTCGGCGAGATCCTGCAGCGGCACGAGGTGCCCACCTCGGCCTTCTGCCTGGAGATCACCGAGAGCGCCATCATGGACGACCCGGCCCGCGCCCTGGCCACGCTGCAGGCGCTGTCGTCGGCCGGCTTCAAGCTGTCGATCGACGACTTCGGCACCGGCTACTCGTCGCTGGCCTACCTGCAGCAGCTGCCGGTGAACGAACTGAAGATCGACCGCAGCTTCGTCAAGGGCCTGGTCACCCGCGGCGGCGACGCCGCCATCGTGCGCTCGACCATCGACCTCGCGCACCACCTGCGCCTGAGCGTGGTGGCCGAGGGCATCGAGGACGCCGCCATCCTCGAAGCGCTGGCCGCGATGGGCTGCGACGAGGGCCAGGGCTACCACCTCAGCCGCCCGCTGCCGCTGGAGGACTTCCGGGCCTGGGCGGCGCGTTGGCAGGCCACCGAGCCGGCGACCTGACCCGGCCTCAGCGGCGCCAGAACTGCGGCGTCAGCAGCACCAGCAGGCTCAGCAGCTCCAGCCGGCCGAGCAGCATGCCGAAGGTGCAGACCCAGGTCTGGAAGTCGGTGAGCACGCCGTAGTTGGAGGCCGGCCCCACGGCGCCCAGCCCGGGGCCGATGTTGTTGACGCAGGCGATCACGGCGGTGAAGGCGGTCACCGGGTCGAGGCCGCTGAACATCAGCAGCATGGTCAGCGTGACCAGCGTGGCGCCGTACATCATCATGAAGGCGATGACGTTCTGCATCACGCGAGGGTCCACCGCCTTGCCGGCCATGACCACGGGGTTCACCGCGTTGGGGTGCACGGTGCGCACCAGCTCGCGCTGCGACTGCTTCAGCAGCAGCAGCATGCGGATCATCTTGATGCCGCCGCCGGTGCTGCCGGCGCAGGTGGCGAAGCAGCCCAGCAGCAGCATCAGCAGCGCGGCGAAGGCCGGCCACTGGCCGTAGTCCTGCGTGGCGTAGCCGGTGGTGGTGGCCAGCGACACCACGTGGAACGCGGCGTGCCGCAGCGCGGTGAGCCAGCTGTCGTACTCGCCGGTGACGCGGATGTAGCCCGAGATCAGCAGCGTGGCGCCCACCACGGTGAAGACGAAGGCGCGCACCTCGATGCTGCGCCACAGCACGCGCGGCGAGCGCTGCCGCCAGGCGGCGAAGTACATCGCGAAGCTGATGCCGGCCAGCATCATGAACACGATGGCCACCGCCTCGATGGCCGGCGAGTTCCAATGCCCGAAGCTGGCGTCGTAGGCGGAGAAGCCGGCCAGCCCCATGGTGGAGCACATGTGCATGAAGGCGTCTTCCCAGCTCATGCCGGCCCAGCGGTAGGCCAGGAAGCAGGCCAGGCAGAACCAGAAGTACACCACCCACAGCCCGCGCGCCGTCTCGGCGATGCGCGGCGTGAGCTTGGCGTCCTTCATGGGGCCGGTCATCTCGGCCTTGAAGAGCTGCGAGCCGCCCACGCCCAGCATGGGCAGGATGGCCACCGCCAGCACGATGATGCCCAGGCCGCCGATGAGCTGCAGGAAGCAGCGCCAGACGTTGATGGACAGCGGCAGGGCCTCCAGCCCCGACAGCGCGGTGGCGCCGGTGGCGGTGAAGCCGCTCATGGCCTCGAAGTAGGCGTCGGTGACGCTCAGGCCCGGCACCGCCAGCCACAGCGGCAGCGCGCCGAAGGCGGGCAGCACCACCCACACCAGGGCCACGAGCACGAAGCCGTCGCGCGGCTGCAGCTCGCGGCGGAAGCGCCGCGTGGCCAGGCTCATCAGCAGCCCGGCCACCGCGGTGACGACGATGGCCACGATGAAGGCCTGCTCGGCGTCGTCGTGGCGGCCCACGGCGAAGGCCAGCGGCACCGCCATCAGCAGCGCGAACAGCACCACCATGCGCCCGACGAGGGCGACGACGGCCAGGCCGTTCATGCCGGGCCGCCGGCGCGCCACGGCGGGCCGGCGGGAAACCGGCGCCGCACGGCCGCTCCGAGGGCGCCGGCGGCCCCCCCGCGGGACAGCGGGCGGCGCGAGGTCGGGGGCTCCATCGTCATCCGAAGAACATCGCGCCGACCTGGAACAGCTTCTCCACCTGGCGCAGCATGCGCTTGCGGGGCACGAAGACGATCACGTGGTCGTCGGTGCGGATCTCGGTGTCGTGGTGCGGGATCACCACCTCCTTGCGCACCGCGCCCTCGCCCACCTGCACGTCGCGCACGATGGCACCGATCACGGCGCCGGCCGGCAGCGGGATCTGCTCGATGCGCCGGCCCACTACCTTGGAGCTCTTGCGGTCGCCGCGGGCGATGACCTCCAGCACCTCGGCCGAGCCGCGGCGCAGGCTGTAGACCGCGGCCACGTCGCCGCGGCGCACGTGGGTCAGCAGCTCGCCGATCACGGTCTGGGACGGCGAGATCGCGATGTCGATCTGCGTGCCCTGGCCCTGCACCAGGTCGGCATAGGCCCGGCGGTTGATCAGCGCCAGCACGCGGTGCGCGCCCATGCGCTTGGCCAGCAGGCAGGACATGATGTTGTCCTCGTCGTCGCTGGTCAGGGCCAGGAACAGGTCGCACTCGGCGACGTTCTCCTGCTCGAGCAGGTCCTCGTCGGTGCTGTCGCCCTTGAGCACCAGCGCATGGTCGGGCAGCTGGGTGGTCAGGTACTCGCAGCGGCGGCCGTCGGTCTCGATGATCTTGACCTGGCACTCGAAGGCGATCTGCCGCGCCAGCCGCAGGCCCACGCGCCCGCCGCCGGCGATGATGACGCGGCGCACCGGGTCGTCGCGCCGGCGCATGGCGTCCAGCGCGCGCCGGATGTGCTCGTTGGCCGCGAGCACGAAGACCTCGTCGCCGGCCTCCACGCGGGTGCTGCCGTCGCAGACGATCTGCCGGTCCACGCCCATCAGGTCGCGGCGGTAGATGGCCACGATGCGCATCGGCACGTCGGGCACCAGCTGCGGCAGCTCGCTGATGACGTGGCCCACCAGCGGCCCGCCCAGCACGGCGCGCACGGCGATCATGCTCACCCGCTGCTGCGAGAACTCCAGCACCTGCAGCGCCTCGGGGAACTCGATGAGCTTGCGGATGTAGGTGGTGAGGCTCTCCTCCGGGCACAGCGTCTCGTCCACCGCGAAGCCGGTCTTGCCCAGGATCTCGCTGCCCTCGGCGAACTCGGGGCTGCGCACGCGCGCGATGCGCGTCGGGATGCCGAACACGTCGTGCGCCACCTTGCAGGCCACGAGGTTGGTCTCGTCCAGTGGCGCGCAGGCGATCAGCATGTCGGCGTCCTCGGCGCCGGCGTCCTTCAGCACCGAGGGCTGGATGCCGTTGCCGGCCACGCCGCGCAGGTCCAGGCGATCCTGCAGCGCGGCCAGGCGCTGCGGGTCGGTGTCGATGACGGTGATGTCGTTCTGCTCGGACACGAGGCTCTCGGCCACGCTCTCGCCGACACGGCCGGCGCCGAGGATCAGAATCTTCATGCGGCCGGATTATGCGGCGCCGGGTACAGGCCAGCCAGCACGGCGCGCGCCGCCTCCGCCAGCAGCGGCTGGAAGGCGTCGGCATCGTCGGCCGAGCGCGCCGCCGCCCGGGCCGCGGCCAGTGCCGGCTGCAGCGGCTGCAGCCGCTCGGCCACCAGCGCGCGCCAGTGCGGCGGCGCCTCGCCGGCGGCCCAGTCGCCGCGCCCGCGGCCGAAGTGGGCCACCGCGAGGTAGCGCAGCAGCGCCGCCTCGGCCTGCGCCAGCAGCGCCGCGTCGCTCCAGGCCACCTGGCCGGTGCCGTCGCCGCGGCCCTGCAGCCGGTTCACGGCGCGCGCCGCGCCGGCCGCGCCCAGCGCCCCGATCAGCCCGCCGGCCAGCAGGCCGCCGCCGAGGGTGAGGCCGCCGCTGGCGAGGTCGGCCTTCAGCCCGGCCAGCGCGCCCGTGACCAGGCCCCCCACCACCGCGGCGCGGCCCTCGTCCACCGGCAGCCGCACGTCGAAGTGCGCGGCGATGCGCGCCATCACCTCGGCCTGCGCCCGGCCCTGCAGGCCGTGCAGCGCCACCAGCGCCTCGGTGTCCTGCTGCAGCGCCTGTTCCAGACGCAGCGCCAGCGCCTGCTGCGCCACGGTGGCCGGGTCCTCGCTGCGCGGCAGGCCGAGCGCAGCGCCGGCGCGGCGCGCCAGGTCGCGCAGCGCGCCGCCGGCCGGCAGTGGCTCGCGGTCGGCCGCGGCACGCGCCAGGCCGCGCGCCAGCAGCGCCATCGCGGCGTCGAAGCGCTGCCCCGCCGCGGCCTGCCACGCGGCGTGCAGGCGCTGCATGGCCGCGCGCGCCGGCCCGTCCAGCGCCTGTGCCACGGCGGCGAGCAGCACGCCCTCCTGCACCCAGCAGCGCGCAAAGGCATCCAGCGGCAGCACGGCGCGCACCTGCGGGCGGCCCGCCAGGTGGCTGCGCCAGGCGTCGACGTCGGCCTGCTCCTCGGCCGCCGGCCGCGGCGCGCCGAGCTGGTTGAGCAGCACCAGCACCGGCTTGTCCATCCAGTGCAGCAGGTCCATCTCCGGCGCCACGTAGCCGGCCGCCGCCGGCGACTCGGCGGCGTTGACGAGGTAGAGCACCACGTCGGCCTCGTCGCGCACGGCGCGCAGCGCCTGCTGGGCGGACCAGAAGGGCCGGTCGGCGATGCGGTCCCAGGTGGCGGCGAGGAAGCCGACCAGCGGGCGCTCGGCCTGGCGCAGCCGGCGCACCAGGCGCGCGCTGTCGCCGAAGCCGGGCGTGTCCCACAGCATGAGCCGGTCGCCGTCGGCGGTCTGCAGCAGCAGGTGACCATCGGCGAACTCGGTGACGTGCGGCGCGTCGCGCACCTCGCCCACGTCGCGGCCCAGCAGCGTGCGCGCCAGCGTGGTCTTGCCGACGTTGGTGTGCGACACCAGGGCCAGCGAAACCTGCATCAGCCCTCCAGCGCCCGCTGCAGCACGCGCGCCGCGGCGGCAGGCTCGGGGGCGTCCAGCGCGACGCTGACGAACGGCCGGGCGCCCAGCAGCGCACGCCACGCGGCCTCGCGCTGGGCCAGCCGCTCGCCATGGCCGAAGCGGCGCACGAAGCCGGCGTGGTCGGCCACCACGATGGGGTCGGCCGCGGCCAGCGCCTGCAGCAGCCGGCCCTGCACCTCGGCCTCGGGCGTGGCCGCCAGGTCCACCAGCAGCACGGCGCGTGCACCGGGGGGCGGCGCGGGCGGGCGGTCCTCGTCGCCCCAGGGCAGCGCCTCGGCCCAGTGCACCGGCACCGCCGGGCCGAAGCCGGCCGTGAGCAGGGCGCGCAGGCCCGCCGCCGCCGCCGGCGCCGGCGGCGCGCCATGCGGCAGCACCCACAGCGCGCGCTGCGGCTGGGGCAGCCAGCGGTCGAAGGCGGGGCCCGCGGTGTCGAGCGGGAAGTGCCGCGCCAGACCCCGCGCGCGCCACCCCGACAGTGCCGCCAGCGCCAGCCGCGGCAGCACCACCACCAGCAGCAGCTGCAGCGCCATCCAGCCCATCCAGGGTGCGGCGCTGGCCGCCGCCGGCGTGGACGGCGTGACCCGCAGGGCCTCGAAGGCCGCACCGGCGGGCAGCTCGCCGCCCGCCAGCGCCAGTGCCGGCTGCAGGCCCAGCGACAGCGCCTGCTGCACGGTGGCCGGCGCCAGCAGCGTGCTCGCCCAGCCGGCGCGGTAGTCGAACACCAGCCCGCGCAGGCCCATGCCCGCGATCAGCCCCAGCGCCAGCGCCGCGGCGACCAGATGCAGCAGCAGGGCTGCGCGCGCGCCGTGCAGCGGTGCGGCGGCCTCGGCCCAGCGCGCCGTGAACGCCGCCGGCAGGCCGGCGCCGGCGGCAGCGCGGTGCAGCCAGCGGCCCAGCCGCACGCGCAGCGCGCCTGGCGCGCCGCCACGGCGCAGGGCCCCGACGGCCAGCGCGGCATAGAGCAGCAGGTTCCAGCCCAGCAGCCCCCAGAACAGCGGCGACAGCAGGTTGAAGTAGGCCGAGCCGACCAGCGTGTCCGACACCAGCCCGGCCAGCAGCGCGAGTGCAGCGGCGCCCGCCGCCCAGGCCGGCCGCCAGCCCGGGGCCTGCAGCAGGCGCTGCACGCCGCGGTCGCGCGGTGCCAGGCGCTGCATGGCCAGCCGGGCCCGGCCGGCCAGGCGCAGGTCGCGCGGTGCGTCGGCCGGCAGGTCCTGTGCGGCGGCGCGGGTGGCCCAGTCCCGGTCCTCGGCGGTCCACAGCGCCGTGGGCGGCTGCGCCTCCAGCGCCTGCAGCAGCAACACGGCGCGGGCCTGTTGTTCGGTCATCGCCGCGGGGTCCGGATGGGTCACACCCGCGCCTGCAGGCCGTCGGCCAGCGCGATGCGGTAGGCGCGCCAGCCGGGCACGGCGCTGGCCAGCAGGCCGGCGGCGCCGAGCACGCCCAACCAGGTCCATTCCGCGGTCCCGAGCGCCAGCGGCTGCAGCACCAGGCCGAGGTGGTTCAGCGCCCAGGGCGCGGCCAGGGTCCAGGCCAGCGCGGTGGCGGCGGTGCCGGCCAGCAGCCCGGCCAGCGTGACCAGGCTGCCTTCCAGCGCCAGCAGCAGCGCCACCGTGCGCGGCCCGGCACCCACGGCACGGAGGATGGCCAGCTCGCGCCGCCGCTGGTCCAGCCCGGCCAGGATCACGGCCACCAGCCCGAGCACGCTGACCACCGCCACCAGGCCGCTGGTGGCCAGCAGGGCGCGCTCGCCGGCGCCGACCACGTCCCACAGTTCGTCCAGCGCCACGCCGGGCAGGATGGCCATCAGCGGCTCGGCGCGGAAGTCGGCGATGCGGCGCTGGGTGGAGAACACGGCGCTGCGCCGCTCCAGGCCCACCAGCAGCGCGGTGACGGCCTTGGGCGTGAGGTCGCGCTGCAGCGCCTGTTCGGCGCTGACGCGCAGGCCGGGCAGCGGCACGCCGGCCATCCAGTCGAGGTGGATGGCCTCCATGCCGGCGAGCGTGATGTGCACGGAGCGGTCCACCGGCGTGCCGGTGCGCGCGAGCACGCCCACCACCGTGAAGGGCTTGTCGGCGTGGTCGTTGGCGGCAAAGCTGCCGTCGCCATGGCTGAGCACGATGCGGGCGCCCGGGGCGTAGCGCAGGCGCTCGGCCACGTCGGCGCCGATGACGGCCTCGAACACGCCGTCGACCCCCATGCCGAAGGCGCGGCCGGCCGCAAACTGCAGCGCCTGCCCGCCACCGTGCCGGTAGTGTGCGAAGTAGGCGTCGGTGGTGCCGACGACGGCAAAGCCGCGGTGCGAGTCGCCCAGCGAGATCGGGATGGTCCAGGCCACGCCGGGCATGGCGGCCACCGCCTGGGCGCTGGACCAGGCGATGTTGTTGGTGGCGTTGCCGATGCGGAACACCGAATACAGCAACAGCTGCACGGCCCCGGTGCGCGCGCCGACGATGAGGTCGGTGCCGGCGATGGACTGCGCGAAGTTCTGCCGCACGTCCTGCCGCAGCCGCTCGATGCCCAGCAGCAGGATGGTCGACAGCGCGATGGACACGACGACGAGCGACAGCACGAAGCGCCGGTTCCAGGCGCTGCGGGCGGCAAGCGGGACGAGGCCATTCATAGGATGCCGGGCATCGACCCGTTGCGGACGCTCGCTGCTGTCGCATGCGAGCAGCGTGGCGAGCTCGCGCGGGCAGGGCAGGGGGTGCCGCTCATGTCCTCCGCCGCCGGCCTGCGGCCGACGGCTCCCCCTTTACTTCCCGTCACCCCCTGCCCTGCCCACGCGAGCCGGCGCCTGCAGTGGTCCGCCCCCGCAGACCTCGCTGTGACCGCAAGGCGGCGTGCTGAGGAACACCACCGCCGGTGCCAGCTCGCGTGGGCACCGGAGGGGGCGACGGGAAGTAAAGGAGGAGCCGGCGGCCAACGGCCGACGGCGGGGGACATGAGCGGCGCCCCCTCCGGTGCCCACGCGAGCTCGCCGCGCTGCTCGCACGCGAGAACAGCGAGCGTCTGCAACGGGTCGTCGCCAGCAGTCATTGCAGGACCTCCGTACGACCGAACCGCTGCGCCAGCCGCGCGTCGTGGCTCACGAACACGAGCGCGCTGCCGGCCTCGGCGCAGCATTGCTGCAGCAGGGCCATGAAGGCGTCGCGGGTGTCTTCGTCGAGCGCCGAGGTGGGCTCGTCGGCCAGGATCAGCGCCGGCCGGCCGATCAGCGCCCGCGCCGCGGCCACGCGCTGCTGCTGGCCCACCGACAGCTGCGCCGCCGGCCGCCGCCACAGCGGCTCGGCCAGGCCCATCGCCGCCAGCAGGCGGGCGGCCTCACCGCTGCCGGACTGGGCCCGCCGGCGCGCCGAGAAACGCAGCGCCAGCGTCACGTTGTCGTGCGCGCTCAGCCAGGGCAGCAGGTTGAACTGCTGGAAGATCACGCCGAGATGGTCGGCGCGCAGGCGGTCGCGGGCCGGCCCGGACAGTGCCGCCATGTCCTGCCCCAGCACCTGCAGCCGCCCGCGATCGGGCTTCAGCACGCCGGCCAGCAGCGACAGCAGCGTGCTCTTGCCGCTGCCGCTGGCACCGCGCAGGAACAGCTGCTCGCCGGCGGCCATGCGCAGGGCCGGCAGCGCCAGGGTGTCTGCCGCCGCACCCGGCCAGCGGAAGCGCAGGTCCTGTGCGTCGACGACGGTGCCCGAGATCTCGCTCACGCGGCCGAACCCCAGGGACTGACCACCGGCGTCGACAGGTCGCCGAAGTGCCGCAGGTTGCGCGTGACGAGCGTGGCGCGACGCGACAAGGCAATGCCGGCGATCTGGGTGTCGCGCATGTCCACCGGCCGACCGGCCTCGCGGCGCTGCGCGGCCAGGGCGCCCGCCGCTCGCGCAGCGGCGGCATCGAACCCGGCAACCCGCCCACCCAGGTCCTCGGACAGCATGTCCGCGAAGGCCTTCTCCAGGGCTTGCCGCCGCCGTCCCGCGGGCAGCACCCGCAGACCGAACTCGGTTTCGAACAGCACGACCGAAGGCAGCCACAGCGATTCCATGGCCTGACCATCGAGCCAGGCGATGACCATCGGGTCCTGCGCCATCAGCGCGGACACGACATTGGTGTCGAGCAGGATCATCGGCGTCGGCCGAACTCCGGCGGTTGCACCTCCTGCCCGTGGAACTCCGGCAACGGGCCGCTGAACCCCAGCCCGGCAAACCGCGCCGCCATGCGCGTGCCCGGCCGCTCCGGCTGCAGCTCGTCCCGGACGGCGTCACGCAGGATGCGCCGCACCTCCTCTTCCATGCTGCGGCCCCGCTGCGCCGCCCGCTGCTTCAGCCGCAGGGCGACGTCATCCTCGAGATTGCGAACGGTGAACTGGGCCACGCAAGACCTCCGCCGTCGAGTTGACTGCTATCATGATATCAAACAGGGCGACGCTGCGCCGACACGCGATCGCTCACGCCAGGGCCCGGCCGATCAGGATCTTCTGCACCTCCGAGGTGCCCTCGTAGATCTGGCACACGCGCACGTCGCGGTAGATGCGCTCGACCGGGAAATCACTGACGTAGCCGTAGCCCCCGTGCACCTGGATGGCGTCGGAGCAGACGCGCTCGGCCATCTCGCTGGCGAAAAGCTTGGCCATCGCGGCCTCCTTCAGGCAGGGCTGGCCGGCGTCCTTGAGGCTGGCGGCGTGCCAGATCATCTGCCGCGCCACCTCGATCTGCGTGGCCATCTCGGCCAGCTTGAACTGCACCGCCTGGTGCTGGAAGATGGGCTGGCCGAAGCTGCTGCGGTCCTTGCTGTAGGCCAGCGCCGCCTCGAAGGCCGCACGCGCCATGCCCACGGCCTGGCTGGCGATGCCGATGCGCCCGCCCTCCAGGCCCGACAGCGCGATCTTCAGCCCCATGCCCTCCTCGCCGAGCAGGTTCTCGGCCGGCACGCGGCAGCCCTCGAAACGGATCTGCGCCGTGTCGCTGGCGCGCTGCCCCATCTTGTCCTCCAGCCGCGCCACCACGTAGCCCGGGGTGTCGGTGGGCACGAGAAAGGCGCTGATGCCCTTCTTGCCGGCGGCCTTGTCGGTGACGGCCATCACGATGGCCACGTCGCCGTGCTTGCCGCTGGTGATGAACTGCTTGACGCCGTCGAGCACGTAGTGGTCGCCGTCCCGCCGCGCGATGGTCTTCAGGCCGCCGGCCTCCGAGCCCACGTGGGGCTCGGTGAGGCAGAAGGCGCCGAGCATGTCGCCGCGCGCCAGCGGCTTCAGGAAGCGTTCCTTCTGGTCGTCGTTGCCGAAGGCGGTGAGGATGCTGCAGACCGGGCAGTTGTTGACGCTGACGATGGTGCTGGTGGCGCCGTCGCCGGCGGCGACTTCCTCCAGGATGACCGCCAGCGCGAGGTAGTCCAGCCCGGCGCCGCCCCACTCGGGCGCCACGGCCACGCCGTAGCAGCCCAGCGCGGCCAGGCCCTTGAGCTCCTCGTGCGGGAACTGGTGGTGCCGGTCCCAGTGGGCGGCGTTGGGGGCGATGCAGTCGCGCACGTAGGCGCGCACGGCGTCCTGCACGGCGCGGTGGTCTTCGCTCAGCAGCATGGTCGGTTCTCGTCGGCGGTCACCACGGGATCACGGTGCCGTCGTGGTTGCGGAAAGTTCCGTTGTCGTCCGGGCCCAGCGCGGCCAGCGTGCGCCGCATGCTGGCCACGGCGTCGGCCACGTCCAGGTCGGCACCGGCGCCGCCCATGTCGGTGCGCACCCAGCCGGGGTGGAAGGCGATGCAGACGGCACGGCCGGCCAGCACCAGGGAGGCGTCCTTCAGCACCGAGTTCAGCGCCGCCTTGCTGGCGCGGTAGAGCCAGCCGCTGGCGTTGGTGCGCTGGCCGATGGAGCCCATCCCCGAGGAGATCACCGCCAGCCTCGCCCCGGGTGCCAGCGCGCCCTCGAGCTGCGGCAGCACGCGCATGGCGCCGAGCACGTTGGTGTGCATCACGGTGTCGAAATCTTCGGTGGTGGGGGTCTGCAGGCCCTGCGTGCGCGGGCCGTAGACGCCGGCGTTGAGCACCACGGCGTCGAAGGCCTCGCCGTCCACGGGCCAGGCCAGGGCGCTGGCACCGGCGGCGCTGGCGATGTCCAGGCGCAGCGCCTGCGCGCCCAGGGCCTGCAGCCGGGCCAGGCCGTCGGCCTCGCGCGCGGTGCCGGTGACGCGCGCCCCGTCGGCGCGGTACTGGCGGACGAATTCCAGGCCGATGCCGCGCGAGGCCCCGATGACGAGCACGTTCTTCATGTGTTGACCACCCTCACCGCCAGCCAGCCGAAGAGGCCGGCACCCGCGGCGTGGAGGGCGCGTCCGACGCCGGGCCGCAGCTGCAGCCGACGCAGGCGCGCCACCCCCGCCACCACCAGCGCCAGGAACAGCGCACTCTGCAGCACGAACCACCCGCCCAGCGCCAGGAAGGCCAGCGTCTTGTGCGGCGCGCCCGGCCCGATGAACTGCGGCAGGAAGGCCAGGAAGAACAGCGCCACCTTGGGGTTGAGCACGTTGGTCAGGAAGCCGGTGCGCAGCTCGGCCGCCCACCCGTCCGCACCCCGGGCCGGCGCGGCCCCGGCCTCGCCGCGCCAGGCGCTGCGCGCCATGCCCAGCGCCAGCCACGCGAGGTAGGCGGCACCGGCCCACTTCAGCGCCGTGAAGGCCGCCGGCGTCACGGCCAGCAGCGCCGCCAGCCCGAAGGCCGCCGCCAGCGCATGCACCACGCAGCCCAGCGTGATGCCCAGCGACGCCGCCAGCCCGGCGCGGGCGCCGCGCTGCAGCGTGCGCGTGACGGCCAGCAGCAGGTCCACCCCCGGCGTGGCGTTGAGCACCAGCACCGCGGCGGCGAACAGCAGCGCCTCGCGCGCCCCCGCCAGGCCGAAGACCTCGGTCAGCATGCGGCGGTCAGAGCATCTCCACGGCCAGGGCCGTGGCCTCGCCGCCGCCGATGCACAGCGCCGCCACGCCCCGCTTCAGGCCGCGCTTCTTCAGCGCGCCCAGCAGGGTGACGACGATGCGCGCGCCGCTGGCGCCGATGGGGTGGCCGAGCGCGCAGGCGCCGCCGTGCACGTTGACGATCTCGTGCGGCAGCCGGTACTCGTGCATGGCCGCCATGGTGACGGCGGCGAAGGCCTCGTTGACCTCCCACAGGTTGACGCTCTTGGCGTCCCAGCCGGCCTTCTTCAGCGCCTTGTCGATGGCGCCCACGGGGGCGGTGGTGAACCACTCCGGCGCCTGGGCGTGCACGGCGTGGCTGACGATGCGCGCCAGCGGCGCCAGGCCATGCCGGCGTGCCGTGCTCTCGCGCATCAGCACCAGCGCGGCGGCACCGTCGCTGATGCTGCTGGCGTTGGCGGCGGTGATGGTGCCGTCCTTCTTGAACGCCGGCTTCAGGCCGGGGATCTTGTCGAGCTTGGCCTTGAAGGGCTGCTCGTCATGGCGCACCAGGACCTCGCCGCCCTTGCCGGGCAGGGCCACCGGCGCGATCTCCCAGTCGAAGCTGCCGTCCTCGTTGGCGGTCTTGGCGCGCGTGGTGGACGCGATGGCGAAGGCATCCTGCGCCTCGCGCGTGAAGCCGTAGTGCGACACGCAGGTCTCGGCGAACACGCCCATGGCCTTGCCGCGCTCGTAGGCGTCCTCCAGGCCGTCCATGGCCATGTGGTCGAACATCTGCGTGGCGCCGTACTTCACGCCCTTGCGCGCAAACACCAGGTGCGGCGCGTTGGTCATGCTCTCCATGCCGCCGGCCACCACGGCCTGCGCGCTGCCGGCGGCCAGCATGTCGTGGGCGAACATCATGGCGCGCATGCCCGAGCCGCACATCTTGCTCAGCGTGACGGCGCCGGTGGCGTCGGGCAGGCCGGCCTTGCGCATGGCCTGGCGCGCCGGCGCCTGGCCCTGGCCGGCCATCAGGCAGTTGCCCATCAGCACCTCGTCGACGGCGTCGGCGGGCAGGCCTGCACGCTCGACGGCGGCCCGGATGGCCACGGCGCCGAGGTCGGCGGCGGGCAGCGCGGCGAAGTCGCCGAGCAGGCCGCCGATGGGCGTGCGCGCGGCGGAGACGATGACGACGGGATCGGCGGACATGGCGGGGCTCCTTTCAGGCAGGGGTCGCGGTGAGGACGGCAGCCTCGGCGGGCGCGGCCGCGGCGGCCGCGGCACGCCGCACGCTGAAGCGGCGCGAGGGTTCGTAGGGGAAGACGTCGTGCACGTGGCCGGCGAGGATGCGCTCCTTGCAGCCCTGCCAGAAGGCGGCGTCCAGCAGGTCGGCGTGGTGGGCCATGAAGACCTCGCGCACGGCCGGGTTGCCGAGCAGGAAGGGCTCGAAGGTCTCGGGGAACACGTCCTTCGGGCCCACCGAGTACCAGATCTCGCCGGACATCTCGTCCTCTTCATTGCGCGGCGGCGGCACGCGGCGGAAGTTGCAGTCGGTGATGTACTCGATCTCGTCGTAGTCGTAGAACACGACCTTGCCGTTGCGCGTGACGCCGAAGTTCTTCCACAGCATGTCGCCGGGGAAGATGTTGGCCGCCACCAGGTCCTTGATGGCATGGCCGTACTCCACCACCGCGGCGGCCACCTGCTCCGGCGTGGCCTCCTGCAGGTAGAGGTTCAGCGGGATCATGCGCCGCTCGATGTAGACGTGGTTGATGATCAGCTCCACCTCGCCGTCGCCGTCGCGGTCGGAGATCTCCAGCAGGCTGGGGCAGTACTTCTGCAGCTCGGCCACCAGCTCGTCCTCGAAGCGCGCACGCGGGAAGGCCACGTTGCTGTACTCCAGCGTGTCGGCCATGCGGCCCACGCGGTCGTGCGTCTTGACCAGCAGGTACTTGCCCTTGATCTGCTCGCGCGTGGTGTCCTTCTGCGGCGGGTAGTAGTCCTTGATGACCTTGAACACGAAGGGGAAGCTCGGCAGGTCGAACACCAGCATCACCATGCCCTTGATGCCGGGCGCGATGCGGAAGCGGTCGCTGCTGTGGCGCAGGTGGTAGAGGAAGTCGCGGTAGAAGCTGTTCTTGCCCTGCTTCTGCAGGCCCAGCGCGCTGTAGAGCTCGGCACGCGGCTTGCGCGGCATCAGGCTGCGCAGGAAGGCCACGTAGGCGCTGGGCACCTCCATGTGCACCATGAAGTAGGCCCGCGCGTAGCTGAACAGCATCAGCAGGTCGTCCTCGCTGTGCAGCACGGTGTCGATGGCCAGGCTGCGGCCCTCCTCGGCGTGCAGGATGGGCAGCGCGAACGGTGTCTCCTGGAAGCCGTTGATGACCTTGCCGACGACGTAGGCGCCCTTGTTGCGGAAGAACAGGCTGGACAGGACCTGGATCTGGAAGTTGGCGCGCGGCGTGAGGCCGCCGAGCACGCGCTCGAGCACGCCCGCGACGTCGTCGATGTCGCGCGCCAGGTCCTCGAAGGGCAGCGCGAGCGCGAAGTCCTGCACCAGCTGCCGCCAGGCCTCGCGCCAGCGCGGCAGCTCGGGGTAGTAGGCGCGGTAGGTGGGCGGCGCGCCGGGCGCGTCGCTCTCGATGTACTCGGTGGCCACCGCCGGCCGCACGAAGATGAAGTCGTTGTGGAAGTAGCTGCGGTGCAGGATCTTGGTGGTGACCGAGTTGAAGAAGGTCTCGGCCAGCTCCGGCTGCTTGTGGTCCACCAGCAGGCCGATGTAGTGCAGCTTGACCTGCTGCCACACGTCCATTGGCAGCGCGCCGGCCTGGAACTCGCGCTGCAGGCGCTCGGCGGCCTCCTCCACACGCTTGTCGTAGAACTCGATGCGCTCGCGCTGCGCGCGCTGCTGGCCGTGCCAGTCGGCCGCCTCGAAGCGCGCCTTGGCCGCGAGGTTGGTCTGGCTGAACAGGCGGTAGTGGCGGTCGAAGCCCTCGATGAGGGCGCGCGCGATCTCGAAGGCCCGGCTGTCGGTCAGGCGGTGGGGGAACACGCGGGCCTCATTCGTCGTGGTCGCCGCCGGCCGCCGGCCGCCGCGGGTAGCGCTTGATGGCCTCGGCGAACACCGGCACCACCTTGTCGGGCGCGTCCATGGTGCAGTGCAGGTCCTTCAGCAGCCCGTCGGTCAGGCCGTAGACCCAGCCGTGCACCGCCAGCGGCTGGCCGCGCGACCAGGCGTCCTGCACCACGGTGGACTGGGCCACGTTGCCCACCTGCTCGATCACGTTCATCTCGCACAGCGTGTCCTCCATCTGCGCCGGCGCCAGGTGGTCGAGCCGGCCGCGGTGGCGCATGCGCACGTCGTGCACGTGGCGCAGCCAGTTGTCGGCCAGGCCCACGCGCAGCCCGCGCGCGGCGGCACGCACGCCGGCGCAGCCGTAGTGGCCGACGACGAAGATGTGCTCCACCTTGAGATGCTCGACCGCGAACTGGATGGTGGACAGCGCGTTCAGGTCCGACGGCACGACGATGTTGGCCACGTTGCGGTGCACGAAGACCTCGCCCGGGTCCAGGCCGGCGATCTCGTTGGCCGGCACGCGGCTGTCGGCGCAGCCGATCCACATGTAGCGCGGGCTCTGCTGCTGCGCCAGCCGCGTGAAGAAGCCCGGGTCGCGCGACTTGACGCGCTCGGCCCAGGCCTTGTTGTTGTTCAGCAGGCGGTGCGGCACGGGCGCCTCACATCGTCTCGGCGAACAGCTCGCGGCCGATCAGCATGCGGCGGATCTCGCTCGTGCCCGCGCCGATCTCGTAGAGCTTGGCATCGCGCCACAGGCGGCCCAGCGGGTACTCGTTGATGTAGCCGTTGCCGCCGAAGATCTGGATGCCCTCGCCGGCCATCCAGGTGGCCTTCTCGGCGCACCACAGGATGACGCTGGCGCAGTCCTTGCGCACCTGGCGCACGTGCTCGCTGCCCAGGCTGTCGAGGTTCTTGCCCACCGTGTAGCAGAAGCTGCGCGCGGCCTGCAGCACGGTGTACATGTCGGCCACCTTGCCCTGGATGAGCTGGAACTCGCCGATGCTCTGGCCGAACTGCTTGCGGTCGTGGATGTAGGGCACGACGCTGTCCATCACCGCCTGCATGATGCCGATGGGGCCGGCCGCCAGCACCGCGCGCTCGTAGTCCAGGCCGCTCATCAGCACCCGGGCCCCGCCGTTGAGGCTGCCCAGGATGTTTGTCGCGGGCACCTCGACGTTCTGGAACACCAGCTCGCCAGTGTGGCTGCCGCGCATGCCCAGCTTGTCGAGCTTCTGCGCGATGGAGAAGCCCGGCATGCCCTTCTCGATGAGGAAGGCGGTCACGCCGCGCGCACCGAGCTCCGGCTCGGTCTTGGCATAGACCACCAGGGTGTCGGCGTCGGGCCCGTTGGTGATCCACATCTTGCTGCCGTTGAGCAGGTAGTAGCCGCCCTTGTCCTCGGCCTTGAGCTTCATCGAGATGACGTCGCTGCCGGCGCCGGGCTCGCTCATGGCCAGCGCGCCCACGTGCTCGCCGCTGATGAGCCTGGGGAGGTACTTCCGCTTCTGCGCCTCGGTGCCGTTGCGCTTGATCTGGTTGACGCACAGGTTGCTGTGCGCGCCATAGCTCAGGCCCACGCTGGCGCTGGCCCGGCTGATCTCCTCCATGGCCACCATGTGCGCCAGGTAGCCCATGTTGGCGCCGCCGTACTCCTCCGGCACGGTGATGCCCAGCACGCCGAGCTCGCCCATCTTGCGCCACAGATCCATCGGGAACTGGTCGCTGCGGTCGATCTCGGCGGCGCGCGGGGCGATCTCGGCGTCGGCAAAGGCGCGCACGGCGTCGCGCAACGCGTCGATGTCCTCGCCGAGCATGAAGTTCAGGCCGGGAAGCGTGCTCATCGGGAAGGTCTCCTGGGTGGGGGTCAGCCGTGGATGCCGCGCGCGGGCACGGTCATCACGGTGGCGGTCATGGGGGCGACCCGGGCGTCGCCGTCGCCGTGGGTGGCGCGGGCGTCGACCCCGCGGATCGTACGGCCGGCCTTGCCGGTGCGGCCGTGCACGCGCAGCGGCGGGGTCGTCATGCCACGGCCTTCATGCGGCCGCCCGGGCCCGGCGGCGGGGCGCCGGCGCCGGCTCCGCCGCCGGCGCCCCGGCGCGGGCCAGCAGGGTGCGGCAGCGGGCCTCGTGCTGGGCGATCTCGGCCAGCGTGACCTCGAGGTCCTCGCGCTGCTGCTCCAGCTGGCGCCGGTGCGCGGCCAGCACCGCCAGGAAGGCCTGCAGCTGAGGCGCGGTGTCCGACGGCGACTCGTACATGTCCACCAGCTGCTTGATCTCCTGCAGGCTCAGGCCCAGGCGCTTGCCGCGCAGCGTGAGCTTCAGCCGCGTGCGGTCGCGGTGGGCGTAGACGCGGTTGCGGCCGGCGCGCGCCGGCGCGATCAGCCCCATGTCCTCGTAGAAGCGGATGGCCCGCGGCGTGACGTCGAACTCCTGCGCCAGCTCGGTGATGGTGTACAGCCGCGCCTCGCCGCGGGCGGGGCGCACGGCACGGTCGGGCGGCGCGGCGTCGCGGGGGGTCGCACGGGTGGGAGCGGTCATGGGCGGATTGACGTTTACGTCAACGTCAATATAGCGCCGATCGATGGCGCTGCCGCCGAGGGCACACCCGGAGCGGGAGGCGGAGGGGGTGATGGAGCGGGTGATGGAGGGGGTGACGGGGCGGGGCGGGGCCGGAAGGAGGCGGAGGACGCCCGGAACGGGGGACGGGCCTTGCAGCCCGCCCCGACCGGTGTCTCGACGACCGGGCGCTGCAACGGCGCCCGCCTTCCCTGTGCCCACCCCACGACAGCACGGCCCGCAGTGTGGGCGGAACGGGCCAGGCCTGCCATCCCCACCTTTGTGGAGACCGGGCGGCGCCGGCAGCCGGACCTAGTCGAACACCGGCAGCACGCCCTCGCGCAGCGTGCTGCGGGCCTGCTCGTAGCCCGGCAGCACGGAGCGCACCACGTCCCAGAAGGCCGGGCTGTGGTTCATCTCGCGCAGGTGGGCCAGTTCGTGGGCGACGACGTAGTCGATCACCGACAGCCCGAAGTGCACCAGGCGCCAGTTCAGGCGGATGGCGCCGTCGGCGCTGGCGCTGCCCCAGCGGGTGGTGGCCGAGCTCAGCGACAGCCGGCGCACCTGCACGCCCAGCCGCTGGGCGTAGACGGCGCAGCGCTCCTCGAACACGCGCCGGGCCTGGCGCTGCAGCCAGCTCTGCACGGCGTCGCGGATCTGCGCCGGGCCTGCATGCTGGGGCAGCCCGAGGTGCAGCGTGAGCCGCGGCACGCCGGGCAGCGCGTCGGGCGCGCTGTGCAGCACGGCGCCGGTGCCGCGCGCGTCGAGCACCAGGATCACGGTCTCGCCGAGGAAGGGGATGCTGCCCCCCTCGCGCCACTCCACGCGGGCCTGCAGCTGGCGGTGGGCGCGCTGCTGCTGTTCGTGCAGCTTGCGCAGGATCCACCCGGCCTTGGCGTGCAGCGCCGACTCGATGTCGGCCAGGCCCACCCAGCGCGGCGCGCTGACCGCCAGGCCCTCGGGCCCGACGCTGAAGCCGATGCTGCGCCGGCGCGCGCGCCGCAGCTCGTAGGCCACGCGATGCTCGCCGAGGCGGACCTCGTGCCGCGCCCTGGGCGGGGTCGGCAGCGCGGCGGGGGGCGTCGGGGCCGCGGCCGGCGTCGGCGCGGCGACCGGCCGTTCGGCGGACGGCGCCGGCCGCGGGGCGGTGCGAGGCGACGATGACGACGACGACGACGACGACCCCGGCGCCAAGGCCGACGCCTCCTCGAACAGGCTCAGCTGTGCGGGGCCCAGGGCGCTCGGGTCGGGCGCGGACATGACGGCGATTCTAGGAAGCGGCGTAGGCGCCGGGGTCGATCTCGCGCATGCGGGCCTCGATCCAGGTCTCGACCTCGCGCATCAGCTCGTCGGGTTGGCGGCCCTCCACGGCGATGGGCCGGCCGATCACGACGTCGATGGTGCCCGGGCGCAGCAGCCAGCTGCGGCGCGGCCAGCAGATGGCGGCGTTGACGGCGATGGGCACGATGGGCGTGCCGGTGGCGATGGCCAGGCGCGCGGCGCCGCTCTTGTAGGTGCCCTGGCCGCCGCGCGGCGCGCGCGTGCCCTCCGGGAACATGATGACCCAACCGCCCTGGGCCATGATGCGCCGGCCCTGCGATTCCACCTTGGCCCAGGCCTCGTTGCGCTTGCTGCGGTCGATGTGGATCATGTCCAGCCGCCCCATGGCCCAGCCGAAGAAGGGCACGTACAGCAGCTCCCGCTTGAAGACGTAGGCCAGCGGGTGCGGCATGATCGTCGGGTAGGCGAAGGTCTCCCAGGTGCTCTGGTGCTTGGAGGCCAGCAGCACGGCCTTGGTGCCCTCGGCGGCGGTGGGCACGTTCTCCATGCCGGTCACGCGGTGCTTCACGCCGCAGATCACGCGCGCGCCCCAGATGGCCATGCGCAGCCACATCATCGTGGGCCAGTACAGGCGCGTGCCGCGGACGAAGATCGACAGCGCCAGCATCAGGATCGCCCAGGGCACGACCGTGAGCGTCAGCCAGGCGATGTACAGCGCCGAGCGCAGCGCACAGAGCACGGTGGAGCGCGTCATGCCTCGTCCAGCGCGCCCAGCGCGGAATCGGCGGCGCCGCCCTCGGCCAGCAGCCAGTCGGCGAAGGCGGCGAGGTCGCGGTGCACCCGGGTCTGCGGCACCTGGTGCACGATGCGCGCCAGCGCCGCGTCGTCCAGGTGCTCGGCGCGCCCCGTGCGCAGCAGGTGCGGCGGGCAGCCGGCAGCGGCGGCGGCCTGCAGGTCGCGCAGCGTGTCGCAGAGCATGGGCACCTCGGCGAGGTCCACGCCGTAGCGGCGGCCGATGTCGAGCATCATGCCCGGCAGCGGCTTGCGGCAGTCGCAGCCGTCCTCCGGCGTGTGGGGGCAGAAGAAGACCGCGTCCACGCGCGCCCCCACGGCCATCATCTGCCGGTGCATGTGGGCGTGCACGGCGTTGACCGAGGCCATGTCGATCATGCCGCGGCCGATGCCGGCCTGGTTGGTGGCCACCACCGCGTGCCACCCGGCGTGGTTCAGGCGCGCCAGGGCCTCCAGGGCGCCGGGCACGGGCAGCCACTCCTCCGGCGCCTTGACATGGTCGTCGCGGTAGACATTGAGCACGCCGTCGCGGCCGAGGATGACGAGCTTGACGGCGTGCATGTTCAGCTCCGGCGCGGCGTCGGGCGGCGGGGGGTCACGCGGCGAGCCTGGAGAGATCGGCCACGCGGTTCATCGCCGCGTGCAGGGCCGACAGCAGCGCCAGCCGGTTGCGGCGCAGCGCGGTGTCCTCGGCGTTGACCATCACGGCGTCGAAGAAAGCGTCCACCGGCGTCCTCAGCGCCGCCAGCGCCTGCAGGCTGCCGGCATGGTCGCCGCCGGCGAAGGCGGCCTCCGCGCGCGGGCCCACCTCGGCCAGCGCCGCGGCCAGCGCACGCTCGGCATCCTCGGCGTAGAGCGAGGCGTCGGGCGGCGTGCCGGGCACCTCGTCGGACTTGCGCAGGATGTTGCCCACGCGCTTGTTGGCCGCCGCCAGCGACGCCGCCTCGGGCAGCGCGGAGAAGGCGCGCACCGCCGCCAGGCGCTGCGGCAGCTCGCCCCAGCGCGCGGGGCGCAGCGCCACCACGGCCTCCACCTCCTGCGCGCTGTAGCCGCCTTCGCGCAGGTAGCCCAGCAGCCGCTCCTCCACGAAGTGCTGCACCTCGGCCTGCGCCGCGCCATGGCCTTCGGGGAAGGCCGCGAAGGCGGCGGCCACCAGCGCCGGCAGCGCCAGCGGCAGGTCGCGCTCCACCAGCATGCGGATCACGCCCAGCGCGTGGCGGCGCAGCGCGAACGGGTCCTTGTCGCCGGTGGGGCGCTCGCCGATGCCGAACAGGCCGGCCAGAGTCTCCAGCTTGTCGGCCAGGGCGACGACCAGGCCCACGTCGCCACGCGGCAGCACGTCGCCGGCGAAGCGGGGCTTGTAGTGGTCCTCGATGGCCTCGGCGATGCTGTCGCGCAGGCCGTCGTGGCGGGCGTAGTAGCCGCCCATGATGCCCTGCAGTTCCGGGAACTCGCCGACCATGTCGGTCAGCAGGTCGGCCTTGGCCAGGGTGGCGGCTTCCTCGGCCAGGTCGGCCAGCGCCAGCCCGCCACGGGGCTCGCCCAGCATCAGCGCCACGGCGCGCGCGATGCGGCGCACCCGGTCCACCCGCTCGCCCTGGGTGCCGAGCCTGCCGTGGTACACCACCTTGGCCAGCCCGGGCACGCGCGAGGCCAGCGTGCGCCGGCGGTCCTGGTCGAAGAAGAACCGGGCGTCGGCCAGCCGCGGGCGCACCACCCGCTCGTTGCCCTGCACCACCGCGCTCGGGTCGGCCGGGCGGATGTTGCTGACCACCAGGAAGCGGCTGGTCAGCCGGCCGTCGGCATCCAGCAGCGGGAAGTACTTCTGGTTGGCCTTCATCGTCAGGATCAGGCACTCCGGCGGCACGGCCAGGAAGGCGTCCTCGAAGCGGCAGACCAGCACGTTGGGGCGCTCGACCAGCGCCGTCACCTCGTCGAGCAGCGCCTCGTCGTCGATGGGGGTCAGGCCCTCGGCGGCGGCCGCGGCGGCGAGCTGGCGGCGGATCTCGTCGCGCCGCGCGCCGAAGCCGGGGATCACCGAACCCTGCTCCAGCAGCTGGCGCTCGTAGTGGTCGGCGTCCTGCAGCACCACCGGGTCCATGGCCGCCTCGAAGCGGTGGCCGCGGGTCTGGCGCCCGGCCTGCAGGCCCAGCAGCGCCACGGGCACCACCTCGGCGCCGTGCAGCGCCACCAGGCCGTGCGCGGGGCGCACGAACTTCACGTCGGTCCAGCCGTCCGCGCGCTGGTACTGCATCACCTTCGGGATGGGCAGCTTCGCGATGGCCTCGTCCAGCGCCGCCTGCAGGCCGGCGGCGAGCGTGGCGCCCGGCGCCACGGTGTCGAGGAACAGCGCCTCGGCCTTGCCGTCCATGCGCCGCTGCAGGGCCGGCAGCGCCGACGCGTCGGCGCCCACGGCGGCGAGCTTCTTCAGCAGCGCCGGGGTGGGCGAACCATCGGCCGCCAGCCCCACGGCCACTGGCATCAGCTTCACCGACAGCGGCCGGTCGGCCGCCACCGCCGCCACGTGGCTGACGTGGGCGGCCAGCCGGCGCGGCGACGCGAAGGTGTTGAGGGCCGAGTGCGCGTCGGCCAGCCCCTGCGCGCGCAGGCCGGCCAGCACCGCCTGGCCGAAGGCCTCGCCCAGCTTCTTCAGCGCCTTGGGCGGCAGCTCCTCGACGAACAGCTCGACGAGCAGGTTCTTCGTGGCAGACATCATGCAGCCTTCCTGGCCAGCTGGGCCAGCACGTCGTCGGCCCAGGCCCGGGGCGCCATCGGGAAGCCCAGCCGCGCGCGGCTGTCGAGGTAGGCCTGCGCCACGCTGCGGGCCAGGTTGCGGATGCGGCCGATGTAGGCGGCGCGCTCGGTCACGCTGATGGCGCCGCGCGCGTCCAGCAGGTTGAAGGTGTGCGCCGCCTTGAGCACCTGCTCGTAGGCCGGCAGCGCCAGCTGCTCGCCCATCAGGTGCCTGGCCTGCTTCTCGTGCGCGCCGAAGGCACCGAGCAGGAAGTCGACGTCGCTGTGCTCGAAGTTGTAGGTGCTCTGCTCCACCTCGTTCTGGTGGAACACGTCGCCGTACTTCAGGCCGGGGGCGAAGGTGAGGTCGTAGACGTTCTCCACGCCCTGCAGGTACATCGCCAGCCGTTCCAGCCCGTAGGTGATCTCGCCGGTGACCGGCTTGCAGTCGATGCCGCCCACCTGCTGGAAATAGGTGAACTGCGTGACCTCCATGCCGTTGAGCCAGACCTCCCAGCCCAGGCCCCAGGCGCCGAGCGTGGGGTTCTCCCAGTCGTCCTCGACGAAGCGCACGTCGTTGGCGCGCAGGTCGAAGCCCAGCGCCTCCAGGCTGCCGAGGTAGAGCTCCAGGATGTCGGCCGGCGCCGGCTTCAGCACCACCTGGTACTGGTAGTAGTGCTGCAGGCGGTTGGGGTTCTGGCCGTAGCGGCCGTCCTTGGGCCGGCGGCTGGGCTGCACGTAGGCCGCCTTCCAGGGCTCGGGGCCCAGCGCGCGCAGGAAGGTGGCGGTGTGGCTGGTGCCCGCGCCGACCTCCATGTCGTAGGGCTGCAGCAGTGCGCAGCCCTGGGCGTCCCAGTAGGACTGCAGCTTCAGGATGATCTGCTGGAAGGTGAGCATCGGGCCGGGGCGGAGGGTGGGCGCCAGACAGGCGCAAACCCTCGATTTTAGGGTCGGCGGCCGGCCGCCGGCCCGCCGGCACGGGCGGCGCGCCAGACCACCACGACGGCGGCGGTGATCAGCAGCGGCCACAGCCCGGCACGCGCCGCCCACCAGGCGTAGGGCGTGGTGCCGTCGCGCCCCTCGGCCTGCGCCTGCAGCACGCCGCGGGTGAAGGGGGCGAGCTGCGCCGTCACCCGCCCGGCATGGTCCACCACCGCGGTGGCGCCGGTGTTGGTGGCGCGCAGCATCGGGCGCTGCAGCTCCAGGCTGCGCGTGCGCGAGATGTTCAGGTGCTGCGGCACGGCCACCGTGTCGCCGAACCAGCCGATGTTGCTGAGGTTGACCAGCATCGTCGGCGCCGCGGCGGGGTCGCGGAAGCGCAGCGCGAGCTCCTCGCCGAACAGGTCCTCGTAGCAGATGTTGGGCGCCACCCGCTGCCCACCGACGGCAAAGGACGGCGCCACCACCGGGCCGCGCGCGAAGTCGCCCAGCGGGATGCCCATCGCCTCGGTGAACCAGCGGAACCCGGGCGGGATGAACTCGCCGAAGGGCACGAGGTGGTGCTTGTCGTAGCGGTAGGCGCGCGGGCCCGCGCTGTGGGCCGACAGGCCGACCACCGAATTGGTGTAGCCCTCCTCGAAGCTGCCCAGCGGCATGCCCACCAGCGCGGCGCGGCCAGGCCGGGCGAAGTGCGCCTCCAGCGCGTCACGGTAACCCGGGGCGGCGTCGTCCAGCTGATCGGGCAGCAGCGGCACCGCCGTCTCGGGCGCCACCACGAGCCCGGCCTCGGCCGCGGTGAGCGCATGCGCCAGCCAGGCCAGGGTCTCGGGCATGCGCTCGGCGGCGAACTTCTCGTCCTGCGCCACGTTGGTCTGCAGCAGGGCCAGCGTCAGCGTGCCCGCCGGGCGCGTGAACTGCGGCATGGGCGCCAGCGCCGCCGCACCCAGCACGGCCACCGCCACGGCACGCGCCCGCCAGGGGCCGGCCAGGGCCGCCGCCAGCGCCGCGGCCACCGCGCCCACGCCGTACACGCCCACCCAGGGCAGCAGCACGGCCAGCGGCCCGTCGATCTGCGCGTAGCCGGAGGCCGCCCACGGGAACCCGGTGAACAGCAGCCCGCGCGCCAGCTCGGCCAGCAGCCACAGGACGGCGAACAGCAGCGCATCCGGGCCGCTGCGGCCGCTGCGCCAGCGCGCATGGGCCGCCATGGCCAGCGCCAGGTAGAGCGACAGCGCCGCGGCCAGCAGCAGCACCGCGGCCGCGGCCAGCGGCGCCGGGATGCCGCCGTAGCGGTGCATGCTGACGAACAGCCACCAGGTGCCGGCCGCCAGCCAGCCGATGCCGTAGGCCCAGCCCAGCAGACCGGCGCGCAGCGGGCCCGCGCGCCCGACGGCCGCGGCCAGCACCGCCGCGCCCAGCAGCGGCAGCGGCCAGGCGGCCGTGTGCACGAAGGCCAGGGTCTGCAGCGCACCCAGCGCAGCCAGCCCCAGCCCGGCCCAGGCGCCGGGCGGCGGCTTCAACCGGCGTCGCCTTCGCCGGGCAGCGCCTCGGCCGGGCGCCGCGTCACGCGGTACCAGCGCACCGCGCCGCCGCGCGTGAGCATGACCTGGAAGCGCAGCGGGCCCACGTCCACCTCCTCGCCGCGGCGCGGCACGCGGCCGAGCTCGTGGGCCACCAGGCCGCCGATGGTGTCGAAGGCATCGTCGGGGAAGTCGGTCGCGAAGACGCCGTTGACGTTGGCGATCTCGGCGTCGCCGGCCACGCGCTGTGCGCCGTCGGCCAGGGTGACGATGCCGGAGACGGCGTCCTCCTCGTCGAACTCGTCCTCGATCTCGCCGACGATCTCCTCCAGCACGTCCTCGATGGTGATGAGCCCGGCGGTGTTGCCGAACTCGTCGATCACGATGGCCAGGTGGTTGCGGTTGGAGCGGAAGTCGCGCAGCAGCTCGTTGAGGCCCTTGTTCTCGGGCACGAAGACCGCCGGGCGCAGCAGCGTGCGCAGGTTGAGCTCGGGCGCGCGCTGCAGCTTCAGCAGGTCCTTGGCCATCAGGATGCCGATGACGTTGTCGCGCTGGCCCTCGTAGACCGGGAAGCGGGAGTGCGCGGTGTCGATCACCACGTGCAGCAGACGCTCGTAGGGCCAGTCGATGTCCAGCAGGTCCATGCGCGGCGCGGCCACCATCACGTCGCCTGCGGTGAGGTCGGCCATGCGCAGCACGCCCTCGAGCATCAGGCGCGACTCCGGCTCGATCAGGTCGCGGTCCTCGGCCTCGGCCAGGGTGCGGATCAGCTCGTCCTTGCTGTCGGGCCCGTGGGAGATGAACTCGACGATGCGCCGCAGCAGCGAGCGCTTGTCCCGGCGGACATCGGCGCGGCGGTCGCCGCGTTCAGGGTGAGGGTCGGACACGAGGGTGTCGGGCGGTGGCAGAGGGGCGGAGAATACCCCACCCGCTTGACACGGCGGGGCGGCATGTCCGACATTCCACGGCCCTTTTGCGGGCCCCGGGCTGTGCCGGCGGCCGCACCCTGCACCGATGGCGGCCGGCACCGCCGCCCGACACTCCCCACCCGCACCCACCATGGCTCTGATTCCTGCCACCATCCTCACGGGCTTCCTCGGCGCCGGCAAGACCACGCTGCTCAAGCGCGTGCTGACCGAGGCCCACGGCCAGAAGATCGCCGTCATCGAGAACGAGTTCGGCGAGGAGAACATCGACAACGACATCCTGGTGGCCGACACCGACGAGCAGGTCATCCAGATGAGCAATGGCTGCGTCTGCTGCACCATCCGCGAGGACTTGCGCAGCACCCTGTCGGACCTGGCGGCGAAGAAGCGCAAGGGCGAGCTCGACTTCGAGCGCGTGGTGATCGAGACCACCGGCCTGGCCGACCCCGGCCCGGTGGCGCAGACCTTCTTCATGGACGACGAGATCGCCGAGAGCTACCTGCTCGACTCGATCCTGACGCTGGTGGACGCCAAGCACGGCGACCAGCAGCTCGACACCCGGCAGGAGGCGCGCCGCCAGGTGGGCTTCGCCGACCAGATCTTCATCAGCAAGACCGACCTCTGCGACCCGGCCGCGGTGGACGCGCTGGCCCACCGCATCAAGCACATGAACCCCCGCGCGCCGCAGCGCCGGGTGCACTTCGGCGAGGTGCCGCTGTCCGAGGTCTTCGACCTCAAGGGCTTCAACCTCAACGCCAAGCTGGAGATCGACCCGGCCTTCCTGGAGGAAGGCCATGCGCATGGCGGGCACGATCACCACGACCACGACCACGACCACGACCACGACCACGAGCACGAGCACGAGCACGGCGAACACTGCGACCACCCGCACCACCACCACCACGACGACGACGTGAAGTCCTTCGTCTTCCGCTCCGACAAGGCCTTCCACCCGGCGCGGCTGGAAGACTTCCTGGGCGCGATCGTCCAGGTTTACGGACCCAAGATGCTGCGCTACAAGGGCGTGCTGCACATGAAGGGCAGCGACCGCAAGGTGATCTTCCAGGGCGTGCACCAGCTGATGGGCAGCGACCTCGGCCCGAAGTGGGCGCCCGGGGAGAAGAAGGGCAGCAAGATGGTGTTCATCGGCATCGACCTGCCGCGCGACGTGCTGCTGCAGGGCCTGGAGCAATGCCTGGTCTGAAGGCCGGATCGGCGCGGATGCGCATGGCTACAATCCGCGCGCCGCAAAGGAGCCCCGGGCCGGCGCCGGCTGTGCTGAAATGCCGGTTTGCCCTGCGCGTCATGTCCAGGTGAGGAGAGCCCTGTGAGCAAGTCCCCGGCGAGTACCCCGGCAAGTACAGCGCCCAAGGCCCCGGCCGCCAAGAAGACCGCCAGCACGGCCAAGGCCGCCTCGCGCAGCGCGACCAGCGCACCGCCTGCACCCGCCCCGGCCGCGCCTGCGGCCGCGGCCCCGACGGCCGGCAACCGATTCACCGAACGATTCGGCCCCGCCGCCACTTCCAAGACCGAACCCCCGAAACCGCCCATGGAATCCCCGAAGTCCGCCGCCAAGGTGGACCCCAAGCTCGCCGCCGCCTGGAAGAACAAGTCCGGACGCGAGCTGACCGATGCCGAACTGCTCGCGATGCCCGACAGCGAGTACATGAACGACAAGCAGCTCGACTTCTTCCGCGCCCGCCTGCAGGCACAGAAAGACGACCTGCTGTCCAACGCCGGCGAGACCACCGAGCACCTGCGCGAAGACACGTCCATCGTGCCCGACCCGGCCGACCGCGCCACCATCGAGGAAGAGCACGCGCTGGAACTGCGCACGCGAGACCGCGAGCGCAAGCTGCTGAAGAAGATCGCGCAGTCGCTGGCCCGCATCGACAGTGGCGACTACGGCTACTGCGACGAGACCGGCGAGCCCATCGGCCTGGGCCGGCTGCTCGCCCGCCCCACGGCCACGCTGTCGCTGGAGGCGCAGCAGCGCCGCGAGCTCAAGCAGAAGATGTTCGGCGACTGAGCGGCCGGCGTTTCCTCACGTCATGGCCGACTCGAAGGACAACGAGAGCTTCTTCCGCAAGGTGGTCCGGTTCGTCGCGAACCCGGCCACCGACTGGCACGAGCTGAACTCGCGCCAGGACGGCGACGGCCGCGAGGCCGAGCTGGAGCGCTCGGAGCTCAAGGCCATGATCGAGCGCAAGCGGCGAAACGACTTCGTGCGCCGGCGCGAGTTCGACATGCTGCGCCGCGTGCGGCGCGAGGGCCTGACCCCCGAGCAGCTGGCAGCGCTGGGCACCTCCTCGCGCCTGGACGACTCCGAGGTGCGCAGCGCCGACAGCCAGGCCGCGCGCCATGGCGGCGGCGTGAAGGCCAAGATCGACGCCATCGAGCAGCAGATGGTCGGCGAGAGCCGGTTCCAGGGCTCGGCGCCGGCCCCCCTCTCGCGCGGTGCCAGCTTCTTCGGCGCCCAGGCACCCACCGAGCCGGCCGCGCTGGCGCGGCCGGCGCCGGGCGCCGCGGTGCCGCCGCTGCCGGCGATGCCGCTGCAGGCCTACGGCGACGAGGCCGAGGAGCTGCCGGCGCTGCCGCCGCTGCCCGACCTCGATGGCGATGGCCGGCTGTCACCCGCCGGCCCCGCGCCCACCCCGGCGGTGATGGCCAGCGGCCTGTCGCCGCTGGCGCCCCTGTCACCGGCATCGCCGATGGCGCCGCTGGCGCCCCTGAACCTGGGCAGCGGCAGCGGCGGCGCGCGCGCCGAGCCCGACGAACTGGCCATCGAAGTCAGCGAAGTGGCCCACGACCCCGACCTCGACGAGGCCGTGATCGCGTTCGCCAACGCCGACTTCGAGCAGTGCGAGCAATCACTTACCAGGCTGACCAGCCCCACCGGCCAGCGCGCCCAGCACGCCGAGACCTGGCTGGTGCTGTTCGACCTGTTCCGCGCCACCGGGCAGCAGCAGCGCTTCGAGTCGCTGGCGGTGGACTACGCGCACCAGTTCGGCTGGTCGGCACCGCAGTGGTACTCGCTGCCGCAGATGGTGGCCGACGCGGTGGCCGATGACGCCCCGCGCCGCCGCACGCCGGTGGCCGCGGGGGAGGTCGGCTGGTCGGCCCCCGAGGTGCTCGACCACGACGCCCTTGCCCGGCTGCGCTCGCTGACCCTGCAGATGCCGCTGCCCTGGGTGTTCGACTGGAGCGCGCTCAAGCGCGTCGAGCCCGAGGCGGCCACGCAGCTTTCGGTGCTGTGCCGGATGTGGAGCGCGCAGGCGCTGGAGATGCGCTGGATCGGCGGCGACCGGCTGTTCGCCGTGCTGCAGGAGGCCGCGCCCACCGGTGTGCGCGACGCCGATCCCGCCTTCTGGCTGGCGCGCCTGGATGCGCTGCGCCTGGCCAACCGGGCCGACCAGTTCGACGAGACCGCCATCGACTACTGCGTCACCTACGAGGTCTCGCCGCCGTCCTGGGAGCCGGCACGCTGCACGGTGCACGTGGGCGGCCAGGTCGGCGGCTCGCCGTCCACCCGGGCGCCGGCCATGTCGGTCATTGGCGAGGTCTCGACCAGCTTCCTCGAGTCGGGGCTGGCCGAGGACCCGGTGATCGAGCAGGTCACGGTGGAGCTGTCGGGCCAGCTGGTGGGCGACATCCACGAGACGCTGCGGCGGCTCGGCGAGCAGGTGCGCCAGGCGCCCCGGGTGTCGGTGTCGTGTGCGCGGCTGATCCGCGTGGACTTCCTGGCCGCCGGCGACCTGCTGAACTGGGTGCTGGCCCGGCGCAGCGAGAACCGCACGCTGCAGTTCACCGACGCCCACCGCCTGGTGGCGCTGTTCTTCACCGCCATGGGCATCAGCGAACACGCCGCGGTGCACATCCGCAAGGTGTGAGATGTCGACCCCCAGGCTTGTCGCTTCGCGCCTTCGCCACCCCCCGGGGCTCCGCCCGGCCTGGGGCGGCCCGGCGCCGGACTGAAGGCCAGGCATGGAACCCTTCCACGGCACCACCATCGTCAGCGCCCGCCGCGGCAACGTGGTCGCGCTGGGCGGCGACGGGCAGGTCACGCTGGGCCACATCGTCGTCAAGGGCAGCGCGCGCAAGGTGCGCAAGCTGCACCGTGACCAGGTGCTGGCCGGCTTTGCCGGCGCCACCGCCGACGCCTTCACCCTGTTCGAGCGCTTCGAGGCCAAGCTGGAGAAGCACCAGGGGCATCTGGTGCGCGCGGCCATCGAGCTCACCAAGGACTGGCGCACCGACCGCGTGCTGCGCCGCCTGGAGGCCATGCTGGCGGTGGCCGACCGCACGGCCAGCCTGATCATCACCGGTAACGGCGACGTGCTGGAGCCCGAGCACGGGCTGGTGGCCATCGGCTCCGGCGGTGCCTACGCCCAGGCCGCGGCGCGTGCGCTGCTGGAACACACCGCCATGCCGCCGGCGGAGATCGTCAAGCAGGCGCTCACCATCGCCGGCGAGCTGTGCATCTACACCAACCAGCACCACACCATCGAGACGCTGGACTGACCTGTATGTCGATGACGCCGCAGGAGATCGTCTCCGAGCTCGACCGCCACATCGTCGGCCAGCGTCCGGCCAAGCGGGCCGTGGCCATCGCGCTGCGCAACCGCTGGCGCCGCCAGCGCGTGGACGAGAAGCTGCGTGCCGAGATCACGCCGAAGAACATCCTGATGATCGGCCCCACCGGCGTGGGCAAGACCGAGATCGCGCGCCGGCTGGCCCGGCTGGCCGATGCGCCCTTCGTGAAGGTGGAGGCGACCAAGTTCACCGAGGTCGGCTATGTCGGCAAGGACGTGGACAGCATCGTGCGCGACCTGGTGGAGGTGGCCGTCAAGCAGGAACGCGAGCGGGCGATGAAGCTGCACCGCGCGCGCGCCGAGGACGCGGCCGAGGACCGCATCCTCGACGTGCTGGTGCCGCCGCCGCGCAGCGTGGGCTTCGATGCCGCACCGGCGCCCGACAGCACCGCGCGCCAGGTGATGCGCAAGCGCCTGCGCGAGGGCACGCTGGCCGACAAGGAGATCGAGATCGACGTGGCCGACGTCAAGCCGTCGCTCGAGATCATGGGCCCGCAGGGCATGGAGGAGATGGCCGAGCAGCTCAAGGGCCTGTTCTCGCAGATGGGCGCGGGCAAGCGCAAGACGCGCAAGCTGAAGATCGGCGAGGCGCTGCCGCTGCTGGTGGACGAGGAGGCCGCCCGGCTGGTCAACGAGGACGAGATCCGCGCCGCGGCGCTGGCCAACGCCGAGGGCAACGGCATCGTCTTCCTCGACGAGATCGACAAGGTCGCCAGCCGCAGCGACGTGGCCGGCGCCGACGTGAGCCGCCAGGGCGTGCAGCGCGACCTGCTGCCGCTGGTGGAGGGCACGGCGGTCAACACCAAGTACGGCATGGTCAAGACCGACCACATCCTGTTCATCGCCAGCGGCGCCTTCCACCTGGCCAAGCCCAGCGACCTGATCCCGGAACTGCAGGGCCGTTTCCCCATCCGCGTGGAGCTGTCCTCGCTGTCGGTGGACGACTTCGAGGCCATCCTCGAGAGCACGCAGGCCAGCCTGGTCAAGCAGTACCAGGCGCTGCTGGCCACCGAGGGCGTGACGCTGGACTTCCGCCCCGAGGCCATCCGCCGCATCGCGCAGATCGCCTTCGAGGTGAACGAGCGCACCGAGAACATCGGTGCCCGCCGCCTGGCGACGGTGATGGAGCGCCTGCTCGACGAGATCGGCTTCGAGGCCCCCAACCGCGGCGGCCAGACCGTGACCATCGACGCCGCCCTGGTCGACGCCCGCCTGGGCGAGCTGGCGAAGGACGAGGACCTGTCGCGCTACGTCCTGTAGACCCACGGCGCCGATTGCGACCCGTTGCAGACGCTCGCTGTTGTCGCATGCGAGCAGCGTGGCGAGCTCGCGCGGGCACCGGCGGTGGCGTTCCTCGGCACGCCGTCTTGCGGTAGCACCGAGGCGTGCGGGGCGAACGCACTGCGGGTGCCGGATCTGTCGGCCGGCAGGCCGACTCGACAGGCATGCTGGAGTCCCCCTCGCGGAGGGGGGCTGGCGGGGTGTGGTCACTCGCACTGGAGCCCCTTCTCGGAGGGGGCTCGGGGGAGCCCACGGACATCGGGCCGTGAGACCTGTAGCGGCCACAGGCCGCTACAGGTCGAAATCGGCCCTACAGCGCGAGCCGGTGCGACTGGATCGCCAGCAGGCCGTCGAAGATCAGCGCGTCCACCGTCTCGAAGTGCAGGTCGGTGATCGGCGCGAGCTTCACCGCGGCGCCGCCGGTCATGAAGAGCAGCGGCTCCGCGCCCGTGCGCTCCACCAGCTTGCGGTGCTGGCGCTCGATGGCCCCGGCGATCGCCGAACTGCCACCGCTCATCAGCGCGTCGCTGGTGTTGGTGGGGAAGTCCACCACCTCGCCGGTGGGCACCTTCAGGCCAGCCGTGCCCTGCTCCAGCGCGCGCAGCATCAGCCCGAAACCCGGCAGGATCAGCCCGCCGAGAAACCGGCCCTGCGCATCCAGCGCGTCCACCGTCACCGCCGTGCCCACCATCACCACCAGGGCCGGCCGCGGCACGCCGCCCGGGCCCACCTCGGCCAGCACGCGACGCCGCGCCCCCACCAGCGACACCCAGCGGTCGGCGCCCAGGCGGCTCGGGTGGTCGTAGCCGTTCACCACGTCGCCTTCGCGCGGGCCCGGCACCACCCAGCGCGGCTCCAGGTCCCACAGCTCCATCTGCTCCTCCACGCGCCGGCGCACCGCGTCGCCGGCCACGTTGCAGCCGAGCATGCCGGTCGGCGCAGGCAGCGCCTTCCAGGGGCCATCGGCCAGCTCGTCGATGGTTTCCAGGAACACGGCGCCCTGGTGCAGCGCCGGGCTGCCGGGCTGCGGGCCGGCGAACAGCGCCCACTTCAGGCGCGTGTTGCCGATGTCGATGGCCAGGAAGGACATGGAGCCCGATGGTATCCACGGTGCGCACCGCCGGCCATCGGTGGCATCATCGATGATTGACGTTTACGTCAACGTCAACTGCAGCCGGACACCACGCCATGACCGACCTCGCCGCCGACGCCCAGGCCCTCGCCAGCTACCGCCCCACCCACAAGCTGCGCTTCGTCACCGCCGCCAGCCTGTTCGACGGCCACGACGCCGCCATCAACATCATGCGGCGCCTGCTGCAGGGCATGGGTGCGGAGGTCATCCACCTCGGCCACAACCGGTCGGTGGACGAGGTGGTGGACGCCGCGCTGCAGGAGGACGTGCAGGGCATCGCCATCAGCAGCTACCAGGGCGGCCACGTCGAGTACTTCAAGTACATGGTCGACCTGCTCAAGCAGCGCGGCGGCTCACACATCCAGGTGTTCGGCGGCGGCGGTGGCGTGATCGTGCCGGGCGAGATCCAGGAACTGCAGGCCTACGGCGTGGCGCGTATCTACAGCCCCGAGGACGGCCAGCGCATGGGCCTGGCCGGCATGATCGGCGAGATGCTGATGCGCACCGACATCGACCTGTCGGTGCACGCGCCGCGCGACATCGCCGCCCTGCAGGGCCACACGCCACAGGCCTGGCGTGCGCTGGCCCAGGCCATCACCGCGCTGGAGAACGGCAAGGCCGACCCTTCCTTCCTGGCGGCACTGAAGGCCGCGCCGAAGACCGCGCCCGTGGTCGGCATCACCGGCACCGGTGGCGCCGGCAAGAGCAGCCTCACCGACGAGCTGATCCGCCGCATCCGCCTCGACCAGGACGACCGCCTGCGCATCGCCGTCATCAGCATCGACCCCAGCCGGCGCAAGAGCGGCGGCGCGCTGCTCGGCGACCGCATCCGCATGAATGCCATCGCGCCCTGGGCCGGCGGGCCCCGCGTCTACATGCGCTCGCTGGCCACGCGCGACTTCGGCAGCGAGATCAGCCAGGCCCTGCCGGACGTGCTGGCCGCGGTGCAGGCCGCCGGCTTCGACCTCGTCATCGTCGAGACCTCGGGCATCGGCCAGGGCGACGCCGCCATCGTGCCGCTGGTGGACCTGCCGGTCTACGTGATGACGCCGGAGTTCGGTGCCGCCAGCCAGCTCGAGAAGATCGACATGCTGGACTTCGCCGCGCTGGTGGCCATCAACAAGTTCGACCGCAAGGGCGCCGCCGATGCGCTGCGCGACGTCGCCAAGCAGGTGCAGCGCAACCGCGAGGCCTGGGGCACGCCGCCCGACCGCATGCCGGTGTTCGGCACCATGGCCAGCCGCTTCAACGACGACGGCGTCACCGCCCTGTACCAGGCGCTGCGCGAGAAGCTGGCCGAGCATGGCCTGGCGCTGCCCACCGGCCGGCTGCCGACGGTGAACACCCGCCACAGCACGGCGGGCACGCCCATCGTGCCGCCGGCCCGCGTGCGCTATCTGGCCGACATCGCCGACACGGTGCGCGGCTACAAGCGCCGGGCCCGCGAGCAGGCGCGGCTGGCGCGCGAGATCCAGCAGCTGCGCGAGAGCAGCCGCATGCTGCACGAGGCCGTGCCCGAGAAGCACCGCGCCCGTGACGCGCTGGAGGAGCAGGCGCGCCTGCGCGAGGAGCGGCTCGACCCGCACGCGCGCAAGCTGCTGGCCATGTGGCCGGACATGCAGAAGGCCTATGCCGGCGACGAGTACGTGGTGAAGATCCGCGACCGGGAGATCCGCACCGCGCTCACCCACACCACGCTCAGCGGCAGCAAGATCCGCAAGGTGGCGCTGCCGGCCTACGAGGACCACGGCGAGCTGCTGAAGTGGATGCTGCTGGAGAACGTGCCCGGCAGCTTCCCGTACACCGCCGGCACCTTTGCCTTCAAGCGTGAAAACGAGGACCCGACGCGCATGTTCGCCGGCGAGGGCGACGCCTTCCGCACCAACCGGCGCTTCAAGCTGCTGTCCGAGGGCATGCCGGCCAAGCGCCTGAGCACGGCCTTCGACTCGGTGACGCTCTACGGCGCCGACCCCGACCGCCGGCCCGACATCTACGGCAAGGTGGGCAACTCCGGCGTCAGCATCGCCACCCTCGAGGACATGAAGGTGCTGTACGCCGGCTTCGACCTCACGAACCCGAGCACCAGCGTCAGCATGACCATCAACGGTCCGGCGCCCACCATCCTGGCGATGTTCATGAACACCGCCATCGACCAGAACCTGGCGAAGTTCCGCACCGACAACGGCCGCGACCCCACCGACGACGAAGCCGCCAAGATCCGCGCCTGGACGCTGGCCAACGTGCGCGGCACGGTGCAGGCCGACATCCTCAAGGAAGACCAGGGCCAGAACACCTGCATCTTCAGCACCGAGTTCAGCCTGAAGGTGATGGGCGACATCGCCGAGTACTTCGTGCACCACGACGTGCGCAACTTCTACTCGGTGTCCATCAGCGGCTATCACATCGCCGAGGCCGGGGCCAACCCGATCAGCCAGCTCGCGTTCACGCTGAGCAACGGCTTCACGCTGGTCGAGGCGTACCTGGCGCGCGGCATGCACATCGACGACTTCGCGCCCAACCTGAGCTTCTTCTTCAGCAACGGCATGGACCCGGAGTACACCGTGCTCGGCCGCGTGGCGCGCCGCATCTGGGCCACCGCGCTGCGCGACCGCTACGGCGCCAACGAGCGCAGCCAGAAGCTCAAATACCACATCCAGACCAGCGGCCGGTCACTCCACGCGCAGGAGATCGCGTTCAACGACATCCGCACCACGCTGCAGGCGCTGATCGCCATCTACGACAACTGCAACAGCCTGCACACCAACGCCTACGACGAGGCCATCACCACGCCCACCGAGGAGAGTGTGCGCCGCGCGATGGCCATCCAGCTCATCATCAACCGCGAGTGGGGGCTGGCGAAGAACGAGAACCCGAACCAGGGCGCGTTCATCATCGACGAGCTCACCGAGCTGGTGGAGGAGGCGGTGCTGGCCGAGTTCGAGCGCATCGCCGAGCGCGGCGGCGTGCTGGGGGCCATGGAGACCGGCTACCAGCGCGGCCGCATCCAGGAAGAGAGCATGCACTACGAGATGCTCAAGCACACCGGCGAGCACCCGATCATCGGCGTCAACACCTTCCGCAACCCGCAGGGCGACCCGGTGCCCGAGCACATCGAGCTGGCGCGCAGCACCGAGGCCGAGAAGGAGAGCCAGCTGCAGCGGCTGGCCGATTTCCATGCCCGCCACGCGGCCGAGGCGCCGGCCATGCTGCGCCGCCTGCAGCAGGCCGTGATCGACGATGACAACGTCTTCGCCGTGCTGATGGATGCAGTCCGGGTGTGCAGCCTGGGGCAGATCACCTCGGCGCTGTTCGAAGTGGGCGGGCAGTACCGGCGCAGCATGTAATCCCGGAGGGCGCGTGCGTGCCGCCCGCCTATCATGACGGGCCATGTCCAGCCCGAGCACCGCACGCCGCCAGGCCCGCCGGGCCTGGAACCTGCTGCACGTGGATGCACCGGGCGCGCGCCGCGCCGCCGAGCGTGTGCTGGCGGCGGGCGCGGGTGACGCCGACGCCGACGGCTGGTCGCGGCTGGTGGTGGGCATGCACACGCTGCTCTACGGCACCGCCGGCGAGGCCGAGGGGGTGCTGCGCGCCGCCGAGCGCGACTTCCTGCGCGCCCGCGACCGCGCCGGGCTGATCCTCGCGCGGGCACAGATCGCCCGCGCCCGCTGGCGCCAGGGCCACTTCCAACAGGCGCTGGCGCAGGTGCTTCCGCTGCGCGACGAAGGGCTGGCCGTGCTGCGCCACGAGCAGCGGGCCATGCTGCTCAACACCATCGCCGGCTGCTACTCGGCCTACGGCGACTCGGCACAGGCCTTTGCCTACATGTTCGAGGCGCTGCGCGATGCCGGCCCGCGGCGCGGCCGCGGCTTCGACACCGTGCTGCACTGCAACCTGTCGCACGAGCTGATGCAGATCGGCGACTACGAGGAGGCGCTGCGCCACGTGGCCCAGGGCCTGGAGCGCTGCCGCGGCCTGGACAACCAGCGCCTGACCAGCGTGCTGCTGATCAACCGCGTGGTCAGCCTGACCGAGCTCGGCCGCGCCGCGGAGGCGCTGCCCGACGTGCAGGCGCTGCGCGCCATGCCGGCCACGGCCGACGGCCGCGGCCGCATCGAGCCCGGCTTCGAGACCCTGGCCATCGCCGCCCTGCGCGCCGGCGAGGCGGCCCTGGGCGCCGAGCTGCTGGCCGCCGCCGATGCCGACGGCCCGCCGCGCCTGCCCGACGACCACCTCGAGCGCGCCAGCGCGCGGGCGCTGCTGGCGCTGGCGCGCGGCAAGCCGCGCCTGGCCACCGGCGCGCTGCTGCCGCTGCTGCCCAGCGCCGAGGACGATGCCGTCGAGGGGCAGAGCCTGCGCATCCGCGCCCAGTTCTTCGATGTGCTGGCCGAGGCCTGGCAGGCCCAGCGCCGGCACGGCCCGGCGCTGCGCCGCTGGCAGGACCTGCATCGCCGCCAGGCGCAGCTGGCGTCGCAGGCGCGCTACCAGGCCGCGGCGCTGCAGACCGAGCTGCTGCGGTTGCAGCACCGGCTCGACGAGAAGGACGCCGAGCGGCGCGCCACCGAGCGCGCCCGCGGCGCTCTGGTGGCCATCAACGAGGAGCTCAGCCGCCGCGTGCGCGAGGTGCAGGCGCTGCAGGCGGCGCTGCGCCAGCAGGCCACGCAGGACCCGCTGACCGGCCTGTTCAACCGCCGCCACCTCAACGACACGCTGCCGCAGCTGCACGCGCTGGCCGCGCGCGAAGGCCAGCCACTGGCGCTGGTGATCATCGACCTCGACCACTTCAAGCGCGTGAATGACCTGCACGGCCACGCCGCCGGCGACCAGCTGCTCGCCGCCTTCGGCGAGCTGCTGTCCACCCACAGCCGGCGCAGCGACGTGGCCTGCCGCTACGGCGGCGAGGAGTTCTGCCTGCTGATGCCGCGCACCGACGCCGCGGCGGCGCGGCGCAAGGCGCAGGCGCTGCTGCGCCGCTGGCGCGGGGTGAGCCTGACGCTGGAAGGCCGTGTCGTCGAGGGCCTGAGCTTCTCCGCGGGGGCCGCCGACAGCGGGCTCGCGCCAGGCTCCCCGGACGCGCTGCTGCGCGCCGCCGACCACGCGCTGCTGGCGGCCAAGCGGGCCGGCCGCAACCGTGTGGTGCTGGCCGATCAGGTCTCGCTCAGCGCGATGTCGCCGTAGTCGGCCTGCATCGGCTGCCTGAGGTCGTCGGCGTCGGTCAGCACGCCCACCGACACCAGGCGGCCCGGCGGCTCGCCGAAGGCCTCCTGGAAGTCGTCCACCACATGCCGGCGGTACGACAGCCACTGCCCCAGGCCCGCCGGCCCGCTGTGCACCACGTGCTTGCGGATGCGCCCGCTGCGGCCATAGGGCACCACGCGGCCCTCCGGCAGGGTGGCGTCCCACACGTACATCAGCATCGCGTAGGGCAGGCGCTGGCCGGTGAACAGCTCCACCTGCTCGAAGAACACGCGGTCGCGCAGCGGCAGCGTGCGGATGTCGCCGTCGAAGGCCAGCACGATGCGTGCAGGGCTGTCGTCCAGGTCGAGGTCGTCGGCGCGGGCGCCGGCCGGCAGCGTCTGGGCACGCCAGCGCCAGCGGAGCCAGGGGCGCTTCCCCGGGTCGGCGTCCAGCGGGCAGCGCAGGCCGCTGGCGCCGCGCTGCGACACCGCGCGCAGCACCGTGCTGCCATCGTCGTCCACCGTGAAGTAGCGGCTCTCGGGAATGTCCCGTCGCACGCGGTAAGGCTCCCAGCCGCGCGGCAGCGCACCGTCGGCCGGCGAGGCGCTGAACGGCGCCACCTCGGCCGGGGCCGGCGTGCCGTCGGCCCGCTGCGGCCGCACCGCACAGCCGCTGCCGATCACGGGCAGGCTGCCCAGCCAGGCCAGCAGATGGCGGCGCTCGCGCTGCAAGGCCCGGTCGCGCACCATGTCTTCACACACGATGGACATGGGCGCACCGTAGCATCACCCGATGACCATCGTGTGGCTCAGGCATGGCGAGACCGCGCTCAACGCCGCGCGCGTGATGCAGCCGGCGGACACCCCGCTGTCGCCGCGGGGCCGGGTGCAGGCCGACGCCGCAGCCCGGCGGCTGGCGGCGCGGCGGCCGGCCGCACTGCTGTGCAGCGACATGCCGCGCGCAATGCAGACGGCGCAGGCCCTGGCCACGCTGACCGGGCTGCCCCTGCACACCGATGCCCGGCTGCGCGAGCGCAACTTCGGTGCGCTGCGCGGGCGCGCGTGGTCCACGCTGGGCTTCGACCCCACCACGATGGAAGAGGCGCCCGAGGGTGGCGAGTCGATGGCCGAGTTCCACGCGCGCGCCGCGCAGGCCTGGGCGCTGGCCGTCGCCCACCGGCGCGAGGCCGGCGGCCTGCTGGTGGTCGTGTCGCACGGCCTGCTCATCCACGCCGCGCTGCAGCGGCACGCGCACTGGCCCGCGCCGCACGGCGACGGCGCACCGGTGCTGCCCGCACGCCTGGCCAACACCTCGGTCTCCGAGGTGGCGGCCGAGGCGCCGCACACGGTGCTGCGCGTGGACTGCACCGCCCACCTGGACGAGCCCGCCGGCGCCGGCAGCCCGGACGGCACCGCTGCCGCCTGAGTAGGATTGCGGATGCTCACGCCTCCCTTCATCGCCCCCGCCCGCTTCGACGACCCCGACGCCGCCCTGGCTCAGGTGCGCCACATCTTCGACGCCAGCGTGTCGCACCTGCGCGCCGCGCTGACGCGTTTCGTGGCCGGCGAGGCGCCCGAGCGGCGGGTGCGCGCCTGCTACCCCTTCGTGCGCGTGCACACCGCCACGGTGGCGCGTGCCGATTCGCGGCTGGCCTACGGCTTCGTGGCCGGGCCCGGCACCTACGAGACCACGCTCACGCGGCCGGAGCTGTTTGCCGGCTACTACCGCGAGCAGTTCGAGCTGCTGATGCGCAACCACGGCGTCACGCTCGAGGTGGGCACGAGCGCGCAGCCGATCCCCGTGCACTTCTCGCTCGCCGACAACGACCAGCTCGAAGGCAGCCTGACGCTGGCGCAGCGCAATGCCATGCGCGACCTCTTCGACCTGCCCGACCTCGCGGCCATGGACGACGGCATCGCCAACGGCACCTGGGAGCCGTCGCCGGGCGAGGCGCACCCGCTGGCGCTGTTCACCGCGCCGCGGGTGGACTATTCGCTGCACCGGCTGCGCCATTACACCGGCACGCTGCCCGAGCACTTCCAGAACTTCGTGCTGTTCACGAACTACCAGTTCTACATCGAC
>VFQM010000297.1_pt1 | contig 58180 bp, 60 predicted proteins | sample 3512391 | NCBI WGS metagenome assembly VFQM01 (sample SAMN10412369, study PRJNA504923) | tailings metagenome | isolation source: Replicate 1 from Balatoc abandoned mine | place: Philippines | reverse complement strand
CTCTGACCATCTACAACTACACTACCATAAGCCGTTGCAAAAATCAAGAAAATTCGCCTAAAATAGTCAAAATTATATTAATTAAAATCAAATAGTTAAGCAATAAATTTTCGAACAAAAAAGGCTTCCGAAAAGCTCTGAAATATGAACTTTATCCGGAAGCCTTTATGATCTAGATTAGCGCCTATTATTAAGCTGCATCTTCACCTGAATTACTATCTTCAAATGAACTTGCTGCCATGGCTTGGCTGACTTGGCCAGAGTTCTCTCGAATTGCTTTTTCAATTGTTGTCATCGTTTCAGGGTTTTCGCGTAAGAATTGTTTTACAGCTTCACGACCTTGACCAATACGTTGGCCTTGGAAAGAATACCAAGCACCAGACTTTTCAATGATTTCAGCTTTCACACCTAAGTCAATGAGTTCGCCAACTTTTGAAATACCCTCGCCATACATAATATCAAATTCGACAACCTTAAAGGGTGGTGCAACTTTATTTTTAACAACTTTAACGCGCGTCTGATTTCCAACGACATCATCGCGATTCTTAATGGAACCAATGCGACGAATGTCTAAACGTACTGACGCATAAAACTTAAGCGCGTTTCCACCAGTCGTCGTCTCAGGATTTCCGAACATCACCCCAATCTTTTGACGAATTTGGTTAATGAAGATCACAATACAACCAGAACGTGAAATAGATCCTGTTAGCTTACGCAAGGCTTGACTCATAAGTCGGGCTTGTAATCCCATATGCGAGTCTCCCATTTCACCTTCAAGCTCAGCCTTCGGCACCAGGGCCGCTACTGAGTCAATGACGAGCACATCCACACCGCCGGAACGCACCAGTGTATCGGCAATTTCAAGAGCTTGCTCGCCAGCATCTGGCTGTGAAATCAAGAGTTCGTCGACATTGACACCGACTTTACGCGCATAAACAGGGTCTAAAGCATGTTCAGCGTCCACAAAGGCGCATACGCCACCAAGTTTTTGAGCTTCCGCAACGCAATGTAAAGCTAATGTTGTCTTCCCTGAGCTTTCAGGGCCATAAATCTCAATAATACGCCCCTTTGGTAACCCACCAATTCCAAGCGCGATATCAAGGCTTAAAGAACCCGTTGAAATGGATTCAATTTCAATTGCTTCTTGTTGACCAAGCTTCATTATTGAGCCTTTACCAAAAGCGCGTTCAATTTGTGAAAGGGCTGCTTCGAGTGCACGTTGCTTTTCCATAGAGTTAAATATCCTTATCATTAGAAAGTGAAAATTTTGTTACGTTTATTTATTCCATACTTAGGCATTAATTTCAAGGTTTACGCTAGCCCATTTAGGAAAATTTTTGATGAAGAATTTCCTCCTTTTCATTCTATCATTGTTTCTTTTATTAATGCATATCACATCTAAACCAAATTTTCTAGAAAAAAGTACTTGTATCAATGAATTTATTTGATTTTAATTAAAAGATCTTTTCAAAAGTCGCGTAAAGAGCTTGATCTAAATCTTCCAGTGATGCCTCTGAACCTAAAGCTTTAAAAGATGTCACGCCATATTCTTTAATTCCACAAGGAATAATTCCTTGGTAATGCGTCAAGTCAGGCGCCACATTAATTGCAATACCATGAAAGCTAACCCATTGCTTAAGCCGAATACCAATAGCCGCAATTTTCTTTTCTGTTCCTTGATGTTCAACCCATAAGCCTATACGTCCTTCACGGCGCTCACAGGGGATATCTAAAATTTTTAAGGATTGGATGACCCATTCCTCTAAGGCTCTTACAAATGCACGAACGTCTCTCTCGCGCTTTCGCAAATCCAACATGACATACGCCACTCGCTGACCAGGTCCATGATAGGTATATTTCCCACCTCTTCCTGTCATATAAACAGGAAAACTTTCCAACCCTGACCCTATAAGTTCTTGCGACTTAGCGCTTGTTCCTGCGGTATATAAGGCAGGATGCTCAAGAAGAATAATTTGTTCGTGCCCGCGCTTCTCAAGAATTTGTTTGACGCGTTCTTCCATCATCTGTAGTGCCATAGGATAAGAAATTAAGCCATCAAACTTTGTCCATTCTAACGCTTGGGTAACTTCACGATTCTTCAATTGCATCTCGATCATCATTTATGAAATAAAACAATTCATATTTTTCAACATATTATATTTATAATTTTATTTTTTAAAATAAAAATACAATTAATAAGAATAATCTACCTTGCAAGTCATTGATTAACATGAGAACATTACTTGATTAATATCAGTAAGGGGAAATACTATGACAAAACAATTATCAGAAATAGAGATCAAAGCCCGTGTGAAAGAGCTTAGAAATTTTTACGTCGACCTAACACTTTATGGTGCTGTGAATCTTGGGCTTATTTTAATCTGGGCAATCTCAGGTGGTGGCTATTTTTGGCCCATTTGGGTGATTGTTGGATGGGGTATTGGCATGGCTCTGAAAGCTATTTCTTTGGGGATGATTCCGGCCTTGGCAGATCTTTTTCCATTTTTTGATAAAACATGGGAAGAACAACAAATTAAACGCATGGCAAAAGAAAATATAACCCCAAATGCTAGTGGTAGTTCCTCTTCTAAGACTTTTTTAAAGACTCCTATTTCTGCAAGTTCAACCCCTGCTATTAAAGCGCCTGTTACAGCACAGGCAAAAAAAGTATCATCCCCTAAAAAGTCCAAAGCTTCAACCGCAAAAAGTACTAAAAAGACTCCTCCCATAAAAAAGTAATTTATTTCACGTTTAACTAAAGGAAAAAAAATGTCTTATAATTTTAAAGTAATTACATTCTCCACGAGCCTGTTATTAAGTATTGCAGCTCAAGCGACAGCGCCAGAAGCACTCACTAAACCGTACGCGTGCCCACCTTACAAAAATGTGGAACAATGCAAAGTAAAAGCACAAGAAGAATTTGTTGCTTGCATGGCTGTTATTGATACAGAAGAACAAGACGTTGAAGACTCTCTTGGCACTCATGCACCAGCACATCCAACTCAAAGAGCTTGCGAAATTGAACGTGAGAAACGCATGAAAGAATGTGAAGAAAACTGTAAAGAAAACAGATAAAAATAGATGGTCGTTATCTTTGCCTTATTCAGCAAAATAATGGGCCATTGTTCAATCAAAAATTTTAGAAATTCTAAATAAAAGAAGATGTAGAAGGAGAGACGGGATATTGGGGAGGAAGAATTCTCTCCTTCTACACGCTTTGACCTCATAAGCCAAAGCTTTAAACTACTTAAAAGCTTCTCTAAGTCACTTTTTTCTCTTTTCCTACCTCCGACCTTTAAACCCTACAAAGGGAGAAGTCGAAACTTAGTGAGAAAGAACAAGGGCTTAGACATTTAATCTTTTATAAGATCTGATTTAATATTTAAAACATATGTTTCACTTTGTCAACACAAAAATGCTACTTTCTCATTTTTATTTATGATATATAGTTAAGCATTGAGGTAAATGATGGAACTTGAACAGCTTCGTATTTTTTATGATTTAGTCTTCACAGAAAGTTTTCGTAAACTTTCTGTATCCCATAAACTTTCTGTTGCAAAAATTTCTCGTGAATTAGCTTCTCTGGAAAAAGAACTTGGATATCGCCTAATTGAGAGAAAACCTGGACATGGAAAAATGTCCTTAACGCGACAAGGGAAAGTCCTTTTTGAGGCTCTTCCTCAAGTTTTTGGTATTTTCGATAATTTGAAACAAATTATGGGAATAGATCCTGAGATAAATAAAGGGTCCATCACCATACATACAACCAATTCTTTAATCGAGGATTGGATAATATACATGCTTCCAAAGTTCCAAGAGCTTTACCCTCATATTCAGCTTAATCTTGTCGCAAATAACAACCTTTTAACACGCGATTTAAAAGAAAAAATAATTTCCATTTCTCCAGCCTCTAATGAAAAAAATAAGACTTATTATCAAGTTCCTTTATTGAATTTTCATGTTGGATTATGGGCGTCCAAAATTTATCTTGAACGCTACGGTCACCCTAAAACAATATCAGACCTACAACATCACAAATTAGTTCTCTTTACAAATGAACTTGATCAAATGACTTATCCGAACCTTAATTGGTATCTTAAAGATTCTAAGGTTGATATTCGTGATCACATCTGTATTCGTTCAACTCATGGCCTCATCAAAGCAGCTCATCTTGGGCTTGGTATTATTTCTTTATCTGAAGAAAATGTAAGAGCGTCAGGTTATAAGTTAGAGCGTGTTTTACCTGAAATCAGCGGACCAACTGTTTCAATGTGCTTAACTTACCCCAAATATTGGGAAGGTAATGACCTTATTAAAAGTTTAGCCACTTTTTTTAAAATACAGTTTCAGGAACTTAATAAAGCATCGCCAATTTCAACATCACGATGAGCTCGTTTCCTGCCCCATAGAGCTCCCATAAAACCTAAAAATCCTATACCTATTAAATAAAATGCAGGCATATAAGGAAAGTTAAAATATTTAACTAGGTTTGCTAAAATATAAGGCGTGGTTCCCCCAAAAATGGCAAGTCCAAGAGTATATCCTAAAGCAACCCCAGTATACCTCTGAGAAGTATGAAATAATTGGTACATGAAAGCATTTGAAGGACCTGTGTAAGCTTCTGTTAGAATCATAATAAAAGCTTGGAACAAAACTATTAAAAACACTGATCCATGTTCAAATACCCAGAAAAATGGATAAGCAGAAATAATTAACAGTAAAGCAGCATACATCATAACTTTAGAATGGCCAACTTTATCTGCCACATACCCCATAAGTGGCAAACTTATTATACAAATGACTGACATTAATGCATTTATTAGCATCATTGAAGAAGCAACGACTTTTCCTTGGGTGAGCAACATCGGATTCATGTAAGCAAGAACAATATAAAAGGGAACCGTTGCCATGGCGCCTATCCCGATCGTACAAAAGAATGAACCTTTATTTTCTTTAAGAACTGAAAAAAGTGGCAAAGCACCTGATTTATTTTGAAAATAAGTTTGTTTAAAATCTGGACTTTCGTCAATTTTTTGGCGTAAATAAAGCCCTACAACAGCAATAATCCCGCCCAAAAGAAAGGGTATACGCCATCCCCAAGAGGGCATAAAAGGAAGCGTAAAAAATAGCCCTATCCCTGATGCAAGAAGCGCTCCCATTGATCCAGAAGAAGTTAGTAGCCCTCCTAAAAATCCTCGCTTATCTTCAGGTGAATGTTCGATGACAAAGATTCCTGCGCCATTATATTCACCTCCCGCCGAGAATCCTTGCACTAGTCGACACAGCGTTAAAAGAAGCGGTGCGAAAATTCCTATCTGCTGGTAAGTTGGAAGTAAACCAATAACGACAGTCGGAAGTGCCATCCATATAATCGTTAGAGACAGCGCTTTTCTTCTTCCATATTTATCTCCAATATGGCCAAAAAATATTGCCCCTAAAGGACGTGTTAAAAAACCTATTGCAAAAACGCCAAATCCAGAAATTAAAGAAGTTAAAGGATCTGTTGCCGGGAAGAAAAGTGGCGATATAATTGCTACAAAGAAACCATAAATTGTGAAATCATAAAATTCTAAAGCATTCCCAATCATGGACGCTATAAAGATTTTCTTATTTATTTTCCTCAATCTTTTCCTCTACTATTTTAACTAAGTTAAGTTTTTATAACATACAAAATGATTATTTAAAATTTTTTATAATTAATCAATCTTTCATTTAGACATTAAGAAATATAACTTTTTATTTTTCTTATGCTTGCACCACTTTGTTAAATACAGTAAAAAAATGCATTCATCTTAGCAATTTCAGGAGTTTCAGATCGTGGCGTCTTATCAATATGTTTATGTAATGCAAAATTTAAGCAAAACGTATCCTGGCGGACGTCAAGTTCTAAAAGATGTTTCTTTATCTTTTTTGCCTAATGCCAAAATTGGTATTATCGGCGTAAATGGCTCAGGAAAATCAACCTTAATGAAAATTATGGGAGGAATAGATAAGGAATTTCAGGGAGAAGCTTGGCCTGCTGAGGGCATAAAGGTCGGTTACCTACCTCAAGAACCTGATCTTGATCCAACACTTGATGTTCAAGGAAATATTATAGCTGGCATTCATGAGATAAAAGGTTTACTTGAAAAATTTGAATCTTTAAGCGCAAGATTTGCCGAAGAACTTACAGAAGATGAAATGAATACCCTCATTACAGAACAAGGGGAAATCCAAGAGAAAATAGAAGCGCTTAATGGGTGGGAATTAGAACGAACTATAGAAATTGCTATGGATGCTCTTCGCTGCCCCCCTGGTGACGCAGCGATAAGCCAACTGTCAGGAGGTGAAAAACGTCGCGTTGCCTTGTGCAGACTACTTTTACAACATCCTGATATTCTTTTGCTTGATGAGCCAACAAACCATCTTGATGCTGAATCCGTAGCATGGCTTGAAAAATTTCTTCAAGAGTATAAAGGAATGGTTGTTCTAGTGACGCATGATCGCTATTTCTTAGATAATGTCGTTGAATGGATCTTAGAGCTCGATCGGGGACAAGGCCTTCCTTTTAAAGGGAATTATTCTGGTTGGCTGGAATATAAGCAAAAACTTCTTGAGCAAGAGGAAAAACAAGAAGTTGATCGTCAAAAAACACTCGAGCGCGAGTTAGATTGGATACGACAATCTCCGAAGGCAAGACAAAGTAAAAGCAAAGCGCGTATCGCCGCTTATCAAGAACTGCTTGCTAAAAGTCATGAGAAAAGAACTTTTACAGAACAAATTGTTATTCCTGCAGGCCCTCGCCTGGGAGATCTTGTGATTGAATGCCAACATCTTTCAAAGGGATTTGGAGACAAACTTTTAATTGAGGATTTGAATTTTCAGATTCCTGCAGGCGCTATCATCGGTGTCATTGGGCCAAATGGTGCAGGAAAAACATCGCTTTTTCGTATGCTAACAAATCAAGAAACACCCGATAAAGGAACTCTAATATTTGGAGATACAGTGAAACTTGGCTACGTAGATCAAAGTCGAGATGCGTTAGATGATCGCAAAACTGTCTGGGAAGAGATTTCTGGCGGCCTAGATGAAATAGAAGTAGGCCGAGCAAAAATGGCAAGCAGAGCTTATTGTGCTCGCTTTAATTTTAAAGGTTCAGACCAACAAAAAAAGGTTGGCCTTCTCTCAGGAGGAGAACGGAATCGCGTACATTTAGCAAAAGTTCTTAAATCAGGCGCTAACGTCCTCCTTCTCGATGAGCCAACCAACGACCTTGATGTTGAAACTTTACGAGCTTTGGAAGACGCCCTTGAAGATTATGCAGGCTGTGCAATTATCATTAGCCATGATCGTTGGTTTTTAGATCGTATTGCCACACATATCTTAGCGTTTGAAGGGAATAGTCATGTTGAATGGTTTCAAGGCAATTATTCTGATTACATTACAAATAAAGAACAACGCTTAGGATCAAGTAATCTTCCACAAAAAATAAAGTACAAACCGCTAATTAGAAAATAAATATAAATTAAAAATTATTTTTTATTTAAAAGTATATTTTATTACTTATTAGTTTTAAGTAATAAGAAACTATTTAAAAATATATATTGACAAAATGTAATTAATATACTATATCTATATTTAATGCTAAAGTAAAAATACAAATAAAGCAGAATAAAAAAATAAATAAATTATAACAAATATTATTAACGGGGAGAATTAATATGAAGAAAACTATAATTACTTAAAATAATATTTCCTTTAATTAAAAGAAATAAACATTTTTAAATGAATAATAAATAATCACTAAAATATAAAAAATAACGAGCAAAAACTCGCTTAGGAGAATTTTGCCCATAAAATTACGGGAGGAAACAATGAAATTTTTTAAAAAACTACTTTTAAGTACAACAGCCATTTTTGCAACAATAGGATCTATTAACCCTGTGCATGCTCTAGGAGTCATGAAATCTTTATCTGTGACAAACACTTTAGTTCAACAACCGACAGAACTTGCACCACAACAAAATTCTCAACTGGCAATTAAATCTGAAATCAACAACTTTGATCATTCACAGGATGTTGCATTTCTTATGCCTCATTTAAAAGAGATTATTTCTATTCAAGGTCAAGATTCAAGAACTTTCGAAGCTAAACAAAAAGAACGCGCTCAATTACTCGATTATATTCTACGATACAAAGAAATACGCAATAACCAGCAGGCACTAGCACAAGCACCTCAAAAAATGCAAGACTATATACAACTGCTAAGAGAAGAAATAAAACAACTCCGCGCAGATGCTTTAAAGGCGCCTCAACAAATGCAAAACCATATACAACTGCTAAGAGAAGAAATAACAGTTCTAAAGGAAGAAATAAAACAACTCCGCGCAGATGCTTTAAAGGCGCCTCAAAAACAACATATTTATGCAGAACGTGGAGAAGGTCAAAATGGACTTCCCGATAATAAAGTCATTATACCGAAAAATGAACTTGAAGAGATGACAGCACAAATTAAATCTTTGATTGATCAAATTACACAGCTTCAAGACAGCAATCAACAACTTCAAGAAAGTCATTTCAATCTTAATAGTTCTATTTCTTTGTTAAAAACTAGCTATGAAGAAAAACGAGATCAACTTCCACCCCTCCATTCTTCGTCTTTGCCCTTATTACAATCTTCAGCTTCAACAACAGTTACTGGAGATGAGGAAGATGCATCCAAGACAACCGTATCAAAGACAGAAACATCAACACCAACAACGACCGAAACTCCCACTCCATCAGAAGAAACAATCGACCCAAATATAGTTCCTGTAGACGAACTAGTTGAATGGAATAAAGAGAATTTTATCCAAATTGCTTTAGGAAAAAGACCAGATAATTTAACCTCTATGACGACAGAGGAAATGGATCTATGGCGTACGTTTACTCTTCTATGGTTCAAAGATCCAAAACGATCTGCTGATCTTAATGCTATTTTAGCAGAATCTGAAGATAAGACTAAAATGAAACTCTGGAGCACTTGGGGCGGAGAGTTTACCACAGCTGAGCTTGAAGAGAAATTCAAAGCAAATGGCTTTATGACCCGCGCTTTCGCAATTAAAAAAGCAATCAGTTTCAAAGAAGATATTATTGATGAAAGCTCAGATGACATCTTTACTTACTTTACAAACCGTAACCCTGAAATCAAACCTGAGACTGAAAGTGATCTCGTTAAAGCGTATTACTTCAGAGGATTATATATTGCTTTAGCAGGCAAGTATTTTACAGCGCCACGTACGCGCACAGAGTTCAAAATTGATCTTGACAAAGGAATTAAAGGAAGTGGTTTTCAGTATATTCCTGACAATACAAAAAAAGCTAAATTTGAGACGTCAATAAAGGAAGCAGAAGAACTCTTTGAGAATACTCCTTGGTACCAACTCTTTATAAATCAAGTGCAACAAGCAACCCTCAACACTATTAATACAAAAAAGTACAACCTTAAAAAAGAGAACTCGGCTGATTTAAAAATTATAGCTAACCAAGAGATAGCTAGCGAAGAGGATGAATCAAAGCAACAATCACTCTTGATAAATTCAAAATTTAAATATGAAACAGCATTAGACTTATTAGAAGAAATGCATAAAGGTGTTTCTAAGGCAACTACACTTCGCGAAATTGATGATGCTTTAGAATTAAAAATTTAACAAATTGACCAAATTTATCATCAAATCAGGAGCTTTGGCTCCTGATTTTTTTTTATTAAAAAAATATTTTTCTCTCTTAAGAATATTTTAAACATTTTACCTTTATTTATTACCTTTAAAATAAAAACTGTAAAACTAAGTGTTGACTTTGTAAATTTAAGAATCAATTTTTAATCAATAAAAGTTGTATTCTAGTAAAAAATATGATTGTTATCTTGTATTAGTCAAAATAGCGTCTATTATGATTATTGAAAGTTGATGGGGAAAGGGAATCAAAGGATGAAAAAAGTGTTTGCAGAAGTTCCAAAGCACTTAGGAACATCTCAGCCAAAAGCTTTATATATACTCTTCTTTGCTGAATTATGGGAACGATTTAGTTTCTACGGAATGAGAGCCCTACTCATTCTTTACATGACATCCGAACTCCTCTTTAATGATACAAAAGCTTATAACATCTATGGCATTTATACTGCCTTGGTCTATGCAGCTCCCGTAATTGGTGGATACCTTGCTGACAATTATCTTGGGAATCGCAACGCCATTTATTTGGGAGGCATTATTATTACTCTTGGGCATTGTTGTTTAGCTTTACCCTTTAAAGAATCATTATTTTATGGCCTTGCATTTATTATTGTTGGAACCGGTTTTTTTAAAGCCAATGTCACAAGTCTTTTAGGGCAATTTTATGGAAAAGGAGATGTAAGGCGTGATGCTGGGTTTACACTTTTCTATATGGGAATTAATTTAGGTGCTTGCCTTGCCCCTCTCGTATGCGGCTATATCGGCAAAACACTGGGGTGGCATTATGGCTTTGGGGCAGCTGGAATTGGCATGCTTTTGGGAATGTTTGTTTTGATCAGAAATTCCCAAATTCTTGAAGGTGCAGGTAATCCTCCAGCTAAAATAAATTTAAAGCAATCATTAGGAGGCGGCCTTACACCGTATCGGCTTATCGTCATTGGTTCTCTTATAAGTGTTGCCCTGTTTAGCTTATGTCTTAACTTTTATCATGTTATGGGACATTTTTTAAATATATTTGGGGTTATTTCTCTTGTTTGGGTTCTAGGAATTGCTTATCGTTGCGAACCTGAAGACCGGAAAGCCATCTTGACACTTCTGGTTATGTTTCTTTTCTTTATGATTTTTTGGGCTGGCTATGAACAAGCTGGAAGCTCTATTAACTTATTTACAGATCGTCACGTTAACCGTTCTTTCTTCGGTTGGGAAATTCCTGTTCCTTGGTTCCAGTCAATCCCACCATTTTTTGTTATTACAATGGCGCCTATTTTTTCAACGATATGGATGAAACTTGGAAGAAGAAATCTTGAGCCATTTCCCCCAACAAAATTTGGCTTAGGTCTTCTACAAAGTGGTATAGGTTTTGGATGCTTGTTGATAGGTATAAAGACCGCAAATACCCAAGGGATGACATCGGCAATTTGGTTGATTCTTGCTTATTTCTTCCATGCTTCAGGTGAATTAAGCATTTCTCCTGTTGGTCTTTCGATGGTAACAAAACTTTCCCCTCCTAGATTCGTTAGTTTCATGATGGGAATTCTTTTTCTCTCTGTTTCTTTTGGAAACTATTTAGCTGCTCTTGTTGCAAGAATCTTTGGAGCTCCAGAACAACCCCTAAAAATAAATGATAAATTGGGATCTTTGCATTGCTTTTCAGACACTTATGAGTTCCTAGCTTACTTCCTCATTATAGCGAGTGTAGCGATGTTCCTAATTTCTCCTTTTATCCGAAAAGTTTTCGAAAAACATCCTTAAATTACTTAGGAAAACCTTGCATTTTTTTAACATTTATGTTATTCTATAAAAGTGAGTAAATAAGAAAAAATGTCCATTAAAATCAATGAGGCAATTAGATGAAATTAACAATTACAGGGCGTCATGCCGATATCTCAACTGCGTTTCATGAAAAAGTTGAAAAGGATTTAATTAGCTTTAATTCTTTACATCATATTGAACCTGTAGAAGCAACTGTTGTGCTTGCCAAAGAGAACCATCATTTTACTTGCCATCTTACCTTACACTTAGGGAAAAATATGACTTTACGTTGTCAAGGCACTGGTCAAGAAGCTTATAATTGTTTCGACAATGCTTTATCCATGCTAACCGTACGTTTAAGACGCCACAAGAAGCGCGTTGTTGATTATCATAAGCAACGTGATAGCCATGAACAAATCCTCGAAACACTCCCTTATTTTATTTTGAATGGACAAGAAGTAGACGAAAAGACCAATGAAGATCACTCAGCTATCATCGCGGAACAAAAAAAGGAAATTCCTTCTTTAACTGTTAGTGATGCTGTTATGCACCTTGATCTTGGCAATGAAAATGCGATGGTTTTCCGCAATAAAAATCATGGAAAAATTAATTTCATTTACAGACGTTCTGATGGTAATATTGGTTGGATTGATATTGTAAATTAAAATTAAGTTTGCAAAAAACAGCCTTCTTTCTATACTTTTTATATTTTTCTCCTTACGAGATAAAATATAAGTAATTTTACATCAAATAAGAAAGCAAACAAGTTTTCTGACGGTTTTTATATATCTTATTAAACCTTTGATTGGATCATAAATACTTATATTTGAAATTGTAACTGAAAAAGCTTTGATCCATTTATTTTAAGCCATTTTCTTGCAATATCCATCTCTGGATGAAGATGCTCCACCAGCCTCCAGAACTTAACGCTATGATTCATTTCCTTAAGATGCGCAACCTCATGTGCGACGACATATTCAATAATTTCCTTTGGAGCAAAGATAAGGCGCCAATTGAAGGATAACGCCCCCTTAGATGAACAACTTCCCCAACGGCTTTTTGTTTCCCGAATACTTACCTTTTTTGTCTGAACCCCTAACAGACAACTATAGTGCTCACTTTTATCTATCAAGTATTCTAAAATTATTTGCTTAAGCCATTTTTCTAAATGTGGACCAAAATGAGGTGTGGGTGCCATAATATGTAGCTTATTATCATTTAAAAAAAAACTTGCTCTTCGACTAGGATGATAACTAAGTTCTACATCGTTTCCCATCAAGCTTATTTGTTTACAGCCATGAATATGAATAAGTTGCAATGTTTTTGAAAGTTGCTTTTCCATCCATCCTTGCGCCTCTTTCAAAAATCCTTCGACTGCAGCTTGCTTATAATGCGATGGAACACGAATTTTAAATTCTTGAGCCTTCACATCATATCGCAAGGTGGCTCTTTTCACATGTCTTAAAGGCATGACATGAATTTGAACATCTTGATTAACTAGTCGGAAATTAAACTTATGAGAAGTTCTAGCTATTAAATTCTGCATGAAAACTGATTTTCTAAAGAAGAAACATAATAACAAGTGAGGCAATGATCCCAAAGACGTTAAGCATCCTTTGGGCTTTAGTCAATAAAGCTTTAACACAAAATGCTAAAGAAACCCACATTAGCCATTTAAGATGAGTTTGATGATAAGCTATGGCTTGCACTAATGCTAAAATTCCAACCATTGAACTATCCTTTTCAAAAAGCCTTAGACCTTTTTTAACTCAATCTATTAAACTTTCAAGTAAGCTTTGCTTGTTCAGGTAAGAGACCTCTATTCTGAAGCGCATATAGCTTAGCAAAATGCCCTCCTTTTTTTAGAAGTTCTTCTTGGGTTCCATCTTCAATAACCTGTCCCTGGTTAAAAACAAGAATGCGATCCATATCTGCAAGTGTTGACAGCCGATGTGCAATAACAAGAGTGGTTCTATCTTTCATCAAAGCTTTAAAGCTTGCTTGAATAAGCTTCTCTGTCACAGAATCAAGAGCAGAAGTTGCTTCATCAAGAATTAAAATAGGAGCATCTTTAAGAATAGCACGAGCGACCGCTATGCGCTGACGCTGACCACCTGAAAGCTTAGTTCCTCTTTCGCCAACCAAAGTTTGATATCCATGTTCTAAATTCATAATATAATCATGACAGTGGGCTTGTTTCGCAGCCTCAATCACTTCTTTTTCACTTGCTTCAAGCCGTCCATACCGTATATTTTCTAAAAGCGTCCGATGAAATAAAGCAGGTTCTTGTGGAATCATCGCGATATACGCTCTCAAGGAATCTTGTGTTACTTTTGAAATATCTTGCCCGTCAATAAGAATACGACCTTTGTTTAGTTCAAACAGACGTAAAATTAAATTAACAAAAGTTGTCTTTCCTGACCCAGAAAAACCGACTAGTCCCACTTTTTGACCTGCTTTAATCAATAAATTTTGATTCTCAAAAAGATTTGCATTTCTTTGATAATTGAATGTTACATTCTCAAAATATATTTCGCCTTTCTTAACCTTTAAGTCTTTTGCTCCCGCATGATCATTAATTGTGTGTTTTTGTACTACCAGCGAAAGAGCCGCCCGAATTGTGGCCATCTCCTTAAAAAGATAATTCATATTATAAGTCATATGCCAAATCATCCCTAAAAGATTAAAAAAGGTGATCGTAATTAAAGAAAAATCACCAAGTGTAATCCACCCTTTACGCCACCCATAAATGAGCCCCCATAACATTCCTCCCATAAGGAATATGCATAGAACTCCACGACAAAGGTTCAATAATTCAATTACAAAACCGGCTTTTTCTGCTTTAAAAATTTCTTCATTTTGGAAGTGTTGCAAGTATTTTCTTTCATAACGCCCACGCGCAAAAAGACGAACACTAATAATATTGCTTAAAATATCTACAATTTGACCATTTAAATAAACGATTGAGTCAGCATGTGCTTGGGATGTTTTATCAATATAGGATTGAAATAAAAGAGTAATTGTTACAATGAGAACATAATACCCCCCCAAAAAAGCAGCAAAGTACCAACTCACTTGAAAAAGAATGAATAATGAGATCAAAAAAGCCAGCGTGGTGTTTAATAAATTATGGATAAATGTCGAAATAATATCTTCGGATGCACGTGGAAGATCGCTAATTTTATTTGCAATTGAACCTGCAAAATTATTTGCAAAAAACGTATGATCATGCTGACGTGTGTATTCAAATACTTCGCTTCTTATGGCAGCTCGAAAGCGAGGAAAAATCTTATAACTAAGATAACCTTGAAACCGCATTGCTATATCCATTATAATCCAACATCCACTAATCGCAAGAACTGGCGTCATTAACTGTTCCCAAAGATTAGGATCAGAACGATTAAGTATCCCAATTTTATCCACTAACATTTTAATGAAATAAGGAAAGAAAGATTCATTAATTGCCCAGAAAAAAGTGCAGGCAATAATTAAGCTAAAACCAAGTTTTTGCTTTCGAATAAAGTGCCAGAGAAACGCACCTAACGTTTTTGGCAATAACATGATAAACCTCAATAAAAAAGTACTAAAAAAAGCGATCCATTAAATCTGTGATAGGTTTAAGAGGATAAACCAACCTTGCGACATCAGTTGAAAAACTGAAATCAATTATAAGGAACGAGAAAGATAAAATGCGGTTGTCATAGTTTCATTTATATCAGCTTTTCATCATAATTGTCAAGCTTTTTTCCTTAAAAATCTTTAAAAATTATACATTTATTTCTAATGCCATTTTTTAACTAAGTGAAGATGTTTGCTCAGTAAACAATACAAAATTATTGCTATTGATGACTTTCAACCATATTATTCATGAATGGGGGGACACGATGAATCTCATTAAATTTTTATTTCTCTTTATTTTACAATCCGTGGATGCATGGTCTCAATCTCCTTCAGAGCCTAAAGGAACTCTTCTGAACGGATGGTATCTATGGGATCCTTATCAATATGCCATCCGCAATGAAGGCGCAGGTGAAACATTAACAGGGCTTGATATTGAACTGGTAAAAGCCATTACTGCTGCGGCTAAGTACAAAGTTGTTTATGAACCAGTATCCTGGAAACAACATCAAGAAGATCTTAAAAATGGGACGCGAGATTTCGCAGCAGGAGCTACATATACTCCTGAGCGTGCTCAATATGTACATTTTTCCGTGCCGTATCGATTTGAAGAAAATTCTCTTTTTGTACATCGTAATGAAGAACTTAAGCTTCAATTCAAAACGATTCCTGAATTTCTAACTCAAGTCAAACAACATCATTTTCGTTTAGGAATTATTGAAGGTTATATTTACGCCGATCCCGCTATCAATAATTGGTTAAACGATCCTCAAAACCAAGATTTGATTGTAAAAGCAAATAATGATCTTGAAAATATTAATGCTCTTTTAGAGGGTAAAATTGATGGTTTTCTTGCAGATCGTATTGTAGGTGCTACTCTTATTTGGCGCACAAATAATGGCGCCCATATCAATGAAATTCGCTTAGGAATAAAAACGCCTATTCATTTTATGTTTAGTAAAAAAACGATCTCTTTTAAACAAGTTGAGGTTTTTAACGATGCGATACAAAAGGTAAAAGATTCATCTACCTATAATCAAATTATTTCATGGTATCTTCATCCTGTTCTATTATTACAAACTATAGATACCAAGTGGTTTCATTTTATTGAAATAATGGGAACAATCGCTTTCGCAATTTCAGGTCTTGTGATTGCTTATCAGAGAAAAGCAACACTTTTTGGTGCTTTCCTTTTGGCTGTCTTACCTTCGTTAGGAGGCGGAATTATTAGAGATGTAATTTTTAATCGAAAACCTATCGGCGCTCTTCAATCTCCGTTATATTTATCTCTTGTGTTAACCACTGTGCTTATTGGTTTTATTGCCGTTCACCTATATGAATATCGACAAAAAAAGAAGAAGCTTTCAAAAACCCCTAATAAAAGCCATGCTGTGGAACATTTGTTAACAATTTGTGATGCTATGGGACTTGCAGCTTTTACAATTACAGGCATTGTTGTATCAGTCATGGCGAAAGTAACTCCTCTTTGGTTATGGGGAGCCTTTTTTGCCTTTTTAACTGGTGCGGGGGGAGGCATCCTTCGCGACTTGATAAGTGGGAGTAAGGATGTTGTTAGTTTACGGGGTGGTATTTATCCAGAAATTGCTATTTTTTGGGGATTTTCTTTATCTTTATTCCTCATGTGGCAAACAAATGAAATTAATCCTGAAGCCATTAAATATGGCGTGATGTTTCATGTTGCAGGGGCTTTTATCACGCGCCTTGTTGTTTACTTTTTAAAAATCCCAAATATCTATTTTAGGAATGCGTAAAAAATCTGAACATTATTTATGGCAAGCTAAATATTTTAATCAACTTACTCTTGATGAATTATACAATATACTTAATTTACGAATTCAAGTATTTATGAAAGAACAAAATTGCTTATGTCCTGAAACAGATTATTGTGATCAAGAAGCTTTACATTTATGGCCTACAAACAGTACTGGCCGTGTATTGGCTTATGCTAGAATTTTACCACCACATACTGTTCATCATGGAAAAACAAATACTAAGACAAAAATTGGCCGTGTTGTCGTTAAAAAAGTAGCACGTGGTTCAGGTCTTTCTTACCTTCTCATGGAAAAAGCTATTTCAACGATGCATGAATTATACTTAGAAGATATTGAGATTTCAGCACAAGCTCATCTAACTTCTTTTTATCAAAAATTAGGGTTTGTAATTGATGGAAAAGAATTTTTAGAAGATGGCATTCCTCATATTAAAATGACGCTTTCTTCTCATCTTCAATAAATACAATTTTTCTAAAAATTTCAATTGGTTTTACTTTATTTACTCTAAATTAATTATTTATCGAGATAATAAAAATAAATAATAAAAATGAGTTCATATAATGAAATTTCAGAATTACATATCATTATTAGAAGATTTTCAGAAAAATAATGAGCGATATTATAAATTATTTTCTGACTTTTCTTATATGACGCATAAAACTTATGGTAATATTTTAAAAGCCAACTTAACTGGCGATATTGATGCTCTCAAAGCAACTTGTGATAATTATAAAATAGAAACAGAACAAGCTTTCAAAAATCTTTTTGATTTGAATATGAATACAATCGAAGAGACGACCTCAAAAATACAAAAAATTGTTGAACTATATAAGCCTGCAGAGGAAAAAAATGAAGAACCTTTTCCTTATCTCAAAGAGAGATTAAAAGTATCTCCTTTTTCTTATGCTGCACGAATGGCAGGCTTGCTAGGTGCTTTTAACATTTCTAAAGCAACCGTTCCAGTTCCGTATGAAAATGACACCTCCCCAACAACAAGAAACCTTCCAAACTTACATCATCCTGCTCCCATAAGCTTCGCAGAACGCGTTAAACTTAAATCTAAATTAGCTACTATAGGAAATACTCTTTCCACTCTTGAGCGAGAGAAAAAAGCTTCAGAGTTACGCGTAGAAGAGCAAGAATTACTTTTTAAAGAAACTTTGAAAAAAACGAACTATGACGCACGATACCAAGACCTAATTAGTGATCCTTCTTGTTTTATGAACCAAGTAACATCTGAGCAAGCAAAATTATATGGTAATCTAAGCGCCCTTGTTTACCAAATTGACCAAGAAAAGAAGATTGGAAAAGCAGATACAAAATTAACTAAACTTGATCGTCAGATCACCATTTTAAACCAACAAATAACACTTCTTGAGAGCTGGCAAGAAACACTTATAGGGGCTTTAAAAACTACCCCTGATACCTCTCCCGTGATGGAAACTGTTCGTAAAAATATCAAAAATGTCTTCAATTTTTCTATCCACAATGATTCAACATTAGAAGAAATATTATCTTTCATGGTTGATAAGACTCAAGACCTACAAACTAAAATATCTCGTTTTGAAGTCCAAAGAGATCAAGAAAACAGTGCTTATTTTGCTGAAGCTAAAAAAGTATTTGGCCACAATTTATTTGGTTCTAATTATGAAGTGCAAGGTATTTTTCATCGTAATAACGGTGAATTTTCTGGTTTAGCCGCCTATGATCAAGAAAAGGATGAGCTTGTCTTATCTTTTGCGGGTTCTAAAAGCAGTCGTGATTGGATCAAAAATATTTTTGGATGGAACTCAAAAATGAGTGCTAAGCATGGCTTACTAACCAACATAAGTTTTCACAGCGGGTTTGGTTCTCATTTAGATGATAATGCAGATTCTTTCTTTTCCTTTATGCACAGTTGGATGCGTAATTATCAACAAAAGGGAATATCTGGTAAATTGAAAATTGTTGGTACAGGTCATAGTTTGGGTGGTGCTTTAGCAGAAATTTTCACGGCAGCGACTAAACAATTAGCAGATAAACACAAAATCTCTGCAAATGTTGGTGTCATGACATTTGGTTCTCCTTCCACAGTTAATGCAAATTGCCTTGAGACTTATACCAATATTCTTGGAGGTGATGGAAATATAATCCGATTTGCACATAGTTACGATTTAGTACCAAAACTCGTTTTCTGGAAAACGTCTCCTGGAGCCATTAAAATTGAAAGAGATACCTCTTTATTTTCTGATGTGAATGGAACTCTTGTCCTTCCTATACGCGTAAATCCACATAGTTCAGATGAGTATTACCATGCTGCGGAAACGGTCTTTAAACAATGGAAAAATGACTTTAGTACATTGCAACGACAAGTAAGCATTTTAAATAGTTTAAAAGAAGAAGAAAGAACAAAACTTAAGGAAATTCAAGAAGCCAGCAAAGAAGCACATCGTTTATTGGTTACTCTTGCCAATCAAGACGCGACTTCAGCTGCTATTTTTGAAGATGAATATATAAGCTATCAAAAAAAGATCGAAGAAGAATTTGAAGCCCTTAAAGTTGAGCTTAAGAATCTTCTAGAGAAAATGGCTCTTTTTGAAACTAAATCTTTTTCAAAACAAGAAAAAGCACTATTAACCAAACAGGCAAGCGCATTAAAAGAAAAGATTAAAAAGAAAAAAGAAATGCTTGCTGAACTTGCACGAGATAAAGCTTGGAAACCTTATATTGCACTAATGGATCAAGAGTTTGAAAACCTTCAAGCGAGCTTATTAAAGTTACAATAAAAAAAGCTGCTTTAACAGCAGCCTTCTTAGATCAAGATAAAGGATTAACTATTTTATCTTTGTTTCACGGAAAGTAACGTGTTTCCTTACAACTGGATCATACTTACGCACTTCCATTTTCTCAGTTTTTGTCCGAGGGTTTTTCTTTGTAACATAGAAAAATCCAGTATTTTCTGTGCTTAAAAGTTTAATTTTAATTGATGTTGCTTTTGCCATGATTAAAACTCGCCTTATACATTTGTGAAGAGACCATAATCATGACTGATAAAAAGAGTCAAGTCTTTTATGATTAAAGCTTTTACCCTTCCTTAAAATAACATATAATAAAAGGATGCTTTAACGCACTTTTTAAAATTATCACTCACTGTTGTGTGTGAAATATGGTAAACCCATATTTTTAATATATTCGGAGGATTGAATGGACTTTAACTTTTCAACGACAAGCCTTGATCCAAAATCCACTAAGGTTTTTCTTTGTTTTCAAGATAAGAAGCTTACAAAAGCTGCACAAGATTTTGATACCCATCATCAAGGATTTTTAAAAAAAGCGCTTGAAAATAACAGTTTCAGTGGAAAAAAGAATGAAACACTTGTCTTGAATGCTCCGCTCACGATTGAGAGCAATCGTATTATTTTAATAGGTCTTGGCTTAGAAAATGACATCTCTAGTGAGAGCATTGAAAATGCTGGAGGTACCATTTTTCCTCTTATAAAAAGCGCCCCAGATCAAACGCTTGAAATGATTGTCGATGACTTTTCCGCGAATGGATTGGCTCCTTCTGAAGTTGCCAGCCGTTTGGCTTATGGATTTTTGTTAAGATCTTGGACCTTTGATAAATATAAAACAAAGGGGTTAGAAGAACGCAAGGTTGCTCTTAAATCAATTACATTTCAAACAAGCGAAGCAGATAAGGCCCAAAAGCTTTTTACTTCTCTTGAACAAATTGCAGCGGGTGTTTTCTTAGCACGCGAGTTTGTAAGCGAACCTCCAAATGTCATTTACCCGGCTTCTATGGCTGAACGTCTCCAAGAGCTAACTAAAATAGGTGTAAAAGTTGAAATTTTAACGCTCGAAGAAATTAAAAAACTTGGCATGGGTGCCCTCATAGGCGTGGCCCAAGGAAGTATACGCGAACCTCGAGTCGTTGTCCTTCAATGGCTCGGCGCTGATCCTTCTGAGAAGCCTGTTGCTTTTATTGGTAAAGGCGTTACTTTTGATACTGGTGGTATTAGCTTAAAGCCATCAGCTAATATGTGGGATATGAAATATGATATGGCTGGTTCTGCTGTAGTTGCTGGTCTTATCCGAGCTCTTGCGGGTCGTAAAGCAAAAGTAAATGCTATCGGCGTAGTAGGCCTTGTTGAAAATATGCCTTCCGGAAGCGCTCAACGCCCCAGCGACATTGTTAAGTCAATGTCCGGCCAAACGATTGAAGTGCTTGATACAGATGCTGAAGGCCGTCTCGTCCTTGCAGATGTACTTTGGTATACCCAAGATCGTTTCAAACCTCAATTTATGGTGGACCTTGCTACTTTGACAGGCGCAATTGTTATCGCCTTAGGAGACTTTTTCGCTGGTGTCTTTTCAAACAGTAATGAGCTTGTTGACAAAATAAAATTAGCTGGTGATAAAACGGGAGAAAGAGTCTGGCATATGCCTTTAGACGAACGTTTTGAACGTGAAATTGAATCTGATATTGCTGACCTCAAAAATATTACGTTTGGACGTAAAGCTGGAAGCGCCATGGCAGGTCAATTTTTGAAAAGATTCGTGAATGATACACCTTGGGCTCACCTTGATATTGCAGGCATGGCATGGGCGGACAAAGATATGCCAACTATTGCTAAAGGTGCGACTGCTTATGGTGTACGGCTTTTAAATGAGCTAGTACAAACTTACTACGAAAAACAATAAGTAACTTTGATGCTACCAGAAGTCAGCTTTTATAAGCTTCAGAAAACCTCTTTAGAGCATACTTTACCCCGGCTCTTAGAAAAGATTTTTCAAGCGGAAAAAAGAACTGTTGTCCTCTTTGGGACTCCAGAAAGGCTTTCTACTTTTAACGCTTTATTATGGACTTATTCGCAAGGTTCTTTTCTTCCACATGGATGCTCTAAAGAAGGATCTGCTGAAAATCAACCTATTTGGTTAACAAATGTAATAGAAAATCCTAATAATGCTGAAATTTTAATTACAGTAGAAGATCAAGAAGTGAATAACTTCTTAACTTTTTCAAGATGTCTTGATATATACGATGGCAATGATCTAGAAGCTGAAGGAAAAGCAACTAATCGTAAAAAGAAGTATCAAGCTTTAGGATGCCCTATTTTAACGTGGCATCAAGAGGAAAACGGCACGTGGCATAAAAATGCTGCTTAAGTAAAATTTAAAATGGAGTTAAAAAATGTCTCTTACACGTACACTTTCTATTATAAAACCGGATGCAACACGCCGCAATTTAACTGGCGTTATCAATGCTCGTATTGAAGAAGCAGGTCTGCGCATAATTGCGCAAAAAAGAATTCAAATGAATCGTGCTATGGCTGAAAAATTTTATGAAATCCACAAAGAACGTTCGTTTTTTGATGAACTATGCGACTTTATGATTAGCAGTCCAGTGGTAGTACAAGTTTTAGAGGGCACTAATGCTGTTCCTCTTTACCGTCAAGTTATGGGAGCAACGAATCCTGCTAATGCTGATGAAGGAACTATTCGTCGTGATTTTGCTGAATCTATTGAGGCAAATTCTGTTCACGGTTCAGATTCTCTTGAAAACGCTCAAAAAGAAATTTCTTTTTTCTTTAGTGAAATTGAAATTGTAGGTTAAACACGGCATAATAATTTCACCTATTCTTTTTTAGGGAGGTAAAAAAGGATCAAAGGAGTTTAGATGCTAAATAAATTGAAGTTTTTAATCTGGATTTTTGCTTTTCAATTAATTGTTTCTAACAACTTAACTGCAAATGAAGATTATGTTGTGAGAAACGTTCAGGTTGACGTGACTGGGAGTTCTGCTTTAGAAGCACGATCAAAAGCAATGGCTGATGCACAACGACAAGCTTACAATATGCTTTTAGAGAGGATACTCCCACTTCAAGAAACATCTTTATTAACCTTATCAGATGAACAACTAAATACTTTTGTGCAATCTATTGAAGTGCAAAATGAGAAAAGTTCCAATATCCGCTATTTAGGAATGTTGACTATTCACTTTAATCCGCAAGCTGTTCAAAAATGGATCATGTCGCAGGATAAAACAATTTCTCGATCTATTACCGAGGGCAAAGCAACTGTTATTATTCCTGTATTGATCCGTCACGAAAAAATATTCTTATGGGAAGAGAATAATCCCTGGTGGCAAGCATGGAATCAGAAAAAAGATCTAGATAGTGAAGCATTCCTAGTTCCTATGGGTGATTTACAAGATCTTAAAAACCTTTCTGCAAAAGATGCGTTGGAAGGTAATATTAATTCAATACGTAAAATTTTAAGTCGCTATAATACAAACAAGATGATTATTGCTATTTTTTATGAAGGAGCTCCATCACGGCTTGAAATTTACTACTATACGACGGAAGGCCTTATCAATCGTTCATCCCCCATTGAATTTGATACGAGTAACCAAGCGCCAACAGATTTATTATCGCTCGCAATGTCTAAGGTGATGGGCGTTAGCAAAACAAACTCTTTAACGTCTGTGGCCTCATCCCCCAAAACACTTTACTTTTCTGTTTTTTTCAACACCTATCCTGAATGGATTGAATTACAGGAAAAATTGATGAATTTACAAGGCATAAATAAGATGACTATCCATAATTTAAGCCTTAAAAACGCCCAAATATCTCTGGACTGTTCAGCTTCAGACACATTCATTGAGAATCAATTGAATGCAAAAGGAGTTGTGATTGATCAACCAATGAGAGGCTTCGCTTCTAAAACTCTTTCTCTAGGCCGACTAGAAAGCAAGAACTTATGACTTGGCCTAATTTTATTAGTTTAGGACGTCTTTTATCAGTTCCTTTTATCATTTGGTGTATTCTCTCTAATTCTCTACTATGGGCTTTCTGGGGAATGGTCCTAGCCGGATTATCTGATATTCTTGATGGTCTGCTGGCAAGAACCCTTCATCTAAGGACAGTTTTAGGAAGTTACCTTGACCCAATAGCAGATAAGTCCCTTCTCGTCGGCGTTTTTATTGCGCTCGGACTTAAGGCTTGGATTCCTTTATGGTTAGTCATTCTTGTTGTCTTTAGAGATATTCTGATCGTTGTCGGTATGGTGCTTTTAATGATGCTTGATAAACCAATTACATCGAATCCAATTTTTATCAGCAAATTGAATACCTTTTTACAAATTTTCGTCGTTAGTTTTACGCTCTTACAAGGCGCCTATGAACAGAATTATTTAGCTTTTAACCAAATACTTTTTTCTTTAACAGCACTGACGACTATCCTGTCAGGAGCTGCTTATGTTAAAGAAGGAATTAAGCGTTTAAATTAAGGAATAGCTCATGAAAGAACCGACTTTACTTCTTCTCAAACGTCGCGTATGGATTTGGACCTTAATCTTGGCAGGTCTTTTTACGCTTTTCTATCTTTTTAAAAGCATTTTATTACCTTTTACTGTTGGTATCTTGGTGGCTTATCTTTTAAATCCTGCTGTCACCAGACTTCAATCTTTAAACGTGCCCAGGATTTTAAGTACGACTTTTATGGTTTTATTGTTTTTTATTGTTATAGGCGGCGTGTTGTTCTTCACTATTCCTTTTTTAAAACAAGAGCTTCTAATGTTAGCTCAACATCTACCAAACTATGGTGAGAGACTCTACCAAGCAACGCTACCTTTATTAGATCCTTACACAGATATTATTCCTGTCCAAGATTTCAATCAGTTGAAAACAACAGCAAGTGCCTATTTTGGCGATATGCTTTCATGGGGAGTAAAAGCTATTGCAAGCATTCTGACAAATACATTAGCACTTGCAAATCTGTTGTCACTCGTTGTTTTAACCCCTGTAATTGCTTTTTATTTGCTGCGAGATTGGCCTCGCTTTACATCGATACTCATCGGCTTACTCCCTTTAGAGCATACAAATACTATCAAAAATCAAGTCACCCTTATTAATCAAACACTTGCAAGCTATGTAAGAGGACAATCTCTTGTATGCTTGTGTCTTGCAATTTATTATTCAATAAGCTTAAAAATAACTGGGTTAAATTTTGCTTTTTCGATTGGAATTGCCACCGGATTGTTAGCTTTTATTCCTTATTTTGGCTTCTTATTAGGAGCTACAGTAGCGCTTGGGCTTGCTTTAGCACAGTTTAATGATTGGGCTTCGATTGGATGGGTTGCGGGTGTGTTTGCCATAGGACAAGGCTTAGAATCTTACCTTTTAACACCAAAATTTGTTGGCGAGCGAATTGGTCTTCATCCTGTTTGGATTATTTTTTCTCTTCTTGCTGGAGGAGTTTTATTTGGGTTTTTTGGAATTATAATGGCGATGCCAATAGCAGCTGCTTTAAGCGTAATTATTCGTTTTACTCTTAAAAAATACTATGAAAGCGATTTTTATCAAGGATCTTTTCCTCGTAAGCGCAAGCTATCTTCTTCTGCTAAGAAATAATTTTTATGGCGCAATTAGTTTTTAATTTTGCTGCTTCTTGTAGTTACCTAACAGAAGATTTTATTATTACAAACAGCAATCGGGAAGCTTTCTCTGGAATGACACAATGGACCACTTGGTCACAGAATGTTTTATTATTAATCGGCCCTCAATATTCTGGAAAAACGCATCTCGCAACAATCTTCCAGACTTTATCTTCAGCTGTTTTTACTTTGCAAGATAATCTTCAAGCTTATGAAGAGTTTTTTCACTCAAACTTAGCCCCTTTCATCCTTGATTCATTAAATTTCCAAGAACTTGAGGAACCTTTATTACATTTCTATAATTTGTGCCGAGAAAAACAACGAACATTATTATTAACGGCTGAAACACATCCTATTCAATGGAACATAAAACTGCCAGATTTAAAGTCACGCCTTATGGCCACACCGTCCATAACTATTCAACCACCCGATGATGCTTTAATTAAAGGGATTTTACTTAAACGGTTCTCTGATCTTCAAATAAATATCTCTGATAATGTGTTAGAATATTTACTTACACATATTGAAAGAAGTTATTCTGCAATTCAAACTATTGTTTCTTTACTCAATGAAGCTAGTCTATCAGAACAAAAAAAGGTCACGCTGCCACTTATAAAAAAAGTTCTTAATTTGTAAAAAATTAGGGCTTAATCTCTTAAGAGAATTAAGCCCCGTTGGAACTTTACATGGGTCTTGCTTTACCGATGACACAGCGATCAACCCAATTTATTCTATCAATTGGAGCAACATAAGGGGGTATATGATTTCTGCAATAAGCGCGACTAAGTACAAGAGGCCCAACTATAGCGGGAGCAACTGCCATGGCTCCCGGAATAATAACTTTCCGTGCGGGTGGCACAACAACTTTTGGCCCCCAAAATGGTCGCTTAACTATAACCCTTTCACCAAGAAGTGGCCTTTTCACAATAACAACCGCAGATACTTGTGAAGAAAATCCAGCTATATCCATAGCTAGGATAGAAAGGATAACAATAATAACATTTTTTTTCATTGAAAATTCTCCCTTATTATTACATTTAAGTGAAAAAATTCTTTTTTATAGCTATAAATCAATAACTATAATTTATTATATCAATAAAATTGCTAATTATTATTTAATTTATTAAATTATTTATTTATATGAATATTTTTATACTATGATAAAATTTATGCAATTACAAAACCTGCACCGCAGAACAGGTTTTGTAAAGCAAAGACATAAATACAAGTTAGAGGTTATTTTATTTGGTCTCTATTTTCTCCATCAAGAAGAGTACTATTTGGCCAGGTTGAGCATCATCTTTTACCTTTGTTTTTGGCCATAAGGAAAAAGGTTTATCTAAAATACTTACATCCATATTTATCTTACTGATAAGAGGCCTAAAGTCTTCACCAAAGTTTTTCTTAAGCTTTTCTGCGACCTTCCTCTGTGCGGGACTAAAATCTGACCTGAGTCGAGGATCAAACCTTTTTTCTATTTGAGAATAGAACTCTCTCCATGTATTGTGTTTTTTCTCAGAAGGAACCGCATGCCATCTACTAATCATTTCTTGAAAAGAAGAAACTGCAAGTGGAGTCTGAACATTACTACTCCAGCTTGAAGAATAAGGAATGACAGAGGTTGCCATAATCATTAATAAAGTTATTTTTTTCATTCTTATTTACCTCCATATAAAAAATACACCACACAAATAATAATACTTATTAAAGCATAATAATTACTTAATATTATAAATAATAATTTATTATTTATTAATAAATTATTTGATAATTCACAATTAAATTAAATTATTTAATATAAATAATTGCAGATATTTCTGAAAAACAAAAAAGAATAACTGCGTTAACAATAAAAAAGCCCGCTTTCGCAAGCGAGCTTTTGAAAAAGATTATTGGATTCTATCTTTAGAGCGTAAAACCAACTTTTCCTTGATAAGATTGAATCCATATTTTATCAAGCAAGAAACGCGCTATGTTGAGATGAGTTTCTGTATCTTCATTTACGCCTGAGCTTTTCCACTGATTCGGATGTAATTGTAAAACATGAGTGTAAGACGAATTGATTTGACTTACAGCAGGTTTAAATTTTTTATGTTGTGCAAGTGCCTTACTTGTTTCCTTGATTAAGGAATTAGAAGATTTACGAGGATCAAACGTATTTTCTATTTGAGAATAAAATTGTCTCCATATTGTGACTTTTACTTCCATATAAGGAATGTCTTCCCATTTTTTTGGAAGGCTTACATCCTCTTCTAATTTTTTTTGCTGCTCTTCAAGAGCTTTCTTTTTTTCTTCTTGTATTCTTAATTGCTCAAGTAACTTAGCACGCTCTACTTCTTGCTCAAGCTTGGCATTTTCAGCAGTCGCATTGTAAACCTTCTGTCGAAGAACCTCTATATCACTTACTAAGTCTTCCTTGGTATCTTGTAGAGTAGCCAACACATTAGAAGGCAGGAATGCACCTCCTATTATTATCGCTATCAATAAATTTATTTTTTTCATGATTTTTCCTTTCTTAAAAACTATTGCACTATATAGTAATATAGGAAAAATTGCGAAAGAAAATTAGATTAAATTATTATGAAAATTCCCCCTATTATCCTTTGGTTTCGTCAAGATCTTCGCCTTCAACACCATCCAGCTTACGAGGCAGCAAAAGCAACGGGACAGCCAATTTTACCCCTTTATATTTTAAATGATACAATAGCTGATCCCTGGAAAATGGGTGCTGCACAACGTTGGTGGTTACACCACAGCTTACTTTCCTTAAGCAAAGATTTTCAGATACAAGAGGGCCAGTTTATCCTGCGACGTGGGAATCCTGCTGAAGTATTAACAAGTCTTCTTAGAGAGACAGGTGCCCAAGACATTTATTGGAGTCGTTGTTACGAACCTTTTGCAATTGCACGTGATACAGACCTTAAAAAGAATCTTATTGCTCAAGGTATGAATGTTAAAAGCTTCAACTCATCTTTGCTTTTTGAGCCTTGGGAAATTCAAAATCAACAAAGCCATCCCTATAAAGTTTTTACCCAATTTTGGAAAAAATGCCTTTCACAAGAACCTCGTATTCCAACATTTGAAGAAACACCTTCTCCTCAATTTTATACTAGCGTGAAAAGCGAAGACCTGAAGTCTTGGGAATTAACACCGACACACCCCAATTGGGCGCAAGGTTTTTCTGATCTATGGCAACCAAGTGAGCAAGGAGCGCATCAGAAGCTTGAATACTTTTTAAAGCATCACCTAGATGACTATAAAGACACTCGCAATCGACCAGATAAATATGGCACGTCTCGTCTTTCGCCTCATCTTCATTTTGGCGAAATCAGTCCACACCAGATTTGGCAGCGCATTCACCAAATGACCCATCCAAACTCTTCTTTTGAAAGTTATCTTTCTGAAATCGGCTGGCGTGAATTTAGTTATCATCTTCTATATCATTTTCCTTCTCTACCTGAGCGCCATTTTCAAGAAAAGTTTGCTACCTTTCAATGGCAGCATAACAGCCATGCACTTAAAGCATGGCAAAAAGGTCAAACGGGTTATCCCATTGTGGATGCTGGAATGCGTGAACTTTGGCATACAGGGTGGATGCATAATCGTGTCCGTATGATTGTTGCCTCATTTTTAACAAAACATTTGTTACTTCATTGGCAAGAGGGTGAAAAATGGTTTTGGGATACACTCGTGGATGCTGATCTCGCAAATAATGCTGCAAGTTGGCAATGGGTTGCAGGGTGTGGTGCAGATGCTGCCCCTTATTTCCGTATTTTTAACCCTATCCTTCAAGGGGAAAAATTTGATCCTGAGGGAAAGTATGTACGTCATTGGGTTCCAGAACTTAGAAATCTTGCCGCTACATTTATCCATAAACCTTGGCAAGCGCCCGAGACAGCATTACAGCAAGCCGGCGTTATCCTAGGAAAGAATTATCCTTTTCCACTAGTTAACCATGAAACTGCCAGAGAACTCGCACTTGAAAGCTATCGACAGCTTTAAAAAAACGTTTTTAACTGGTTTTTCTTCTCATCTCAGGGTAATGTGCGCCATAATCATTAATAAAATGAGTTTATAAGATATGCCAAAAATAACTTTTATTACACCCAAAGGTGAAAAAGTCCAAGTGGATGCCCCTATTGGCCTCTCTGTTCTTGAGATTGCTCACCAAAATAACATTGACCTTGAAGGTGCCTGCGAAGGATCCCTTGCGTGTTCAACATGTCACGTGATTGTTGATTCGGAATGGTATGATGCTTTACCTGAGGCGCAAGAAGAGGAAGAAGATATGCTTGATCTTGCTTTTGGGTTAACCCGCACATCCCGTTTAGGATGCCAAATCATTATTACAGAAGAACTTGATGGTTTGACAGTTACTCTTCCAGCCGCCACCCGCAATATGATGGTTGACTAGAGAAGTGCATTCCTTGAAATGGACAGATATTCATGAGATTGCGATTGCTCTAGAAGAGCAGCATCCAGAAATTGATATTCTTAAAATTCGTTTCACGGATCTATGGAAATGGGTTCAAGAACTACCAGGATTTGACGATGACCCTCAACGTTCTAATGAACGTATCTTAGAAGGCATCCAGATGGCATGGCTTGAAGAACGAGATTAGGACTTCCTACAAATTTTTATTTTTTTATAAAAACGCATCATTTTTTTGTTTTTGTTAACCTTTTTTTAAGTAACCGCCTGTTATTTTCTTTTCACACACGCAGCAGGGGGCTGCTGTAGCACCATGATAAAATATAAACAGGGAAGGCTAAAAGGTACAACCACCCCCACGAATTTTTCTTCTAATCTTCTTGATTTTTACTCTTCAAAGATTGTAGAAACAACGGTATGAAAATTGTTGTTGCAGCACTTTATAAATTTATCAAACTTCCCGATTACCGCGAATTGCGCAATCGTCTATTTGATCTTTGTCAAAAGAATGACATTCGCGGCACTTTATTGCTGGCTCCAGAAGGTATTAATGGAACGGTAGCAGGCACTCGAGAAGCCATCGATAATCTTCAAGATTTTTTAAAAAATGACGGTCGTTTTGAAGGAATTGAGTATAAAGAATCTTTCGTCGACTATTACCCTTTTTATCGTCTTAAAGTAAGAATTAAAAAAGAGATTGTAACCCTTGGAATACCTCACTTAGATGTTGAGAAACTTACTGGGACTTTTGTTGAGCCTGAGGCGTGGAATGCTTTAATAAGTGATCCTGAAGTTCTTGTCATTGATACACGAAATACTTATGAAACAAAGATTGGGACGTTTAAAAAGGCGCATGATCCCGAGACCGAAACATTTCGCGAATTCCCAGAATTTGTTGATCATTTCTTAAAACAAAAGAAAAAGCAAAAAATCGCTATGTTCTGTACGGGCGGTATTCGTTGCGAAAAAGCCTCCAGCTACCTTCTTGAACAAGGTTTTGAAGAAGTCTACCAGCTTAAAGGTGGTATCTTAAAATATCTTGAGACAGTTCCATCTGAAGAAAGCTTATGGCAAGGCGAATGCTTTGTCTTTGATAACCGCGTTGCTGTGAAAGAAGGCGTAGAAGAAGGCATTCATGATTTATGTTTTGGCTGTCGCGCCCCTCTTTCAGCAGAAGATAAAGTCTCTCCTGAATATGAAGAAGGCGTAACTTGTCCTTCTTGTTATGCACAACATAGTGATGAGAAGAAAAGACGCCTACGTGAACGCCAAAAGCAAATCCTTTTAGCGCGTAAGAGGCAACAACTCCATATTGGTCGCACACGCTTCAAATAATTTTCTTCTTAAAAGCCTAACCAATTAGCAATTTTTGAACAAACCTTATTTCCAAAAGGATAAATACTTTTTGTCCAATGTCTATGTATTGATACCGCTTCTGCGACAGTTTCTAATCCAAAAACACTAGCTGCAGCAAGTATAGGAAGCTCCAATTCATGACTTCCGATTCCATAATAAATTGAAGGTATCAAAGCTGCTTGTGATACTATTTGCAATCCATATAATGGATCTTGCATCATGTTTTTGATTAAAATATTAATTTTATCACTATCAAACGCCACCGTTAAAGCACTCGAAGCAACAGCTAGAGAAGTAGAACAAGAAACCAAGAATTCGAATTAAAACAAAAACTTACAAATTTAAATAAGAAAAAATTAAACAATTAAAATTCAAAGTATTCTTAATTTATTTTTTGGATTTATAATTTAATTTTTTTAAAGTTAACTAAAAAAAGGAATTTAATTATAAAAGTAAAAAACTTTGTAAAATTAGTATTAGACGTATGGGGAATTAATGCAATTAGTGCTTTTGCATGCCCTGTTGTAACAAATGCTCAAGTAACTCAAATGATTCAAAATGAAGCAAATAGCCATGGAAATTTACACCAAAATATTGTTGGCTGGGATGGAAGAATTGATTGGTACTCACAAGGAGGGGTACATCCTGTCCAACCAGTAAATAATGTCGGCGTACCGCATACTTATGGCGCTGCTGCTATCACTATGAATACCGTCGCTGTAACGCCTCATGGCCTACAAGCAATGGGCGGACATAACTTTTGTTCTTACGTAATAAGTTACGTCTTAAATGGCAATCACTATGCCGCAATCTTAAACTTGCAACAATAAGCTTTATTAAAAAAGGCTGGTTCATTGGTTTTGGAGAATCCCAAAAAGATAGGATTCTCCTTAATCATTTGTTGGGAAACGACTTTTAATGCGTTTCAATTTCTGTGTAATGGCTATTTTTCATTTGGAACGCCCGATTAGTTTCTAGCCATTCGGCAGGGAAAGTAGCTGCGGCTCCTCTATCAAGCTCATGAAGCATTGTCTTATAATCTAACCAAGCAAGCTTATATAAATTTTGTTGTTCTGGGTCTCCAATTTTTCCTTCTTTTTTCAAGTCACTATAAACATCAAGAATTAATTCCAAGTTAGGTTGTCTGCTTTCATCAGCAATAGAAAAGCACTCTAGCCCTTTTAAAGTCAGCCATTTTAATAACACAGGTAGATCCTCACGTTGCAATTCGTGAACAAATTTTATATAACAGAGGTGCTGATCCTTTTCCTAGCCAACTGCCCTTATCATCAATTAAAATACTTGCTTCTTTAAATGCTTCTTTACTTTGAAGTATCCAAAATTCCTCATCTTTCTTATCAAAATAAGTGCTTTCTTTTTTTTGAATTCTTTTGAGCTCTAAGTCTTCACGTGAAAGTGAAGTTGCAAGAACTGTATTCACTAATAATAGTAAGCTAATGAAACTAAATAAAACTTTTTTCAACATATTTAAGTAATCCTATTTTAATATTATGAATATTATTATTTTTATATTCCTTTACTAAGACAAATTCTATAAAAATCATGATAACAACATGGCTTTAACATCTTCCATAGACACAATACCTGGTTCTTTTTGAGGAAGTTCAGATAGTTTTTTACTTAATCTTAAATGTTCTTCTTCAATAATTCTTCTCTTTGAGTCTTTAAATTCTTTATTATAAAATTTCATGTTTAAAAGAAGTAAAGTTGATGCATCACTAGGAAATTGTGAACTTATAGGGACATAAAATGAATATTTATCTTCATAAGGATGATTATACGAAATCATGAATTGTAAGGCAATCTCACTTATGCCAAATGATTGAGCCACCTTTGCACGCAACGTTTGGAAAAAAGAACCTATCAATTTATCCTTTGCTAAATGTCCACAGCATCCTATCAAACAGCTTTTGCAAGGCGTTTTCGTTGAATGCAACTGCACAACTATTCATTGTAACCGTTTACTCACTAAAAGTGGTCCAACAATTTGCTTTGCTAATTCAATGCGTCTAAGTTCAGTGCCTAATAAATCAAATAAAAGAAGAGGTTCACTACAACCGAGATTAAAATATTGTGAATTTAAAAGATCACCTAGTTTCCGAGTAGATAATTGATTTTGAATACTATTAATAAACTCCGTCACATTTTTATTATTTCTAATTTCTCCCATACCTTTAAACTCAAAATCATCGTTCTTAAGACACATAAATAATTCTTGATAGACCGCTTGAATAAAATTATATGAAGCTTTCTCTATGTTTGCTTCTAAAGATGAAGTTGTTGCGTCAGCTGGCGTTGAAGTAGACCGTAGTTTTTCTCTAAATCTATGTAATTCAAAGATTATTTTTTGTTTATTCAAAAGAAAAGCATCTATTTATTTTTGTTTTGCTTGCGCCAATTTTGCTAAATCTAAAGCATTGCCTCTAACTTCTTTTGAGATTGGCGGCATAATTTGATTAGGATGTTCCACGTATTTTTCAATGTGACTTAAAAATTCAACTGTATCTATTATTGTTGCCAACAAAGGTTGCAATCTTTGTCGAATTTCAATATAGCCTCTTTCACCATGACTTACTGTCTGGACATTTATCTCATGCGTTGTTTTCTCTTTTCGGCCTTGACCAAGAGATACGGAACCATTACCACTTAAGTAAAATTGCCCTTTACATGAACGTGGATCAAAGGTCTCAACGCACTCACATGCACCATCATCATAAATACGATAAACGCACAATTGAGCTACATTCGTCCCTTTTGCAATATTATATTTCAATCTAAAAGCTTTTTCTCTCGTAATCATTTCTCGCGTCTGTTTCAAAATATCCGAGGGAACATTAAAACCTTCACTTGCAACACAAGCCTGTTTAACACGAGGAAGTCCTTGCAAACTCTCAGCTTTAAAATCTTGAATAATATCCGTGTCCAGATCACAAAAAGAAGTTGCCTCTGCTAAAAACGAAAAACTTAATACGAATAGAATCTTTAAAATAAAAACTTTTCCATTAATTATAAGCATTTTTTAATTCTCGTAAAAATTTCGCTATTTCTTAATATACATATAATAATTTTCAAGTAAAAGGCACGAAGGCAACTGGCAAAATAGCTTTTTCATGAATATGACCATTAGCATCTTTTGTGACTAGCGTAAGCATTTGCGTCTTCCCCTTGCCCCCCAAAGGAATCACCATACGCCCATGAGGACTTAATTGGTCAAGAAGGGCATGTGGAATTGTTTCACATGCAGCAGTGACAAGAATTCCATCATAAGGTGCATATTCAAGCCATCCTTCTGCTCCACTTCCAATTAAAGGATAAATATTCTTATATTCACATTCATTAAAATGGCGTTGCGCCGTTAGCGAGAGTTCAGGAATGATTTCAATAGTATACACCTCTTTTACAAGCTGTGCTAGAATTGCAGCTTGATAGCCTGATCCCGTTCCAATCTCTAACACTTTTTGTCCTTGGTGAGGCTGAATCAGTTCTGTCATCAGCGCGACAATAAGAGGTTGTGAGATTGTTTGTCCGCAGCCAATCGGAAGCGCTTCATCAAAATATGCGAATTCTTGTAATTCTTCGCTAACAAAGCGATTACGTGGAACTTTTAAAAGGGCTTGTTCAACCTCCAATGATAAATCAGAAATACCCGTAAGGTGTGCTGTATTACGAACTTCTCGCTTGATAAGATCAATCATGTTTATATGATTATTTTTTTGATACTCAATTTTTTGGACTAACATTTTTATTCTCCATATAATTTAAAATACTTTAATCATTCATTTTTTGAGATACGCTTATCTAAGAACCTACTTTTTAAGCATACCTAACTTCTAACAACTTAAACGAGTTGAAAATCTCCATGAAACTCTCTACCTATGGTTCTTGAAGCCCTCTACAAAAATGCTTTGTTCTTCCTAAGTTCCAGAGGCAAGATTGCTTCATAAAACGCTGAAAGCGCTTCAAAAAGAATTTTTCATTTTTTATACATTTCATAGTCATATTTCCTTTCTTTTATGGTTCAAAATTTAAGGCAAAGTTTGGGTATTGCCTCACAAAGTAGGCTAAAAAAATTCATTGTATTTTTTAGTCTTTTTAGAAGAATAAGAGGTGCAAATTAGGATGTTTTTTTATTCTCTAGATCAGGCCTAACAAAAACATAACCTAATCTCTTAATCATCTATAATAATAGTATCAAAAATATGTACAATTTTCAAGGATTTTTCTCTCAAAATGAAAGTATTTTTATGTTATATTTCAATAGCTTATTAAATAATTTTTGCATATGCTGTTGCAAAAAATCCCCTTAGAATATGTCTCTTAAAATCAAAGGGTTATTTTTTAGTATTCCAAGTAAATATTTTGAGTCTCTATTTTTTTATAAACATATTAATTGCTTATTTGTCTATTTTTAGTTATATTTATTTAACTATTTTATCTTAGTTTAAATAAATATTTTTTAATTATAGGAGTTTACCAATTGCCGATAAGATTACTTTCCCTCATTTTAGGATATTTCTTGATTTCATCTCCTTTTCAATTTCTGAACGCGAGCGATAATGAAGAAGAATTAAAAGGACCACGGATGGGGACGAGAGCGCCTCATTCAAGTTTAGCAACTGGACAAACTTTAGAAGTTGCTGAATTACAAAGAAAGCTGGCTAGTTTGGAAAAGGAAACAAAACGACAAAAAACGAGTTCTAAGCCAAGTAGCTCCTCTTCAAGAGATAAAACTAAACCGAGAGAACACAAAAGCTCAAAAGATTCTAATAAATCAAGTTCTCATCATGATAAACCTTCAAAAAGAGTTTACGAATCTAAGCGAGGTCATAAAGAAGCGTCGCCACATAATCATAAGACATTAGATGGATCTCCAGAGAATCAACCAACTGTTACTTCCAGCACGCCTCAAATCCCTTCAGAAGCCAAAGAAAGCCCCGCGCTAAATCAGACTCAAGGGAATGAAGCTGCTATAATTTCGCCAAAGCCTCGAAGTACTTTAGACTTAGCAACATTTATGCCTGCTCCGAAAAGCACCGCATCAAGTAGCTCATCTTCTAAAGTAAATAAATCAAGCGGAAGAAAAGATAAGCAAAAACAAGAATCTGGTGAGGAAATCGCAGATAGAGAAACGTCCTCGAAGAAAGCAATTCCCAAGAAAACTAAGGAAAAAGTTTCTTCTGTGGACACTTTTTATGCATCTTTAGGCATAAAGATGCCTCAGGTCTCAAAAACTCTTTTTGCGCCAAAACAATTGTCCCCTTTTTACATCATGCTTGCATTAGCTGCTGGTACAAGACTAGAGGAAAAAGTACATGATATAACGAAACAAAAAGAGTCGGTTAAAAAGCAAAATAAAATCTATATTCCTGAACTTGATCAGATTGCAGGTTATAAAATGATGCAAACCGGTACTTTAGAGACCTTAAAAACAAATCTTTTTTATGATGACTTTTCAGAATTAGCGGATGTTACAAACCTTCTCAAACTTATTCGCATTACAGGCATAGACAGTATAGAGAATATAAAAATGGAAGTGTTTATGGATAAAGCTAAAGCACTAATTAAAAAATTAGAACCAGAGTATCTTAAAAAAACTAAGATTACGACTCAATTCGGTGAAATCGATAAGCGAGAAGATAATACCCTTGGAGGTGATCAATTTAAGGGAAACTTTGGGGTTTATAATTTCTATAAAGAAGGAATCCTTATTCCTGGCATACAAGTCCGCCTGACTTTTTCAAAGTTAAAGTAATTAAAGAACTGCGCGGTAATAAAAAAGGCTAGAGCTTTCTAGCCTTTTTTCTTATGCGAGCTTTATTTTGTGCCATTCCTTTAGCACTTAAACATTAAGATTGTGCTGCAGCTTCTTACCTTATTTTTCTCAATGCTTTATGATGCTCAAAGTGCTTGAGATACGTCTCTGAAAACGCATGCCCGCCTTCCCCATTCGCGACAAAATAGAGTTCTTTTGTTTGTAAAGGCGAAAAAACTGCCTTTAAAGAAGCAATTCCAGGATTACAAATGGGAGATGGCGGCAATCCCTTGTTCAGATAAGTATTATAAGGCGTTGGCGTTTTAAGCTCGGCTTTGGAAAGATGGCGATTTAAAGCTAATCCTTGCCCACGATAAAGGCCATAAAGAACTGTCGCATCACACTGCAACGGCATTCCTAGACGAAGCCGATTTAAAAAGACAGCAGCAATACGGGGGCGTTCTTCTGGAACAGCTGTTTCTTTTTCCACCAAAGAAGCCAGTATTAAAGCTTCTTGAAGAGTTTTGTACGGAAGCAAAGGAGAGCGCGTTTGCCAGAGTTTTTGTGCTTCCTTTTGAAAAGACTTTTGCATACGATTGATAAGGTTACAGCGTTTCTCTCCATATGAAAAATAGTATGTCTCAGGCAATAATGTGCCTTCCTCTGGGGTTGCACAGTCTCCCTGTAAAAATGGAAGGGCTTCCAGCCTTTTTATAATATCCGCTGATGTCACTCCTTCGACAACGGTGAAACGACGAACAACCGTTTCTCCTTGCTGAAGCTTTGCAATAATATCTTTTAAACGATGAGGTGGATGAAACTCATATTCGCCTGCTTTTAAAGAAGAAAAACGACTTAAAAGATAAGTCCAAAGCTTGAAAGCGATTTCTGTGGATATGACGTCATCTTGCTTTAAAATTTGAGCCATTTTCTGAATAGAAGTGTGCGGTGGAATGATAACTGTATGCACCTTATCATCTCCCACTTTTGTCCCATAAGAAATAAAGAAAAAAGCGCCTGCAATGAAGATTTTGCAGAATACTAATAAAGTTATGAATTTAAGAAGCAGATTCCGCATTTAAGGAGTCTCCTAGACCAGAACTTTTTCAATAAAAAAAGATCAAGCAAATGCCTTAAAAACAAGCGAAGCATTTGTTCCACCAAAACCAAAAGAATTGGAAAGAGCTACTTTAACTTTCTTTTCCTTGGCTTTATGAGGGATCAGGTCAATTCCCTTGCAAGTTTCATCCACATTATCAAGATTCAATGTTGGTGGCATGACGCCATCAACGATACTCATAATGGAAAAAATAGATTCAACCGCCCCTGCGGCTCCTAAAAGATGACCAATCGCAGACTTTGTCGACGACATTGAAAGCTGCTCATTTTGATTTCCTATTAAGCGCCTTACTGCTCCAAGCTCAATCTCGTCTCCTAACGGAGTAGATGTTCCATGCGCGTTCACATAGTCAACTTCTTTAGAATCCAATTTTGCATGACGAAGAGCAGATTGCATAGATCGAAATGCACCATCTCCCTCCGGATGAGGTGCTGTCACATGGTATGCATCACCAGAAAGACCATACCCCACAAGTTCAGCATAAATCTTTGCACCACGTTTTTTAGCATGCTCGAGTTCTTCTAAAACAAGAACGCCAGCGCCTTCACCCATGACGAATCCATCTCGATCACGATCCCACGGACGCGAAGCGCGCTCAGGTGTATCATTAAAATTTGTCGATAAAGCTTTCATGGCTGAGAAACCACAAATGCCCAATTCATTAATGGCCGCCTCAGCTCCTCCTGCAATCATCACATCTGCATCACCATATTGAATAAGACGTGAGGCATCTCCAATAGCATTTGCACTTGTAGAACAAGCTGTTACAACAGAATGATTAGGACCTTTAAAACCATACTTAATCGTTACATGACCTGAGGCAAGATTAATGAGGCAAGAAGGAATGAAAAAAGGACTCACACGGCGAGGGCCTTGCTCTAGCATGACTGTTGCCGCTTCTTGGATACGTGTTAATCCCCCAATTCCAGAACCAATAAGGACGCCTGTCCGCACCCGAGATTCTTCATCTTCAGGCTTCCAACCAGCATCTTCAATCGCCTGAGTTGCCGCAGCAATTCCATAGGCAATAAAAGGGTCAACTTTTCGCTGATCCTTTGCAGAAAGGTATAAATCAGCATTAAATGCGCCGTCTTGTGCCCCCATGGGAAGCTGACCAGCAACACGACAAGGCCAATCCGTCGCATCAAATTTTTGAATTGCAGAAAGTCCTGACTTGCTCGCGATCAAATTCCGCCAAGTTGTCTTGACGTCAGCCCCTAAAGGGCTAACCATTCCTATGCCTGTAATTACAACACGTCGCATTTATACTCTACTTACTTCTTTGTGTTTTCCTCAAGCAACTTAACAGCATCACCAACTGTCTTAATCTTTTCTGCAACATCATCAGAAATTTCGACACCAAACTCATCTTCAAATGCCATTACTAGTTCTACTGTATCTAAGCTATCTGCGCCTAAATCATCCATAAAACTTGCTTTATCTGTAACTTTTGATTCATCAACGTTAAGACGTTCAATAATGATTTTTTTGACTCGATTTGCTACATCACTCATGAGTATTTCCTCAATTGGTTAAAAAATAAAATTAATGTTTCCTAAAATTCGCAAAGGACTCTAACACAAAGTTTTCAAAACTCAAACACTCAAATCATCGCCATCCCACCATTTATGTGTAATGTTTGTCCTGTAATGTAAGCTGCCTCTGCACTTGCAAGAAAAGCAACACCCGCTGCTATTTCTTCAGGAAGTCCCATTCGCCCTTGTGGAATCGTCGTTAGAAGCTTCTCTTTATGAGTTTCTGGAAGAACATCTGTCATAGGTGTTTGGATGAAGCCAGGAGCAACACAGTTAACTGTAATTCCTCGCGACGCAATTTCTTGAGCTAAAGATTTTGACATTCCAATAACACCTGCCTTAGAAGCACAATAATTAGCTTGTCCTGGGTTCCCTGTCACACCCACAATCGACGTGATGTTAATAATTCTCCCGTCTCGACGCTTCATCATCCCTTTGACAGCTGCACGCATCAAACGGAAAGTTGCGCCTAAATTAACGTCTATAACTTCTGAGAACTCATCATCTTTCATACGCATCAATAAGTTATCGCGTGTAATGCCAGCATTATTAACAAGAATATCAACTTGCTCCATAATTCCTTCTGCTTGAGAAATTAAATTTTCGACTTCTTCTACATTCTTAAGATTACAAGGAAGAATATGAACCCGCTCTTTAAGCTCTTGAGCGACCTTTTCCAGCGCCTCACGGCGTGTTCCAGAAAGAGCAACGACTGCACCTTGTTGATGGAGCGCTTTAGCAATAGTTGCCCCAATCCCTCCTGAAGCCCCTGTAATTAATGCTTTTTTCCCATTCAATTTAAACATTTAGTCCTCACTATTGTTTTAAGAAAACATCTATATCGGAAGGTGTTTGAATTGACATACCTTCTAAATCTGATTCTATTCTTTTTGTTAAGCCGGTTAAGACTTTTCCTGCCCCTACTTCAATAACTTTTGTTACACCTTGCATTTTCATGTAAGAAATACTCTCACGCCAGCGCACACGGCTTGTAATTTGCTGAACCAGTAAGCCAGGATAGGTTTGTGAATTATTTTCTCCTTGGGCGGTCACATTAAATACAATAGGAACAGCTGGCGCCTTAAATAAGGTAGCTTCTAAGGCTGGTTTCATAGCTTCTGCACTTGGCTTCATTAGAGAACAATGAAATGGCGCACTTACAGGTAGAATAACAGCACGCTTAATATCATTACTTTTTGCAATTTCAATTGCTCGATTAATAGCCTCGACATGCCCACTAATAACAACTTGTCCTGGAGAATTATCATTTGCAATTTCACAAGTTTCTCCTTGGGCTGCTTCTTTAATGATTCTTTCAACTTGGTCAAGTTCTGCGCCTAAAAGAGCTGCCATTGCCCCCTGACCAATAGGAACAGCAGCTTGCATCGATTCACCTCGTTGTCTTAATAATTTTGCACAATCACTTAATGTTAGAGAACCAACAGCTGCTAAAGCGCTATATTCCCCTAAAGAATGACCTGCAACAAACTTAAGATCTCCTATCTCAACACCGGCTTCCTTTACAAGCGTTCTAACGATAGCAAGGCTGACAGCCATTAATGCTGGTTGCGTATTTTGAGTAAGCATTAATTCTTCTGAAGGACCATCAAAGATAAGACGAGTGAGATTGATTTTTAAAGTTTCATCAATTTCTTGAAAAACTTCGCGAGCCGCTAATGAAGCCTCGTAAAAATCCTTCCCCATTCCAATAAATTGCGATCCTTGACCAGGAAAAACGAATGCTGTGGAACTCATCAAAATCCTCTTTTGTTGTGGCACCAGTCATACCGCCTTAACTTAAAGTGTCAAGAAAATTTATTCTCCTTTAAGCTCAAAAGCAGCTTTAAATAACGCTTGCGTATAAGGATGTTGGGGATTTTCATAAAGTGTAATTGTTGGTCCATATTCAACAATTATGCCTTGTCGCATGACAATGACATGCTGACTAATTGCACGAATAATTTTTAAGTCATGACTAATAAAAATATAGGTTAAATTATGTTTTTCTTGAAGATCTTTAAGCAACTCAAGGACTTCAACTTGGATAGCTCTATCCAAAGCTGAAGTAGGTTCATCAAGAACTAAGATTTGTGGCTTTAAAATAAGTGCTCGAGCAATTGCAACACGCTGTCTTTGTCCTCCCGAAAATTCATGCGGATACCGATGACGTGTTTCAGGATCTAATTTAACCTCCTGAAGAGCTTCCTTAATAAGTTTTTCTTGTTGCATAACTGTAAGGTCAACATGATGAATTTTTAAGCCTTCACCTATGATTTCACCAATTGTCATGCGTGGACTTAAAGAACTAAAAGGATCCTGAAAAACAATTTGAAACTTATGGCGCAAAGACCTTAATTCTTTATTTTTTAAATGATGGATAGGATTTCCTTGCAACAATATTTCACCTTGGCTTTCTTGAAGCCTTAATAAGGCAAGTGCAAGGGTTGTTTTACCTGACCCACTTTCGCCAACAATTCCTAAGGTTTCTCCCTGTTTTACATGAAGAGAAACATCTTTTACGGCATAAAAATACTTTTTTGGCGCAAAAAGATCTGATTTACGCATAAATTTAACAGAGAGATTTTTTGCTTCAAGAATTGTAGGAACATCTTGAGCTAACTTTTTTACGCTTCCTTTTGGTTCTGAATTTAATAATTGCCGCGTATAACTATGTTGAGGATTTTTAAATATATTTTTTGTGAAGCCTGTCTCTGCACATTCGCCGCGCTGCATGATCACAATTTTTTCTGCCATTTTTTGGACAATAGAAAGATCATGAGTAATGAGTAAAAGTGCCATATTAAACTTTTTTTGCAAAGTGTTAAGAAGCTCTAAGATTTGAGCTTGTGTTGTAACATCTAGAGCCGTCGTGGGCTCATCAGCAATTAATAAAGATGGCTCTGTTGCCAAGGCCATTGCAATCATGACACGCTGTCTTTGTCCACCTGATAATTGGTGAGGATAGCTTGTCAGGCGTTCAGGGGCATCACTAAACCCTACCAACTCAAGAAGTTCAATAATTCTCTCACGAAGTTGTGGTCCTTTAAAATTCTTATGCAGAGTCAACACTTCCCCAATCTGCTTTTCAACAGTATGAAGAGGGTTAAGAGAAGTCATCGGCTCTTGGAAAATCATCGAAATCCCTGCGCCTCTGATTTTACGCAAACGTTCTTCGGAAATTTCTAGAAGATTCTCACCATTAAACCATATTTCACCTTGAGGATGAGAAGCACGAGGATAAGGTAATAATTTTAATATAGATAAGGCCGTGACTGATTTTCCTGATCCACTTTCTCCTACAAGCGCCATTGTTTGACCATGATGGAGATCAAGATTTAAGCCTTTTACCACAGCATTATCCCCAAAGGATACCCATAAATTTTTGAGAGATAATAAAGGATGTGTCATTAGAATTTGATCTTTCTAGGGTCAAAAGCATCTCGAACACCTTCTCCAATTAAGACAAGCAAAGCAAGCATAGAGGCAATAGAGAGGAATGAAGTTATCCCAAGCCAAGGCGCATGCAAATTATTTTTCCCTTGCGCAAGCATTTCTCCCAATGAAGGGGATCCTGGAGGCAATCCAAATCCCAGAAAATCAAGTGATGTTAAAGTTGTAATAGCCCCATTAAGAACAAAGGGAAGATAAGTCAACGTGGCCACCATAGCATTGGGGAGAATATGCCGAAACATAATATGAAATGTCGAGCCGCCTAAAGCTTTAGCGGCTTTTACATAATCAAAGTTACGAGCTCTTAAAAATTCAGCTCTAACAAGGCTCACAAGTGCCATCCAACTAAAAAGAAGCATTAACCCTAAAAGCCACCAAAAATTTGGCTCAACAAAACTTCCCATAATGATTAATAAATACAGAACCGGCAATCCTGACCAAATTTCAATAAGACGCTGGCATATGAGATCAACTGCCCCTCCAAAATAACCTTGAACTCCCCCCACGATTACCCCAATGATTGAACTGATAATTGTTAAAATAAGCCCAAAAAGAACTGATATTCTGAAACCGTAAATAAGACGTGCTAATACGTCACGTCCTTGATCATCGGTTCCTAAAAGATTTTCATAGGTAGGTTTTGAAGGCGCTGGCGTTGGAAGATCATAATTCACTGTATCATATTTATAACGAATAAGGGGCCAAATCATCCAGCCCTTTGCATGAATTTTCTCTTGGATATAAGGATCTTTGTAGTCAGCTTCTGTCTCAAAATCTCCTTCAAATGTTTTCTCAGGATAAAATCTAAAGATTGGCAAGTAGATTTCTTTATCATAAACAATTAATAATGGTTTGTCGTTTGCAATAAATTCAGCAAAAAGACTGGTAATAAATACCACTAAGAAAATCCATAAAGACCAGAAAGCACGTCGATTTTTTTGAAAATGCTGCCATCTTTTTAAAGTAAGTGGTGAGAAAGTCCTTTTCACGATTATCCTACTCTTTTTTCAAAGTCTATTCGTGGATCAATGAGCATATAAGTTATGTCGCCAATAAGATGGAAAATAAGCCCCAATAAAGTGAACATAAAAAGCGACCCAAAAACTACCGGATAATCTCTTGAAATAGCTGTTTCAAACCCTAAAAGTCCCAAACCATCTAAAGAAAATATGACTTCGATAAGCAATGAACTTGTGAAGAAGATATGCACAATAGCAGCAGGTATACCAGAGACTACAATTAACATAGCATTTCGAAAAACATGACCATATAAAATTCTCTTTTCATTGACTCCCTTTGCGCGTGCTGTAAGCACATATTGTTTGTTAATTTCTTCAAGAAAAGAATTTTTAGTGAGTAAAGTAAGTCCTGCAAATCCTGTTACAACGATAGACAAAATTGGTAACGTCATATGCCAAAGGTAATCCGTAATTTTCTGACTCCATGTAAACTGAGACCAGTTATCTGATACAAGTCCACGCAAAGGAAAAAGATCCCAAAAACTTCCTCCTGCAAATAACACGATCATGAAGATAGCAAACAGGAAACTAGGAATCGCATAACCAATGATAATAGCTGCACTCGTCCAAATATCAAAAGCTGTTCCGTCCTTAACAGCTTTTCTAATCCCTAAAGGAATTGATACAAGATAAATAATAAGGGTTGACCATAATCCTAATGAAATAGAAACTGGAAGTTTTTGTTTGATTAATTGAACGACGGAAACATCGCGAAAATAACTATCGCCAAAATTAAGTGTTGCATAATTTTTAATCATTAACCAAAAGCGTTCAGAAGCAGGTTTGTCAAAACCGTACATCTTCTCGAGTTTTTTGATGAATTCTGGATCAAGTCCTCGAGCACCTCGATATTTACTTTCTATACTTCCAGTTTGAGATTCATTTAAATGAGAAGTTTGAAAAGTATCAGCGCCACCTCCCGTAAATCGAGCCGTTGCATCAACAGCAGTCCCCTTAATTTTGGCAATCATCTGTTCAACTGGCCCTCCAGGAGCTGCTTGGATGATAATAAAATTAATTGAAAGAATTCCAAACAAAGTGGGAAGAATCAGAGCAAGACGCCGAAGAATGTAATTAGTCATGATCTAAATCAGTTTGTCCTTTCTGCATCAGTACTCCACCACGCATAAATATCAAGACCATAAGGAGGGATTATTTTAGGATGAGATAACTTTTTCCAATAAGAAATGGTATCTTTAGCTCGATACCATGTTGGGATCATGTAGTAACCCCATAATAAAAGCCTATCCAAAACCCGACAATAGTTAATTAAATTATCTCGGTTTGTTGCTGTGATTAATTTCTCGATAGTTTCATCAATAATAGGATTTTTCAGTCCGGCATAATTTTTACTTCCTTGAAGACCTGCACGTGAAGAAGACCAGAATTCACGTTGTTCATTCCCAGGAGAAATACTTTGGGGATAGAGTGCCATAATCATGTCAAAATCAAATGTATCGATTCGTCTTGTATATTGAGATGTATCAACAATACGTATTTTGGTATTGATTCCTAAACGTTTCAAATTTTTTACAAACCCTTGAATAACTCTTTCAAAATCAGGAGAAACTAACAGAATTTCAAATTCGAAAGGTTGGCCTGATGCGCGATTCACCATAATACCATTTTTAATCACCCAACCGGCTTGTTCAAAAAGCTTCTTGGCCTCATTAAGATTATGGCGGATATTTCCAGAACCATCTGTTTTAGGTGCTTTATATTCTCTCGTAAAAATCTCTTCAGAAATTTTTCCTCGATAAGGTTCCAAAATTTTTAGCTCTGCTTGAGAAGGTAATCCTGAAGATGCTAGCTCTGATCCTTGGAAATAACTCTCTAGCCTTGCATAGGCGTTATGAAAAATATTCTCATTAAGCCATTCAAAATCAAGAAAATACCCTAAAGCTTGCCGCACTCGAATATCTTGAAAAAGTTCTCGTCGTAGATTGAAAGCAAGGGCTTGCATTGGCTCTGGATTTTTAGTCTCAATCTCTTGTCGAACTACTTTCCCTTCGTGCACGGCAGGAAAATCATATCCTTGAGCCCATCTTTTCGCAGAATTCTCTAATCTAAAATCATAATCCCCCCGCTTAAAAGATTCAAACATAACCGTTTCATCACGGTAATATTTGTATGTAATGCGGTCAAAATTATAACGTCCTTTATTGATGGGTAGTTTTTCACCCCACCACCCTTTAATACGTTCATAAGTAACTGTATCACCCGCCTTAAAGTCGCTAATTTTATAAGGTCCATTTCCTAAAGGCGGTGTAAGATCTGCTTTTTCAAAAACATGTTTTGTATAAAACGCTTTAGAAAGAAGTGGGAACTGGCCAATAATTTGAATGATTTCTTTACTTGCATTCGGCCGCAAAACAAATTTTAGTCTTCTGTTATCTAACTTCTCAAGCTTTATGACATCTTCATAATACGCTTTAAAAAAAGGCTGCCCTTTAGCCTTTAATGTTTCAAAACTATAAATAACATCCTCAACCGTTAAAAAGGAGCCATCATGAAAGTTTACCCCTTCACGAAGGGTAAAAATAATCCATTCTCTATGCGGCGCTATTTCCATAGACTCGGCGGCATAACAATAAACAGATGAAGGTTCATCATAAGAAGGAGCTGTTAATGTCACAAACAATAGAGAAGGATATATGTATGTCATCCCCGCTGCAGGTTGCCCCTTTATAATAAAAGGATTAAAACTATCATATGTTCCGGAAACACCGAAAATTAAACTTCCTCCTTTAGGAGCTTTGTCGTTAACATACTCAAAACATTTAAAGTTTTCTGGATATTTTAAAGCTTCACCATATAAAGACACGCCGTAAAGAGATTTAGTCAATTCTTGCGCATACGAAGGCTGATTAATGAAAAGTAGAGTAAAAGCAATATATAAAATATTTTTACTAAACATGGTCCCCCTTCAAGGTAGTGGTTTAGGAGCATCACTTAAGGTTCGTATGTAAGCGATAAGATCTGCCCGGTCTTGCCCCTTTTTAAGACCTGCAAAAGCCATCTTTGTACCCGGAATAAAGTTTTGAGGTTTATAAATGTAATGACTTAAGTTTTCATAAGTCCACTCGCCTTGTTTTCCTTTAAAGGCTGAAGAGTAGGCGAAACTATCGGAATGTGCAATTTTGTTACCCACAATATTCCAAAGATTAGGGCCAACTTTATTCGCACCACCTTTTTCAAAGGTATGACATTGCAAACACTTCTTTGCAATATTTTGACCATTTTCAATATTTGCTTTTGCCAGAAGAGGTTCAATTGCTTCTATCGTCTCTTTAGCAGTATTTGCTGAGCCTATCTGCGTTGCAGTATCTTCAGAAATATCAATTTGATACACATCTTTAGTAAGCCAAACGGGCGAGATAAGCCAATCTGCAACTTTATGACTGACCATACCAATTAGCAAAGCAAGCAGGATTGCACATAATACTTTGTTGAGCTCGAAACCATCCATGACCTACTTTATAGGCTCCCTTTTTATTTTTTCTCCGGAAATAACAAGATGCGGCCTTTGAACGATGGTTTCAACTTCCCCATTCTTCTTTAGCTCTACAGCTTGTACTTCTCGTGTTACACTCTCAAGTTGAGGAAGTACAGGAATTTCTTCGAGTGAATTTGCAACTTCAAGTGATTTAAGACGTCGAGCACTAGGCAAAACACGACTTTCTAAAGAAGCAACCGTATTGTTATAAGCTTTAACTGTGCCATTAATTGTCTGCCCCAAACGTGCAAAATGTCCCCCCATATCCGAGAGCCTCTTGTATAAATCTCGGCCTTCTTGACTAATCTCACGCGCATTTTCGGCAAGAGCTTCTTGACGCCATCCATAAGCAATTGCATGGAGTAAAGCAATCAGAGTTGATGGCGTCGCCAGCATAACTTTCTTTTCAACACCCACCTCAATAAGCATAGGATCTTGCTCTAAAGCAGCACTGAAAAATGTTTCTCCAGGTAAAAATAAAATCACAAACTCAGGTGTTTCGGAATGCTTGAACTGATCCCAATAAGACCGTTGGCTTAAGTCTTGGATATGCGCACGCACCTGCCGGGCATGATCTTTTAAATAAGATTGTCTTTGGCTTTCATCGTTCGCCTCTAAAGAAGCCAAATAAGCAGCCAAGGGCGCCTTGGCATCAATAACAATTTTCTTTCCACCAGGCAGGTTGATGATCATGTCGGGACGAAACCGTGTTTCATCCACAATAATAGTATTTTGTTCAACAAAATCACAATGCGCACTCATCCCACTCATCTCGACGACGCGTCTTAATTGCATTTCTCCCCATCGACCTCGGATATGAGGTGTCTTCAAAGCTTTAACAAGGTTTGCTGTTTCGAGACGAAGATCTTTCTGTGTAAGTGCTAATTCATGAATCTGATGCCGAAGGACCTCAAAAGTACTAATTCGTGTTTTCTCGAGAGATTCTAGTTTCTGATCAACATTTGAAAGAGAAGCTTTAATGGGGTTAAGTAATTCGTGGATAGCTTGTTGTTTTTCTTTTAAATCCCCCTTGGCGTTCTCTTGAAGACACTCAAAAGTACTTTTGGCAAGATCTAAAAAGGTTCGATTATTCCTCTCAAGAGCTTGGGCCGAGAGAGCTTGAAATGAATTAGAAAGCTCTGCCTTTGCTTGTTCAAGCAAAGTTAATTTTTCTGTAAATTGTTGACGTTCTTGTTGTAACGTCGCTTCAAGTTCAGCGACGCGGATTTGTGATTCTCGACTTTTTGTTTCATGATGAGAACGTTCTGTTCTTGTCTGGAAGAGTTCTTCTTTAAGCTCTTGAACTTGACGTCTAAAAACGCGTGATAGCATCAAAAAAGTGACTAAAGCTCCAATACTCAAGCTTATGAGAGAAACAAAAAGTGGCTGTTCCATGAAGTCATTTCCTTATTCTTTGAGCTCATTTTTCTGTAAACTCAAATGATTTGCACAAATCATAACTTTACGCTATGAAACAATATGGACTACTTAAAAAAATAAGTCCATAAATGCCTAAAAATAGCGTTATTTTGTTTTATTGGGAGACTTTCATGTTTTCACTAATGCCTATTCTTCAAGCAGTTTTTGGTATTTTAGTTTTTCTCATTTTTTCCTGGGTTATTAGTGAAAATCGTAAAAGTGTTAATCTTCGATTTGTCATAACGGGCGTCATTATTCAATTCATTTTCGCTTTCTTGATCTTGAAAGTTAATATCATTAACCAGGCTTTCCTGCTGGCAAGCAAGGGTATTGGCGCTTTAAAAACAGCAACATGTGAAGCTACAAAGTTTGTTTTTGGCTATTTAGGAGGAGGCGATATGCCCTTCTCGTTATGTGATGGTGCTTCAACTTTTATTTTTGCCTTTCAAGCACTCCCCATGCTTATCGTAATTAGTGCCATTTCGATGCTTCTGTTCCATTGGCGCATATTGCCTTTTCTCGTACGAGGATTTTCTTGGGCTTTACAAAGAACTCTAAATGTAGGGGGCGCTCTGGGTGTTTGTTCAGCTGCTAAAATATTTTTAGGACAAACTGAAGCACCACTTCTTATTCGTCCTTATTTTTCGAATTTAAGCCGCAGTGAATTATTTTCTGTTATGACCGCTGGCATGGCCACAACTTCTGCGTCGATCATGGTCGTGTATAGTACGATCTTAGAAAACACGGTTGATAATCCGATAAGCCATATTTTAACTGCTTCGATCATTAGTATTCCTGCAGCCCTCACTATCTCACGCTTAATGGTTCCTCAAGAAACAGTTTCATCAAGTGGTGACCTTGTAAATCCTTATAACTTTTCAGGATCAATGGATGCAATTTCTCAAGGTGCAAGTGATGGAATGAAGCTTTATTTAAATATTATCGCCATGCTAATTGCAGCACTAGCCCTTGTTGCCTTGGTAAATACAATTTTGGGAACGCTTCCACATATTGGAGGGGCACCTCTTACACTGCAACGCATTTTTGGATTTATTATGTCACCAGTAACATGGTTAATGGGCGTTCCCTGGAAAGAGGCGAATACTGCCGGGAACCTTTTAGGAACAAAGACTGTTTTAAATGAAGTTATCGCATTTATTGAACTTGCAGCTTTACCTAAACAAGTTTTAAGTAAGCATACTGACCTTATCATGGTTTATGCTCTGTGTGGCTTCGCAAACCTCTCAAGTATCGGAATTCAGATTGGCGGACTTGGCACTATGGCTCCGGAACGGCGAAACGAAATTATTGCTCTAGGTTTTAAAGCTGTTATTGCAGGAACATTATCAAGCTGCATGAGTGGTACAATTGTTGGCATTTTACATTGGATAGGATGATTTTTAATGGATCTTATTACACATAGTCTTTTAGGTGCAACAATTGGTCAAGCTGGATTCCGGAAAAAACTTGGTCGCCCAGCTCTTCTTTGGGGAAGCTTAGGCGCGCTTGTGCCTGATCTTGATGTAATTATTGGTTATATGACTGATCCAATCGCTAATTTAAAATATCACCGGGGCATTACCCATTCTCTCTGGTTTGGTCCTTTAGTAGGAATGATTCTTGGATACCTTATTTGGCGTTATTATACGAAAAAGCGCCGTCTTTATAAGCATCCACAAGGAGAAAGAGTATGCTTATTTTCATGGATGTTACTCATGGGATTAGTCCTTCTGACACATCCACTCCTTGATTTATTTACAGGATACGGAACTCAATTATTATCCCCCTTTTCGAACTATCGTTATACGATTAATGCAGTTTCTGTTATTGATTGGCGGTATACCCTTCCCCTTTTCATTGCCGTAATAGTTGGGCTCTTTAAAGTAAATGGGCGCCCTTTGTCCCTTGCTCAACCCCTTGCTATCCTTGCTCTTCTTTTTTCAACGTCGTTCCTTTTTTATGGGTGGCACCTTAATAACAGTGCGATTACTCTTGCACATGAAGATTTAAAGGCTCGAAACCAAGCAGTTTCCGATCTTCAAAGTTATCCTCTTTTATTTCAACCTTATCGGCGTCATGTTGTTGCACGTCATGGCCAAGATGTATGCGTCACTGAAGTTAATACTCTGACCCCTCGCCCTCTAAAATGGCAATGCACGAAAGAGACAAATATCCCGCAAATTGATTATCTCAGAGAATCATCTATTGGAAAAACGTTCGAATGGTTTGCCCAAAATCAAACATTTGCTGAGATCATTAAAACAAATACTGAAATTAAAGTTCGACTTTATGATCTGCGCTATCCTCTTTTAGATTCTCCTTTACAAGGCATGTGGGGCATTGAAGCTGTATGGTCTCAAACAGGCATTATGCAAAAACCGCCTCATTTCTTTCAACAAACACCTAAGCTCTCCATAGAGAACTTCCTAAGACTTTGGAAAGTTGAGCCTTAGGACGTGCGCATTGCCCTTTATCAACCTGAGATTCCTCAAAATACAGGAACCCTACTGCGATTAGGTGCCTGCCTGAAAGTTGGCATTGACATTATTGAACCCTGTGGCTTTGTCTTTTCAGATCAACGTTTACAGCGTTCTGGAATGGACTATATTCAAGATTGCGATTATCAGCGATATGCTTCGTGGGATCATTTTTATCAAAACAAAAAAAACCGCCTTATTCTTCTGACACCGTCCGCTTTTATTCCTTATTTTGAATTTGCTTTTCAAGCAGAGGATACACTTCTTCTGGGTCGAGAAAGTGACGGCGTTCCTCAAGAAGTTGTCGCTCTCTGCCCTCATCAACTCAAAATTCCTATGGTTCCGCAGAGGCGCTCGCTCAATATTGCCTTAGCAGCTTCCATGGTACTAGGCGAAGCTCTACGTCAAACGAAAGGATTTCCTCATGTCTAATTACGTTCATGAACAAGATGTCTCGTTTGATCAACAAAAAGAAGCAAGTACCTGGTTTGAAACTTTAAGAAATAATATCTGCCTGACTTTTGAAAAAATTGAAGAAGAATATGCCAGTCATCATCCTCTTGTGAAACCAGGGAAATTTATTCAAACTCCGTGGCAACGAGAAGGTGGAGGGGGTGGCGTCATTTCTTTAATGCATGGAAATGTATTTGAAAAGGTTGGGGTCAATATCTCAACAGTTTGGGGACAGTTCGATCCTCATTTTAGCCGCGAAATTCAAGGTGCTGAACAAGACCCAAGCTTTTGGGCTTCTGGTATCTCACTTGTGGCGCATATGTGCTCTCCCTTGGTTCCTGCGATTCACATGAACACGCGTCATATTATAACGCAAAAAACCTGGTTTGGAGGCGGTATAGACTTAACACCCTATTATCCCAATAATGAAGATGTTGCTTTTTTCCATCAGGTATTAAAAAATACCTGCGATAAGCATAACTCGACCTATTATCCTATGTTTAAAAAGGCATGTGATGATTATTTCTTTTTACCTCATCGCCAAGAACCAAGAGGTGTTGGAGGAATTTTCTACGATTATCTTAATTCAGGAAATTGGCAAAATGATTTTACTTTTACACAAGATGTGGGAAGAGCCTTCTTGAGCGCCTATCCTGCAATTGTCCGTAACCATATGTTCGAAGAATGGACGCCTGAACAAAGACGTTATCAACTTAAGCGACGAGGTCGATATGTTGAATTCAATCTCCTTTATGATCGTGGCACACGCTTTGGCCTTCAAACGGGCGGAAATATCGATGCTATTTTAATGTCACTCCCACCTCAAGTTGAATGGCCATAAAAAACTTTCTTAAACTCCCTTCTAAAGAAAATCTTATATTCAACCTAAAGATCTCACGTAAAAATTGATTTTTTCTTATTAATAGTTTATTAATAAATATAAATCATCTGAAAGAGCTTTCCATGCATAGTTGGCAGTTTTATAGTTTGGAAACACTTTTAAACTTCCCTCTTAAACACTTGTTGAAAGAAGAATCTGACTTGATTAAAGTTAGAAATCTCTTTGAAACATTTAGCTCTCACTATACTCACCCTCAAGTTAGATGGCAGCCATTAAAAATGGGGGCAATTCCGGCAGAAGTCATCACGCCAACAAATGAGAATTTCTCTTCCGTAACCCTTTATTTGCATGGCGGTGGGTATTTTATGGGGTCACCTAAAACACATCGTAGTTATTTGAGCTATTTTAGTCATATTACAAACTCTCGTATCTATGTCGTGGATTATCGTTTAGCTCCAGAACACCCCTTTCCTGCAGCTTTACAAGATGCCCTCTCCGCCTATGATTGGCTAATGAAAGCTTACTCTCCTCAAGAAATAGTTATCGCTGGAGAATCTGCTGGTGGAGGGCTGACATTAGCAACGCTAGGTGCTTTAAAATCAGCAAATATTCCGTTACCAAATGCCGCTGTCTGCATTTCGCCCTGGACAGATTTAGCTTTAACTGGAGAAACTCTAAAACAAAATAAAAGAAAGGATGCCCTTGTCCCAGCAGAATTACTTCCTCTTGTTACAAAACTTTATTTAAAAAATTCGAGCCCTCATAACCCTTTAGCATCTCCTTTATATGCAAGCCTTAAAGGATTTCCACCTCTTTATATCCTTGCTAGCAACTCTGAAGTTTTTCTTTCTGACGCTATTCGATTAGCTCAAAAAGCTGAAAAGCAAGGCGTGCAAGTCACCTTAGATGTTTGGGAAGGCATGACACATGCGTGGCCATTTTTTGCGCGGTTCCTCCCAGAAAGTAGAGTCGCTCTTAAAAAAATCGCTGATTTTATGAATAAACATATCGAACCAGTTTCTTCTTACTATGATAAAGTAAAGTCAGCTTAAATTATAATCTTCTTCTCTTCCTTCTGCTTCTGTAAATAGTGAGAGCAGCTTGAGGTGATAGGCCTCACTACTTCACAAAATTTTTATACTTGTTACTTATGGATTAGGATTTCGCTCTGAAATAACTAATGTAGTTTCAGAATGACCAGTTTCTGGTTTATACTTTACTTTATATTCGCAATGCCCTTTTTCATTTTGTGCATCCGTAAGCTTTTCAGAAGAAACAGGTATATAAGCATAAGGCATAATATTCATATTATACCATGTTGTGCCATTTATAGTTGTTCTCATATGTTGTGGTTTACTCAAATCTTCAAGCTGTTCAACAGTAAGGACAGGACAAGCTTTTACCAAACTAGTAGACAATAAAATTCCACCAATTAAAAAACCATATTTTGATAATGTCATTTTCATTCCTTTATTAATTATTTACTTTAAAACTATAATTATTTTCATGTTACATTTATTTTTAATGCATCTTATTATACCTTATAACTCATAAGTTAAAAATATCTTAAATTTAATATTTAAAATTATACTTAAAATATTAGGAATTTTTTGCCAGAAAATATCATTTATTTATTAAAATATTTTTAATAAATTCAATATATAATAAAATTAATAAAAGAAAGATTACAAAAATGCAATCTTACTTTGTCAAAATCACATTTGTTCTTTTACGCAGCTTTCATATAATTGCGCTATTAATAACTATTTTTGACGAGGTGACGTTATGATTCTATCTACATCAGCAATTGTTCTTTCTTTACTTATTCAAGATCCGATACAACCAAAAGCTCTAGAAAGGTTATCTAAAGAGGTTATAGAGAACCTTATGATCCCCCCTTCAGAAGCAAACAATTTATTTAACGTTTTAACATTTAACATTCCTACCCCCTCTCCTTCCTTGAGAATAAAGGAGGTGTTCAGTATTCAACGAACTGTTTTCACTTCATTAGCAACCATAAGAAATGAAACTGCTCTCCAACAAGCTCTTTCCAATTCTATAGCTACGAAAGAAGAGGAAGATATTAAGCGAGCAATTGAACTTTCTATCCTTACCAAAATTGAAGAAAATAATATTAGAAAGGCAATTGATAATTCTCTTGCTACGAAAGAAGAGGAAGATATTAAGCGAGCAATTGAACTTTCCAAAATTACAAAAATCGAAGAAGATAATAGTGGACTAGAAACCAATAATTCTTCTGAGCCAACAAATTCTTCAGTGACTACCACACCTGATCTTGCAAGTCCTCAAACAAATAAAGTTACTCAACAACTTGAGCAGAAGACAGTCACCAAAGAGCCTGACCTTGTTCCTGAAACCACAGTCGTAGCATCTCAAGCTTCACAAAATGAAGCACCTGCAGAACCTATTCTTATTCCCCAAACAGCTCCAATTGCGCCGCAACCTGAGCAAAACACCGTAGTCGAAGAACCTACTCTTGTTCCTGAGGCAACAGTAGCAGCACCACAAGCGCCACAAAATGAAGCGCCTGCAGAACCTATGATTGTTCCCCAAACAACTCCAGTTGTCCCGCAACCTGAGCAAAACACCGTAGTCGAAGAACCTACTCTTGTTCCTGAGGCAACAGTAGCAGCACCACAAGCGCCACAAAATGAAGCGCCTGCAGAACCTATGATTGTTCCCCAAACAACTCCAGTTGTCCCGCAACCTGAGCAAAACACCGTAGTCGAAGAACCTACTCTTGTTCCTGAGGCAACAGTAGCAGCACCACAAGCGCCACAAAATGAAGCGCCTGCAGAACCCATTATTGTTCCCAATACACCAGCAATTATTGTTCAGCTCGAACAAAATGAACCTTTTACTGCATCAGGAACTATACCTACTCCACCAATACCACCTGCACCTCCAATTAAACTTCTCAATAAGGCACCGATACTTAAATTAGAGAAAGCGAAGCCTTCCCAGAAGTCTGGTGTTGTACAAAAAGTCGAATCTTCAAAGGACTTATTAAATGTTCTCTTACAAAATAGAATTGCTCCGCAAAAACAAGAAGATCGTAAAGATGTGACCTTAACGAAAGAAACCCTCATTGGCGCTCTTAAAAAGCACCAAGATGAAATTGGTCTTTCTGATAAAGATTTGCAACTTTTAGAAACACAATCTTTAGAAACTCTTAAACCTATTATCAATGAATTTTATAATGAAGAAAATAAAGAATGGGATTTTGGTTTCGCTGACCAACAAGCAATTATGTCGCGCCTATCGGTTGCTCCTAACGTAGAAGAAGAAAAACCACAAACAAAAAATATTGGAAAGCTTAATATTCAGAAAAATGAAACTAGCCTATCTACAGCTATTAGAGAAGCTCGTGGATCTCAAAAGAATGAAGAAACAATTGTCTCTTCTGCTTCAACGAACACTTCGCAAGATTCTGCAAGAATTATCTCTACGCCAAAAGCAACTGATATCCCTCAAGCCCCTGCTGCTCCTAAAGTCTTAAGTTCTAAAGCCCAAGACACACTCGTTAAGCTTAAAAAGAACAAAGAAGCTGCAAAATCAGATACGGGCATGACGTTTCTTGAACAAATCCTGAATAAAGATACTCTTGTTAAGTTAAAAACACCGACACCTGAAGCTCCTGAGCTTAAAGACGAATCTTCAAAAAGCTTGAATGATGTTTTAACTGGATCTTTAGCAGCTCGCCGTAAGTCCATGGAAATAGATGATGCATCATCTGATGATGAGGCTTGGGATTAAGCGAAATAAATTCAGTTAACTATGCGGCCTTATCTCATCTGAGGTAAGGCCATCTATTTTATATCTTCCGCTTAAGATTTAACATAATTTCAAATGCCTTCCCAACTTGGAAGACACAAGTTCTAAATGACTCTTTTTCACATTCGCTCGCAAATCTTTTTTCTTTAAATTATGAGGCATTCTGCTCACAACTCTTGGGGTCTTCTTCATCTTTTTTGTAAGAGAATCATTTGTAAGATTAACTTTCGTTAACTTATTATCTGCTTCTTCTATCTCAAAACAAAAAATCCCTACAAAGATTTTTTGATGTCTAAATTCTCCTCTCTCTCTTCCTTCTATGCTTCGCCTATGTCTTAACCCCCATCTCGAATGTCGAAATAGCCTCTCGCGCGATCCGAAATAATGGAAATCTCTACTCTTCAAAATAGGCTCTTGATGTTTTTTCTTTTCTACTTTTGAGCTGCGTGCGCGATTTTTTTCATGACCTAATTTTCCAGACATTTTTCCCTCCCCATGCTTAAACGTACTTATTTTTAATAACTTTTTTTATGCTTATGCTTATTTGTTGAGCGCCTCTATTTTTTAATTTTTTTGTTAAGAGCTGATATAGCTTTTTAGCCCAGTATGAAATGGATTACTTGATCGCTTATCATTTACGTGAACATTTTCGCCAAATTGGTGATCAAAATCCTTTTCACATCGGTAACCTTACATTCAGCAGGTTTAAAATATCTTGTCCTCTTAACAGGCGTTTTTTATGATTTTAAGGCAGGAGAAACTGCACTTCTTGGTCTCTCTACACTTAAAATTAAGTATAGCAAAAGATGTTACCTATTTCAAGTATTTTCTCATCATTTTTGAGTAAGCTTGGAACCACACTGAGAGATATGATGAATACTTTTTTAAAATTTTCTAAATGTTAACCACTTTGTACCTTTTGTTATCCATCACAATGATACTCTTGTTAGCGCGTGTGTGCTGGACATTCAGAAAGGTCTTGCCTATCGCTATTGGTTGCCCTTCAGCATTTGCTTGAATCCCCGCTTTCGCGGGGATGACATCGGAGTAATTTCAATCACCTTCTCACCCTTGCTGCAGCATATCTTGTATGAATTCATTTCCGCTTCTTTTCTTGTCATTCCCGCGAAGGCGGAAATCTATCAATGAACCAGCCAGAAGGTTCCCAGACTTTTTTACCGCCTTTGCTTTCTCTCTCTTTTCATCGTGCCTTTCATACACGTTTTAGGACTGGCAAGCATCGTTCTCCCATTGTCATTCCCGCGAAAGCGGGAATCCATCTACAAAAGTGAAAAACTTCTCCAAGTTTTAAGTCCCTTTTCTTTTTCACTCTTTCTTCCTGTCTTTCATGCACGCTTTGTTCTTCATTGCGATAAGCAAGGTTAGTATTTTCTTTACGCTGTCAAACATCCATTAGGTCTTCCTGGTGTCTCATGGCATCGTCAGGTTGCCTGAGATCCTCGGCACAAGACCGAGGATGACGAAGAGAAGTGTCATTTTATTCCTCTTGTCGCCAATCACTCTTCATTGTCTTTAACCACTCCTGGATCCCCGCTTTCGCGAGGATGACATCCGAAAGGTTTCAAACTCCTTCTCACGCCAGCACACTGTGCCTCAAACATATAATCCACCCTTTGGTCATTCCCGTGGAGGCGGGAATCCAGACCTAACTTTCAATCCTGTACCTGTCACGCACAGGGATCATTACTTTTCCCACCTTCCTTCCCCCTCTTTTCGTCAGACAAAGAGA
>VFQM010000296.1_pt1 | contig 58236 bp, 57 predicted proteins | sample 3512391 | NCBI WGS metagenome assembly VFQM01 (sample SAMN10412369, study PRJNA504923) | tailings metagenome | isolation source: Replicate 1 from Balatoc abandoned mine | place: Philippines | reverse complement strand
AAGCGCATCACGCGCGACGAGGTCTACATCTGCGACGAGGCCTTCTTCACCGGCACCGCCGCCGAGGTGACGCCGATCCGCGAGCTCGACCGCATCCAGATCGGCATCGGCGCCCGCGGGCCCATCACCACGAAGATCCAGGCCGCGTTCTTCGACATCGTCGGCGGGCGCAACCCGAAGTACGCCGAGTGGCTGACCCGCGTCTGAGCACACACCGATGAGCAGCGAACCCAAGGCCGTGGTCGAGCTGACCGCGAAGGACCTGCAAGGCCATGGCAGCACCTACTGCCCCAACCCCAGGATGACGCTGTGGAACCAGCACCCGCGCGTGTTCATCGACGTGGCCACCACCGGCGAGGGCCGCTGCCCCTACTGCGGCACCGTCTACCGGCTCCGGGCCGGTGAGCACGTGCACGGGCACTGACCGCCAGGGCCGCCCGTGCCGCGCACGATGCACGACTACATCCTGACCCTCTCCGCGCGCGACCAGCCCGGCATCGTGCACGCGGTGGCCGGGCTGCTGTTCCAGGCCGGCTGCAACATCGTGGACTCGCAGCAGTTCGGCGACCTGGAGGGCCCCGACGCCACCGGGCTGTTCTTCATGCGCGTGCACTTCGAGGCGCCGGCGCACCTGGCCGACCCGGCGCAGCTGCGCACGCTGTTCGAGCACGCGCGCCAGCAGTTCCGCATGGACCTGCAGTTCCACGTGCTCACCCGGCGGCCGCGGGTGATGCTCATGGTGAGCCAGCACGGCCACTGCCTCAACGACCTGCTGTTCCGCTGGCAGAGCGGGCAGCTGGCGGTGGACATCCCGGCGGTGGTGTCCAACCACGACCGCTTCCGTGGCCTGGTGGAGGGCTACGACATCCCCTTCCACCACCTGCCGCTGGCCGCCGGCGCCGACGCCGCCACCAAGGACGCGCAGGAGGCCGCGGTGATGGCCATCGCCGACCGCGAGCAGGTCGACCTGGTGGTGCTGGCGCGCTACATGCAGATCCTCAGCCCCGGGCTGTGCGAGGCCTGGCGCGGCCGCGCGATCAACATCCACCACAGCTTCCTGCCCAGCTTCAAGGGCGCCAAGCCCTACTTCCAGGCGCATGCGCGTGGCGTCAAGCTGATCGGCGCCACCGCGCACTACGTGACGGCCGACCTCGACGAGGGCCCGATCATCGAGCAGGACGTGGAGCGGGTGGACCACACGCTGTCGGCCGAGGACTTCACCGCCGTCGGGCGCGACATCGAGTGCATGGTGCTGGCGCGCGCGGTGCGCTGGCACGTGGAGCACCGGGTGCTGCTCAACGGCCACAAGACCGTGGTCTTCCGCTGACGCGCAGCCGCCGGACCGCAGCCGCCTGACCGCCCCGTCCGCACCCATGGCCCGCCGCAAGCCGCCCGCCACCGCGATCGGTGCCACCCCCGACGAGCTGGAGGCGCGCTTCTACGAGGCGCTGCAGCGCGGCGACCTGGAGGGGCTGATGGCGGTCTGGGGCGACGACGACGAGGTCGTCTGCGTGCACCCGGGCGGCGGCCGCGTGGTCGGCCCGGCGGCCATCCGCGCCAGCTTCGAGGCCATCTTCGCCAACGGCCCGGTGCCGGTGCAGCCGGAGCAGGTGCACCGGCTGGAGGCGCTGTCGGGGGCGGTGCACCACCTGGTCGAGCGCATCGAGGTGGTCACCGACGAAGGCCCGCGCGTGGCCTTCGTGATGGCCACCAACGTCTACCTGCAGACCGCCCGCGGCTGGCGGCTGGTGGCGCACCACGCCAGCCCGGGCAGCCTGCAGCCGCCGGACGACAGCCCCGCCGGCGGCGTGCTGCATTGACGCCGCCGGCGAGCGAGGGCGCGCCGCGCCCGGCGGCCGTGCAGGCCCTGCCCGACACCGCCTTCCGCGCGCCGGCCTGGCTGCCCGGCGGGCATGCGCAGACCATCTGGCCCGGGCTGACGGGCCGGCGCCGGCTGGCCGGCCGCGTGCGCTTCCGCCGCGAACGCTGGGACACGCCCGACGGCGACTTCGTCGATCTGGACTTCGGCCCGCCGGGCGGCCCCGGGGCGCCGCTGCTGGTGCTGTTCCACGGCCTGGAGGGCTCCACCGCCAGCCACTATGCGCTGAGCTTCGCGCTCGAGGCCGGGCAGCGCGGCTGGGGCTTCGTGATGCCGCACTTCCGCGGCTGCAGCGGCGAGCTCAACCGCGCACCGCGGGCCTACCACTCCGGCGACCACGCCGAGGTGGGCTGGCTGCTGGCGCGGCTGGCGGCCCGCCACGGCGGGCCGGTGCTCGCCGCGGGCGTCTCGCTGGGCGGCAATGCGCTGATGCGCTGGGCCGGCGAGGTGGAGGGCGACGCGGCCCGCGTGGCCCGCGCCGTGGTGTCGGTCTGCTCGCCGCTGGACCTGGCCGCCAGCGGCCACGCGATGGGCCGCGGCTTCAATCGCCATGTCTACACGCGCATGTTCCTGGCCACGATGAAGCCCAAGGCGCTGGCCAAGTGGGCGCAGCACCCGGGGCTGTTCGACCGCGAGCGCCTGGCGGCCGCGCGCACGCTGCATGCCTTCGACGACGTCTTCACCGCCCCGCTGCACGGCTTCCGCGACGCCGACGACTACTGGGCGCGCGCCTCCGCCCGGCCGCACCTGCGGGCGGTGCGCATCCCGGCGCTGGCGCTGAACGCGCGCAACGACCCCTTCGTGCCCGCGCAATCGCTGCCCACGCGGGCCGAGGTCTCGCCCAGCGTGACGCTGTGGCAGCCGGCGCATGGTGGCCACGTGGGCTTTCCGCAGGGCCGCTTCCCGGGCCACGTGCAGGGGCTGCCAGCGGCGGTGTGCGACTGGCTGGCGCGGCACGCGTAAGCTCGCGGCATGGACGCCATCGTCGAAGCGGCGCTGCGCAAGTGGCCTCGCGTGCCGCACTGCCACGGCTGGCTGGCGCTGGACGCGCGCGGCGACTGGTACATGCGCGACGACCGCATCCGCGCCGCCGGCCCCTTCCCGCAGGTCAAGGGCAGCCGCATCGTGCACGACAAGCTGCTGGCCTTCATCGGCCGCAACTACGGGCACGACGCGCAGGGCGCCTGGTTCTTCCAGAACGGGCCGCAGCGCGTGTACGTGGAGCTGGAAGCCGCGCCCTGGGTGTGGCGGCTGCACGGCCGCAGCGTGCAGTCGCACACCGGGCTGGACGCCACGGTGCGCACGGCCTGGCTGGACGAGGCCGGGCGGCTGTTCCTGGACACCGACCTCGGCTTCGGCCTCGTGCATAGCGCCGACATGCTGCAGGCTGCCGAGCGCGTGGAGCGCGGCGACTGGGCACCGCAGGCGATGGCCTTCGCGGAGATGCCGGCGCGCTTCGGCTACGTGCTGGCGCCGCAGCCGGCCTGACGGCCCGGGGGCTGCTGCCGCGTCAGTTGGCGGCGCTGGCCGCCGGGGCGGGGGCCGCCGGCTCCTCGAGCTTGCCGCCGCCCTTGTTGGCCAGGTAAACCACCGCGCGCGCGACTTCGTAGTCGGAGTACTCGCCGCCGCCCTGGGCGCCCATGGCGCCTTTGCCCTTGAGGGCCGAATTCAGCAGCGTCTCGTAGCCCTGGGCCAGGCGGGGCGCCCAGGCGGCGGTGTCGCCGGTCTTGGGCGCGCCGGCCACGCCCGCGGCGTGGCAGGCGGTGCAGGCGGCCTGGTAGACCTGCTCGCCGGTGCGCGCCACGGCGGGCGCGCTGGCGTCGCGGATCTCGACCGTGCCGATCGGGCGCAGGCGCTGGGCGATGGCCTCTTCCGTCAGGCCGCCGCTGCCGGCGGCCGGCTTGTCGCCGAAGGCCACGAAGTTCACGAGCAGGATGATCGTGACGATGGGCACCACGAACGAGGCCACCACGGTCCAGACCAGTTGCTTGGGCGTCTTGATCGGGCCTTCGTGGGAGTCGTGGGTGTCGTGTTCGGCGCTCATGATTGCAGTTTGCGGGCCATCGGGGAAAAACCCGTCAAGTATAGCGGTGCACGGTGCCGCTGGCCCGCGCCGGGGTTGCACCGCGCAGGTGCACCCCGGCCGGCTTCAGCGCCGGCGGCTCACTGCTTGACGGCCTCGACCTGGATGATCAGCTTCGTGTCGTCGGCCACGCCCATCTGCAGGCCCCAGTTCACGCCCCACAGGCTGCGCTTGATCGTGGTCTCGAAGTCGCCGCCGCAGACCTCGCGGTTGTTCAGCATCGGGTTGTCGTAGCAGTTGAAGCGCACCGCCTTCAGCGTCACCGGGGCGGTCTTGCCGCGCAGCGTGAGCTGGCCCTCGACGGCGCTGACCTTGTCGCCTTCGAACACGAACTTCTCACCGACGAAGCGCGCCGTGGGGTGATTGGCCACGTCGAAGAAGTCGGCGCCCTTGAGGTGGTTGTCGAACGGCAGCACACCGGTGCTGATGCCGGTCATGTCCAGCGTCAGGTCGACCTTGCCGCTCTTGCCGGCGCGGTCGAACTGCACGGTGCCGCTGTTCTTCATGAAGCGGCCGCGGTTGGTGGAGGTGCCGAAGTGCAGCGCCTCGAAGAACACCGCGGTGTGCGTGGGGTCGATGGCGTAGGTGGCGGGTGCGGCAGCGGCCAGCAGCGGGGCGGCGGCCAGCGCGGCGGCCAGGGTCTTGAGCGAACGGGTCATGGGTTCTCCAGGAAGGGCTGAAAGGAAAGGGGTGAAGGAACTGGTGAAGGAGAAGCGGCGCAAGGGGTCACTGCGGCAGGCCGGCGAGCTTCAGCCGGAAGCGCACCTGCACCTCGTCGGCCACCATCGAGGTGTCGGCCCAGTCGCCGCTGCCGACGTCGAAGACCAGGCGCTTGATGGCGAAGCTGCCGGTGGCGGTGCCGCCGGCCAGCTGCACCGGCACCGTCAGCGGCTGGCTGCGGCCCTTGATGGTGAGCTGGCCGGCCACCTCGTAGCGGCCCGGGCCGGTGGCCTTGATGGCGCTGGAGCGGAAGCTGGCCTGCGGAAACTTCGCGACGTGGAACCACTCGGGCTTCTTCGCCTCGGTCTCGGTCTCGGTGGCGCCGAAGCTCACGCTGCCGGTGTCGATGCTGAAGCCCACGCTGCCGGCAGCGGGGTTCTTCGGGTCGAAGCGCAACTGGGCCTGCCACTGCGCGAAGCGGCCTTCCACCGGCACGCCCATCTGGCGCGTGGTGAAGGCGATCTCGCTGCCTTCCCGCACCACGGTCTGGGCGGCGGCCGGTGCGCCCGCCAGGGTGGCGGCGAGCAGGAGCGTGGCGAGTCGGAGTGTCATGGGCGCATGCGCGACAGCAGGCCGTCGCGGTCGATGAAGTGATGCTTGAGGGCGGCGGCCACGTGCAGCGCCACCAGCGCCACCAGGGTCCAGGCCAGCCAGCCGTGCCAGGGCTTGAGCGCCTCGGCCAGGGCCTTGTCCACGGGCACGAAGTCGGGCAGCGGCAGCACGCCGAACCAGACGATGGGAAAGCCCGCCGCCGAGCTGTAGGCCCAGCCCATCAGCGGCACGGCGAAGAACAGCGCGTACATCAGCCCGTGCGTGGCGCGGTAGGCGCGCTGCTGCCAGGCCGGCATGGCCGGCGGCGCCGGCGGGCGGTGCGTGAGCCGCCAGGCCAGGCGCAGCGCGGTGAGCGCCAGGATGGTGACGCCGGCCCACTTGTGCCAGTTGTAGAGCTTCAGGCGCGCCGGCGAGAAGGGCAGCCCGGTCATGTAGAGGCCGACACCGAAGGCGCCGAGGATCATCACCGCCAGCAGCCAGTGCAGCCCGATGGCGGGCAGCGTGTAGCGGGGTTGGCGGGCGGCGGGGCTCGGCATGCCCGGCAGTGTCCGGCGACCGGCCGCCGCAGCCGTTGAAGCGCGCTGCCGCCCTGCTTCAGGGAATTTGAACGTCGGCCGCGACCCAGAGCGCCGACGCGGCGGCCTCCAGCGCGGCCAGCGCCGGCGCCGGCAGCAGCCGGTGGCGAAGCACGAAGTCCAGCGTGGCCAGCGAGGCGTCCACCGTCATCGTGCCGCCCCGCGCCAGGGCCACCGCCTCGGGCAGCGGCAGGCAGCGGAAGGCGTGCACCTCGCCGTCCTGGTTGGCCGGCACGCAGCCGGCGGGCAGGCGGAGGTCGAACACGTGCAGGTGCTCGAGCTGCCAGCCTTCGGGGATGTCGCGCGCCACGCGCCACACGCGGCCGGGCACGGCGGTGGCCAGCAGGGCGGCGTCCAGGCCGGCCTCCTCCCAGCCTTCGCGCTGCAGCGTCTGCCACGGGCTCTGGCCCGCGGGCACGCCGCCGCCCACGAGGTTGTCGTGCAGGCCGGGGTCGGTGGCCTTGTCGAAGGCGCGCTGCGCGATCCACAGCGCCGCGGGCCGGCCGTCGTCGCCCGCCACCCAGCCGTTGGCGTGCGCGCCGAGCGTGAGCGTGCCCCAGAAGCGCGACGCCGCGCGCTCGATGCGGCAGTGCTCCCGGCCCCCGGCGCCGAACACCGGGTAGGGCTCGTCGCGCCAGGCACGGACCAGGCCGGCGTCGCGCAGGCCCGCGTTCAGCACGGCGAAGGCGGCCTCGGCGCCCGCCGGGTCACGGCGCACGCCCTCGGGCGTCACCTGCCATCCGGGGCCGCCGGCCAGCCGCTGCAGCGCCGGCAGGTGGGCGCGGGCCACGCTGCCCACGGCCTCGTCGCCCAGCCACAGCGGCACGCGGGCGTCGCGGTCGCCCTGCTGCGCGGCGGCCAGGGCCGGCCAGTCCATGGCCAGCCCGCTCAGGCGGCCTTCGGCGCCGCGGCGGCCGCGGCCGGCTCGCCGCCGCGCCAGCGCTGCATCAGCGCCGCCCACCTGGGCCGCACCGCGGCCAGGTGGCGGGCCTTGACGTGGCCGTAGCCGCGGATCTCCTCGGGCAGCCGCGCGATCTCCACCGCCAGCGCCAGGTTGCCGGCGTTCAGGCCGCGCAGCAGCTCCTCCACCGCCTGCCGGTACTCCTGGATCAGCGCGCGCTCGGTGCGCCGCTCCTCGCTGCGGCCGAAGATGTCCAGCGCGCCGCCGCGCAGGCCCTTGAGCCGGGCCAGCAGGCCGAAGGCGTGGCGCATCCACGGACCGTAGGGCTGCTTGAGCAGCTCGCCCTTGTCGTTGGTCTTGGCCAGCAGCGGCGGCGCGAGGTGGTGCACCAGCTTGTAGTCGCCCTCGAACATGTCGGCGATGCGCGCGGTGAAGGCCGGGTCGGTGTGCAGGCGGGCCACCTCGTACTCGTCCTTGTAGGCCATGAGCTTGAACAGGTAGCGCGCCACGGCCTCGCTGAGCGCGCGGCCGCTGCCGAGGGCGGCCTCGGCCTGCTCCACGCGCTGCACGAAGGCCGCGTACTGCGCGGCGTAGGCGGCGTCCTGGTAGCCGGTGAGGAAGTCCGTGCGGGTCTTGACCATCTCCGCCAACGACGGCTTCCTGACGAGCTGGATCACGTTGCGCGCCGCGTACAGCGCCTGCACCGCCGGCAGGTCGTGGGCGCAGCGGCGGCCCCACTCGAAGGCGGCCTTGTTGTGGTCCACCTGCACGCCGTTGAGCTCGATGGCGCGCATCAGCGCCGCGTGCGTCAGCGGGATGCGGCCCTGCTGCCACGCGTAGCCCAGCATCAGCGGGTTGGTGTAGATGCTGTCGCCCAGCAGCTGCTCGGCCACGCGCTCGGCGTCGAAGGCGCCCACCAGCGTGGCCCCGACGCTGTTGCGCAGCGCGGTTTCGCAGTTGCCGCCCGGTGCCTGCCAGTCGGGGTTCTTCACGAAGGCCGCGGTGGGCGTGCCGTGCGTGTTCAGCGCCACGTAGGTGCGGCCCGGGTGCATCACCGTCATCGTGTAGCGCGAGGCGCCGACGATGCTGTCGCAGGCGATCACGAGGTCGGCCTTCGCGGTGTCGACCTTGGTGGTGTGCAGCGCGTCGGGCCGGTTGGCGATCTGGATGTGGCTCCAGGTGGCGCCGCCCTTCTGCGCCAGGCCGCCGGCGTCCTGGGTGACGACGCCCTTGCCTTCCATGTGCGCGGCCATGCCCAGCAGCTGCCCGATGGTGATGACGCCGGTGCCGCCGACGCCGGCGACCACGATGCCCCAGGCGTCTTCCGACAGCGGCAGCGCCGGCTCGGGGACCGGCGCCAGGCCGTCGAGCGAGCCCTTCTTTTCCTTCTTCGGCTTCTTCAGCGTGCCGCCCTCGACGGTGACGAAGCTCGGGCAGAAGCCCTTGGTGCAGCTGTAGTCGAGGTTGCAGCTGTTCTGGTTGATGCGGCGCTTGCGGCCGAACTCGGTCTCGACGGGCTCGACGCTGAGGCAGTTGCTCTGCACGCTGCAGTCGCCGCAGCCTTCGCACACCAGCTCGTTGATGACGACGCGCTTGTCGGGCGTGGCGAGCTTGCCGCGCTTGCGGCGGCGGCGCTTCTCGGTGGCGCAGGTCTGGTCGTAGAGGATGGCCGTGCAGCCGGGGATCTCGCGGAACTGGCGCTGGATGCGGTCGAGCTCGTCGCGGTGGTGCACGGTGACGCCGGGCTCCAGCGCCACGCCCTGGTACTTCTCGGGCTGGTCGGTGACGATGACGAGCTTCGCCACGCCTTCGCTGACCAGGCTCTTCATGATCTGCAGCACGCTGTGGCCTTCGGGCCGCTCCCCCACCTGCTGGCCGCCGGTCATGGCCACGGCGTCGTTGTAGAGCACCTTGTAGGTGATGTTCACGCCGGCGGCGATGCTCTGGCGCACCGCCAGGATGCCGCTGTGGAAGTAGGTGCCGTCGCCGAGGTTGGCGAAGATGTGGTTCTCGGTCGTGAACGGCGCCTGCCCCACCCAGGGCACGCCCTCGCCGCCCATCTGCGTGAAGGTGCTGGTGCTGCGGTCCATCCAGACCGCCATGTAGTGGCAGCCGATGCCGGCCACCGCGCGCGAGCCCTCGGGCACGCGGGTGCTGGTGTTGTGCGGGCAGCCGCTGCAGAACCAGGGCGTGCGGTCGCCGGTGTCGCTCTTGAGCTCGAGCAGGCCGCGCTCGCGGGCGGCGATCTCGTCGAGCCGTCGCTGCATGCGCGCGGCCACGTCCTCCGGCACGCCGAGCTTGTGCAGCCGCTTGGCGATGGCCTTGGCGATGAGGGCCGGCGTGAGGTCGGCCTTGGCGCGCAGCAGCCAGTTCTCGCTCGGGTTGGGCATGGCCCACTCGCCGCCGGAGAAGTCGCCCTCGGGCTCGTCGAACTTGCCCAGCACGTTGGGCCGCACGTCGGGCCGCCAGTTGTAGAGCTCCTCCTTGATCTGGTACTCGATGACCTGGCGCTTCTCCTCGACGACGAGGATCTCCTGCAGGCCCTGCGCGAACTCGCGCGTGATGGTGGCCTCCAGCGGCCAGACCACGTTGACCTTGTGCACGCGGATGCCCAGGCGGCGGCAGGTGGCGTCGTCCAGGCCGAGGTCGGTCAGCGCCTGGCGCATGTCGTTGTAGGCCTTGCCGCTGGCGATCAGGCCGAAGCGGTCCTGCGGCGACTCCACCACGTTGTGGTTGAGCCGGTTGGCGCGCACGTAGGCCAGCGCGGCGTACCACTTGTAGTCCATCAGCCGCGCTTCCTGCTCCAGCGGGGCGTCGGGCCAGCGGATGTGCAGGCCGCCGGGCGGCATGACGAAGTCCTCGGGCAGCACGATCTTCACGCGCTCGGGGTCCACCACCACCGACGAGCCCGACTCCACCACCTCCTGGATGGTCTTCATGCCGCTCCACAGGCCGCTGAAGCGGCTCATGCCGAAGGCATGCAGGCCCATGTCGAGGATGTCCTGCACGTTGCTCGGGAAGAACACCGGCAGGCCGCAGGCCTTGAAGATGTGGTCGCTCTGGTGCGCGGCGGTGGAGCTCTTGGCCACGTGGTCGTCGCCGGCCACCGCGATCACGCCGCCCCAGGGGCTGGTGCCGGCCATGTTGGCGTGCTTGAACACGTCGGAGCAGCGGTCCACGCCCGGGCCCTTGCCGTACCAGATGCCGAAGACGCCGTCGTACTTCTTCGTCTGCGGGTAGAGGTCGAGCTGCTGCGTGCCCCACACCGCCGTGGCGCCGAGTTCCTCGTTGACGCCCGGCTGGAAGACGATGTGCTGCTCGGCCAGGTGCTTCTTGGCCGCCCACAGCGCCTGGTCGTAGCCCCCGAGCGGGCTGCCCCGGTAGCCGCTGACGAAGCCGCCGGTGTTCAGCCCGGCCAGCACGTCGCGCTGGCGCTGCAGCATCGGCAGACGCACCAGCGCCTGCACGCCGCTCATGAAGGCGCGGCCGGAGGCCAGGGTGTACTTGTCGTCGAGCGTGACGCTCTCCAGGGCCTTGCGGACGGCGTCCGGCAGCGGTGCGTTCATGGCGGCGGCTCCAGCGCGGGAAAGCTGCAAGTGTAGGGATCCGGGGCTGGCAAGTCTTTTCTTTTGATGCCCGAAGATGCAGACTTCGCGAACGATTCTTTCGTCACGCGCAGCCTTATCGTCTCTTCGATGCCAAAAACCTCGACATCAGGGAAAACCCAGGATCCGGACGACGGTGCCGAGCGCCCCACGCCAGGGCTCGACCGCTACGACATCGCCATCCTGCGCGAGCTGCAGCAGGACGCGCGCCTGTCGAACACCGACCTGGCGCAGCGCATCGGGCTGTCGGCCGCGCCCACGTGGCGCCGCGTGCGCTGGCTGGAGGCGCAGGGCTACATCACCGGCTACCGCGCCGAGATCGACCGCCGGCGCATCGGCCTGGGCGTGCTGGCCTTCGTGCGGCTGGACGCCGAGCGCAGCGGCGGCGACGCCATGCGCGCGCTGGAGGCCCGCATCCGCGCGCTGCCCGAGGTGATCGCCTGCCACTACGTCAGCGGCGCCGGCACCTTCGAGCTGCAGGTGATGGCCACCGACCTCGACGCGTACTCGCGCTTCACGGTGGACACCCTGCTGAACCTGCCCAACGTGAAGGACATCCACACCAGCTTCTCGCTGGGCGAGGTGAAGGCCGGCGCGGCGCTGCCGCTGGCCCACCTGGCGCCGGCGGCACGCTGAGGGCCCGGCCTCCCCGGTGGCTCCTAGGGCGGCGGCGGCATGTCGCGCGGCCAGAGCACCCACATCCGCAGCGGCTGCTTCATGCGGCCGGCCTGCTGCTCGGCCTCGTCGCCCCAGCCCCAGAAGTAGTCGGCGCGCACCGCACCGACGATGGCACTGCCGGTGTCCTGCGCCGTCACCAGCCGCCGCAGCGGCGTGGACGACAGCGGCTCGGTGGTGTCCAGCCACACCCAGCTGCCGTAGGGCACGCTGCGCGGGTCGACGGCGATCGAACGGCCCGGGGTCAGCGGCACGCCCATCGCCCCGCGCGGGCCCAGTTGCGGGTCGGGCAGCGGCTCCTCGCGGAAGAAGACCACGCGAGGGTTGGCCCACAGCATCTCGTCGAGACGGTCGGGGTTGGCACGCGCCCAGGCCTTGATCGCCGGCCACGAGACGCCGTCGGCCGGCAGCTCGCCCTGCTCGATCAGCCAGCGGCCCACCGAGCGGTACGGGTGGCCGTTGTGGCCGGCGTAGGCCAGGCGCACGGTGACGCTGCGGCCGTCGCGCTCGGTGATCTGCAGGCGCCCGGAGCCCTGGATCTGCAGCACCAGCGCGTCCAGCGGGTCGGCCAGCCAGGCGATCTCGCGCCCGGCCAGCGCACGCTGCGCCGCCGGCAGCGTGGCGATCTCGCGGCGGCTGAACCAGGGCTCGCGGCCGTCCTGGCCGCCCGCGGGCGTGGCCAGTGCTTCCGGCAGGCGGTGCAGCGGCACGCGGTGGCGGGCATCGCGCAGGCGCCGGGCCGGCAGCAGCGGCTCGTAGTAGCCGGTGATCATGCCCACGGCCGGATCGTCGGCCCGGGTGTCGGCGGCCTCCACTCGGTAGGGCTGGAGGTACAGGCGCAGGAAGGCGCGCAGCGCCGCATCGTCGGACGGCGCCGTGGCGGCCAGGCGTGCGCAGACCTCGACCCAGGCGCGCAGCGGGCGCTGGCAGCCGGCGTCCAGCGCGGGACGCGCCTGCCGCAGGGCATCGGCCTCGAAGCCCGGCAGGTCTTCCCAGGCGGCGGGCCACCAGCGGGCGATGCCGCGCACCAGCGGCGTGCCGCCCGCCACGGGCGGCGGCTCGGCGGGGGAGGACGGCGCCGGCCCCGGCGAGGGCGCGGGCACGGGGGGCGGCACCGGCGGCTGCGGCGGCAGGGCACAGGAAACCAGGCTGGCGACGGCCACCACCGCCGCTCCTAGAATCGCGCCGCGTTTCAGCACGGCAGCGTGGCGGAGGCGCGGGGGATGGCGCACCCGGCGGGCCGGGAACGCGTGCCGCCAGGGGCGATCAGGACCAGACAAGGGAACAGGAACGGCAACATGTGGCTGATTGTGCTGGAGGCCCTGGCGGCGCTTGCCATCCTGCTGCTGGCCGTGTGGTGGACGATGTTCTCCGGCCGCCGCCGCGGCGAGCGCGAGGCCGATGCCACGAACGAGGCGACCGGGCAGACACCCCCTCGACCGGACGACGGCACGCCGCGCTGAGCGGGCGGCGTCGCCGCCCCGCCGTTCAGTCGGCCGCGTGCAGCGGGTTCAGGGCCGCCAGGATCACCACGTCGCACCAGCGGCCCTGGGGGTCGCGCTCGTGGCGCCGCAGCAGGCCCTCGCGCTGCAGGCCGGCCGCTTCGGCAAAGCGCAGCGCACGCAGGTTGCGCGCGTCGCTCATGGCCTCGATGCGCTGGAAGCCGAGCTCCCAGCAGGCCTGCAGCACCGCCATCACGGCCTCGCGCATCAGGCCCTGGCCGCTGCGCGCGGCATGCCCCACGTAGCCGATCTCGCCGCGGCGGGCGTCGGTGTCGATGGTGTGCACGTCGATGCGGCCCAGCCAGCCGCCATCGTCGCGCGCGAACACGTGCCAGGCGAGGTCGCGGCCTTCGTCGACGCAGCGGGCATCGTCGGCGCAGAAGCGCTCGGCCCAGCCCGGCAGCGTCGGGTGCCAGTCCACGTACAGCAGGGCGGGCATCGAGGCCAGCACGCCGGCGGCGAAGGCGGGGGCATGCTCGGCGCGCGGCACCTCCAGCACCGTGCGCCGCGTCTCCAGCCGCCGCGGCACGCGGCCCTGCAGCACCAGGCGCGCCGGCGGGCCGCCCGGCGGCGCCACGTCCGAGGGCGTGCCGCCGCCGACCGCGTGCGCCATGTCGCTCAATGCAGCGCTTCGGCGCGCGAGAGCACGAACTCCGGCACCGGGGCCTCGAAGGGCCGCGCGTCCTCGGTCATGCAGAAATAGGTGCCGCGCATGCTGCCGCGCGGCGTGGCGATGCGCGTCCAGCTCGTGTACTCGAACTGCTCGCCCGGCGCCAGCACCGGCTGGTGGCCCACCACCGCCAGGCCGCGCACCTCCTCGCGGTGGCCCGCGGCGTCGGTGACCACCCAGTGGCGGGCCACCAGCTGCGCCGTCACGCCGCCGGTGTTGCGCACCGTCACCGTGTAGGCAAAGGCAAACGGCCCGTCGGGCAGGCTGCTCTGTTCGGGCAGGTATTGCACGCGCACCGTGCAGCTGAATTCGGGGCCGTCCATCGCCGCGGATTCTAGAATCCGGGCCGATGAGTCGCCACCGCATCGCCCCGTCCCTTCTCTCGGCCGACTTCGCCCGCCTGGGCGAGGAGGTGCGCACGGTGGTGGAGGCCGGTGCCGACTGGATCCACTTCGACGTGATGGACAACCATTACGTGCCCAACCTCACCTTCGGGCCCATGGTCTGCCAGGCGCTGCGCCCGCACACCACCGCGCCCATCGACGTGCACCTGATGGTGCAGCCGGTGGATGCCCTGGCCCAGGCCTTCTGCCGCGCCGGCGCCGACATCGTCACCTTCCACCCCGACGCCAGCACGCACGTGGACCGCACGCTGCAGTTGATCCGAGCCGAGGGCCGGCAGTGCGGCCTGGTGTTCAACCCGGCCACCCCGCTGGACGTGCTGGAGTGGACGATCGACCGGCTCGACGTGATCCTGCTGATGAGCGTGAACCCGGGCTTCGGCGGCCAGAGCTTCATCGAGCACACCCTGCGCAAGTGCGAGCAGGCCCGGAAGCTCATCGACCAGAGCGGCCGCGACATCCGCCTGGAAGTGGACGGCGGCATCAAGGTGGACAACATCCGCCGCGTGGCCGATGCCGGCGCCGACACCTTCGTGGCCGGCAGCGCCATCTTCGGGCAGCCGGACTACAAGGCCGTGATCGACGCCATGCGCGCCGAACTGGCGCGCTGACCCGTCCCCGCACCGGCCTGGCGCGCCGAACCCGCCGCGTGGGCTGCGGCGGACCCCCGCCGCTCAGCGCCGGTCCAGGCGCCGCGCCAGCACCACCGAGCTGGTGGTGCGCGCCACCCCGGGCACGGCGCCGATCTCGTCGAGCAGCGTGTCCAGCCGCGCCGTGGTCTCGGTGCGCAGCTGCGCGATGTAGTCGAACTCCCCGCTGACCGACACCAGCAGCCGCAGCTCCGGCATCGCCGACAGCCGGCGCGTGACCTCGCGGCCCTGCTTGGGGTCGGTGACGATGCCCACGAAGGCCTCCACCGCGCGGCCGTCGTCGTCGGCCGACAGCTTCACCGTGTAGCCGGCGATCACGCCCTGCCGCTCCAGGCGCGCGATGCGCGCCAGCACCGTGGTGCGCGCCACCCCCAGGCGGCGCGCCAGCGCGGCGGTGCTCTCGCGGGCGTTGGCCTGCAGCAGGGCGATCAGCCCGCGGTCGAGCGCGTCGAGTTCGGTCATGTCGTCAATGCAATTCGTCGTTCCGACGATTCTGTGCGCATCTTCGACGAATGAATGGTTTCTTTCGTCTGCACCCTTGCCTAGAGTGGCGGCTTTCGCGAAGGAGAGTCCCATGCGCATCACCCTGCTCGGTGCCGGCCACATCGGCCAGACCGTGGCCCGCTGGCTGGCCGGCAGCGGCGACTACACCGTCACCGTGGTCGACCGCGACGCCGAGGCGCTGCAGCGCCTGGGCGAGGAAGGCATCGCCACCCGGGTGGCCGACACGGCCGATGCCGGCGCACTGGCCGCGGTGCTGCGCGGGCAGGACGCGGTGCTCAACGCCCTGCCCTACCACCTGGCGGTGACGGTGGCCACGCAGGCGCGTGAAGCCGGGTGCCACTACTTCGACCTCACCGAGGACGTGGCCGCCACGCGCGCCATCCAGCGCCTGGCCGAGGGCGCGCGCACGGTGTTCATGCCGCAGTGCGGGCTGGCGCCGGGCTTCATCGGCATCGTCGCCCACCACCTGGCGCAGGGCTTCGAGGCGCTGCACGAGATCAAGATGCGCGTGGGCGCGCTGCCGGCCTTCCCCACCAACGCGCTGAAATACAACCTGACCTGGTCGGTGGACGGCCTGATCAACGAGTACTGCCACCCCTGCGAGGCCATCCGCGACGGGCAGCGCATCGAGGTGCTGCCGCTGGAGGGCCTGGAGCACTTCAGCCTCGACGGCACCGAGTACGAGGCCTTCAACACCAGCGGCGGCCTGGGCACGCTGTGCGAGACGCTGGCCGGCCGCGTGCGGGCGCTGGACTACAAGAGCGTGCGCTACCCGGGCCACCGCGAGCTGATGCGCGTGCTGCTGCAGGAGCTGCAGCTGCAGCACGATGCGGAGAACCTGAAGGCCATCCTGCGCCGCGCGGTCCCGAGCACCATGCAGGACGTGGTGCTGGTGTTCGTGACCGTCAGCGGCATGCGGCGCGGTACGCTGGTGCAGGAGGTGTTCGCGCGCAAGATCTTCGCCGACCGCGACGCCGCCGCGCCGCTGTCGGCCATCCAGATCACCACCGCCGCCGGCCTGTGCACGGCGTTGGACCTGTTCCGCGAGGGCCGTCTGCCGCGGCAGGGGTTCGTGCGCCAGGAGCAGGTGGCGCTGCCCGACTTCCTGGCCAACCGCTTCGGCCGCGTCTACCAGCAGAGCCGGCAGGTGGAGAGCATTTCCTGACGCCGCGCGCGCTCGGGCCTGCGTTCAGACCCGCGTTCACGCCCGGGCCAGGCCCGGCCACCAGCGCGCCAGCTCGGCACGCAGCGCGTCCAGCAGCAGCGGCTTGGTCAGGTAGCCGGACATGCCGGCGGCGCGGCAGGCGTCGGCATCCACCGCCCGCGCGTGCGCGGTCAGGGCCACGATGGGGAAGGCCGGCAGCTCGCCGGCGCGCTGGCGCTGGCAGAGTTCGCGCGTGGCGGTCAGGCCGTCCATCACCGGCATCTGCAGGTCCATCAGCACCAGGGCCGGGGGCTCGGTGCTGCAGGCCTCCAGCGCCTGGGCACCGTCCTCCACCGAGCGCACCGGCACGCCCAGCGTGCGCAGGAACTCCTCGGCTATGAGGCGGTTGACCGCGTTGTCCTCCACCACCAGCACGTGGCGCCCGTCGGGCGGCAGCGCGCCCCCCGGCGGCGCTGCCGCCGCGCCGGCCACCGCCGCACGCGGCTGGGTGATCAGCCGCAGGTCGCGCGGGGTCAGCGGCATCACGTCCATGCGCAGGCCCAGGGCCTGCGCGCGCGCCTCCAGCGCCGGGCGGTTCCAGTCGGGGCGGATCAGCAGCGAGATGCGGGCCTGCGGCAGCACGCGCCGCAGCGCCTCGAGCTCGGCGGGGTCGCCCAGCACATGCTCGGCCACGATCACGACGTCGGGCGGCAGGGCCCCGGCCTCGGCCTGCGTCACCGCGGCCGGAATGCCGGGCACCACCTCGCTCGTCCAGCCCAGCCGGGCCAGCCGGCGCTGCAGCCACTCGCCGATCACGGCCTGCCGGTAGAGCAGCCAGGCGTGGCCCGGCGCCGGGTCGGGCGGCGCGTCGTCCTGCTCGTCGGCGGCCAGCAGCAGCGACAGGGTGAAGATGCTGCCCTGCCCGGGCGCCGTGCGCAGCGTGACGTCGCCCCCCATGCGCCGGGCGCGGGCCCGGGCGATGGTCAGGCCCAGGCCGGTGCCGCCGTGCGCCCGCGTCAGGCTGGCATCGCCCTGCACGAAGTCGTCGAACACGCGCTCGGCGCGCTCCGGGGCCAGGCCTGGGCCGCTGTCCTCGACCACGATGTCCAGCGCCACCCAGCCGGGCGCGTCTTCGGCGGGGCGCTGGTGGCCGGTCAGCGCGATGTGGCCGCGCTCGGTGAACTTGGCGGCGTTGCCCACCAGGTTGGCCACCACCTGGCGCACGCCCAGCGCGTCGCCCACCACGCGGGTGGGCCCGCCCACCCAGTCGTAGCGCACCGACAGGCCCTTCTCCCGCACCAGCGGCATCACGCCGCGCAGCGCCTCGGCACACAGCTCGGCCACGTCGAAGGGCTCGTCGGCGGGACGGTGCTCGCCGTCGCGCAGGCGGGTCAGGTCGAGCACCTGGTCGATGGTGCGCTGCAGGGCATGGCCCGACTGCATGGCCACCTCGAGGTAGCGCTGCAGCGCCGGGTCGGACGTGGTGCGGCGCGCCAGGTCCACCAGCCCCAGCATGCCCGCCAGCGGTGTGCGCAGTTCGTGGCTCATGTGGGCCAGGAAGCGCGACTGCGCCTGCTCGGCATGGCGTGCCGCGGCGCGCTCCTGCTCCGCCTCGGCCAGCGCGCGGGCCAGGCCGGCGGTGCGCTCGGCCACCAGCCGCTCCAGGGCCTGGTGCGACACGCGCTCGTCGTGCACGTCGCCCAGCGAGCCGGCCACCACCACGGTGCGCCCCTGCTCGTCGGGCCAGCAGCGGCCGCGCACCAGGGCCCAGCGCCAGTCGCCGTCGGCGTCGCGCAGCCGCAGCTGCATCAGGATGGGTGCGCCCATGGACAGCGCCGCGCTCCAGGCGTGGTCCCACAGCGGGCGGTCGTCGGCGTGGATGCGTGCCACCAGCGCCGGGAAATCGGCCGCCAGTTCGCCGGGCGCATGGCCGAGGATGGCGCCGAAGCGGTCGGAGAACCAGGTGGCGCCGGTGGTGAGCTGGACCTCCCACAGCCCATCGCGCGCGCTCTCGGCGGCGCGGCGCCAGCGCGCCAGCGCGTCGAAGGGCTGCGGCGGGAACGAAGGTGGGTCGGTGGATGGCATCGCAGGGCCCGGTCAGACGCGGGCGTGCCGCACCGGGCGGGCCGCTAACATCGCGCCACGGTTGCCAGGAGCCCGCGTGAATCCGACCAGCATCTACGACTTCGAGGCCGTGTCCATCGACGGCAAGCCCGCACATCTCTCCACCCAGCGGGGAAAGGTGCTGCTGATCGTCAACACGGCCAGTGCCTGCGGCTTCACGCCGCAATTTGGCGGCCTGGAGGCCCTGTGGCGCAAGTACCGCGACGAGGGTTTGGTGGTGGTCGGTTTCCCGAGCAACGAATTTGGCGCGCAGGACCCGGGGCCCAACGATCAGATCGCCTCGTTCTGCGAGAGAAATTACGGCGTGAGCTTCCCGATGATGGCCAAGGTGCAGGTCAACGGGGCCGCCGCGCACCCGCTGTGGCAGTGGCTGAAGGCGCAGGCCCCGGGCCTGCTGGGCACGCAGGCGGTGAAGTGGAACTTCACGAAGTTCCTCGTCGGCCGCGACGGCCAGGTGCGCAAGCGCTACGCGCCCACCGACACGCCGGAATCGCTGGAAGCCGACATCGTGGAGGCGCTGAAGTCATGATGTTCTCGCACCTGGAGTCCTACGCCGGCGACCCCATCCTCAGCCTCAACGAGGCGTTCCAGGCCGACCCGCGGCCGGACAAGGTCAACCTGTCGATCGGCATCTACTTCGACGACGCCGGCCGCATCCCGGTGCTGGACTGCGTGCGCGACGCCGAGGCGCAGATGCTGGTCGAGAGCGCACCCAAGCCCTATCTCCCGATGGAGGGCTCGGCCGCCATGCGCACCGAGGTGCAGAAGCTGCTGTTCGGCGCCGACAGCACCGCGCTGCGCGCCGGCCGCGTGGCCACGCTGCAGACGGTGGGCTCCAGCGGCGGCCTCAAGGTGGGCGCCGACTTCCTGCGCCGCTGGCTGCCCGGCAGCGGCGTGTGGGTGAGCGACCCGAGCTGGGACAACCACCGCGCGATGTTCGAGGGCGCCGGCATCGCGGTGCAGACCTACCCCTACTACGACGCCGCCACCGGCGGCCTGCGCTTCGACGCCCTCTGCGACACCCTGCGCGGCCTGCCGCCGCGCAGCGTGGTGCTGCTGCACGCCTGCTGCCACAACCCGACCGGCGTCGACCTCGACCGCACGCAGTGGCAGGCGCTGCTGCCCATCCTGCGCGAGCGCGAGCTGCTGCCCTACCTGGACATCGCCTACCAGGGCTATGGCGACGGCATCGACGAGGACGCCTACGCCATCCGCCTGCTGGCCGATGCCGGGCTGAGCTTCTTCGTCGCCAACTCCTTCTCCAAGAGCATGAGCCTGTACGGCGAGCGCGCCGGTGCGCTGTCGGTGGTGTGCGCCGACGCGGCCGAGGCCACGCTGGTGCTCGGCCAGATGAAGGCCACCGTGCGCCGCAACTACTCCAGCCCGGCCATCCACGCCGCCGGCATCGTGGCCCGCGTGCTGGGCACGCCTGCCCTGCGCCAGGCCTGGGAGGCCGACGTGGCGGCCATGCGCGAGCGCATCCAGGCGATGCGCCAGCGCCTGCACGCGGTGCTGGGCGCGCGCCTGCCCGGGCGCGACCTCGGCCACTTCCTGCGCCAGCGCGGCATGTTCAGCTACACCGGCCTGAGCCCGGCCCAGGTGGACCGCCTGCGCGAGGAGTTCGGCGTCTACCTGGTGCGCAGCGGGCGCATGTGCGTGGCCGGCCTGAACAGCGGCAACGTCGAGCGCACCGCCGAGGCCATGGCCGCCGTGCTGGCCTGACCGCCGCCGGCGACAGGGGCTCAGCGGAACACGCCGGCACGGGCGATCTGCTCGCGCAGCCAGCGGTGCGCCGGGTCGCTGTCGCGCCGCGCCAGCCAGACCATGTCCACCGTCAGCGGGCCGATCTCCACCGGCAGCGGGCGCACCACCATCGGCCCCGGCACCGAGCCGGTGACGAAGCTGTGCGGCAACACGGTCAGCAGGTCGGACTGCGCCACCACGCGGCCGGCCAGGTGGTACTGGTTGACGGTGAGCACCACGCGCCGCCGCCGGCCATGCAGCGCCAGCGCCTCGTCCACCTCGGCGTAGGCCTGGCCGGCCACGCTGACGAGCACGTGGTGCGCCTGCACGTAGCGCTCCAGCGTCAGCTCGCCCTCGGACAGCGGGTTCTGCGGGCGCATCACGCAGACGTAGGGCGTCTGGTGCAGACGCTGCAGCCGCAGCAGTGAACGCTCACCTTCACCGATCCGCGCACTGACCAGGGCGGGAAAGAAGCCGATCGCCAGGTCGGCCTCCTCCGCGTGCAGCAGCGCCCGCGGGTCGCGCGTGGTCAGCGGCTGCACGCGCAGGTCCACGCGCGCGGCCTCGCGCTCCAGCGTGGCCACCAGCGGCGGCACCAGCGCGGTGGCCGAGGCGTCGGACAGCGCGAGCCGGAACTCCGCGGCGTCACGACGGGGGTCGAAGTGCTCCGGCGCGAGCACGCGCTCCAGGTCCTGCAGCGCGGCACGCACCTGCGGCCACAGCGCCACCGCGCGCGCCCCCGGCGTCATGCCCGAGGCGCTGCGCTGGAACAGCGGCTCGCCCAGCCAGGCATGCAGGCGCTTGAGCGCGTGGCTGGCCGCGGGCTGCGTCATCGCCAGCACCTCGGCCGCCCGCGTGACGCTGCCCTCGGTCATCACGGCGTCGAACACGCGCAGCAGGTTCAGGTCCAGGGTGCGGAAGTTCTTCACGACGGCGCCAGGATTTCAGCTTTGTTTATACCTGACATGCCAAACATTCATTGGAACCGATCAGGGTTTGCACTAATCTGTCGGGCATTGAGGGTTAACCCTAGACCCTCTGACCGAGGAAACGCCATGAGCACTTCCCTTCAGTTCCAGCTCCGGCTGGGCACGCTGGCCCCCACCGCCCCGGCCGCGGGCACCTTCTGGCAGCGCCTGTGGGCCGCCGTGGAGCGCCACGGCCAGCGCCGCGCCGCCGCGGAACTGCGCCGCGTGGCCCGCCTGCACGCCTTCACCGACCCGGCCCTGACGCGCCAGTTGCTGGCCGCGGCCGCCGACGCCGAGCGCGGCTGACCCGCCGCCCGGCCCCACCCGTCTTCCCCGTCGAAGGACACCCCATGAGCACCCCCACCACCCTGAAGATCGTCGGCAACCCGCAGGTGGCCGAGCCGCGTGGCGCCCGCTGGGCGGCTGCGCTGTGGCAAGCCGTGACCGACCTGCTGGGCGCCGCGCCGAAGGCGCTGACGCGCGCCCAGGAGGCCGCCCAGGTGCGCGAGATGGCGCGCCAGCTGCAGGCCACCGACCCGGGCTTCGCCGCCGACCTGTACGCCGCGGCCGACCGCCACGAGGTCACGAGCCGCTGATCACCCCCGGCCGCTCAGATGCAGCGGCCGCCGTCGATCTCCATGCACACGCCGGTGACCATGCTGGCCTCGTCGCTGCACAGGTAGACGGCCGCGTGGCCCAGGTCCTCGGGCTGGGAGAAGCGCCCGATGGGGATGGTGGCGAGGAACTTCGCCCGCATCTCCGGCGTGTCCTCGCCCATGAAGGACTTCAGCAGCGGCGTCTCGCCGGCCACCGGGTTGAGCGCGTTGACGCGGATGCCGAAAGGCGCCAGCTCCACCGCGGTGGCCCGCGTGGCCGTGATCACCCAGCCCTTGCTGGCGTTGTACCAGGACAGCCGCGGGCGCGGGCTCACGCCGGCGGTGCTGGCGATGTTGAGCACCGTGCCGCGGATACCGTGGGCGCCGGGCGCGTTGGCCTTGAAGCGCGGCGCCACCTCCACCATGGCCCGGTAGATGGCCTTCATGTTGACGGCGACGATGCGGTCGAAGTCAGCCTCGCCGACCTGCTCCATCGGCTGCGGCAGGTGGGTGACGCCGGCGTTGTTCACCAGGATGTCGAGCCGGCCGAAGTGCAGTTCGGCGGTCTCCATCATCAGGCGCACGTCCTGCGCGTCGGTCACGTCCACCTTCAGCGCGCGCGTGTGCTCGCCGAGCTGGGCCGCGAGGTCGAGCGCGCCCTCCAGGTTGAGGTCGGCGATGACCACGCGCGCGCCCTCGGCGGCGAAGCGCCGCACGATCCCGGCGCCGAAGCCGCTGGCGCCGCCGGTGACGATGGCCACCTTGTCCTTGAGTCGCATGGGGAAGGGTCTCCTGAAGAGGGGGGTCAGTCGTGCCGGATGGCCACGGTCTTGAGCACCGAGAAGCCGTAGAGCGCCTCGAAGCCCTTCTCGCGCCCGTGGCCGCTGCGCTTGACGCCGCCGAAGGGCAGCTCGATGCCGCCGCCGGCGCCATAGTTGTTGACGAACACCTGCCCGCACTTGAGCTTGCGCGCGCAGCGCAGCGCGCGCGAGCCGTCGCGGGTCCAGACCCCGGCGACGAGGCCGTAGTCGGTGCCATTGGCGATGGCCAGGGCCTCGGCCTCGTCGCCGAAGGGGATCAGCACCTGCACCGGCCCGAAGATCTCCTCCTGTGCCAGCCGGTGGGCGCCGTCGACGCCGGCCACGAGCGTGGGCGCCACCCAGTAGCCGGGCCCGTCGGGCAGCGCCGGCTGCGCCAGCACCCGGGCGCCACCCTGGGCGCCACTGCTCGCGCCCGGCGCCGCCGCCAGCGCCAGGTAGCCCTGCACCATGTCGCGCTGGCGGGCGCTGATCACGGGGCCGACGTCGGGGTCGTCCAGGGCCGGGCCCACGCGCAGCGCGCGGTAGCGATCGGCCATGCGGCGGGCCACTTCGTCGAACACGCCGCGCTGCACCAGGATGCGGCTGGCCGCCGAGCAGGTCTGGCCGGCGTTCTGGATGCCGGCGTTGACGAGGAAGGGCAGCGCCGCGTCCAGGTCGGCGTCGTCGAACACCAGCTGCGGGCTCTTGCCGCCCAGCTCCAGCGTCACCGGCACCGCGTTCCGTGCCGCCGCGGCCTGGATCAGCGCGCCCACGGCCACCGAGCCGGTGAAGGAGATGTGATGCACGCCCCGGTGCGCCGACAGCGCCGCCCCCGCCTCCTCGCCCAGGCCCGGCACCAGGTTCAGCGCGCCCGGCGGCAGGCCGGCCTGCTCGGCGATGCGGGTGAAGGCGATGGCCGTCAGGCAGGCCTCCTCCGCCGGCTTGAGCACGCAGGCGTTGCCCATGGCCAGCGCCGCGCCCACGCTGCGGCCGATGATCTGCATGGGGTAGTTCCAGGGCACGATGTGCGCGGTGACGCCGTGCGGCTCGCGCAGCGTCAGCGCCGTGTAGCCGCTGGCGAAGGGCAGGGTCTCGCCGTGCACCTTGTCGGCCGCGCCGCCGTAGAACTCCAGGTAGCGCGCCAGCGCCACGGCGTCGGCCCGGCCCTGCTTCAGCGGCTTGCCCACGTCGCGCGCCTCGAGCGCGGCCAGCACCTCCACCTGCTCCAGCACCAGCGCGCTCATGCGCATCAGCAGGCGGCCGCGCTCGGTGGCCGTGAGCCGGCCCCAGTCGCCGTCCAGCGCCGCCTGCGCCGCGGCCACCGCGGCGTCCACCTCGGGCGCGTCGCAGCGCGCGATCTGCGCGAGCTCCTCGCCGGTGGAGGGGTCGAACAGCGGCAGCGTCCGGCCGGCCGGCTGCCAGCGGCCGCCCACGAACCAGAGGCGGGTGTCGAAGGGAAGGTCGGGTGTCGAAGGCATCAGGCATCATAGGCCGCCGATGACCTGGTTCCTCCTGCGCCGCCTGCTCAGCTTCCTCGCCACGCTCGCGGTGGCCTCCGTGCTCGTCTTCGCGGTGCTGGAGCTGCTGCCGGGCAACGCCGCCCAGGTGATCCTGGGCGAGAGCGCCACGCCGGAATCGCTGGCGGCGCTGGAACGGCAGCTCGGGCTGGACCGCCCGCCGCTGGAGCGCTACGCCGACTGGGTGGGCGGCCTGCTGCGCGGGCAGACGGCCGAGAGCCTGTCGTATGCCGAACCCACCGCCGGCCTGATCGCCGAGCGGCTGCAGGTGTCGCTGCCGCTGGCGGTGATGGCGATGGCGCTGACGGTGGTGATCGCCCTGGCCGCGGGCGTGTACGCCGCGTCGCGCCACAACCGCGCCGGCGACCTGGGCGTGATGGCGGCCACGCAGCTGGGCATCGCGATCCCGAACTTCTGGTTCGCGATCCTGCTGATCCTGCTGTTCGCGGTGCAGCTGCAGTGGGTCAGCGCCGGCGGTTTCCCGGGCTGGACCGAAGACGACGGCGGCGGCCTCTGGGAAGGTCTGAAGGCCCTCGTGCTGCCGGCCATCGCGCTGGCGCTGGTGCAGGCGGCCATCCTGGCGCGCGTGACGCGCTCGGCGGTGCTGGAGGTGATGCGCGAGGACTTCGTGCGCACCGCGCGCGCCAAGGGCCTGACGCGGCGCCAGGCGCTGTGGCGCCACGTGCTGCGCAACGCGATGATCCCGGTGCTGACGGTGATGGGCCTGCAGTTCGCCAACCTCATCACCGGCACCATCGTGGTCGAGAACGTGTTCGTGCTGCCGGGCGTGGGGCGGTTGATCTTCCAGGCCATCAGCAACCGCGACCTGGTGGTCGTGCGCGACGTGGTGATGCTGCTGGCGGCGGTGGTCGTCATCGTCAACTTCATCGTCGACGTGCTGTACGCGCTGATCGACCCGCGGCTGCGCCACGCATGAGCACGGCACACGGGGTCCGGCCATGAACGGCTTCTGGCAGCGCGCCGCGCGGCATCCCAGCTTCGTGTTGGGCGCGCTGCTGACCGCGCTGATGGTGGGCGCGGCGGCGTTGTCGCTGGTGTGGTCGCCGTACCCGCCGGCCGACATCGACATCCCGAACAAGCTGGCTGCGCCGTCGGCCGCGCACTGGCTGGGCACCGACAGCCTGGGGCGCGACCTCTTCAGCCAGCTGCTGGTGGGGGCGCAGAACAGCATCGTGGTCGGCGTCATCGCGGTCGGCATCGGCCTCGGGCTGGGCGTGCTGCTCGGATGCCTGGCGTCGGCCCGGCGCGGCTGGGTCGAGGAACTGGTGATGCGCGCCGCCGACTTCACCTTCGCGTTCCCGGCGCTGCTGTCGGCCATCATGCTGACGGCCATCTATGGCCCCGGGCTCGTGATGAGCATCGTCGCCATCGGCATCTTCAACATCCCGGTGTTCGCGCGCATCACGCGCGGCGCCGCCAACGCCGTGTGGTCGCGCGAGTACGTGCTGGCCGCGCGCACCTCGGGCAAGGGTGCGGTGCGCATCACGATCGACCACGTGCTGCCCAACATCGCCAGCCAGCTGATCGTGCAGGCCACGATCAGCTTCGCCACCGCCATCCTGGCCGAGGCGGCGCTGAGCTACCTGGGCCTGGGCACGCAGCCGCCGCAGCCCAGCTGGGGCCGCATGCTCAGCGAGGCGCAGACGCAGCTGTTCCAGGCGCCGCTGCTGGCCGTGTGGCCGGGGCTGGCCATCGTGCTCAGCGTGCTCGGGCTGAACCTGCTGGGCGATGGATTGCGGGACCTGCTGGACCCGCGGCTGGCGCGCGGACGCTGACCGTCCGCGCGGCCGCCGCGTCATGCGCGGTTGCTACATTCGCCGCCCATGAACCGGCTCTCGGAATTCCTCAGCACCCACATCGGCATCGAGCTCTGGGTGGCCTCGCTGGTGGCCATCGCCCTGGTGACGGTGGTGGCCAACCAGGTGGCGCAGGTCCTGCTGCGCCATGCGGCGAAGGTCACGCAGAACACGCGCACCGTCTGGGACGACGCGCTCGTGCAGTCCGCCAGCCGGCCGGTGCTGGCGGCCCTGTGGCTGGTGGGCGCCGGCTTCATGGCGCGCGTGCTGCAGCGCGAGGTGGACACCCCGTTCCTGGCCGAGGTGCTGGCGCTGCGCGACGTGGGGCTGGTGGCCTGCGTGGCCGGCTTCCTGGTGGGCTTTGCCGGCCGCGTGGGCGCCAACGTGGAGGCCCGCCGGCGGGCCGACGGCGACGAGGTGGACCACACCACCGTGGACGCGCTGGTCAAGCTGGCGCGGCTGGTGACCATCGTGGTGGCGCTGCTGGTGTCGGCACAGACGCTGGGCTTCCAGATCGGCGGCCTGCTGGCGCTGGGCGGCGTGGGTGGCCTGGCCGTGGGCCTGGCGGCCAAGGACCTGCTGGCCAACTTCTTCGGCGGGCTGACCATCTACCTCGACCGCCCCTTCAGCGTGGGCGACTGGATCCGCAGCCCCGACAAGAGCATCGAGGGCTCGGTGGAGTACATCAGCTGGCGCCACACGCGCATCCGCGCCTTCAACAAGAACCCGGTCTACGTGCCCAACGCGGTGTTCACCAACATCGTGGTGGAGAACCCCTCGCGCATGACGCACCGGCGCCTGCGCGAGACCATCGGCCTGCGCTACGACGACTTCGGCGTCGTGCGGCCCGTGGTGGACGACATCCGGGCCATGCTGCAGGCGCACCCGGGCATCGACGCCACGCAGACGCTGATCGTCAACTTCAACCAGTTCGGCCCCTCGTCGCTGGACATCCTGATCTACGCCTTCAGCCGCACCACGGCCTGGGCCGACTTCCAGCACCTCAAGCAGGACCTGCTGCTGGAGATCGGCCGCATCGTCGAGCGCCACGGCGCCCAGATCGCGTTCCCCACGCAGACGCTGCACCTGCAGCAGGAGGGCGCCGACGCCGCCGACCCGGCGCTCAGCCGCGCAGCATCTCCCCCAGGTCCAGCCCGGTGAGCCGCTTCAGCCCGGTGGCCAGCCACCACATCAGGCCCATCATCATCAGCATCGACGGGATGGCGATGGCCGGGTAGCTCACCAGCGTGAGCTTGCCCAGCTCGGCGTTGAAGGCCTCGCTGCCGGCCGGGCTGGTGACGATCCAGCGCGCCAGCACGTAGTTCATCACCGCCGAGAAGAAGAAGGTGCCGGCCAGCCACAGCGTGCCGGTGCGCAGCCGCAGCTCGAAGGGCACGGTGGTGCCGCGCGACTTCAGCGCCGCCTCCACCTTGTCGACGTCGAACAGCGTGGGGTTGAAGACCAGGATGCGGATCAGCGGCCAGCGCGTCCAGTTCGAGCCCAGCACGATGAGGCCGATCAGGCCCGGCACCGCCGCCTCCTTCACCGCCAGCCAGAAGGGATCGACCTTCAGCAGGCCGATGCCGCCGGTGAGCAGCGTGCTGACGATGCCCAGCACCGCCATCCAGCTGGTCTTGCGCTTGGTGACGGCCTCCTTCAGGCCCCAGCCCACCGGGAAGGCCAGCGCCAGCACCAGCGCCCAGCTGGGCCCCAGGCGCTCGGGCTTGCTGAGCATCATCAGCACCAGCGCCGGCAGCAGCACCGTGATGAGGATCTCGAACAGCGGGTTGCCGCTGGACGGGCGCGGCGGCACCGGGCCGGGCGCGGCCGGCGGCATGGGGGTGGGAGTGGCATCCATCAGGGCCGCTAGCCTAGCGTGTCCGCAGGACGCGCTATCGTCCGGGGGCATGATGTGGCGCAGGCTTCCGTGACCGAACTGCTGTCCGTGCAGGATCTGCGCGTGGCGCTGCCGTCGCCGCGCGGCCCGGTGGCTGCGCTGCGCGGCGTGTCCTTCAGCCTCGGCGCCGGGCAGACGCTGGGGCTGATCGGCGAGTCGGGCTGCGGCAAGTCCATGACCGCGCTGACCCTGATGGGCCTGCAGCCGGAGTCGGCGCTCGTGCAGGGGTCCATCCGCTTCGGCGGCGAGGAACTGGCGGGCGCGCCCGAGCGCCGCTGGTGCGCGCTGCGCGGCGCCCGCATCGGCATGGTGTTCCAGGAGCCGATGACGGCGCTGAACCCGCTGCACACGGTGGGCCGGCAGATCGCCGAGCCGCTGCGGCTGCACCGGGGCCTGTCGGCCGCGGCGGCGCGCGCCGAGGCGCTGCGGCTGCTCGAGCGCGTGCAGCTCACGCAGGCCGCGCGCCGGCTGGACGCCTTCCCCCACCAGCTCAGCGGCGGCCAGCGCCAGCGCGTGGTGATCGCCATCGCGCTGGCCTGCAGGCCGGCGCTGCTGATCGCCGACGAGCCGACCACGGCACTGGACGCCACCGTGCAGCGCGAGGTGCTGGACCTGCTCTCGGCCCTGGTGTGCGACGACGGCATGGCGCTGCTGCTGGTCAGCCACGACCTGGCCATGGTGGCCGAGCGGGTGCAGCGCCTGATGGTGATGTACGCCGGCCGCGTGGTGGAGCAGGGCCCGGCGGACGCCGTGTTCGCGCACCCGGCCCACCCCTACACGCAGGGCCTGCTGGCGGCGCGGCCGCGGCTGGGCCTGCCGCGCGGCACCCGGCTGCCCACCATCCCCGGCCGGGTGCCGGAGCTGCACGCCATGCCGCCGGGCTGCGCCTTCGCCGAACGCTGCCCGCGTGCCGGCGACGACTGCCGCGGCGCGCTGCCGGCCGACGTGGCCGTGGGGGCGGCGCACGCCGCGGCCTGCCTGCGCCTGGGTGCGCACGCCAGCGCATGACGGCGCCGCTGCTGCAGGTCGAGTCGCTCGGCCAGCGCTACCGCCTGCCACGCCAGTCGCTGCTGGCGCCGGCGCCGGAGCTGGTGGCGCTGGACGGCGTGAGCTTCACGCTGCAGGCCGGCCGCAGCCTGGGCATCGTGGGCGAGTCGGGGTCCGGCAAGAGCACGCTGGCGCGGCTGGTGATGGCGCTGGAGCGGCCCAGCCAGGGCCGCGTGCGCTTCGACGGCCAGGACCTGCACGCGCTGGATGCCGCCGCGCTGCGGCGTGCCCGCGCCGGGTTCCAGATGGTGTTCCAGGACCCGTTCGGCTCGCTGGACCCGCGCCGCCGCGTCGGCCAGACCGTGGCCGAGCCGCTGGCCCTGGTGGGCGTGGACGACCCTGCCGAGCGCGAGGCCCGCTGTGCCGAGGCGCTGGAGGCCGTGGGCCTGCGTGCCGGCGACGCCGCGAAGTACCCGCACGAGTTCAGCGGCGGCCAGCGCCAGCGCATCGCGATCGCGCGGGCGCTGATCACGCGGCCCCGGCTCATCGTCGCCGACGAGCCGGTGAGCGCGCTCGACGTGTCGGTGCAGGCCCAGGTGCTCAACCTCCTGCAGGACCTGCAGGAGCGCTACGGCCTGACCTACCTGTTCATCAGCCACGACCTGGCCGTGGTGGACCTGGTCTGCGACGAGGTGCTGGTGCTGCAGCATGGCCGCTGCGTGGAGCAGGGGCCGGCCGACGTGGTGCTGCGCACGCCGTCGCATGCGTACACCCGGCGGCTGCTGGCGGCCTTGAGCGCCCCGGCGCTGCCCGTCCCGGCGGGTGCAGAATCAGCCGCCGGGCCCCTGCCCCCCCGAGACCCCGCGTGAAGAGGAGTGTTCCAATGCTGCTGCCCCGCCGCGCCGCCCTGGCGCTGATCGCTGCCGCTGCCGCCGTGACGGCGGCGTTCACCGGCCCTGCCGCCGCGCAGTCCGGCAAGGCCAACCTGGTGCTCGGCATGGTGCTCGAGCCGCCGTCGCTCGACCCGACCAGCGCCGCCGCGGCGGCCATCGGCGAGGTGGTGCACTACAACATCCTCGAGGGCCTCACGAAGATCAACGTCGACGGCTCGGTGACCCCGCTGCTGGCCGAGTCCTGGACCGAGACGCCCGACGGCAAGACCTACACCTTCAAGCTGCGCAAGGGCGTGACCTTCTCCGACGGCAGCGCCTTCGACGCCAGCGCGGTGAAGTTCAGCTTCGAGCGCGCCAAGGCGGCCGACAGCAAGAACAAGGCGAAGGCGATGTTCAGCAACATCTCCACCATCGCCACGCCCGACGCGCACACGGTGATCCTGGTGCTGGACCGCGCCGACCCCACGCTGCCCTTCCGGCTGGGCGAGAACACCGCGGTCATCCTGCACCCCAAGACCGCGGAGCAGGCGGCCACCAACCCGGTGGGCACCGGCCCGTACGTGCTGGCCGACTGGCGCAAGGGCTCGGCCATCACGCTGACGGCGCGTGCCGACGCGCGCGTGAAGCCGGCCATCCGGCGCGTGAGCTTCCGCATCATCAACGACCCGGCGGCGCAGGTGGCGGCGCTGCTGGCCGGCGACATCGACGGCATGCCGCGCTTTGCCGCGCTGCAGAGCCTCAAGCAGTTCCAGCAGGACAAGCGCTTCACGGTGGCCATCGGCAGCACCGCGGGCAAGGGCCAGCTGACCATCAACAACAAGAAGAAGCCCTTCGACGACGTGCGCGTGCGCCGCGCCATCGCCCACGCCATCGACCGCAAGGCCTTCATCGACGGCGTGCTGGAAGGCCTGGGCAAGCCCATCGGCAGCCATTTCGCGCCCACCGACGCGGGCTACGTGGACCTGACCGGCCTCTACCCCTACGACCCCGAGAAGGCCAAGGCGCTGCTGAAGGAAGCCGGCGTGGCCACGCCGCTGAACGTGACGCTGACCCTGCCCCCGCCGCCCTACGCGCGCAAGGGCGGCGAGGTGGTGGCGGCGATGCTGGCCAAGGTGGGCATCAACGCCAAGATCGAGAACGTGGAGTGGGCGCAGTGGCTGTCGGGGCCGTTCAAGGGCAACTTCGACCTCACCATCATCAACCACGTCGAGCCGCTGGACTACATGCAGTACACCAACAAGGCGTACTACTGGGGCTACGACAACCCGGCCTTCGACAAGCTGGTGGCGCAGCACGCCGGCACCACCAACGCCGCCGAGCGCCTGAAGCTGTGGCAGCAGATGCAGCGCCAGCTGGCCACCGACGCGGTCAACGCCTGGCTGTTCAACCCGGCGCAGGTGGCGGTGGCGAAGAAGGGCCTCACCGGCCTGTGGGCCAGCAGCCCCATCTTCGCCAACGACATCGCATCGGTGCGCTGGGAGCGGTGAGCGGAGCTCACCGCAAGTCTTGACCGACTGCCCGCAACCCGTCGCGGGCCCCTGCTGCACATCGTTCGCAGGCGTTCAGCGTGGCCGGGGGTCGGGCATGCCGGACAGCGCACAGCGGGCGGTTGTTGCAGGGGGGCGGTGGCGTCTGCGGGCGCAGGCCCCATTCGCGGTCGCCTCGTCGGCTCGGCACCGACGCCGGTGTTCAAGCCTCCGCGGTGGATCACAGCGTGCAGCGCCCCGCGAGCGTGGGCCGGAGAACGCAGGCGCCGCCGCCCCCCTGCCGCAGGGGCAGCGGCATGCGCGGACCACGCACAAGAACACTGGCCTGCTGCATCCGGCAGCCCATGGCCGATGACCGGCCCATCCGGCACCCACAACGCTTGACCATGACCACCCTCCACGCCCTGTCCACCGCCGACCTGCTGGACGGCTACGCCCGCGGCCGCTTCTCGCCCGTGGACGTGGCGCGCGACCTCATCGCGCACATCGAACGCTGGGAACCGGTGCTGCACGCGCTGTGGGCCTTCGAGCCCGAGCGCGTGCTGGCGCAGGCGCGCGCATCGGAGGCGCGCTGGCGCGCCGGCAGCGCGCGCGCGCTCGAGGGCGTGCCCTGCACCATCAAGGAGAACATCGCCACCCAAGGCCTGCCGGTGCCGCTGGGCACCGCGGCCACCGTGCTCGCGCCGGCAGCGGCCGACGCGCCGCCCGCCGCGCGCCTGAAGGAGGCCGGCGCGGTGCTGGTGGCCAAGACCACCATGCCCGACTGGGGCATGCTGTCCTCCGGACTCTCGAGCTTCCACCAGCTCGCCCGCAACCCCTGGGACCCGGCCACCAACCCCGGCGGCAGCAGCGCCGGCGCCGGCGCGGCGGCGGCGGCCGGCTACGGGCCGCTGCACATCGGCACCGACATCGGCGGCTCCATCCGCCTGCCGGCGGCCTGGTGCGGCATCGTCGGCCTCAAGCCCAGCCTCGGCCGCGTGCCCATCCACCCGCCTTACGCCGGCCGCGTGGCCGGGCCGATGACGCGCAGCGTGGACGACGCGGCGCGCATGATGGCCGTGCTCTCGCAGCCCGACGCGCGCGACACCATGAGCCTGCCGTTCCAGGCGCTGGACTGGGCGGCCCCGGCCCGCGAGCCGCGAGGCCTGCGCATCGGCCTGTGGCTGGACGCCGGCTGGGGCCTCGCACCCGACCCGGAGATCGTGGCCGCGGTGGAGGCCGCCGCCCGCCGCTTCGAGGCCGCCGGCGCCGTGGTCGAGCCGGTGGCACCGTTCACCACCCGCGCCATGGGCGACGGCATGGACCGCTTCTGGCGCATGCGCTCCTGGCTCGACTTCCAGGCCCTGCCGCCGGAGCGGCAGCAGCAGGTGCTGCCCTACATCCGGGCGTGGATCGCCAAGGGCGCGGACCTGACGCCGGCCGAGGTGTTCCACGGCTACAGCCAGATGGGCGCCTTCCGCGAGGCGGCGGTGGCGGCCACGGCACCGTACGACCTGCTGCTGTCGCCGGTGGCGCCGGTGGCGCGCTTTCCCGCCGAATGGGCCGGCCCCACCAACGACCCGGCCACCGCGATGGACCACATCGCCTTCACCGTGCCCTTCAACATGAGCGAGCAGCCGGCCATCAGCGTGCCCTGCGGCTTCACCGCCGCCGGCGCGCCCATCGGGCTGCAGATCGTGGGCCACCGGCACGACGACGTCGGCGTGCTGCGCGCCGCGCGGCTGTGGGAGCAGCTCTGCGGCCCGATGCCGCCGGCCCCGCCCTTACAAACCTGAAGCGGGGCTGAAGCCGCGGGCTGTTCGTCAAGGGCTCGACACGGCAGAATTGCGGGTTTGCCCGCAGCCGGTGCCCATGTGATCTCCGTCGTCGTCCCCGTCCACAACGAGTCGCCCAACGTGCCGCCGCTGGTGGCCGAGATCGAGGCGGCGCTGGCGCCCTGCACGGCCGAGCTGGGGCCGTTCGAGGCGGTGTTCGTCGACGACCGCAGCAGCGACGACACGCTGGCCGTGCTGCAGGCGCTGGCGCGCACCCGGCCGTGGCTGACCGTGATCGCGCACCGCAACAACTGCGGCCAGAGTGCCGCGCTGCTGACCGGCGTGCGCGCCGCCCGCGGCACGCTGATCGCCACGCTGGACGGCGACGGCCAGAACGCGCCGGCCGACATCCCCGCGCTCGCCCGCCGCTGGCAGGCGCTGCAGGGCAGCGGCAGCGGGCCGGTGCTCATCGCCGGCTGGCGCAACAAGCGCCAGGACACGCCGCTGCGCAAGCTCAGCTCGCGCATCGCCAACGGCGTGCGTTCGCGCCTGCTGGGCGACGCCACGCCCGACACCGGCTGCGGGCTGAAGGTCTTCGCGCGCGAGGACTTCCTGGCCCTGCCCTGGTTCGACCACCTGCACCGCTTCATGCCCGCGCTGTTCCGCCGCGCCGGCGGGCGGACCGAGTCGGTGCCGGTGGCGCACCGCCCGCGCACCATGGGCAAGTCGCACTACGGCGTGCACAACCGGCTGTGGGTGGGCCTGGTGGACCTGTGCGGCGTGATGTGGCTGCAGCGGCGCGCCAAGGTGCCGGTGGCCGAGCGCCTGACCCCCTGAGGATCCTCCGCATGAACTTCGACATCGACGGCGGCTGGCTGGCCGTGGGTTTTCTCGGCCAGGCGCTGTTCTCCGCGCGCTTCATCGTGCAGTGGCTCAGCAGCGAGCGCATGAAGAGGAGCGTGATCCCCAAGGCCTTCTGGTACTTCAGCGTCGCCGGTGGCGCCACGCTGCTGGCCTACGCCATCCACCGCGAGGACCCGGTGTTCATCGTCGGCCAGGCCACCGGCCTGTTCATCTACGCCCGCAACCTGCAGTTCCTCTGGCGCGAGCGCCGGCAGGACGCGCCCGAGGCGTGACGCCCGCCGCGCCCGCCACCACGCCGGCCGACCGCCGCGCGCTGGCCTGGCTGCTGCTGGCGGCGCTGCTGGTGCTGGGCACGGGCATCGGCCTGCGCGACCCCTGGCCGTCGGACGAGCCGCGCTTCGCGCTCGTGGCCAAGACCATGGTGGAGAGCGGCGACTGGCTGTTCCCGCGCCGCGGCAGCGAGCTCTACCCCGACAAGCCGCCGATGCTGATGTGGCTGCAGGCGGCGAGCTACCTCGTGGTGCGGGAGTGGCGCGTGGCCTTCCTGCTGCCCTCGCTGCTGGCCGGTCTGGGCACGCTGGTGCTGGTGTGGGACCTGGCGCGCCGCCTCTGGAGCCCGCGCGCCGGCCTGCTGGCGGCCCTCGGCGTGCTCTCGGCGCTGATGTTCGGCTTCCAGTTCAAGCGCGCGCAGATCGACCCCCTGGTCACCTTCGAGATCACGCTGGCCTGCTACGCGCTGGCGCGCCACCTGCTGCTGGGCCCGGCCTGGCGCTGGTACTGGGCAGGCTGCTTCGTCGCCGGCCTGGGCGTCATCACCAAGGGCGTGGGCGTGATCGCGCTGCTGGTGCTGCTGCCCTACGCGCTGGCGCGCCGCGCCGGCTGGCGCGGGCTGGCGCACACGCAGGGTGACGGCTGGCGCTGGGCGCTGGGCGCGCCGGCCTTCCTGGGCGCGATCGCGCTGTGGCTGGTGCCGGTGGCCGGCGTGGCGCTGGCGCGCGGCACGCCGGAGTACCTGGACTACCTGCGCAACATCCTGTTCGACCAGACCGCCCGCCGCTACGCCGGGCAGGTGGGCGGGCACTACGGCAAGGGCTGGTGGTACTTCGGGCCGGTGCTGCTGCTGCACTTCTTCCCGCTGTCGCTGGCCTACGTGGCCGGCGCGCGCGACTGGGCCGCCGGCTGGCGCGCGCGCGACGGCCGGCTGGCGGTGCTGGTGGGCTGGTGTGCGCTGGTGCTGCTGTTCTTCACGCTGGCCGCCGGCAAGCGCGAGGTCTACGTGCTGCCCATGCTGCCGATGCTGGCGGTGGCGCTGGCGCCCACGCTGCTGCGCATCGAGCAGGCCGCCTGGCTGCGGCGCACCGCGCTGGCGCTGGCGGTGGCCTTCGGCCTGGGGCTGGCGGGCCTGGCGGCCTGGGCGCTGTCGGGCCGCTGGGCGCGCCTGCAGGCGGTGATGCTCGAGCGCGGCCTGCACGCCGACGAGCTGCGCCCCATCTTCCTCTGGGTGGCCGCGGCCGGCGCCGCCTTCCTGCTCGCCGCGCTGGTGTTCCGCGCCCGCCGCGGCGTGCATGCGCTGCTGGCCGGGCTGGCGGCCTTCTGGATCGTCTGGGGCGTGGGCGTCACGCCGCGGGCCAATGCCAGCGTGACCTCGGCCGAGGTGATGCAGGCGGCCGACCGCATCGCCGGGCCCGGCGGCGAGATCAGCATGGTGGCCTGGAAGGAGCAGAACCTGCTGATGTCGCCACGGCCACTGCAGGACTTCGGCTTCCGCAACGAGCCGGCCGAGCAGTTCGAGCGCGCCGTGGCCTGGCTGCGCGAAGCGCCGCAGCAGCGCTGGATCTTCGCCCGCCAGGTGGCGGTGCAGGCCTGCGTGGACCCCGCCCGCGTGACGGTGGCCGGGCAGTCCAACCGCCGCCAGTGGTGGATGTTCCAGCTCGACGCGGTCAGACCCGACTGCCGGCTGCCGCTGCGCCAGCCGGCCGAGGCTGCGGCCGACGACGAAGACGGCTGAACGCGTCGACCGTCGCCGCCAGGGTCCAGCAGATCCAGGCCGACCAGGCCACGTGGCTGACGAAGTGTGCGCCGCGCAGAACCTGCGCGGCGCCGAACAGCGCGCCGGCGACCAGCACCGCGGCGAGCCAGCGTCGGGCCGCCGCCGGCCGCGCGTCGCGCCACGCGAAGTACAGGGCGAGGAAGCAGAACGCCGCCACGGCGTGGCCTGACGGGAAGCAGTGTCCCGGCCCGCCGTCGGCCACCCCCCAGGCCCAGTGCGACACCCTGCGTGCCGTGCCCCCGAACTCCGCCAAGTCCCACGGGCAGCTGGTGGCGCTGGCCCGCTTGAACGACGGCACCGCCGCGAGGTTGAGCAGCACCACGCCCAGCGCGGCCCGGCGCCGGCGCCCGCCCAGCACGTCACCGGGCCCGCTGCGCAGCGCGCGCCAGACCAGCACGGCCAGCAGCGCGGCGGCCGCCCAGCGCCCGCCGTCGTGCAGGAGATGGCGCGTGAGCCAGGCATCGCGCCATGCAAAGCCGGCGCCGTCGCCCACGGCACGCGAGACCCACAGGTCGGCGCCGGACGCGTCCCAGGCCACCAGCAGCAGTGCCGCCAGCAGTGTGACGGCCAGGTCGCGCCACCCGTGCGACCGCGGGAGGGCATGCGCCCCCGCATCTGCCCCCATCACGGCCGGGCCGGGGCCTGCATGCCCGCGGCCCGCGGGGTGCGACAGCCGGCCGTCAGGTCCCAGGCCGGCTCGAGGACCTCCGTGCGAACGTCCAGCAGGCCGAGCACGGTATGGAACAGGTGGTCGTGCGCCGCCGGCTCGGCGGCACGCTGGCGCAGGCAGGCCAGGTCCAGCCCGGTGCGGCTCACCATGCCATCGGACCACCACGTCACCATCGGCACCCGGGTCTGCTCGTCGGGCGCGATGGCGTAGGGCATGCCGTGCAGGTACAGGCCCTTCTCGCCCAGCGATTCGCCGTGGTCGGAGACGTACAGCATCGCGCTGTCCACCTGCGCCGCATGCGCCTGCAACGTGGCCACCAGACTGCCGAGCACGTGGTCGGTGTAGAGCAGCGCGTTGTCGTACGCGTTGACGATCTGTTCGGTGCTGCAGTTGCGCAGCTCGTCGTCCTCGCAGGCCGGCTGGAAGCGGGCGAAGGCGGGCGGGTAGCGCCGGAAGTACGACGGCCCGTGGTTGCCCAGCATGTGCAGCACCCACACGTGCGTGCCGCCCTGGCCGGACACGCGCGCCAGCCACTCGTCCAACCCGGCCAGCAGGCCTTCGTCCAGGCAGCGGCCGCCGTTGCACAGACCCGGCGGGTTCAGGCTGGCCACGGTGTCCTGCGGCAGGCCGTCGCACACGCCCTTGCAGCCGGACTGGTTGTCGCGCCAGTGCACGTCCACGCCGGCACGGGCCAGCAGGTGCAGCAGCGACTCGCTGCCGCGGATGCGCGCCTCGTCGTGGTCGCGCCGGCCCACGGGCGCGAACATGCAGGGCAGCGAGGTCTCGGTGTCGGTGCCGCAGCTGCGCACCTGCGGGAAGTCCAGCACCGGCAGCCGGGACAGCTCCGGCGTGGTCTGCCGTGCGTAGCCCGACAGCCCCCAGTTCGCCGTGCGCGCCGTCTCGCCCACCACCATCACCAGGACGCGCGGGCGCGGGTTGCCGTCGGCGGCCAACGTGGCGTCGGTGCCCAGCGGCTGCCTGGGCTGTGCCGCGCCGCGCGCGTCGCGCGCCAGCACGGCGCCGGTGGACCACAGCAGGTTGGCCGGCGTGACCAGGTAGCGCACCTCCCTGTGGTTGCGCATCAGCGAGGCCAGCGGCTGGAACATCGCCGCCAGCAACGCGACCACGCCGACGCCGGCCAGCACCAGCGCGACCCCACGCCGCAGCGCCGCCCGCCTCCAGGGCCGCGGCTCGATGCGCACCCGCCACAGCAGCATCAGCGGCAGCCCGGCGTACAGCGCCATGTGTGCCAGCAGGCCCCAGGACCACAGCTCGCGCGCCTCGGCCACGTCGGTGCGCAGCACGCTGCGCAGCATCATCGGGTCCACGTAGACGCCGTAGGCCTGCATGAACCAGGCGGCCGCCGCAGAGGCCACCAGCAGCAGCGCGACCAGCGGCTTGACCGTCCATCGGTTGGCCACCAGCGCCAGCAGCAGGAAGTGCACGCCGAACAGCAGCACCGCCAGGCCGGCGGCGAAGGCCCAGGTGGCCGGCGACGACAGGGCACGGCCCTGGAGCGCGGCGCCGAAGAACAGGCCGTTGACCGCCAGCACCCAGAACAGGCTGGCCACCGCCACCACCTGCTCGACGGTGGCACTCAGACGGAAGGGCGTGGCGCGGCGCGCCGGAGCAGATCGGGTCACCCTCGCATTGCAGGCCTGCGCGCTGAAGCAACCCTGAAGCCGGCTGAAGCCGGGCTGAAGCCGGAGGGCGGCCGGGAGTGCTACCGTCGTGCCCGCGATGCGACTGCTGCTGATCGAGGACGACGACATCCTGGGCGAAGGCCTGGCCGACTACCTGCGCGCCGAAGGCCACGTGGTGGACTGGTGCCGTGACCTCGCCGCTGTCGACGCCCGGCGCGGCGAGCCGTTCGACGCCCTGCTGGTGGACTGGCAGCTGCCCGACGGATCCGGCCTGCAGTGGCTGCGCCACCGGCGCGCCCGCGGCGACACCACGCCGGCGCTGATGCTGACCGCCCGCGACCGCCTGAGCGAGCGCATCGAGGGCCTGGACGGCGGCGCCGACGACTACCTGGTCAAGCCCTTCGCGCCGGAGGAGCTCTCGGCCCGGCTGCGCGCCGTCAGCCGCCGGCTGGCCGGCGGCGCCGGGGCACGCCAGCGCTTCGGCGACGTCGAGATCGACGTCGGCGCCAAGGCCGCGTGGCTGCACGGCGTGCGTGCCGACCTCACCGCGCGCGAGTGGGCCGTGCTGGAGTCGCTCGTGCTGCGCGCCGGCCGCATCGTGCCCAAGACCGACCTCGAGCGCCTGGTGCTGGGCTTCGAGGCCGAGCTGGCCAGCAATGCGCTGGAGGTGCACGTCTCGGCCCTGCGGCGCAAGCTCGGCCGCGCGCTGATCGAGACGGTGCGCGGGCTGGGCTACCGCATTCCGGCGTGAGCACCGCGCTGCCCTCGATCGCACGGCGGCTGTCCTGGACGCTGCTGGCCGCGGCGCTGGCGTCCAGCCTTGCCGTGGCCGCCGCGGTGTGGCTGGCCGTGCGCCAGGAAGTGGACGAGCTGCTGGACGACACCCTGCAGGGCGCGGCCGAGGCCATGCGGCCGCACCTGTCCCACGAGCCCGGCGGCCTGCTGGCCGACGCCGCCGCCACGGAGCGCGCGAGCAACCGCTACGCATGGCAGGTGGTCGAGTACGGCCATGACGCGACGCCGCGCGTGCTGCAGCGCTCGTCCCGCGCGCCGTCCGAGCCGCTGGGCGCGACCCCCTCCGCCGGCTTCGCCGACCGCACCGGATGGCGCGTGTTCGGCACCGCGGTCGGCGAGGGCGGGCGCATGCTCTACGTGGCGCAGTCGCGCGAGGAGCAGGTGGAGGCCACGCTGGAAGTGGTGCTGCACGCGGCGCTGGCCACGCTGGCGATCGCGCTGATGTCGCACCTGTGGCTGCGCCTGCGCGTGGCCGGCGAGCTCGCGCCGCTGCAGCGGCTGGGCGAACGCCTGCGTGGCCACGACCTGCTGGCGCCAGGGGCCACCCTGGGTGCGGCCGAGCGCGCCGAGCTGCAGCCCATGCACCAGGCCATCGACCAGCTGGCCCTGCAGCTGAACCGGCGGCTGGCGCAGGAGCGCGCCTTCAGCGCCCATGCGGCCCATGCGCTGCGCACGCCGCTGGCCGGCATCGACGCCCAGCTGGCGGTGGCCCTGCGCGAGGCGCCCGAGGCGCTGCAGCCCCGGCTGCAGCGCGTGCGCAGCGCCGCCCAGCGCCTGCAGCGCGTGGTGGCGGCGCTGCTGGCGCTGTTCCGCAGCGGCGTGGAGCTCCGGCGCGAGCCGGTGCGGCTGGCCGACCTGCTGGCCCGCATGCCGGTGGACGGCCTGAGCCTGCAGGTGGACCCGCAGGCCCGCGTCGACGCCGACCCCGACCTGCTCGCGGCGGCGCTGATGAACCTGCTGGACAACGCGCTGCGCCATGGCGGCCGGCAGGTGCGGGTGCGCACCGACGGCGGCGGCGCGGTGGAGGTGGCCGACGACGGGCCCGGCGTGAACGCGGCGCGGCGCGCCTCCCTGCGCCAGGCACTGGAAGGCGAGCCGGCAGACGGGGACGCGAGCGGGTCGGCGCCCGCCGCCAGCGGCCTCGGCCTGCGGCTGGCCCACCTGGTGGCACGCGCCCACGGCGGCCGGCTGGAGCTGCCCGACACCGACACCGGCTTCGTGGCCCGGCTGCACCTGGGCCCGGGCGCGCCGGCCACCCGGGCCTGACGCCAATGAGCGCGCCGGCCTTCAAGAGCCGCGGCGGCCTGCGCCGCATCGCCAACGCGGCGCGCTACTCCTGGGCCGGCCTGCGCGCCGCCTTCCGCCACGAGGCGGCGTTCCGGCAGGAGCTGGCGCTGGGCGTGCCGATGATCGCGCTGGCGCTGTGGCTGGCGCCGGGGCGCTGGGCCGCACTGGCCATGATCGCCAGCGTGGTGCTGGTGTGGGTGGTCGAGCTGCTGAACTCGGCCGTGGAGGCCCTGGCCGATGCGCAGAGCACCGAGCACCACCCGCTGCTGGGCCGCGCCAAGGACCTGGGCAGCGCCGCGGTGATGCTCAGCCTGGCGCTGGCCGTGGCCACCTGGACGGTGGCGCTCTGGCCCTGAGGGCAGCCCCGGCGGCTGCAGTACAGTCCGCGTCCATGGGGCCACCGGACCGGCGCGGCCTGCCCACGGGCAGCCACTCCGCCGCAGCGCGCGACGCCGTCGACACCGCGCTGTGGCGCATGATGTCGTTCTACGACGTGCCGGTGGCCGACCTCGACGCCGCCCGCGCCGCCGACGACGGCTGGTGCCTGCCGCACCTGATGCACGCCGGCTTCCTGCTCAGCCTCACCGAGCCCGGCCTGGTGCCCGATGCCGCCGCCCACCTGGCCGCCGCGCGCGAGCGCGTGCACGCCGGCACGCCGGCCCGCGAGCGCGGCCACCTCGACGCGCTGGACCTCGTGCTCGCCGGCCGCTGGGCGCAGGCCGGCCGCGTCTGGGACCAGCTGCTGCAGGAGCACCCGCGCGACGCGCTGGCGCTGCAGTGGGCGCACCTCTGGGACTTCTACCGCGGCGACGCGCAGCAGCTGCGCGCCCGCCCGGCCCGCGTGCTGCCCGAGTGGGACCCCGCCGACCCGCTCTACCCCTGCGTGCTCGGCCTGTACGCCTTCGGCCTGGAGGAGAACCACGAGTACGCCGCGGCCGAGGACGCGGGCCGCCAGGCCCTGGCCGCCGACCCGCGCGTGCCCTGGGCCGTGCATGCCGTGGCCCACGTGATGGAGATGCAGGGCCGCTTCGACGACGGTGCGGCCTGGCTGCGGCAGCAGCAGGCGCAGTGGGCCGAGGGCAACGGCTTCGCGGTGCACCTGTGGTGGCACAAGGCGCTGTTCCGCGTCGAGGCCATGGACCTGGCCGGCGTGCTGCGCCTGGTGGACAAGCACCTCAGCGGCGAGGCGCTGCAGGTCACGCTCAACCGCGTGGACGCCGCGGCCATGCTCTGGCGGCTGCACCTGCACGGCATCGACGTGGCCGAGCGCTGCACCGCGCTCGTCGCCGGCTGGGACCTGGACCCGGCGCACGCCGGCTACTACGCCTTCAACGACCTGCACGCCGTGCTGGCCCTGGTGGCCGCCGGCGACGTGGCGCGTGCCGAGCACTGGGTGGCCCGCTGCGCGCAGCGCGCACTGGCCGGCGACGACATCCGCCGCGACAACCATGCGATGGCGCGCGAGGTGGGGCTGCCGCTGATGCGCGGCGTGCTGGCGCTGGCCCGCGGCGACGCCGACGGCGCGGCCGACGCCATCTACCCGGCGCGCCAGCAGGCGGCACGCTTCGGCGGCAGCCACGCGCAGCGCGACCTGATCGACCAGACCCTGATGGCCGCCGCGGTGCGCGGCCAGCGACGCGCCCTCGGCCGCGCGCTGCTCAACGAGCGCCGCATGGCCAAGCCCGGCACGCCGCTGACGCGGCACTGGACGGAGCAGCTCGGCGACGGCGAGCAGGCGCGGGCCTGACGCGCGTGCACGCGGCGGCGCCAGCCGGTCCGCGACCCCGCTGCCCGTAGAATGCTCGGGCTCGTCATCGGGGAGTAGCCGCCCTGCCACCGCAGGGGCCTGCGTCAACACACTTGGGTCCGGCCTTGTCCGGCCCATGGCGCCGGCAGCCGCATTGGCCTGGCCAGACCGCTGACCGTTCCGCCGCGCCCCGGGCCCGCGGCGGTGCGGTCATCGGTTGCCTCGGCCCTCACCCCTGCACCCCATGGAAGCCTTCCTCGTCTCCACCGGCATCGTCACGCTCGGTGAAATGGGCGACAAGACCCAGCTGCTGGCGCTGCTGCTGGCCGCCCGGTTCCGCCGTCCCTGGCCCATCGTGGCCGGCATCCTGGTGGCCACGCTGGCCAATCACGCGGCCGCCGGCCTGGTGGGCGGCTGGGTGGCCGCCTGGCTGGGCCCGGAGCTGCTGCGCTGGGTGGTCGGCGGCGGCTTCGTCGCCATGGCGGCGTGGATGCTGGTGCCCGACAAGCTCGACGACGCCGAGGCCACGCCGGGCCGCCTGCGCTTCGGCGTCTTCGGCACCACGGTGGCGGCCTTCTTCCTGGCCGAGATGGGCGACAAGACGCAGATCGCCACCGTGGCGCTGGCCGCGCGCTTCCAGGACCTGTGGGCGGTGGTGGCCGGCAGCACGCTGGGCCTGATGCTGGCCAACGTGCCGGCGGTGTTCCTGGGCGACCGCATCGCGCGCGCGGTGCCCATGCGCCTGGTGCACGGCGTGGGCGCGCTGATCTTCCTGGTGCTGGGCGTGCTGACGCTGCTGAACGTCGGTCAGCTGTTCTGACGCGGCATCACGCGCACGCGCAGCCCGCCCAGCGCCGGCGACGCGTCCACCTCCACCGCCAGCCGCTCGCGCTCGGCGATGCGGCGCACGATGGACCAGCCCAGCCCGCTGCCGGATGCGGCCCCGGTGTCGGCGGCCCCGGTGTCGGCCGCACCCGCAGCGGCACCGGCGCGGAAGAACCGCTGCCCCAGCCGGGCGCGCGCCTGGGCGTCCAGCCCCGGGCCGCCGTCCTCCACCGTCAGCGTGCCGTCCGCCGCCACCGCCACCCGCACCTCGGCGCCCGGCGGGCTGTGGCGCAGCGCGTTGTCCACCAGGTTGCGCAGCAGCACCGCGCTCAGCGTCTCGTCGCTGCGCACCGGGCAGGCCGGCGGCGCGTCCAGCCCCAGGCGCTGCTCGCGGGCGATCGCGGCCGGCGCCAGCTCGCCCACCGTGCGGCGGGCCAGCGCGGCGAGGTCGCAGCCCTGGCCGGTGCCGTCCGCCCCGGACTCCACGCGCGCCAGCGCCAGCAGCTGCTCCACCAGGCGCGTGGCGCGGTCGCAGCCGGCCAGCAGCGCCTGCAGCGCGTGGGCCCGGGTGGCCGCATCGGCCTGCGCATCGGCCTTCAGCGCCACCTGCGCCTGGGCGCGGATGGCCGCGATGGGCGTGCGCAGCTCGTGCGCGGCATCGGCCGTGAAGCGGCGCTCGCCGTCGATCAGGGCCGTGATGCGCGCGAACAGGCCGTTGAGCGCATCCAGCAGCGGCCGCATCTCGGCCGGTGCGCCGTCCAGCGCCACCGGCTCCAGCGCCGCCGGCCGGCGCGCCGCCAGCGCCTGGCCCAGCAGGCGCAGCGGCAGCAGCCCGCGGTGCACCCCCCAGCCCACGGCCAGCGCCAGCACCGGCAGGGCCAGCGCCAGCGGCCACAGCGTGCCGCGCAGCACGGCCCAGAGGATGGCGTCGCGCGAGTGCTGGTGCTCGCCGACGTAGACCCGCACGTCGCGCTCCGCGCCGGGGGTGACGAACACGCGCCAGGGTTCACCGTCGATGCGCACCTGCGCAAAGCCCTGGTGCAGGCGCTGGCCGGGCGGCACCATCGGCGCCACCGGGGCGTTGGCCGAGCGGCGCACCAGCGCGCCGTCGTGGAAGACCTGGAAGGCCACCCGCGGCGCGTAGCGGTGCAGCACCGGGGACTCCGGCAGCTCGTCGTCGTCCTCGGCGTCGAAGTCGGCCGCCTGCACCACCAGCAGCGCCGCGGCCTGCGCGAGGTGGCCGTCCAGCAGCTCGTCCAGCTCGTGGCGCACGTCGATCCAGGTGTAGACCGCCGCGCCCAGCCAGGTGGCACCCACCAGCGCCAGCACCAGCACCAGCAGCCGGCGCGAGAGCGAGGGCGCGCCGTTCATCGCGGGGCGGCCGGCAGCAGGTAGCCCACGCCGCGCACGGTCTGGATCAGCGCCGTGCCGAGCTTGCGCCGCAGGTGGTGCACGTGCACCTCCACCGCGTTGCTGTCGACCTCGGTGCCCCAGCCATAGAGGCGCTGCTCGAGCTGCTCGCGGCTGAGCACGCGGCCGGCATCGAGCATCAGCGCGTGCAGCAGGTCGAACTCGCGCGTGGACAGCGGCACCGGCTCGCCGGCCAGGGTGACGCGGCGGGCGGCCGGGTCCAGCGTCACGCCACCGGCGTGCAGCAGCGCCTCGGCCTGGCCGTGGGCACGGCGCACCAGCGCACGCAGGCGCGCCGCCAGCTCCTCCAGGTCCACCGGCTTGACCACGTAGTCGTCGGCGCCGAGGTCCAGGCCGCGGATGCGGTCGGGCACCGCGTCGCGCGCGGTCAGCACCAGCACCGGCAGCCGGATGCCGGCCTGGCGCACCGCGGCCAGCACGTCCAGGCCGTCGCGCCGGGGCAGGCCGAGGTCGAGCACCGCCGCGGCATAGGGCTCGCCGCGCAGCTCGCGCTCGGCGGCCTCGCCGTCGCGCACCCAGTCGACCTGGAAGCCGGCCTGTCGCAGCCCGGCGCGCAGCGCGTCACCGAGCAGCGCGTCGTCCTCGGCCAGCAGCACGCGCATCGCGGTCAGTCGTCGTCACCGTCGTCATCGGCATGGCCCCGATCATGCCCTGCGGCCGGCCCGGCCAGGGCCAGGTCGGCGGCCGTGGGCGCGGCCTGCCACTGCAGGGTCCAGAAGCCGAGCACGGCCGCCAGCATCAGCACGGCCACGCCGCGCCAGGCGCTGCGCACACCCTCGGCCGGGTGGCCGAGCTTGCGCCCGGTGACCATGGCGCCGACGAGGTTCTCGTGGTGCAGGCGGCTGGCCAGCACCACCCCGGCCACGTGCACCAGCACCACCAGCATCATGGCGTTGGCGGCGGCCTCGTGCACCTCCTCCAGCGCCTCCGGGCCGAGCCCGTTGTAGAGCGCATGGCCGGTGGCCGCGGCCAGCGCGGTCAGGCCCAGCATGAGCACGATGGCCAGGGCACCGGCCGGGTTGTGGCCCACGTGGTGCTCCGGCTGCGCCGTGGGCAGCGAGCGCAGGTAGCGCCAGATGGCCCGCGGCCCGCGCACGAAGCTCGCGAAGCGCGCGTGCCGCGTGCCCAGCAGTCCCCACAGCAGGCGGAAGGCCACGAGGCCGGCCATGGTGTAGCCGGCGGTCACGTGCAGCAGCCGCCAGCGCTCGGTCTCGGCCGTGAGCCAGGCGGTGGCGAAGCTGGCCACCATCAGCCCGTGAAAGACGCGCACCGGTGCGTCCCAGACCAGGATGCGGGCCGGGCCGCCGGTGTCAGCGCGGGATGCGGATGTCGTGTTCATCGTAGAGACCCTCGTCGGCCTGCCGGTGGCAGGCGATGCAGTTGGCGGGGCTGCGCACGTCGGCGCGCCGCCAGGTGGACGCGGGCACGTCGTCGTGCTCGCGCTGGAACCAGAGGCTGCGGGTGATGCGGTCCTCCGCCGGCGGCACCGGCTCGCGCCTGACCTTGCGATAGGTGCCGGCGCGGGCGTCCAGCCAGGCGGCGATGGCCTGGCTGGTGGCGGCGTCGAGCGAGGCGTCGACCCCGTGATGGCGTTCCAGCCCGGCCATGACACGGCGCCAGGAGGCTGCCGGCAGCAACGCCGGCGGGTAGGCCACGTGGCAGGCGGCGCACTCGGCCTTGTAGGTGGCCGACAACGCCTGCGGCGGCAGGTCGGCCTGCGCCGTGGCGGCAGCGAGCAGGCAGGCCGCCGCAGCCAGCGCGGGCCGGCGGGGCCAGGACGACGGGCGGGCGGGGCGCGTCATGGCCGCACCGCCATCAGGTAGGCCATCACGTCGGCCTTCTCGGCCGCGGCGCACTCGCGGCCGAGCACGTCCTTGCAGTTGCGGCGGAACCACTTCTCGGCCTTGGCCGGGTCGGTGAAGCGCTGCGGATTGGCCGCCGGTGCCAGCGGCTCGATGGCCTTGCCGGTGCTGGCATGCCGCCCGGCGGCCAGCGGGCGCTCGCCGTGGCAACTGGCGCAGGACCAGTCACCGCCGTGGCGCTGCGCGAAGAAGGCCTGGCCGCGCGCGGCCGAGGGCGCCGCGCCGGCCTGCGCCTGGTAGCCGGCCAGCAGTTCGGCGGGCGTGGCGGCCGCGGCAGGGCCGGCGGGCAGCGTCAGCGCCGCCAATGCTGCGGCCAGCAGGGCCGCGCCAGGGCCTGCGGCGGCCCGGCGGCGGGGCTGCGGCCCGGGGCCGCGGCGGAGGGGGTGTGCGGGGGTGTCCATGCGCCGCATGCTCGCGGCGCCGGCTTAGGGCGGTCTTAAGGGAAAGGGGCGCTCAGGGCGCCGGCCGCGCGTCCGGCAGGCCCACCAGCACCCGGCCCCAGCGTGCCGGCAGGGTCAGCGTGAGCCGGCCGTCGACCGCGGTGTGGCGGCTGCCGTCGAGCCGGTCCTCGTAGACGCGGGGCGCACCCGGCGGCAGCGGCAGGGTCAGCGTGCGCGGCGCGCTGGCGTTGCTGGTGGCGGTGATGGCGAAGGTGTCGCCCAGCCGGCGCGGCAGCGCGATCACGTGCGCGTCCACGTGCAGCGGCGCACCCAGTTCGCCGCGGCGCAGCACCGGCAGCGCATGGCGCAGCGCGATCAGGCGGCGGAACTCGGCGTGCATCGCCTCGTCGGGCCGGCCGCCGAGATCGGCCCACGGGAAGGGGCGGCGGTTGTCGGGGTCGTCGCCGCCGGAGAGGCCCACCTCGTCGCCGTAGTAGACCGCCGGCGCGCCGGGCCAGGTCATCTGCAGCAGCAGCGCCACGCGGTAGCGCGCCTTGGCCTCGGCCTCCTGCGCGGCGCTGGCGTCGTCGTGCCAGCCCAGCACGTGCAGGCTGCGCGCCTGGTCGTGGCTGGACAGCAGGTTCATCAGCGCATGCAAGGCCTGCGGCGGGTAGTGCTCGCGCATCAGCTCCAGCTGCGCCACCGTGGCCCGCGCATCGCCGCCGCCGGCGTAGTCGAGCACGGCGTTGCGGAAGATGTAGTTCATCGTCGAGTCGAAGGTGTCGCCGAGGAAGTACTTCGCGGCGTCGAACCAGGTCTCGGCGATGGTGATGGCGTCGGGCCGCTTCGCCTTCACGGCCGCCCGCCACTCGCGCCAGAAGTCGTCGGGCACCCAGGGCGCGACGTCCATGCGCCAGCCGGCGGCGCCGCGGTCCAGCCAGAGCTGCGTGACGCCGCCCGGGCCGTAGGCGAAGTCGCGCCAGGCGCGCGAGGACTTGTCCAGCTCCGGCAGGTCCTTCACGCCCACCCAGCCGGCGAACTGGCGGTCGGGCTCGGTCTGCGTGGCGTCGAAGCGGTACCAGGACGCATAGGGCGAATCGGGCCGGATGCGCCCGCCCTCGAACGCCCCGCCCGACTTGAAGTTGCCGTAGCGGTCGAAGTAGAGCGAATCGGCGCCGGTGTGGTTGAAGCTGGCGTCGACCACGATGCGGATGCCGCGTGCCGCGGCCTCGCGCGTCAGCCGCTCGAAGGCGGCGTCGCCGCCGAAGGCGGGGTCCACCTGGCGGTAGTCGGCGGTGTCGTACTTGTGGTTGCTGGCGGCGCGGAAGATCGGCGTCATGTAGATCGCGTTCGCGCCCAGGGCCTGGATGTGGTCGAGCTTCTGCGTGATGCCGTCGAGGTCGCCGCCGAAGAAGTCGTTGTTGAAGAAGCGGTCGGAGCCGTCGCCCGGCTTCCAGGGCTTCTGCAGCCACCGCGGGTGCTTCTCCACCGTGTGGCCGTGGTAGCGGTCGCGGCCGGGCACGGGGTCGTTGGCCGGGTCGCCGTTGCGGAAGCGCTCGGGGAAGACGTAGTACCAGACGGTGTCGGGCGCCCAGTCGGGCACGCTGAAGCCGGGGTCGAAGATGGTCTGGCGGAAGCGGCGCACCAGACGGCGCTCGGCCGGCAGCTCGGCCACCGCGGCGCGGCCGCTGCTGCCCTTCTCGCGCGTCCAGGCCACGGTGTCGGCGTTGTTCTGCAGCGCAAAGCGCCTGCCGCCGATCACGGCCTCGAACCAGTAGCCCCAGACACCCTTGGCGTCGAAGCGGTGGCGCGCCGTCCAGCGGCCGTCGGCACCGCGCGCCATGGGCACGCGCGCGGCCTCGGTGTAGGCCAGCACCTCCTGGTTGCCCTCGAGCCGGCGCGACTCGACCACCAGCGTCAGCGCCTGCACGCCCTCGGGCGCGGCCACCGCGTAGTCGAAGGTCGTGCCCACCGGCTGCGCGCCGAAGGGCTGCTTGTGCGCCGGGTCGCGCGAGTCGAAGCGCAGCCCCAGCGCCACCGGGTCGCTGACCGACGCGGCGCGCGGGTCGGCGAAGGTCTTCGGCCCCAGCGCCAGCCGGTGGCGACCGCGGGCGTCGAAGCTCACGCGCAGGGTGTGCTCGCCCTCGAAGACCACGGCGTGGTTGCCGCCGCCTTCGCCGAAGGTGGTGGCCTCGGTCCAGGCGGCATCGGCCAGCTTGAACTCGTGCCGGCCCGTGAGCTTGACGTTGAGCTGGTAGGCGTCGCAGTGCCAGAGGAAGGCGTAGTCCTCGAGCGCGGCCCAGTTGTTCATCGTGCCGCGCAGGAAGAGCTGGGTCTCGCCCAGCGGCGCGGTGCCAGGGCAGGTGTCGATCTGCAGGCGGTTCATGCGCGGGTCCAGCGTGAAGCGGTAGGTGCCGGGTGCGAAGCGGCGGCTCATCTCGGCGCCCTGCGGCCGCAGGGCGTCGGGGGCGCCGCCGAGGTCGGCATCGGCGCTCCAGCCCTCGTCGCCCACCTTGAAGCGGTGCTCGCCCGCGAGTGCGGTGACGAGCTCGAAACGGTTGCAGGCCCATACGAAGCGCTGCGCCTCGGGCGCATTCCAGGCGTTGAAGCTGCCGCGCAGGTACAGGTCGCGCCCGCCCAGCGGGTGCGGGGCGCAGGCCTGGGCCTGCGCGGTGGCGGCGCCGGAGAGCAGCGCCAGGGCGACGAGAGCCCGCCTCATTGCACGCGCTTGAAGTTGCTGTAGCCGTTGGGCCGCACCAGCTGGGGCTTGAGCACCAGCGCCGTCTGCGCCGGCACCTGGGTGTGGACCATCGCGAACTGGCAGCGCAGCACCTGTCCGGTCAGCAGGTCGACGAGGTTGTCACCGTCCATCAGCTTGGAGTTGGTGAGCAGCACGGCGGCGTCGGCCGGCTGCTTGGCGGGGTTGAGGATGACGATGACGGAGTCGCCGACGCGGTCGGTGTGGCGCTCGAAGGCGATCACGCCGCCGCTGGCCTCGGCGGTGCGCCAGTCGCCCACGCGCAGGGCGCGGTGGCTCTTGCGCAGCGCGATCAGCTGGCGGGTCCAGGCCAGTTCGGGGTGGCCGGCCTCGACGCGGTCCCAGCGCATGGGTGCGCGCATCTCGGGGTCCTCCCCGCCTTCCATGCCCACCTCGGTGCCGTAGTAGAGGTTGGGGCTGCCGGGCAGCGTGAACTGCAGCACCTGCGCCAGGCGCCGTGCCTTGGCGTCGGGCACCGACGTGGCGAGGCGGGGCGAGTCGTGGTTGTCCAGCAGCACCCAGCTCTTGAGCAGGTGCTCGTAGTCGGCATCGCGGATCAGGCGGTCGGCCATGCGCTGGAAGTCGGGCCCGGACAGGCGGCCGTTGACGGTGTCCAGGATCAGCTTGTGCAGGCTGATCTGCATCACGCCGTCGAGCGCGGGAAACCACTCGCGGGGGTAGTTCGGAATCTCGCCCACCACCAGCGAGCCCGGCTTCTCGGCATGCGCCGCCGCGGTCAGCTCCTCGAGGTAGCGGAAGCCGATGTCGTAGGCGACGTCCAGGCGCCAGCCGTCGGCACCGTCGCGCAGGTAGCTGCGCACCACGGAGTCCGGCCCGCGCCAGAGGTGGTCGCGCACGGGGTCGTGCTCCAGGTTGAGCTCGGGCAGGTTCTCGGCGTCCCACCACACGCGCACGCCGCCGGGGAACTGCGGCCCGAAGACGAACCAGGAGCGCTCCGGTGAGGCGGGGTCGGCCAGCGCGCGCTGGAAGCGCTCGCTGTTGCGGCCCATGTGGTTGAACACGCCGTCCAGGACCAGCTTCATGCCGCGCCGGTGCAGGTCGGACGCCAGCGCCTTGACGTCCTCCCGCGTGCCGAACTCGGGGCTCACGGCCTGGAAGTCCAGCGAGTCGTACTTGTGGTTGGTGTAGCCGCTGTGGATGGGGTTGAGGTACAGCACGTCGGCGCCGAGCTGCTGCACGTGGTCGAGCCGGCTGCGTGTGCTGGCCAGGTCGCCGCCCCAGAAGTCGATCTCGTGGCTCCAGAGCTTGCGGTCGGCCAGGTAGGTGCCGCGCCGGGGCGTCTCGCTCCAGGCGCGCAGGGTCTTGGGCGGCGCGTAGAGCGCGCGCTTGGCCTCGAGGTTGGCGCTGGGCGCGAAGCGGTCCACCAGCACCTGGTAGACGATGGCGCCGTTGCGCCAGTCGGCCTCGCGGGCCTCGTAGCGGCCGGCGACGGCGCGGTCGAAGCGGTTGGCCTTGTCGTGGCCCGGGGTCTGGGCGGTGGCGGCGAAGGCTGCGAGCGCCAGCACGGCGGCGAGAACAGGTTTCATCGTCATCCCTTCACGCCGCCGGCGGTGAGGCCGGAGACGATCCAGCGCTGGGCGAGCAGGAACACCAGCGTGATGGGCAGGCCGGAGAGCACGGCCGCGGCGGCGAAGTCGCCCCACAGGTAGCGCTGGTCGTAGAGGAAGAACTTGGAGCCCACGGCCAGCGTCAGGTTGGGCTCCTCGCGCAGCAGGATGCTGGCCACGGGGTACTCGATGATCACGCCGATGAAGGCGAGCACGAACACCACCATCAGGATGGGCACGGCCATGGGCAGCAGCACGAAGCGGAAGGCCTGCCAGGGGGTGGCGCCGTCGACCTTGGCGCTTTCCTCGATCTCCACGGGCACGGTGTCGAAGTAGCCCTTGATGGTCCAGATGTGGGTGGCCACGCCGCCGAGGTAGGCCACGATGAGCCCGGCGTGGGTTTCCACGCCCAGCCACGGGATGGTGCGGCCGATGCCGTCGAAGATGGCGTAGATGGCCACCAGGGCCACGGCCACCGGGAACATCTGCAGCACGAGCATGCTGTTGAGGATGAGGCCCTTGTGCGCGAACTTCAGGCGCGCGAAGGCGTAGGCGGCGGTGGCACTGAGGGCCACGATGAGCGCGGCGGAGACGAAGGCGATCTTCACCGAGTTCCACAGCCACAGGAGCACGGGAAACGGCGGCTGCACGAGGTTGCCCTGCGCATCGACGGTGGGGATGCCCAGCGCGAGTTTCCAGTGCTCGAGGCTGATCTCGCTGGGGATGAGGCTGCCGGTGGCAAAGTTGCCCGGCCGCAGCGAGATGCTCACCACCGCCAGCAGCGGGAACAGCGTGACCGCCAGCAGCGCCCACAGCGCCGCATGCAGCGCCCAGACGCGCCAGCGGTTCTTTCGTCCAGTGACGATGGCCATGTCAGGGGGCTCCGTGGGTAGCTGCTGCTTTTGATCCGTTGCAGACTCTCGCTGTTCTCGCATGCAAGCGTCGTGGCGAGCTCGCGCGGGCACCGGAGGGGGCGCCGCTCATGTCCCCCGCCGTCGGCCGCAGGCCGCCGGCTCCTCCTTTACTTCCCGTCGCCCCCTCCGGTACCCACGCGAGCCGGCACCCGCGGTGGTGTTCCTCAGCACGCCGCCTTGCGGACGCAGCGAGGTCTGTGGTGGCGGACCACTGCAGGCGCCGGCTCGCGTGGGCAGGGCAGGGGGTGACGGGAAGTAAAGGGGGAGCCGTCGGCCGCAGGCCGGCGGCGGAGGACATGAGCGGCACCCCCTGCCCTGCCCGCGCGAGCTCGCCACGGCGCTCGCACACGCGAACAACGAATGACTGAAATCGGGTCGTGAGACACGAAGCGGCCACTGGCCGCTTTGGGTCGATACCAGTCACTTCGAACTCCCCGCCTTCGTCAGCCGCAATTGCAGCAGCGCCATCAGCGCCACCATGCCGAAGATCAGCGTGGAGATCGCCGCCGCGAGGCCGAAGTTGGCGCCGGCGTCGGTGAAGGCGATGCGATAGGTGTAGCTCACCAGGATGTCGGTGGTGCCGGCCGGCAGCTTGGTGTTCAGGTAGTCGGGCCGGCCGTCGGTGAGCAGGCTGATGAGCACGAAGTTGTTGAAGTTGAAGGCGAAGGCCGCCACCAGCAGCGGCGTCAGCGGCTTGATGATCAGCGGCACCGTGATGCGCGTGAAGTTCACCCAGGGCGACGCCCCGGCCAGTGCGCTGGCCTCGTACAGGTCCTGCGGGATCGCCTTCAGCAGCCCCGTGCACAGGATCATGATGTACGGGTAACCCAGCCAGGTGTTCACAATCAGCAGCATCGTGCGCGCCAGCGTGGGGTCGGCAAACCAGGCCGGGCGCACGCCGAACAGCGCGTCGAGGATGGCGTTGATCTCGCCGAAGTTCTGGTTGAACAGGCCCTTGAAGACCAGGATGCTGATGAAGCCCGGCACCGCATAGGGCAGGAACAGCAGCGTGCGGTAGACGTTGCGGCCCTTCAGCGCCGGCCACTCCAGCGCCACCGCCAGCGTCATGCCCAGCGCCGTGGCCAGCAGCACCGTCAGCGCCGAGAACATCACCGTCCAGACGAAGATGGAGACGAAGGGGCCGCGGAAATCGGCGTCCAGCAGCATGCGCTGGTAGTTCGCGAAGCCGATGCCCACGGTGAAGCCCGGCTGCAGCGTGCGGCCCTCCGGGCCGGTGAAGAAACCGGTGTCGCGGTCGGGCACGAAGACGGCGCCGGTGGCCACCTCCTGCAGCGCGCCGTCGGGGGCCTCGCGCCAGTCCGGCTGCTTCACGCCGTACTCGCGCAGGCCGGCGTAGGTCAGCACGGTGCCGTCGGGCAGGCGCGGCTGCAGCGCCATCAGCGCGTCGCGGCGCGCGATCAGCTCGCGCAGCGGCAGCGGCTCGCCCAGGTCGCCCGCGGCGGGCGCCAGGGCGCCGTCACCGCCCAGGGCCGCGGTCCAGCGCGCGCCGTCGGGGCCGATGAGCTGCAGGCGGCCGCCGGCGTGCAGCGTGTAGGGGAACAGCCGCGCCTCGTCGAAGCCGTGCTGGTCCAGCAGGTAGGCGCGCGCCCGCGCCTCGCTCAGCAGGTGGCTCGACGAGTAGTTGGTGAAGCCGATCTGCACCGTGTACAGCAGCGGGAAGGCCACGAACACGAGCATGCCCACCACGCCGGGGAACAGGTACTTCCAGGCCAGGCTGCGCGCGCTGGCATAGACGGCGATGCCGCTGCCGCCCAGCACGAGCAGCGCCACCGCCGCCAGGCTCTGCCCGGCCAGGTGCGTGGCCACCACCAGCCACAGCAGGGCCAGCGTGCACAGCAGGGTCAGCGTCGGTCCGAGCCAGCGTCTCATCGGTCCGCCTTCAGCGCGTGCGCATGCGCGCCGCGGCGCCGTCGAGCGCGTCCTTCGGCGACTGCCGGCCCTGGGTGATGGCCTCCAGCGCCGCGTCCATGGCCGGGAAGAAGCGCTGCATCTCCGGGATGTTGGGAATGGCCTGCCCGGCCAGCGCGTTGGCCATGGTGGCCCGGATCGCCGGGTCGGACGCCAGCTCCGCGTAATAGGCCTTGTTGGCCGGCGTGCCCAGCGGCACGTCGGCGGAGATGGTCTTCAGGCTCTCCACCCGCAGCAGGTGCTGCTCGATGAACTCGCGCGCGATGTCCTTCACGCGGCTGGGCGCGCTGATCATGCAGCCCAGCACGCCGACGAAGGGGCGCGCCGGGTGCGCGCCCAGCGCCGGGATGGGCGCCACCGCGAAGTCGATCTTCGCCTTGCGCGCGTTGTCCCAGGCCCAGGGGCCGGAGATCATCATCGCCACCTTCCCGCTGGCGAACTGCGCCTCCATGTCGGAGTAGCGCGCGCCGCGCGGCATCACGCCCTCGTCGATCAGGCGCCGCAGCAGCGTGGCGCCCTCCAGCGCACCGGCGTTGTTCACGCCCACGCGCATGGGGTCGTGGTCGCCGCTGGCGTCACGCTCGAAGACCACGCCGCCGGGGCCGGCCAGCAGCGGCCAGCTGAAGAAGGACTTGTTGTAGTCCCACAGGATGGCCTTCTTCCCCTGCGCCTGCAGCCGTCGGTCGAGCGCGAAGACCTCGTCCCAGGTGGCCGGCGGCTCGGGCACCAGCGCACGGTTGACGATCAGGCCGATGGCCTCGATGGCGATCGGGTAGCCCCAGAGCCGGCCGCGGTAGGTGAAGGCCTGCCAAGCGGAGTCCTCGATGGCCTCGCGCACCGCCGGGCCGGGACGCACCGGCACGATGAGGCCGGACTTGGCCCACTCGCCCACGCGGTCGTGCGGCCAGCAGAAGATGTCCGGCCCCTTGCCGGCGGCGGCGGCGGCCTGGAACTTGTCGGGCGCGCCCTCGGGGTGCTGCACCACCACCGGCACGCCGGTGGCGGCGGTGAAGGCGTCGCCCACGCGCTGCAGGCCGTTGTAGCCCTTGTCGCCGTTGATCCAGACCAGCAGGCGCGGCGTGCCCTGGGCGGCGGCCGGCGCGGCCGCCAGTGCCCCGGCCAGCGCCAGCGCCGCGGCCAGCGCCGCGGCCGCCCGGGCGGCTGCCGTCATGCGGCCCGCCGCTGCGGCGGCGCCAGGTCCGGTGCGGCGTGGCGGCGCAGGGCGCGGCCCTGGCCGTCGAAGAGGTGGCAGCGCTCGGCCGGCGCGCCGAGCACCAGCGCATCGCCGGCGCGCGGGCGCAGCGTGCCGTCCAGCTCGGCCGTCAGCGCCTCGCCGTCCTTCATGCCGGCGAAGTCGGCGTAGGCGTAGGTGGTGCCGCCCAGCGACTCGACGAAGGTGACGCGGGCGCGCAGCACGTTGTCGCCGGCCTCCGGCGCCACGGCGCGCAGGTGCTCCGGCCGCACGCCCAGCGTCAGCGCCTGGCCGCGCTGCACGCCCGAGCCGTCCACCGTGCAGCGCACGCGCGCGCCGTCGGGCAGGCGCACCGTGACCTGGCGGGCATCGGCCTCCTCGGCCTCGGCCGACACGAAGTTCATGCCCGGGCTGCCGATGAAGCCGGCGACGAAGAGGTTGCAGGGGTGCTCGTAGAGCTCCAGCGGCGCGCCCACCTGCTCGATGCGGCCGGCGCTCAGCACGACGATGCGGTCGGCCAGCGTCATGGCCTCCACCTGGTCGTGCGTGACGTAGACCATGGTGGTCTTGAGCTGCTCGTGCAGGCGCGCGAACTCGTAGCGCATCTTCACGCGCAGCGCGGTGTCCAGGTTGCTCAGCGGCTCGTCGAACAGGAACACCTCGGGCTGGCGCACGATGGCGCGGCCGATGGCCACGCGCTGGCGCTGGCCGCCGGAGAGGTCCTTGGGCTTGCGCTCCAGCAGGTGCTCGATGTGCAGGATGCGTGCGGCGCGGCGCACGGCGGCGTCGATCTCCGGCCGCGGCACCTTGGCGAGCTTCAGGCCGAAGGCCATGTTCTCGTACAGGTTCATGTGCGGGTACAGCGCGTAGCTCTGGAAGACCATGGCCACGCCGCGCTCGGCCGGCGGCACGTCGTGCACCTCGCGCGGGCCGATCCAGAGCTGCCCGCCGGTGATCTCCTCCAGCCCGGCGATGCTGCGCAGCAGCGTGCTCTTGCCGCAGCCCGAGGGACCGACGAAGACCATGAACTCGCCGTCGCGGATCTCGAGGTCGATGTCGCGCAGGACCTGGACCTCGCCGTAGGCCTTCTGCACCTTCACCAGTCGGACATCCGCCACCCGCGCACCCCGTTTGCACCGCCAGGATGTAGAGAATATACAAACGTGGTCTCGGTGCGACAGCGGGTTTTCCACCACGCCGCAGCTCACGAATCATTAAAAATCAACAGGTTAGAAAGCACCCCCAGACTACGCATGTAGTACAACTACACAAGCAGTGCGGCTCTGGCCATACTTCCGCTCCACAGGAGGGGCCATGACCGCCATCACCACGCTTTCCGACGACACCCTGAGCGCCGAGCAGGCCGAGTTCCGCCGCCTGGTGGCGCGCGAGCTGGCCCAGCGCAGCGACCGCGGCAGCGCCGCCGCGTCGCTGGCCGCCGTGGCCAGCGCGGTGCGCACCCTGCTGGCCGACCGCTGGGCGGCCACGCAGGCGGCCGACGCGCGCCGGCGCGGGCAGCGCCGCGTGCACTACCTGTCGATGGAGTTCCTGATGGGCCGCGCGCTGGACAACGCGCTCGACGCGCTGGGCCTGCGCGACGAGGTGCGTGCCGCACTCGGGCGCGGTGCGCCGGCGCTGGACGCGGTGCGCGACCACGAGCCCGATGCCGCGCTGGGCAACGGCGGCCTCGGCCGTCTGGCGGCCTGCTTCCTGGACGCCTTCGCGGCGCTGGAGCTGCCGAGCTTCGGCTACGGCCTGCGCTACGAGCACGGCATGTTCGCCCAGGCCATCCACGACGGGCGCCAGGTCGAGCTGCCCGACCCCTGGCTGGAGCACGGCAACCCCTGGGAGCTGGTGCGGCCCGAGATCCGCTGGGAGGTGGGCTTCGGCGGCATGGTGTCGCACGCCGGCGGCCTGCGGCGCTGGGAGCCGGCCGAGCTGGTGCTGGCCCAGGCCTGCGACTTCATCGTGCCGGGCCATGGCACCCCCCACGTGAGCACGTTGCGCCAGTGGCGCGCGCAGGCGGCGCGGCCGATCGACTTCGCGGCCTTCTGCCGCGGCGCGCACGAGGCCAGCGCGCAGCACAAGCAGGAGGCCGACGCGCTGAACTGGGTGCTCTACCCCGACGACAGCACGCCGCAGGGCCGGCGGCTGCGGCTGCGGCAGGAGTTCTTCCTCGTCAGCGCGTCGCTGCAGGACATGCTGGCGCGCGACCAGCGCGAGCACCCGGGCGACGTCACCGGCTTCGGCCGCCGCAACGCGGTGCACCTGAACGACACCCACCCCGCGCTGGCCCCGGCGGAGCTGATGCGGCTGCTGCTCGACGAGCACGGCCTGGGCTGGGACGCGGCCTGGCGCGTGACCACCGAGGCCACCAGCTACACCAACCACACGCTGATGCCCGAGGCGCTGGAGACCTGGCCGGTGGCCATGCTCGAGGAGCTGCTGCCGCGGCACCTGGAGATCCTCTACGAGATCAACCGGCGCTTCCTGGCCGAGATCCGGGCCCGCTTCCCGGGCGACGAGGCCCTGGTGCAGCGCGTGTCGCTGATCGACGAGGGGCAAGGCGGCCACGAGCGGCGCGCGCGCATGGCCTCGCTGGCGATCCTGGCGTCGCACAAGGTCAACGGCGTCTCGGCGCTGCACTCGGCGCTGATGGTGCAGACCATCTTCGCCGACTACGCGCGGCTGTGGCCGGAGCGCTTCATCAACGTGACCAACGGCGTCACGCCGCGGCGCTGGCTGGCGCAGGCCAACCGCCCCCTGGCCGGCCTGCTGGACGAGCAGCTCGGCGAGGGCTGGCGGCGCGACCTGTCGCTGCTGTCCGGGCTGCACGCCAAGGCCGACGGCCGGCGCCTGGGAGCCGCGGCGGCGCGCATCAAGCTGGCCAACAAGCGGGCGCTGGCCGTGCGCATCGCCCGCGACACCGGCGTGCAGGTGGACCCGGCGAGCCTGTTCGACGTGCAGATCAAGCGCATCCACGAATACAAGCGCCAGCTGCTCAACGTGCTGCACGTCATCGCGCGCTGGCAGGCCATCGTGGCCGAGCCCGAGGCCGACTGGGTGCCGCGCACGGTGATCTTCGCCGGCAAGGCGGCCTCGGCCTACCATGCCGCCAAGCTGACGATCCAGCTCATCCACGACGTGGCGCGCGTGGTCAACAGCGACCCGCGCGTGGGCGACCGGCTCAAGGTGGTGTTCCTGCCCAACTACGGCGTGAGCCTGGCCGAGGCCATCATCCCGGCGGCCGACCTGTCGGAGCAGATCTCCACCGCCGGCACCGAAGCCTCGGGCACGGGCAACATGAAGTTCGCGCTCAACGGGGCCTTGACCATCGGCACCTGGGACGGCGCCAACATCGAGATGGCGCAGGCCATCGGCGAGGACCGGCTGTTCATCTTCGGCCTGCGCGCCGACGCGGTGGCGCGCATGAAGGCCCTGGGATACGACCCGCGGCTTTACGTGGAGGAGAACCCGCAGCTGCGCGCGGTGGTGGACGCCATCGCCGACGGCCGCTTCTCGCCCACCGAGCCGGAGCGCTACCGCGGCCTGGTGCAGACCCTGCTGCAGCGCGACCCCTACCTGCTGATGGCCGACTTTGCCGACTACGTGCGTACCCAGCAGCGCGTGGACGCCCTGTACCGCGACCCCGCCGCCTGGCAGGCCATGGCACTGCACAACATCGCCGGCATGGGGCAGTTCGGCGTGGACCGGACGATCCGGGAGTACGTGGCGAACGTGTGGGCCGGGGCACCCGGAGGTTGAGGATCAGTGGCGCGCTTCGACCCGTTGCGGGCGCTCGCTGTTGTCGCATGCAAGCGTCGCGGCGAGCTCGCGCGGGCACCGGAGGGGGCGCCGCTCATGTCCCCCGCCGTCG
>VFQM010000295.1_pt1 | contig 58345 bp, 61 predicted proteins | sample 3512391 | NCBI WGS metagenome assembly VFQM01 (sample SAMN10412369, study PRJNA504923) | tailings metagenome | isolation source: Replicate 1 from Balatoc abandoned mine | place: Philippines | reverse complement strand
CCACCACCGCAAAGCTACCAGTGGACACCATCAAGGGCGCCACCGCTTGACCTATCTGGTCGATGATGCGGCGTGCGAGTTCAGGTTCGAACGGTGTTTCGGCGCCCGCATTGGTACGCACTCCCTGAACCAGCAGCATTTCGAGTTCAGGCTGAAGCGTGACGACCGGCAGTGGCAAGCGCGACGGCACGATCGTCTGTACAATCAAGGCCCCGATGCGTTGCCGCACCGCTTCCACCAGTTCGCCGTCGGCGAGGGGGACGCCGGCGACGGCAACCATAGCTTCGGCAATCTGGCGGAAATCGCGCAGCGGCACCCTTTCGGCGAGCAGCGCACGACACAAGGCGGCGATGCGCGGCAAACTATAGGCTTGTGGCGTCAAGGCTTGGGCCAGTTGCGGATAGGAGGTCTTGAGATGATCAACCAGCGCCTGCGCATCGTCGATGCCGAAGAGCTCCTCCGCCGCGCGGGTGATGCAATGGTTGAGGTGCGTGGCCACCACCGTTGCCGGATCGACCACCGTGTAGCCTGCCGCTATCGCCTCGCTCTGGGCGCTCCGCGCGATCCACAACGCGTCGATACCAAAGGTCGGATCCTTGCACGGCCGACCATCAATCGGGCCGGTTGCGGCACCAGAATCAAGTGCCAGCAGCTCGCCGGCAAAAACTTCATCTTCGCCGATCACGACCCCGCCAACGGAAATGCGGTAGCCGTTGCCCGGCAGCGCAAGATCATCAGCGACGCGGACAGGGGGCACCACGAAGCCAAGCGCTTTGGACAGTTGACGGCGAATACCGGTCACGCGCGCCATCAATGGCGCACCCTTGCGCTCATCAATCAAAGGAACAAGTGCATAGCCAACGTCAAGCTGGCACGGAGCCGCCGCGCTGACTTCGTCCCAAGCGATCAGATGCGGATTTTCGGGAGGCAAAATTTCTTCGGCCACCGGTTCGGGCGCGTTCGCCAGGCGACGGCAATGCCAACCCAGCGCCAGTGAGGTAGCGGCGGCAGGCAGCATGACCGTTTGCGGCATCGCCGGGATCATGGCGAGCAGCAGGAAGATGCCCCCCACCGCGAACCACACCTGTGCCGACGCGAACTGGCGGCCGATCTGGCCACCAAGATCAAATGGCGAGGCGACGCGTGTCACAATCGATGCCGCCGCAATAGAGAGCAGCAAGGCCGGGATCTGGGCCGCCAACGCGTCGCCGATTGCTAGCGTGACATAGGCACTGCCGGCTTCGGACAGCGAAAGGCCGTGGCTGAAAACACCAAGGAGCAAGCCGCCAATGATGTTGACGAACAATATCAGCACCCCAGCGATGGCATCGCCCTTCACAAATTTGGAAGCACCGTCCATCGAGCCATAGAAATCGGCCTCAGTCGCGACGTCCTGGCGCCGCGCTTTGGCTTCGTCGGCTGTGAGCAGGCCTGCAGCAAGTTCGCTGTCGATCGCCATCTGTTTGCCTGGCAAGGCATCGAGTGTGAAGCGGGCGGAAACTTCGGACACGCGCCCCGCGCCTTTGGCAATGACGATCAGATTGATGATCATCAGTACGAAGAACACGAACAGGCCGACAATGTAATCGCCGCCAATCAGCACTTTGCCAAAGGCCTCGATCACATGGCCCGCGGCCGCCGTACCCTCATGACCGTGCATCAGTACGACGCGCGTCGAGGCCACATTGAGGGCGAGGCGGAATAAAGTCGCAAGCAACAAGACCGTTGGAAAGGCAGAGAAATCGAGCGGACGTGCCGCCGACAGCGCAACCATCAATACCGCAAGGCTGATCATGATGTTGGCGATGAAACCGATATCCAAAATGGTCGGCGACACCGGCACGACCATCAGTCCGACCAGAAACAACATGCCGGCAGGCAACAGCAGCATGCTGGCCATGCGGCCGCCAGAAAGATCGGCGGGCATCATACCGAGCGCCCTGTTGGGCCAAGCGCCGCCAACCGTCGGTACGTGTCAGCGGCAAAAGCGAGCGACAGTTTTTCCGGCATCGGCCGCATTTCGAGCATCGGAAGCGTTGCCCGGTTGTTGGCCGGCATGTTGCGACGGGCCGCGCTATGCGCAAATGCCGGAGCCGACATTGCAGTCCCCCCCGGCAAGGTTGCGGCGTTGCCGTCATCCAGCTTGTGGCGAAAAAGTTCGCGGATTTCGCCCAGACTGCGCGGGACGCCGGCGGCAGAATAGAAAATGCTGCGATTGGCGGCCGCCGCGTCAGGTAGCAAAGGCGCCGCTGCCTGGTCCGGATTGTCCTGCCATGCCTGGATGAATTTGACAGCACCCGCCCCCCCCAAAAAATGGGCGAGATAAAGATCGACGTCCTCAGGCGTGGTCCCGGTACGGGCCGTCAGTAGGTCACGGTTATCAGCCGTCAGCATGGCCGCCATGCTGGCGGACGCTGCTGGGTCGCCGCGCAGAGCGAGTACCGACGCACGCATCGCTGGGTCTGCAATGTCATAGCGCCCTGCGGCATTGCGCTGAATGGAGTCGGCCGCCCAGCCATAGCCGTGGGCATCGCCGTGCCGGTGCAGCGTCGCTAGCCAGGTCTGGTTGGTGAACTGATAGAGCCCGTGGGCCGAACTGGTCCGCGCTTGCGCGGATGGATCGAAATTGCTTTCCACACGGGCAACATCGATCAGAAAGTCAAATTCGACGCCGGTGCGGCTCGCCACATCCGCCACAATCGAAGCGACCGGGGGGAGCCTGTTGGCAGAAGTAGTAGGCAACGCAAGGTTCGACATTGATAGGTTTTCCACGGTTGTGGCAAACCACCAGCAATCATCGTGCCAAATCGGCTAACCTTGCTTATTTATTCATATTTTCAACAATATAGGCCTGACTTGAGATGACGTTGACCCCGCAAATCGGCCAGGCTGTCAATACGCTGACGCGTCCATTGGCTGTGAAGATTGACCTCCATCGACAGGGTTTGCAATCGCGCGATGAAATCGGCGAGCTTGTCACGGTCAGGGCGGCCCAGCCGGTCCGCGAAAGCGCCGTCTATGCCGCTGACAGCAACGGCGAGGGCTTCGCTGGCGGCATGAATTGCAGGCGCATCAGATGTGCGAATGGCCGTAGCGAGCCCTTCCAACGCCGCTTCCATTGCAGGAAAGTGCGGGTTCATGCTTCGCCCGGATCTACGAGTGCGCTGGCAATTGCCAGCGCGGTGGCCGCAACCATGATCGAATAGTCCCCATTGGCAATCTTTTCGCGCAGCGCGGCGACCCGCGCGGCATCGACTGGCGGCGCCTCACTGGCAATGCTGGCTGCCATGGCCAGCACATCGGATTGCGGAACAGCGACGTCCTTCACGTCGGCGGCGACGGCTGCAACGCGTGCGCCAGCTGCCACCCCGGGGGCGGCAGTCTGTCTTGCCGTTCGGCCGACCGGGCTTAAAGCCTCTATCCTGGCGTTCTTTTCCAACATCGCAGGCCTCCATCGCGTATGGGACGAACAAACGCCCATCATCATGGCAACCATTAACGACTTCTAAAGCGATTGATTAAGCGCTCACGGTCAAAAATCTTTCCGGACGCGGGTACACACCTATTCGGCCAGCATCGCTTGTCCTGGCCCAAGCAGCTTCACCTGAAGCATTGCCTTGCTGCCTTCAGCCCGGGCGAAGATCATGTCGCCGACCCGGCCGTTGGCAGCCGCCACCACGTCATAGACCAGGACAAAGCCATCGCGCTGCACACGCAGACGCAGGGGATCGCCTCGTTTGATCACTGGCGCAGCCGGTGTGGCGACGGTGCGGTCCGGTCCCTCAGCTGGAGCGAGCGCGATCCGCATGCGCCAGCCGAGGGGCAGGCAACGCGCGGCCATGGCATGGCGGTCCAGCGGTTCAATCACAGCCAACTCAGGGCATCGCGGCAGCTTGATGCGGTCATCTATTGCTATCGCCTGCTGGCCAAGCGTTGCCGCCAAAGTGGCCGCACGCTGGTTCAGCAGATCGAGATTTTCAAATTCCTGTCCATTTGCGGGAGTCGCAGTGAGCGCAAGCCCCATCAGTAGACCCATCATGATATCGGTTCGCATGGCCGTGCCCCTACTTTGACTTCCCGGAAACAGCTTTCGGCCGCCGGGTCACGAAATCGTAAAGCAGGAACTGTGCCAATCGGCCGTTGCGCAGGCAGGACCGCGAACCTGACTTTATCGGCGTCAAATTTTTGGCAGTGGGCAGTTGTGTGGATAGCCTGCCTCAATCTATCCGTATTAACGGTATGAATATAAACATTTTATGCCAAATGGCACGATAACTGCATCGCACACCCTGTCGTATGTTCAACCCGCCTGACGGTGCCGCCGGCATCGAGGTCGGGAGAAAGGAGAGCGACATGGGATTTGACCGTGCTTTGGGCATCCATGCCACCGCATTGCAGCTGCGCAACCAGCGCATGATGCTGCTTGCCTCCAACATCGCCAATGCAGCAACACCAGGATTCAAGGCGCGTGACCTCGATTTCTCGGCTGCGCTCGCGGCAGCGGAAAGCGGTCGGCCGATGGAAGCAGCGGTGCGGTACCGCATTCCGGTCCAGCCCTCGCTGGACGGAAACACGGTCGAAATGGGGACCGAGCAAACCGCCTATGCCGAGAACGCGATGGCGTATCGCGCCAGCCTGTCCTTCCTGAATGGCCGCATCAATACGCTGAGCCGCGCGATGAAGGGAGAATGAGCATGCAGGCCGGATACTCCGTTTTCGACATCAGTGGCCGCGCCATGGCGGCGCAGATGGTGCGATTGAACACCACTGCTTCCAACCTCGCCAACGCGGGTTCGGTTTCGGGCAGTGAAGCCAGCGCCTATCGTTCCATGAAGCCCGTTTTCCGCACGCTGGTGGACCAACAGGGCCGCGCAACCGTTGGCATCGACCAAGTGGTCCATTCGCGCATGGCGCCCTCGAAACGCCACGACCCTACCAGTCCGATGGCCGATGCCGAGGGCAATGTGTGGGTCGCCGCGGTCGATACCGCCGCCGAACTCGTCGAGATGGTCGAAACGGCGCAGCATTACCGCAGCAATGTCCAGGCTCTCGAAACCGCCAAGGGCTTGATCAACGAAACTTTGAGAATGGGACAGTGACATGGAACTTCGTTCATCCACCGCTATCGACCTTGCCACCGCGCCGCTGGCCACAAAAACCGAAGGCACGCAGCTCGATCAGGGAGATTTCCTGCGCCTCATGACGGCCCAGTTGGCGCAGCAGGACCCGTTCAACCCGGTCGATAATCAGGAAATGGTGGCCCAGATGGCACAGTTTTCCAGCCTCGCCGGCGTATCCGAAACCAACGACAAGTTGAGTGCCATTGGCAACCAGCTGCAGGCTCAGACCGACCTGCTCAAGCAGCTTAGCGACCTGGCCGCTAGCTTTGCCGCCGGGGCGGCTAAATCCACTTCCGACCAAGCGAAAGGATAAGAGCATGACTTTCTACACTTCCCTATCGGGCCTGAAAGGCGCGCAGACCGACATGTCGGTCATTTCAAACAATATCGCCAATGCCGGTTCCACCGGCTTTAAGCGCAGCCGTGCGCAATTCGGTGACCTGTTCGCCGCTTCGCCGACGCAGTCGACACGCACGATCGCGGGTCAGGGCCAGCGGCTGATCGGCATCAACCAGCAATTCACCCAAGGCACGCCCGAGGCGAGCGACCGCACGCTTGACATGGCGATCGCGGGCGAAGGCATGTTCATCGTCAAGGGCGACCCGCCGCGCGAGGCGGTGACCTATACCCGCAACGGATCATTTTCAGTCAACCCGGCCCGCGAGGTGTTGGACTCGACTGGTGCCAAGCTGCAGCTGCTGCCGGTTGATGCCAATGGAAACGTTACCGATCGCACGCTCGGCGGCATGTACGACTTGGTTCTGCCGGTGGCGTCGCCAACCGATCCTACGGCGGCGATGGTCAATGTGTCGGTCAATTTGGAAGGACTGGTTGTCGCCACTTTCGCTGATGGCACCGACCAGACGCTGGGCAAAGTGGCGCTGGCCACCTTCCCCGCGATGGAAGGGCTGCGGCCCGTCGGTGATGCCCATTGGCAATCGACCGGCGACAGCGGACCACCGACCATCGACGGTGCCACCAATGGCCCCATGGGTGCCATCCGGTCAGGCGCACTGGAGCGGTCGAACGTGGACATTACCGAAGAGTTGGTCCTGCTGATTGCCGCCCAACGCAATTTCCAGGCCAATGCCAAGGCGATCGAAAGCGCGTCGAATATTACCCAAAGCATCATCAACATTAACTGATGACGGGGTGCGACCGTAAACGAAAGGGTGATCATGGACCGCCTTATCTATACCAGTCTGACGGCAATGCGCGGCAGCATGGCGCGCCAAACCGCCGTCGCCAACAATTTGGCCAATGCCCAAACCACCGGTTTCCGCAGCGAAATCGCGCGGGCACAAGCGTTGTGGCTGGATGGTACGGGCATGGACAGCCGCGCTTTTGGCGTCGAGGAAGTGGTTGGGGCCGATATGCGGCCTGGCACCGTGACGGCCACAGGGCGGGACCTGGACATCGCGCTGCAGGGCGACGCACTGCTGGCGGTGCAGGCACCCGACGGATCCGATGCCTATACGCGGCGCGGTGACCTTCAGCTTTCCCCGAGCGGCCTCCTCACCACGGGCGACGGCCACCCGGTGCAGGGGGATGGCGGTCCCATCACCCTGCCCCCGGCCGACAGCATATCGATCGAGGCCGATGGCCGCATTTTGATCGTTCCGACCGGCGGCGATCCATCGCAGCCGCAGGATGTGGCCCGCCTGCGACTGGTGAGCGGGGCGGGGCTGGAGATTTTGAAGGGGCTGGACGGCCTGTTTCGTGCTGGCGGGGGCGGCGTGTTGCCCGATGATCCCGATGCCCGGCTGGTCGCGCGATCGTTGGAAGGATCCAACGTCAACCCAACGTCGGCACTGGTCGAAATGATCGAGGCCAGCAAAGCGTGGGACACTCAGTTGAAACTGATCGGCAGCGCGCGCGACCTGGATAACGCCAGCGCCAGCCTGATGCAGCTGCCAAGTTACAGGAGCAAACTCATGACCTTCGGAGCATTGCACGTCGCACGCACCGGGCTCGATGCCCAAAATTTCCGCATGCAGGTGATTGCCAACAATCTGGCCAACGTGAACACAACTGGGTTCAAGCGCGATCGCGCGAGCTTTGAGACGCTGGGCTATCAGTTGATGACCCAGCCCGGTGCATCGGCATCCGCCGAAAACCGCTATGCCACTGGTCTGAACCTGGGAACCGGGGTGCGAATTGCCGGCACGTCGCGCATCGAAACCCAAGGGACCATCAATCCCACCGGCAGCGCATTGGACCTGGCCATCGACGGCGCCGGATTTTTCCAGGTGCAGCTGCCCGACGGCCGTATCGGCTATACCCGTGCCGGCAACTTCAGTCGTTCGGCCGAGGGCGTCGTGGTGACCGGTGACGGTAAGCCGCTGGAGCCCGCGATCCAGATCCCCGACGACGCCACCAACGTATCGATCGCGCCGGACGGCACGGTTTCGGTGATGGTGGCGGGCCAGGCCGAGGCGACCGAAGCGGGCCGGATCGAATTGGCACGTTTCACCAACCCGTCCGGTTTGCTGGCGGTCGGCGACAATATCCTCGTCGAAACCGCTGCTTCAGGCGCCCCGCAAGTTGGCGCCGCCGGCGAAGAGGGCCGCGGTTTGCTGCGTTCCGGGATGCTGGAAGGATCGAACGTCAATGTCGTCGAGGAGCTCGTCGACATGATCGAGACCCAGCGCGCCTACGAAGTGAACAGCAAGATGATCCAGGCCGCAGATGAGATGATGAGCAATGCGACACAGACGCTCTGACGCGGCCGGCGGGGCCATTGCTGCGCTAGCCGCCGTAGCGCTGTCTGCTGCACCTGCAGCGGCGAAGGACAAGGTCGCTCCGGATGCCTTTGCGCCAAGCGTGCCGCCGCCGCCAACCGCAGCGCCGGCCAGTGGCAGCATTTTCAGCGGCAGCTATACGCCGCTGACTTCGGGCGGCCGTGCCAGTCAGGTCGGCGACATATTGACCATCCAGCTGGTCGAGCGCACCGCGGCGAGCAAAAGCAGCGGGTCGGCAACCCAGCGCGAAGGCGATATCAGCCTGACGCCGCCTGCCACGGGGCCATTGTCCTTTTTCAACCCGTCCGACATCGGCATGGGCGGCGGACAGCAATTCAATGGCCAAGGCAATGCCGCCCAGGCCAACAGCCTGTCGGGCGAAATTACGGTCACTGTGGCCGCCGTATATCCCAATGGCACGATGTTGGTGCGCGGCGAAAAGCAACTGACGCTGAATCGCGGCGACGAGTGGGTGCAGATTTCGGGACTGGTGCGCGCCATCGATATTGGCCCCGACAACCGCATTGCTTCGACCCGCATCGCCGATGCCACCATCCGCTTCACTGGTAAGGGCGATGTTGCCCGCGCCAGCCGACCAGGCTGGTTGCAGCGCTTTTTTTCCATGATCAGCCCGTTTTGAACGGAATTTTGCCATGAACCGCTTCGTCCTGTTTCGCCTGTGCCTGATACTGCTGCTGGGATTAACCTTGGTCCCATCGTCGGCCATTGCCGCGCGCATCAAAGACATGGGGCAAATCGAGGGGATCAGAACCAACCAGCTGACCGGCTATGGCCTGGTGGTCGGTCTGGCCGGAACCGGCGACGACAGTCTGGACTATTCAACACTGGGCATGCGCGGCGCCATATCCCGCTTCGGATTGACGCTGCCGCCCGGCGTCAATCCCTCGCTCAAAAACGCTGCGGCGGTGCTGATCACCGCCGAACTGCCACCGTTCGCAAAACCCGGGCAACGGCTGGACATAACCGTATCGGCGATTGGAAAAGCGAAATCGCTGCGCGGCGGCACATTGGTGCTGGCCCCGCTTTATGGAGCGGATGGCCAGATCTATGCGATGGCGCAGGGCAATCTAGCGATCGGCGGATTGGGCGTCGACGCTGCCGATGGATCAAAACTGACCGTCAATGTCCCGTCAAGCGGCCGGATCGCTGGGGGCGCTACAGTGGAGCGGGCTGTGAGCAATGGTCTGGCATCTGCCAGCGAGTTGATGTTCAACCTGCACCAGTTCGATGTCACCAATGCGCAGCGCGTTGCCGATACGATCAATCGATCCGTTGCTCCCGGCCTCGCCCGCATGGTCGATGGCACCAGCATCGCAATTCAGGTGAGCGGTGATAGCGATACGCGCATGCGATTGTTGTCGCGCATCGAGAATCTGGAAATCCAGCGTGCCGACCCACCCGCGCGGGTGGTTGTCAACGCACGCACCGGCACGGTGGTTATTAATGGCAAGGTGCAGGTGGGTGCTGCGGCTATCACGCAAGGCAAGCTGACGGTTTCCATCAAGGAACGCGAAACCATCGTTCAGCCCGCGCCTTTCAGTCGCGGCGAAACGGCGGTGGAACGCGATAGCAGCATCGCCGTCGATGAAGCGCAGGCGCAGGTCGCGCTGGTCAAGCCGACCGCATCGCTGGCCGAGCTGGTCGATGCGATCAACCGGCTTGGCGTGCCGCCAGGCGACCTGGTCGCGATTTTGGAGGCCCTGCATCAGGCAGGTGCACTGACTGCAGAGTTGGTGGTGATATGACGCCCGCCCTGCCCCCGATCGCCGCAGCCACGGCCCCGCCGCCCCCGCCATCGACAGCGGCAACGGCAAATGACGCCCAAGTGCGGCAGGCCGCGGAGGCATTTGAGGCGATTATCCTGCGCCAGATGCTAGCCGCAGTCCGGCAAGGGCGGCTTGCCGATGATGTGTTCGGTTCCAGCGCGACCGACAATTTCCGCGAGGTGGCCGATGCCAGGCTTGCCGACACTTTGGCAGCGCGGCGTAGCTTTGGGATTGCCGATATGGTCGAGCGCCAGTTGCGTACTGGCCAAGGGAGCACGCCATGAGCGACATTTTAAGCATCGGTGCCAGCGGCCTGCGGGCCTATTCGCGGGCGCTGGCGACCGTGGGCGACAATATCGCCAACGCCCAGACCCCCGGCTACGCGCGGCGAACATTGGCGCTGCAGGAAACGATTGGCGCGGGCGACACTTTGCTCACGCGCAGCCATGTCCGTCCCGGCGGGGTCGAAGTGGTGGGTGTGGTGCGCGCCACCGACCAATGGCTGGCCGAGGAGGCCCGACTGGCAACATCGGATGGTGAACGCAGCCGACTGGTGTTTGACGCCATGCAAGGCATCGAAACCGCACTTGCCGATAGCAACAATGGTGTCGCAACCGCGTTAACCGCGCTGCTTGGCACCGCCGATGCCCTAACCCTCGACCCCGCGAATCCTGCTCTGCGCAGTCAGTTTCTAGATAATGTTGACGCCGTCGCCGGGGGATTTCGGACTGCGGGCGAGCAGCTTGAACGGGTGGGCAGCGCCAATCTTGCTGCTGCCAATGACGATGTCAGCCAGTTTAACACGGACCTGCAAGCGCTGGAAAAGGCCAATGCAGGCCTGCGCCGGGCGCGCCCGGGGTCGAGCAATGAAGCCGCGTTATTGGATGAACGCGACCGGTTGTTGGAGCAACTTGCATCACGTCTGGATATCGCCGCCAGCTTTGGCAATCGCGGCACCGTAACGCTGCGCGCGGCAAGCAGCGGTGATCTGTTGGTCGGTGGCGGGGCCTTTCAAACGGTCAGCATGACCGCCGATGCCAATGGCCGCATATCCTATACGGTGGCGGGACAGCCATTGGTGGCGGGCAGCGGGGCCCTCGCTGGCCGCGCCGATGCCGCCAACCGCATCGCCAGCGAACGCACTGCTCTGGATACCGCAGCCGCGACCATTGCCGACACCCTCAATGCCACCCATCAAGCCGGCTTCGACGCCAATGGCGCGGCGGGCAGCGCGCTGTTTACCGGAACGGCACGCGCCGTCACTCTGACCGCAGCGCCGCTGACACCAAGTGCCGTAGCCGCCGCCGACGGGACCGGTTCCCGCGGCACCATGATCCGCTTTGGCCAATTGCGCACCAGTGCAGGGCCCGAGGCCATCTGGGCCGATTTGCAATCGCGGCAAGGGCAAGCAACGGCGAGCGCGAAGGCGCAGAGCATTGCCGGATCGTCACGCCGCGAAGCCGCGCTCGCCGCGCGTGACGCGGTCAGCGAAGTCGATCTTGATCGCGAGGCGGCCGACCTGTTGCGGTTCCAACAGGCCTATACGGCTGCCGCGCAAACCATTCAGGTGGCGCGCGAAACGATGCAAGCCCTGTTCAACGCGATTTAGGGGAGCATGACATGATCAATGCAGTCGGCAACCGGCTATCCCGTGAAATTAATCGCCAGTCGCGACTGGCCGATCAGCTGGAGCAAACCCAAATCCAGGTTTCAACCGGCCAGCGTATCCAGCGCCGTTCGGAAGACCCGTCGGCCTTTGCGCGGGCATCCCGCCTTGACCAGGAAAAGACAGCGGTTGCCGTCTGGACCCGCAACGTGGACCAGGCGATGTCGCGCGTGGCCCAAGCCGATAGCGTGATGGAATCCTCAAGCGATTTGCTGGCGCGCGTTGGTGAACTTGTGCTGGCGGCCGGTGGCCCCGTCAACGCCGCTGATCGCAATACGATTGCAAACGAGATCAGTGCGATAGCCGACGAGCTCGCCAGTCTGGGCGCAACCACCGCTCCGAATGGCGAACCGCTGTTCCTTCCGGGCAGCAACGGCCGCATGGCGCGATTTGGCAGTGATACCGTTTTTGCGGCGCTGCCAGGACGCGATACGGCCATGGCCGTCGGCGGGCGCAGTATCGCGGTCATTGTGGCCGATGCCGCCACAGCGGTCCGCAGCGGCGACGCTGGGCTCATCGCCGCTGCAGGCAATGAGGCCAATGGGGCGATCGCCCACCTTGCCGATCAGCGCGCCCAGCTGGGCCTTGCCGGCGCGCGGCTCGAACGGATCGGCGAGGCGCTTGCCGCGCGCGATATCGAACTGGCGGCGGAACGATCTGAACTGATGGACACGGATTTGTCCGAAGCGATTGCCCGATTGAATGCGCAAACATTGACGCTGGAAGCGGCGCAAGCGGCCTTCGCCCGGATTAACCGGCAGACCTTGTTCGATTTATTGCGCTAACGCCCCTTTAGGCATCGCGCTGTGGACCGTTAATCATATTGCGAGGGCAGCGCGGTGCCCCACTGCCAAAAAAGTGAGACACTAACGCATGCTGCCGGTTATCGGAATCATCCTGCTGATCGTTTTGGTATTCGGGGGCTTTGCGCTGACCGGCGGCAATCTTGCGCCCGTCTTGCATGCCATGCCGCACGAAATGCTGATCATCGGCGGTGCGGCGCTGGGTTCATTGGTGATCGGCAATTCGGTGAGCGAGCTCAAATCGCTTGGCGGCGGTATGGGCAAGGTGTTCAAGGGTCCCTCCTATGGCAAGCAGGATTATCTGGATTGCATCGTGCTCGTTTCGACCCTGATGAAAATCATGCGCACCGACGGGCCGGTGGCGCTTGAGCCACATATTGAACAGCCCGAAAGCTCGGCCTTGTTCCAGCAATATCCGAAGCTGCTGAAGGACCAAACGCTGGTTCACCTGATTTGCGACACGCTGCGCCTGGTCGTGGTATCGTCAGGAACGCTTGACCCGCACGCGGTGGAAGAGGTGATGGATAATGCCGTCAAAACCCACCATCACCACGCCATCAAGCCTTCCGAGGGATTGCAGGGGCTCGCCGACGCGTTGCCGGCGCTCGGCATCGTCGCGGCCGTGCTGGGCGTCGTCAAGACGATGGGGTCGATTGACAAGCCCCCCGAAATTTTGGGCGGGATGATAGGTTCGGCGCTGGTCGGAACATTTCTGGGCGTGCTGCTGGCCTATGGTCTGGTCGGGCCGTTTGCCAATCGTGCGAAGCAAATTGCAGAGGCCGACGGGGCGATTTACCACACCGTCAAACAATTGATCATCGCATCGCTGCACGGCCATCCCCAGCCGCTGGTCATCGAGGCAGCGCGTTCAGGCATTGCGCACAGCAACCAGCCGAGCTTTTCGGAAGTCTTTGATGCCGCGAGAGGCCGCTAATGGCCCAATTGTCAAACCAGCCGGTTCGCCCCATCATCGTCAAAAAGATCACCGTCGCAGGACATGGTGGTCACCATGGCGGCGCGTGGAAAGTCGCCTACGCCGACTTTGTCACGGCCATGATGGCGTTTTTCCTGCTGATGTGGCTATTGGGTGCCACCACCGAAAAGCAGCGCAAGGCCCTAGCGGACTATTTCGCCCCGACCATCGTCAAGACCAAACAGGAAAGCGCTGGATCGAATGGCATGTTTGGCGGCGATTCTATCGTGTCAGCCGACAATTATCCGCACCGGGCCGGACAAACCGGCACGCGATCAATCACCATCCCGCGCGACGTAACGGGGGGACCAAAAGAAGCGTCGGGCCGCGAGCGTGAAATGGAACGCGAAAAGTTCAGGATTGTTGCCAAGAATATGCTGGCAAGTGTCGGCAAACGTAACGAGCTGCGGCGGCTGGCTCGTAACCTGCGCTTTACCGAGACGAGCGAAGGATTGCGGATCGATATCGTTGATGACGCCGAGTTTGCCATGTTCGCCAGCGGCAGCAGCCAGTTGACCGCCAGCGGCGCGCGCCTGTTTGGAACGGTCGCCGAAGTGGTTGCACAGGTTCCCAACCAGATCATCATCCGCGGCCACACCGATGCCACGCCCTTTTCAACAGCATCGGGAACAAATAATTGGCGCTTGTCCGCCGAACGCGCCGAAGTCACCCGGGCGCTGCTCGAATATCGCGGCATAGCGCCGCGGCGATTCCAGCGCATCGAGGGTGCTGCGGAACTTGAACCTTTTGTACCTGGGGACAAATTCGACCCGCGCAATCGGCGAATGTCGATCACATTGGGTTGGCAATATTCCGGCAATTGACCCCGCGATCGCGGCGGTTGACTGGCGGTGCCTTTTGCGCGTCCTGCGGTCTAGCCCTTAGGGCTTTCACTTACCCTTGCCTTATCCGCCATTTACCATCCTTGCCCGATATCTGTTGGCGTTCGGGTATAGAAACCAGCAGGGGCCAGTAATGCAAAATTCGTCGATCAGCGATGTGGATGTGCGGGTGGAGGCAGCTCTGATTGGCCAAAGTGAGGCAATGCAGCGCTTGCGATCAATGATCGTGCGGGTGGCGCGGACCAATGCCTCGGTGTTGCTGACCGGGCCTTCGGGGTCAGGCAAGGAATTGGTGGCGCGTGCCATTCATGACGCCAGTTCCAGAGCGAAAAACAATTTCTCTGCTGTCAATTGTGGCGCAATTCCCGCCGAGTTGATCGAGTCCGAACTATTCGGGCATGAAAAGGGCGCGTTTACTGGCGCCATTACGCGCCGCACCGGTCATTTCGAAGCCAGCAATGGCGGCAGCATCTTTCTGGATGAGATCGGCGACATGCGGTATGATATGCAGGTCAAGCTGCTGCGCGTGCTAGAGGAACGCAACATCACACGCGTCGGCAGCAGCGAAACGCGCGCCGTCGATGTGCGGGTGATCTCGGCCACGCATCAGGATTTGCCTGACGCCATTGCTGCTGGCCGGTTTCGCGAGGATCTGTTTTTCCGTCTTGCGGTCGTAGTGCTGCGGGTACCTCCGCTGGCAAGCCGCATTGCGGACATCCCGGCGTTGATCCGCCATTTTCAGCGCAATGTCGATCCGGCGGCCAAATGCCGTTTCGCCCCCGACGCGATGGAGTTGCTGATGGAACACGACTGGCCAGGCAATGTGCGCGAGCTGCGCAATCTGGTCGAACGCGCCAATACCCTGCATCCCGGCGAGACCATTGGGCAGCGCGACACCCGCATTTTGCTCAATCCGGCGGCTTCACTGGCCGAGGATTTTGAATATGATTGTTCGCAAATCGAGGAAGAGGCGGCCTTTGCGCGCGCCGAGCGGCCAACCAGCGCTGCACGCACGCCACAACCGGGGCGCCCGATTGACCTGAAGCGCGAGATCGAGGCGATTGAACTGGAACAAATCCATGCAGCGCTCGACCTGGCCGACGGAATCATCGCCGATGCAGCGCGGCTGCTAACGCTGAAGCGCACGACGCTTATCGAAAAAATGCGCAAATATGGTTTGCAGCAGCAGGCCGCCTGACCAAGAAACGGCTCAGCCAGCAGGGCGCCCAATCTGATCCCACGCGGCGCGAAGCGACGCGACGCCATCGGCAATTTCGGTAAGGCCGGCGATATCATTTGTGGCGGCAACGGCGTCGAAACGACGACGCATGCTGTTGTAAATCTGTGATAGCGACTGTGCCAACGTGCCGCCGGCGGCATGATCCAGTCCCGCGTCCAGCGCAATCAGCACCATCCGCACGCGGTGCGCCGGATCGGTCGTCGCTATCGGTTGGCGCTGTCTGGCAAGGACCAGAAGCACGCCCAGCGCGGTTTCCAATTCCTCATACAACATTGCCACCAATTCCACTGGATCAGCCGCGGCAGCACGGCTTTCGTGCTGGACTTGGCGATAGGCGCTGGAGGCGCGCACAGAGACAGCGTTCAGGGGCATGGATGGTCAGGATCAATTGCTGTTATTGTTGTTCCAGATGTCGATTTGCTGCTCCAGATAGGCCTGGGTTGCCCGGAACGCGCCGACCTGAATGTCCAGTCTGGCATATTGCCGTTCGAGCCGTGCAGCATAGGCCGCCTCGCGCTCTTCGACCCGCGCCAGACTTTCTTCCAACTGTTTGCGACGGTTTTCGAGTGATTTGGCCACACGGTCGATCGCCCCGTCGGTGCCAACGGCGCGGTCCCGCAATGCATCCATCACCCCAGCCAAGCCAGGATCGGTCGTCGCGGTCTGGGTAGCGCTGCGCGCCGGATTAAAAAGCGCCTCGACAGCTTCCGGATCGCGGGCGATGGCGGCTTCCAGTTTGGCATTGTCGAGCAGCAACGTGCCGTCGCGCGTAGTGCTGATGCCAACGTCGCTCAGCCGGTTAATGGTGGGGTGGCTGGTCAGCGCGGTCCCGGCAATAGCCTGGAGCTGGCTGCCCAACTGACGCAAATCTGAACCGGTGCCAGACAGCCGCGCGGCCGCCGTGACGTTGTTCTTTAGCTGATTGAATACCGCGACAAAGTCACCGAGCGCCTGGCGAATGGAGGCCATCGGGCGGCTGGCGCCGATGCCGACATTTTCGCCTGCCGCCGCTTTTTTGAGGTTCAACGTGATGCCAGGCAGGATATCGGTGATCGTGTTGCTGGCGCGCGCAAAGGTAACCCCGTCGATCCGCACACTGGCATCGCTGGCTGTTTGAGCAATGGCAAGTCCGCTACCCGTGGTAAAGGCCGCCAAAGCTGGATCGGCACCTGCGCCAAGCGCAACAGTGAAGCTGTTGGCCGCACCGGTTTCGCCCTTTACAATCAGGCGAAAGCCGCCGGCGTCGCCGACAATAGACGCGCGCAAGCCGGTGTCCGCAGCATTGATTGCGGCGGCCAGGCCATCAAGGCTGTCGTTGGTTGCATCGATAGTGACTGCAAAACTGGTCGTGCCGACGACGATGTCGAGTGTACCCTGCCCGACCGGTGCGGTACGCGACGTAACCACACCCGATGCTGCGCTTTGCGCGCGCGCCAGTTCGATGACTTCGACCGTCGCGGCAAATGCCGATGCGCTGGTGCCTGGGCTGGCCACGGCATCCAATATGCTGGTGTTGGACACCGTCGGAGCGCTACGCAGCGTTCCGTCGCTGACAATTTCGGCGAGCGAGTTGGCAAGACCGTCGAGATCGGAACGCGCCTGTGCGACCGCGCTGATGCGCGCCTGATTCTGTTCGGCGAGCGCCGTAATGCGACCTACCTTGGGTTCGCGCGATGCCGCGGCAAGATCGCGCACGAGTTGCGGCACGTTGAGGCCGGACCCAGCGCCCAAACTGGAGACGATGTTGTTTTGCATATTGGCTCCGATCCTTGTTCATAACGGTCGCGACAGGGCGACTTTAAGCCTCGCGCCGCCCATGAGCGTCAAACCGGTGCGACGACGGCACATCGACCGGCGGCGGTGACGCGCCAGCGGCCTGCGCATCCAGCCGGAAGACGAACGCCAGCACCATCGCCACGGCAACGAAAAGTTCCTCAGGAATGGTCCGTCCTGCCCGTACGCTGAAGTAGAGCGCGCGGGCCAGTTGGGGATATTCCAGCACGGCAACATTGGCATGCGCCGCAAGCTGACGGATCGCCAACGCGGTTTCGCCGCGACCGCGCGCAACCACAAGCGGAACCGCGTCGATCCCCGGGCGATAGCGTAGTGCCACGGCGAAATGGGTCGGGTTGGTGAGCACGACGGCGGCCTCGGACACTGCCCGTCGCGCCGATCCGGTCAAAATCTCGCGCTGCCGGGCGCGCTGATGCCCCTTCACTTCAGGGGAGCCGTCGTTTTCGCGCGTCTCCCGGCGCAGCTCATCGACTGTCATCATCAGTCGGCGGCGGCGTTGCTGCCACTGCGCAGGCACGTCGATCAAAGCAATAGCCACCAGGCCGACCGATAGCGCCAGCAGGGCATTGATAACGGCCGTCCCGGCCATGCGGCTGGCACCGACCACGTCAGCGGCCGCCAAGCCCATAATCGCCGGTAACTGGCCGGCCAAGACGACATAGCCAATCGCGCCGAGTAACAGCACCTTAGCCACTGCCTTGCCCAGCTCCACCCAGGCGTGCGTTCCAAACATGCGCTTGACGCCCGCCACCGGGCTCAGCCGGTTGGCCTTGAACTGAAACGCCTTGTTCCGCCAGCCGAGCGAGCCCAGCGCCGCCGTGCCCAGGATGCTGACCAGCAGTGTGGCGCAAAACAACAACAGCATCGGGAGGCCCAGCTCAGCCAGCTCGCGGGTCAAGGCACTTGCGGGGGCAAATTCTTCGATGTCGGGGCGAGAGAAATTCAACCCCTTGAACAGCAATTGGCGGCATGCATGGATGAGCCAACTGCCTGCCCCGGCCAGCCAGAAGGCACCGGCGAGCACCGCCAGCGCCGTCATGAGCTCACGCGACAAAAGAACGTCGCCTTCCTCGACCGCCTTGGCAATTTTTTGGGCCGTCGGTTGCTGTGTCTTCTGACTCTGGTCGCTGTCCTGTGCCATGGTCAGAGGCCTGCGACAGAGCGGGCGAGTGCAAGGGCATCACCCAGGATCAGGGCGATGGCATCCGCCATTGTCGGAACCGCCATGGCCATGAGCACGGTCCCAAACAGCAGGGTGGCGGGCAAACCGACGGAAAAAAGGTTGAGCGCCGGTGCCGACCGGCCAATGACCCCCATCACCAACTGGACCAGCACGAGCGCGAAGCCGACGGGCAAAGCGATAGCAAGGCCCGCTTGAAACATGGCGCTGCCAAAGGCGATGATCGCACCTATGGCATCGCGCGCTGGCCAGGCATTGCCGACCGGAAAGGCCGTGTAACTCTGAGCAATAGAAGCGATGAGCATCAAATGTCCGTCTGCGGCAAGAAAAAGCGCCGTAGCCAACAGCGCCAAGAATTGGCCGACTGCGGTATTCATCCGCCCACTGTATGGATCGACCATCATTGCAAAGCCCAGGCCCATGGTGTTGCTGATCGTCTCTCCAGCGATCAGCGCCGCACCCAGCGCCATTTGCAGCGTGAAGCCGATGGCCAGACCCAGCACAATTTCCCCGCCAATGAGGAAGAACCCCGCCCAGCTGATCAGGCCGTCGGCGGGCAGCGCCACCGTCCCGCTGCCGGTCATTGGCAGGCCGATGGCCACAGCGAGCAGCAGGCGCAACTGTACCGGGATATTGGCCGATCCGAACACTGGTGCCGCCAGCAGCGCAGCACCGGGTCGCAGCGCAGACAGCAGTACAAGCTGCAACATGGCCTCGACATTGGGCGGGACGAGCGTGTCCATGCGCCGGATCAACGCACCAGCAGCGGGATTTGGGCAAACAGATCGCGGGTGAAATCCGTCAGCAAAACCAGCATACTGGTGCCAAACAGCGCCAGGCACACCGCCGCAATCACCAGTTTCGGCACAAAGGTCAGCGTCTGTTCGTTAATTGAGGTTGCGGCCTGGACCATGCCAAGCAGAACGCCGGTCACGAGTATGGGCAGCAGGATCGGAGCTGCAGCAAGGCATAGCACCCACAAGCCGCTTTGCGCGATGCCGATGAAGAAATCCGCCTCCATGACTGTCTATCCTGCAAAGGAGGCGGCAAGCGAGCCCATCGCCAGCGCCCAGCCGTCGACAAGCACGAACAGCAACAATTTGAATGGCATAGAAATGATCGTCGGCGACAGCATCATCATGCCCAGCGACATCAATGCAGACGCGATAATCAAATCGATGATCAAAAACGGCAGAAAAATCAGGAATCCAATCTGGAAGGCTGTCTTGAGCTCGCTGGTCACAAATGCCGGCAACAGGATGGAAAAGGGCGTGTCCTGTGGCCGCGCGATCGGCGGTGCCTTGGCAATTTCTGCAAACATGGCCAGGTCGGATTTGCGCGTCTGTTTCAGCATGAAACCGTGCATGACGACGCCGGCGCGTTCGACCGCTTCCGTCAGTTCAATCTGTTCGCTGCCATAGGGTTCGACGGCGACCCGGTTAATTTCGGTCAGCGCGGGTTGCATCACAAACAGTGACAGAAACAGGCTAAGCCCCACCAGCACCTGATTGGGCGGGGTTTGTTGCAGCCCTAGCGCATGGCGCAAAATCGACAGAACAATGATGATCCGGGTAAAGCTGGTCATCATCAGCAGCAGTGACGGCAGAACCGTCAGCAAGCTCATCATCAGCAATATCTGTAGCGAAAGCGACAAGGGCTGACCGGAGCCACCCAGTTCGCCGAGCGCCCGATCGAGCCCTCCGCCAGTTTGTGCCGCGACCGCCGGGGCAATGCCAAGCGCCAGCACCATCGCACCAGAAGCTACCGCGAAGCGCCGCACGGCGCACCGTTCAATCAACATGGAACTCTCCCTGTGCATCGGAGGCGATCCGGCTGATGCCCTGGCGCGAAACGGCGACCAGAATCTGCTGTCCGGCAAATTCGACAACGGCCAGCTTGGCGGCTGGCCCAAGCGGCAGCACGCTGACCAGGTCGACCGCGCGCGGCCGTTTGGGACCAACGAGCGGCGTGCCTTCCTGAAGACGTTTCCAAAACCACAGGCTGGCCCAAGCCATTGCGCCAAGCAGCGGCAAAAGAATGAACAAGCGGAGGATATATTCGCCCATCACACCCTCCGCTCAAGGCCAGCGAGACGGCGTTCGGCGGCAACAATTTCGACAATCTTGATGCCATAATTGTCGCCCACGCTGACCACTTCGCCGCGCGCGACCAACGTGCCGTTGGCCAATATGTCGAACAGGTCAGAGACGTTGCGATCCAGCTCGACGACCGACCCTTCGCCCAGCGTCAACAGTTCGGCGAGCGGCAGCGCGGTCGTGCCAACCTCTACCGAAACCCGCATGGGCACGTTGGCGAGCAGGTCAAAGTTGGGGGTGGTGCGCAAATCGGTCTCCGGACCGGCCGGCCGCGGCGCGCCCTTTGGCATGTTGCTCATATCACTCATCACATATTCCTTTGCCCAAGAGTTTCGATGTTGATGGCGACGCGGCCATCGACCTCGCCAAGCGTTCCAGAGGCCAGCTTCCGGCCGGCCACGACCACCGGCACCTGACGCGGTAAAGTGAGGGGGATGATGTCACCGACGGACAGCGTCAGCATACGACCAACGCTAATCTCGGGGCGGGCCAGCACCGACGAAACGGGCAACGAAACATTGCCCAGCGCATGGTGCAGCGCGTTAAGCCAGCGCCGGTCCATTGGCGGTGTCGCAGGTTCAGGCGCATTTTCGTCGGTTCTGGTGCCGTCCGTCATGCAGTCGGCATGGCAGGCGAGCAACAGCGTCGCATTTCCGAACGGCGCGCCGGAAAGCACCAGCGGCTGGACCAGTACGCCGCTGTCGCCGTCGGATGCCAGCGGATTGCGCGTAACCAGAAATTGCGACGTCAGCGGCGCCGCCGTCTGCGCTGCGTCGCGCCATGCAAAGGCGAGCAACTTGGCGAGCTCTTCGCCATAGCGATGGGCGAAGCGGTCTTCTGCAAAGGACAATTCCTTGTTCATCTGGACGCGCGCGCCCGTTCCGCCATAGAAAATGTCCACCAGTTGGCCGAGCAGCGCGGGCACCATGGCCAGCGCCATTGGCGATGATCGTCCCACGTGCGAAAACTTCCACAAGAGGTGGCCGCCAGCAGCCTCGCCCCAGCCCAGCGAAGTCATCGCATCCACCGGTTTGGCGGAAACATTGCACTGCGCGGCGCCCATCTGGCGCAGATGTTTCTGCAAATCGGCGGCAAGGCGCAGGCCGATGCCTTGCAGCAATGCCGCCGCTTTGCCGTCATTGGCGCTGCGCAGCAGCAATGGACCATCGACGGACGGCATCGACGCATCAGCTGCGGCCATTTTGGGCGGATCTGAGGCGTTCATGACAGTCACTGGATCACCAGGCTGGTGAAATAGACATTGTCGATGCCGCCAAAGCCCTCCTTGCTGCGCAGCACATCGTTGATTGCAGCGGTCAATTGGCTTTGCAGCCGCTGCTTGCCCTGCGAAGTGGACAAATAGGCTGGGTCCTGTTCGGCCAGCACCATCAGCACTGCCGAACGGATCGGCACGGATTGCCGCTTGATGTTGGTGATGACCTGATCATCATAATAGGTTGAAAGGCTGATGCCGACCTGGAGGAAGCCGGATCCGTCGGCCAGATTGGTGGTGAAGTTTTCGCCAATGGGATGATAGGCCACCGCATATTTTTTCGGATCAGGTTTCAGCCGGTCATTCGGGACACTGACTGTTCCGACGCGCGGCGCCTCCTTGCCCTCTTCACCTGCACTTTCCCCTGCGCCCTCGGAACGCAGAACGAGCTTGGGGTTGTGATTTTGCTCCTTCGGCTCAGCGCCCATCACATTGACGCCAAAATAGAGCCCCGCACCGGCACCGCCGGCGACCAGCACCAGCATGAGGCCGCCGAACACCATCAGGCGTTTCAGCTTCGAGGGTTTTTTGGCCTCCTCGTCGGGTTGTTTTTCCTTGGTCATCGCTCAGCTCCTGTTTCAGGCTAGTCGGTCCGTGCCCGACCCACGAGTGCGCAACGGCACGGGGTCGGCCGCATGGCCGGTTTCAACAAAACTCCATCGCTGGTCTGGATGCGACCGGTCGTTATCGCGGCGATCGTTGGTCCAGCCTTGGGCCTGCATGCCGATTTCAGCCGCAGCAATCCGCACCCCATTGTTGCGTAGATCATCGACGAGACGAGTCTGGGCGCCCGCCAGCATGGACTGCGCTGCAGCATTCTCCGCCGCGACGCGGACCGATATACCTTCGCTGCCGGTCTGCACCGACACTTCGAGCCGGCCCAGATGACGCGGCAGCAGCTGGAACCGCAGCAAGCCATCTTCGTCCTGCAGGGCGGCAATATCCTTTGCCAATGAAGCGATCCAACGGTCGTCGGCGCCAAGATCAATTTGCCGAAGCGGCACATCGCCAGCCGAAGGGGCGGGCTGGGTTGTCGTCACGGGCGAGGAAGACAGCGGTGCCGATGCCTGCGGCAAAATCAATTCCGCAGACCCCCCCGCCTGGTCGGCACCCGTGCTGTCGAAGACCAGCGGCGCGCTGGTCAGCGGCGGCGCCGCAATCGGGGGTTCGACCGCTATTGTCGGGGCCAGATCGTCGGGCGACACGGGAAGATTGCGCCGCAGCACGGGATGATCGGCGGCGACGGCGGCCGCCGCAGCGGTGATCACGGCCGGTGCGCGCGCCGCCATTGCAGCGTCGGAAACATCGGCCGCAGCGGCGCGCGCTGCGTCCAAAGCCACGGGAACAGGCGCGTCGGGTTGCGTTGTTTGTAACGCTGCGGCATCCAGCACAGGCTGGTCAACCTGGCCCAACGCTGCAGCGTCCCCGGCGGCTGGACCAACCGCAGCGGAATCGACCCGGACTTCTGTCGGCGCGGCCGCGGGTAGCATGACATGATCTGGCGCGTCTGCTGCCGTGGCTTTGCCTGACCAGGAAGCGCGCGACGGAAACCGGGCTGCGTTCGGCACCGGGGTGGTATCCAGCGCCGCCGGGGGCGGAGCGGGAACGGCCGCTGGTGTCGCAGCAGGCGCCGCAGCAATAACGGGCGCACCGCCATCTGGCATCGGCAGCGAAACCGCCGCCGCGCCAGGCAACTGATCTGGGACAGAGGGCGTCAGGGGCAAGGCACCCTGGCCTGTCGTCGCCGTCGACGCAGTCGCCGATGGCAACAGCGAGGGCACGGCGGCGGCCTCTCCGGTGGCTGCGTCCGGGGCAAGGCTTGAGGCGTCCAAAAGCCCGGCGAACCCGGTCGGCGTTGCGGTCGGCGATAACAGCGGCGACGGCCGTGCCAGCCCGCGCATGTCGTTCAGCCCGGATGCCACGGTCATCATTGCGCACCCCCCGCAATCAAGCGCAACCGCATACCGGCGGGGCGGTGGATGCGGTTGGCGTCGCGAAAGTGCTCCGCCGCGCTCATGGCCTGTTGTTCTTCCAGGGCGAGTTGGCGGGTGGCAGCATCTTCGCGCGCAGCCGCAATTCCAGTGTCGTGCGCCAGCACTGCGTGCAAATCCGCGGCAGCCTGCATCGGTTGCTCCAGCGCGGCCCGGGCAAGATCGAGCCGATCCGCCATTTCACCAACCATTCTGAAATCACTGCCCACCGCCTGATGTTCGGATACGGCAAGCTCACGGCGCAACCGGTCCAGACGCGTGGACAGGTCGATAAGCCGCGACAGGTCGGATTGCGCCTGCGCCAACCGCGCTTGGGTGCGCCGATGCTCACAGCCGCGCAGCCGCACGAGTTGCTGTTTTCGGCTTATCCGGTTTGTCATGTGCTGAATCCTTGCTGAAGTTCGTCAATCGAGTTGGTGAGCGGGACCAAAGCGTCGGCGGCCTGGCCGATGAACGCCCGCTGTTCAGGGTGCCGGGCTATCGCTTCGTCAATTTCCGCGTCGTTGCCGGGCACATAGGCACCCATCAGCATCAGATCGCGATTTTCCTCGTACAGCGACCAGAGCCGCCGAAAGCGGGTTGCGGCGCTGCGATGTTCCGGCGTCGCACAGTCCGCCATGGTGCGCGACAGCGAACGCGACAGGTCAATGGCCGGAAAGACACCTTGTTCGGCCATCGACCGCGCCAGGATGATATGGCCGTCGACGATGGCCCGCGCGGCATCGACCACCGGGTCGTTCATATCGCCGCCATCGGCCAGCACCGTATATAGGGCTGTAATCGATCCGCCTGTCGTGCGGTCAATGCCAGCCCGTTCGACCAGCGCAGGGATGAGACCGAACACCGACGGCGGATAGCCCTTCATCGTTGGCGGCTCGCCCAATGCCAGCCCGATTTCGCGCTGGGCATGCGCCACGCGCGTCAGGCTGTCGATCAGCAGCAGAACGCGGCGACCCTCGGCGCGGAACGCCTCGGCGATGGCCGTGGCGCGGCGTGCGGCACGCAGCCGGAGGACCGGAGCATGATCGCCCGGAACCGCGACGACCACGGCCTTGCGCCGGACCGCGGCCGGAAGGCGGGTTTCGACAAAATCCGACACCTCGCGGCTGCGCTCGCCGATTAGGCCCACGACGATGACATCGCATTCGGCCCCTGCCATCATCTGGCCCATCAGGACCGATTTGCCGACGCCCGACCCGGCGACAATGGCAACGCGCTGACCCTCGCCAATTGTCAGCAGCGCATTGATCGCACGCACGCCAACATCGAACGGCCGCGTGACCCGGCCGCGTGTTAGGGGATTGGCAGGCTTTCCACCCAGCGGCCAATGGCGGGTGGCCGTGGCCGCTGGCCCGCCGTCGAGCGGATCGCCGTTGGCATCAATAATCCTGCCGAGCAGTTGCTCGCCGACGGCGACCTCGTTGGTGTCGGCTTTGGGGCGGACCGGAGCGCCGGTCGCCAGAGAGGCGTCGTTGGCAAAAGGCAGCACCAAACAGCGGTTGTCGCGGAATCCGACCACTTCGCCCGCCATGGCGCTGCCGTGTGCCAAATCGATGCTGACCCCCGCACCTATTGCCAGCGGCGGCCCGGAAACTTCCAGCATCAGCCCCTCGCTGGCGATAACTTTACCCAACTGGCGCGGCGCGATCTGCGCCAGCGCTGCGTTGCCAAGCACGGCTTCGGCCGTTGCCAAGAGACGGTTGCTCATGCTGCACCGCCCACCGGATTCAGGGCCTGGTGCAGCGCGTCGAGATAAACGGGCCGACCGTGCTCCACCCATCCTTCGCCGGTAGCAATGCGCAAGCCACCGCGCGGGATTTGCGGGTCGCTGCGTAGCTTCATGCCAAGATCCACATCTGCGATGCTGGCGATGTCGGCGGGGTTCAGAAACAGAATGCGGTCCCGGTCGGCATCAGCCAGAATGGCGCTCGCCTCGGTTACCCGAAGTTGGAGCCACGCCGGGTCGACCGGAAAGTCGCCAACAATCTGACGGACCAGATTCTCGACGGTTGTCGCAATTAGCTGGCCGAGCTGCGGACACGGTTCAGCCTGCAGCGCTTCGGCGCTGGCTAACAGCCGCAACAGGGCCTGGCGTTCGATATCGAAGCTGATCCCGGCCAGTCTCTCGCCCTCGGCAAGACCCCGCTCATAGGCCGTTTCGACCGATTCACCGGCAATTGCAGCCGAATGACTCCGGCCAGCCTTTACCGGCAAGCACGGACGAAAGGCCGTGTCGCGCCGCATCGCCGTGGCGAGGTCAACATGCTTGGCTGACAGTGGTTCGGCCGCGTCAAACATATTCGCCGCCCCCACCAGCGGTCGCGATTTCGCCGCTCGCCACCATGCGCCGCACGACTAGCATGATGCTGCGCTGTGCTTCTTCGACGTCGCTGCGTTTGACGCGCTGCATTTCGGCCATTTCGTCGGCAATGGTTTCCGCCGCGCGTTTCGACATGGTCGCAAGGCACAGCTGCACCATATCCTCGTCGGCACCTTTCAGCGCCAAACCCAGCGTCTGTGCATCAACGCTGCGCAGCACATTACCAAGGGTCCGAGCGTCGAGTTCGCGCAGATTTTCGAAGACAAACATTTCTTCCTCGATCGCATCGGCAAGCCGTTTGTCCATTTTGCGCAGCGCGCGGATGGTCTGTTCCGACAGCGGTTTGGGCATCAACTTGATAATTTTGGCGACCTCACCCGGGCCACCGAGGGCATGGCGGGGCGTTTGCGGCGCGGCCAAGGTTGCGGCCGCCAGCACCGCTTCCAGATCCTCGATGGCCGCCGCCGCGACTCCGTCCAATTGCGCGGCGCGCATCATCAGATCAGCCTGTTTCCGGCTGTCCAGCGGGGCTACCGCTTCGGCTGCGACCTCCGGGACCAGAACCGACAGGATCAGAGCGCTCACCTGAGGATGTTCAGTCACCAGAATTTCGCTGATCTGGGCGACGTCCATCCAACGTAGAATAGCCAGCGATGTCGCGCTCTTTTGCGGAGCCAGTTCGGCCAAAATATTGTCGGCGCGGACATTGCCAAGCGCCTGATGCATAACGGTGCGTATGCGTTCATCCGCGCCCACCGCCAGTGCGCTAACATTGCGGCTTTGTCCGACAAATTGTTCGAGCGCCATTTCCACGGCGTGCTCGTCGGCATCTGCGGCACCGTACATCGCCTTGGCCAGCCTGCGCACCTCGTCCTGGTCCAGATCGCGGACGACCGCTGCGGCGTCGGCCTCGTCCAGCAGCATCAGCAGGATCGCGGCGGCGTCGGCACCGTCGGGCTGGCGAAAGCTGCGCACCGGACCAGTTGTTTCAGGAGCCGTCGCATCAGCCATTGCCGCGTTCCTGCATCAGCTGGCGGATGACCAGCGTGGCACGGGCAGGGTCCTGACGGACAAAGTCGCGGACCAGATTGGCGCGGGCTTCATAGCTCGGGGCCGCTTCGATCATGTCAATGGTTATCGGGCCATAAGCCGCGGGACGCGGCCGACCCGCGCCGTCACCGGTCACCGCGAGCAATTCTTCTGTGAGTGCTTCTTCGCGCGCGGCGCGGGCTGCAGCGCGTGCTTTGGCCGCGCGGATCAGCGGCCGGCCGATGAACAGGAATGCCAACAGCGCGGCAAGCAGACCGCCTACTTGCTGTGCGAGCGGGAGGAACCAGGGCTGTTCCCAAAAGCCCAGCTCGGCCTGTTCGGGCTTGGCGAACGGTCGCTGGCTGATCGCAACCTGATCACCGCGTTCAACGTTGAAGCCGATGGCGCCTTTAACCAGCCCTTCAAATTTGGCGAGGTCGGCTTGGGTAAACGCTTTTTTGCCCTGATTGAGCGCGACTGCAACCGACACGCGGCGCAGCGACCCTTGCGGCTGGTGCGTCACCGAAATTTCCCGGCCGATTTCGTAGGACCGGGTCATGTTTTCGTTGCTCTGGCTCGCGCCAGCCGATGGCGTGACCGGCACCGGTGTTGGCGCGGTGTTGGTCACTACGGCGGGCGCGGGCGGCGTGTTGGAAGTTGCTCCAGGAATGCCGGCGGCAGCGGTGCTGCCTGCCTGACCACTGGTCGAGCGTTCCACTTGCTCGCTGCGCAGAGCGCGGTCAGCTTCGGGAAAGCTCTCCCGTGTAGCCTGCGATTCGGACATATCCACGTCCGCGCGGACCTCGACCGTATAATTGCCCTGTCCGAGCATCGGGCTGATGAGACGATCAATCGACGCGCGCAGTCGATCTTCGATGCGCGACTGAAGCTGGAATACCGCCAGATCGGCATCAGCTGCGGTTTCCGACAGCAAGGCACCACGTTGGTCGATGACCGAAACATTCGCCGCATCGAGTCCGGGGACCGACGACGCAACCAGAAAGCGGATCGCCTGGACTTGCCCGTCAGACAGGCTGCGTCCGCCCTCCAGCGTCAGCATGACGGATGCGGTTGCTGGCCGACTTTCCTGGACAAAGGGCGATGGCTCTGGCGTGCCAACATGAACTTTGGCGACCTGGACAGCATCAATGGCTTCAATGGTCCGGGCAAGCTCGGTTTCACGAACGGCGCGCAGCGTTTCTCCCTCAACCGCGCGACTGGCCCCCATCGGCAGTTCGGCCATCAGCGAATTTCCAGTTGGCTGCGCCTTGGGCAGCCCTTGCCCGGCCAGCGCGATCCGCGCCTGGTGTACCTGATCCTGCGCTACGTTTATTGATCCGTTCTGCGGATCTATCGAATAGGCAATACCGGCAGCCTGCAAAGCCTCACTGATCGCTGCCTTGTCGGTCTCGGCCAAACCGGCATAGAGCGGCGTTTGGGCGGGGCTGCTGAAAACCATGTAAGTGCCGCCAGCGAGCGCCAGCGCAGCGATGATGGCCAGCGCCGGCATCGCGCGCTGGACCGCCGGCTGCTGCAGCACGCCGCCAAGGTTGGCGACGCGGTCGCGCAGCGGTGTGACACCGGTTGCGGGGTGCGGATCCGTCGCTGGTACGGTCAAGGCTCGACTATCAGCCATCGGATCAAACCGGCATGTTCATGATGTCGCGGTATGCGGTCAGCAGCTTGTTGCGGACCTGCAGCGTCATTTCGAAACCCAGCGACGCTTTCTGCCGCTCGATCATGACGCTGACGATGTCATGCGTTTCGCCGCGCTCATAGGCTTCGCTTCCTGCGCTTGCCTTGGCCTGCTGCGCGCTGACCTGTTGCAACGCAGACTGGATAGCCGCCGTAAAGTCTGTCGCGCCATGCGGCGTGGATGTCAGCGTGTCCGCTGATCGCCCGGCTGCGCGCTGCAGCGCCTGATTTTGTTCGACGATCGCGCTGCGCATTTCCAGCAACCGGTTCTGACTGATCGTGTTCATTGCGGCACACCCTGTTCAGCAACATGTCGTTTGTTGTCGTCACAGACAGTTCAGCAAAGACCGTGCCAAAATCATAAGCTATTGTTTTATATGCCTTTCTCTCTCATTCGCAGTGGCCATTAAACCGATCCGCCAAGTTTCTGACGCATCTTTGCTTAATCCAGCTGCGCGACGGTCGTTAACGATGTCGTGGCCGCTCGCCGTGCCATCCCACGTCACAGGCCGGTTGGCCGGAAAGGATTGAAAATGACGGTTATCAACACCAATGTGAGCGCGCTTCGCGCCCAGAACAGCTCGCGCACTGCCAACAAGATGCAGGCCATGGCGATGGAACGCCTTGCCAGCGGCAAGCGCATCAACTCCGCCAAAGACGATGCCGCCGGTCTGGCTATTGCTACCCGCATGGATGCCAAGGTACGCGGCTTGAACCAGGCCGTGCGCAATGCCAACGACGGCCTGTCGCTCGCGCAGACCGCTGAAGGCGCGATGGGCGAAATCTCGAACATTCTGGTGCGGATGCGCGAGCTGGCCGTCCAGTCGGCCAACGGCACCAACGCAGCGTCGGATCGCACCGCGATCCAGACCGAAGTCACGGCGCTGATTGGTCAGATTAACGACATCGCCGGTCGCACCGACTTTAACGGTGTGAACCTGTTCGACGCAGCAACGACCTTTTCGATCCAGACGGGCGTCGATACCGGCCAGACCGTATCCATCGCCTTCTCGTCGCTCAACGCAACGGGCCTTTCGGTCGGCACCGTCGATCTGTCGACCGCAGCAGGCGCATCGAGCGCGCTGGCGGTGGTCAGCACGGCGATTGACACGGTTGCGACGCAGCGCGCCAACGTTGGTGCGGCGCAGAGCCGCCTGGAAGCCACCGTCAACAATCTGACGTCGACTGCTACCAATCTGTCGGAAGCCAAGTCGCGCATCCAGGATGCTGACTTCTCGGCTGAATCGACCAAGCTTGCAGCGGCCCAGATCCTGTCGCAGGCCTCGACCGCGATGCTCGCTCAGGCCAACCAGAGCCAGCAGGGCGTTCTGAACCTGCTGCGTTAAGCAATCCAAGTGGTGGCTACTAAGGCCGCCACTTGCTGCACCTCGCAACGCAGATTGCCCCGGTCGAACGGTCGACCGGGGCAATTTCGCTGCTTGGCTTTGGTGGCGCAAAACCAGGATCCTGACCCTGGCTGTTGATCAATGGTGAGAGCAGCCACCGGTGCTCATTCGCCAGATGCCGAGAGGGCTAGCCATGATGATTGCTAGCTCAATCCTCGCCCGGCTCCTTCGCCGCCTCGGCCGCCATTTCGCGGTCCAGCCGCTCGGCGTCGGCCTTCAGCTGCTTTTCGGTATCGGCATATTGCTCGTCGAAGCTGGGCGCACAGGCGGCCAGCGCAAGGATCAGCAACAGCGAAATGGCGCGCATGGTCAATAATCCTTGCGGTAGCGCACGTTGAAGTTCGAACCGCCAAGCGAGCTGACTTGGCTGAGCAGTGACAACGCCAGGGTTAGGCTGATTTCGATTTGACTGGCGGTATAGCCGCGCGCGTCTGTGACGATTTCAACATAAACATCGTTCGTAATATATTGGCCAAGCGCCACGGCAATCCCAAGCCCATTATCCTCGTCCGCACCAAGGACACGCAGCCGGTCGATTCCGGCCGCCGATTGCAACACCCCGACCGGATCGAGCCCGCCGATGCCGCCGCGCAGGCTGTTCAGCGCTATTGCTCCAAGATAATGAGCAGCCGGCGATTGAACGTTTCAGGGTTGCGGCAAGGTTGCTCCCTGCTCCCAATGATCAGGGGACGGCGAAGCCACGGCGTCCAGTATGTGGGGAAGTTGAAAATGGCAAACCACGCTGGATTTGCCAAACTTAGCTCACCATCAACCTTTCATCAATGGTCGCCACCAGCCCTCGTTCGCCAGATACCAGGCGAGGGTTTGCGCAAAGCCTTCGGTGAAGTTGCGCGTGGGAGCATAGCCCAGCTCTTCGCGCGACTTGGTTTCGTCGATGGCGTAGCGGCGGTCATGGCCTTTGCGGTCTTCGACGAAGGTTTTGAGAGATGCGGTCGGCTGGCCCTTCGCGGCGGGCGCGTCGGGATAGCGCTGCGCCAAGCCTGGGTCAGCGGCGAAGGCGGCGTCGACGCCCTTGCAGATCTCTTCGATGACCATGAGGTTGGGTAGCTCTTGCCCGCCGCCGATGTTATAGGTCTCACCGGCGCGGCCGCGAGCGATGACAGCTTCAATCCCGCGGCAATGATCCTCGACATGCAACCAATCGCGCACGTTCATGCCGTCGCCGTAAATCGGAAGCGCCTTGCCCGACAGCGCGTTGATCAGGAACAGCGGGATCAGCTTTTCGGGATATTGATAGGGCCCATAATTGTTCGAGCAATTGCTGGTCGTGACGTTGAGGCCAAAGGTGTGGTGATAGGCGCGGACCAAATGGTCCGACCCTGCCTTTGAGGCCGAATAGGGGCTGTTGGGGGCGTAAGCGGTGGTTTCGCTAAACGCCGGATCATCGGGGCCTAGCGAGCCATACACCTCATCGGTCGAAACATGGTGGAAGCGGTGGGATCGCCCCGACCCATCAAGCCACACGCTCCGCGCCGCTTTGAGCAAGCTGTGGGTGCCCACGACATTGGTTTCGATAAAGGCATCGGGGGCGCTGATCGAGCGGTCGACATGGCTTTCGGCAGCGAAGTGGACGAGGGTATCGATGTCGTGTTCGCGCAGTAGCCGCTCAACCAACGGCGTCTCGCAAATGTTGCCAACGACCAGCTCAACACCTGGCACATCGGCAATGGTCGACCGGTTGCCCGCATAGGTGAGTGCATCGAGTACAGTCAGCCGGTCGCCCGGATGACGTGCCCGCCAATAGTGCATGAAATTGCCGCCGATAAAGCCAGCGCCCCCGGTCACGAGCAAATTAGCCAAGCGTCTGTTCCTCTTTCAGCATGGTGCGGAGATTGACGCGCCAGTGCGGCGGCGCGTCGCCCAATAGCGCGCGCGTCGTACTATCGTCGAGGAGCGAAAAGGCCGGGCGTCGTGCCGGAACGGGATAGGCGCTCGACGGGATTGGGCGGATGGGAATGGCGCGGGTCAGCATGCCCAGCGCCAGTGCCTCTTCCTGAATGGCGACGGCAAAGTCATACCAGCTCGCCACCCCGGCATCGCGGTGGTGGAAAATGCCCGTCGCTCCCTGTCCCGCAAGCGCCCAGATGGTCGCGGCCAGCCCACTGGCCAGCGTCGGAGCGGCAATCTGGTCGTGCACGACATTGAGCGAATCGCGTTCGCGCATCAGCCGCAGCATGGTGCGCACAAAGTTTCCGCCGCCTGCCGCATAAACCCAGCTGGTGCGGACGATCAGCGCATCCTCCCCCGCTGCATCTTCGCCCGCCACTTTGCTAAGGCCATAGGTCGACAGCGGATTACGCCGCGCGTCGGGAGCATAGGCGCGGCTGGCACTGCCATCGAACACGAAGTCGGTGGAGATTTGGACGAGGCGGCCGCCGTGCCTTGCCAGGGCTTCGCGCATCACCATCACGGCCTCGCCATTCACCCGCATCGCGAGATCGACTTCTGACTCGGCGCGGTCAACGGCAGTATAAGCAGCGGCATTAATGAGCAGGTCCGGGCGGTGGGCCGTGATTGCATCGGCAATCGACGCGGGGGCGGACAGGTCGCACTCGGCCCGTGACAAGCTTCTGACCTCGATGGTTTCAGGTGCAGTCGCTGCCAGCGCCTTGCCGAGCTGCCCCCCCGCACCGGTGACCACGACCTTCATGCAAAGACCTTTGCATCGGCCAACCGCACGCCCGCCGCATCCTTTGCCGACAGTTGCGGCTCAATCCCCTCCAGCGGCCAAACAATGCCAACTTCGGGATCGTTCCAGGCGAGCGTTTGTTCATGCTCGGGCGCATAGCGGCTGGTGCATTTGTATAGGAAATCGGTGCCGTCCTCGAGCGTCAGAAATCCATGGGCAAAGCCTTCGGGTACCCAAAACATGCGCCTGTTGGCCGCAGAAAGTTCAACCCCGACCCATTTGCCGAAATGCGGCGAGGTACGACGCAGATCGACAATCACATCGTACACCGCGCCGCTAACCACGCGCACCAGCTTGCCCTGCGGTTCGGGGTTCTGGAAGTGCAACCCGCGCAGCACGCCGCGCTGGGAGCGGCTGTGGTTATCCTGAACAAAACTGAAGTCGAGGCCCGCCGCACGAAATGTGCTTGCATTCCAGCTTTCCATGAAAAAGCCGCGATCATCGCCAAAGACCTTAGGCTCAATGATCAGTGGCCCGGGAATCGCGCATTCGATGATGTTCATGCGCGTTCCAGCAGCCGCATCAAATAATCGCCATAGCCCGATTTGACGAGCGGCGCGGCGATGCGTTCCAATCCGGCATCATCAATAAAGCCCTGCCGCCAGGCAATTTCTTCGGGGCAGCAGATTTTCAGGCCCTGTCTTTCCTCGGTAATGCGGACATAGGTGCTGGCGTCGAGCAGCGAGCCATGGGTTCCGGTGTCGAGCCAGGCGAAACCACGCCCCATAATCTCCACACCGAGCGCGCTGTCATCAAGATAAAGCCGGTTAAGATCCGTAATTTCGAGCTCTCCGCGTGCCGAGGGTTTCAGGTCACGGGCCCGCTCGACCACCGTTTCATCGTAGAAATAGAGGCCGGTCACCGCATAGTTGGAGCGCGGCACCTTGGGTTTTTCCTCCAGCGTCTCGGCGCGGCCCTGCGCGTCAAAGGATACTACGCCATAGTCGCCGGGGTTGCGCACCTGATAGGCAAACACCGTAGCACCCGTTTCGCGCGCATTGGCGCTGGCGAGCAATTCGGGCAGGCCGTGGCCGTAAAAGATATTGTCGCCCAGCACCAATGCACTGGGGCCGCCGCGAACAAAATCAGCGCCAATGTGAAACGCCTGCGCTAGACCATCAGGGCTGGGCTGCACCGCATAATCGAGGCGCAGGCCCCAGTCCGCTCCATCGCCCAGCACCGCTTGGAAGGCCGGCTGATCCTGCGGTGTGGTGATGATCAGTACGTCACGAATGCCAGCCAGCATCAACGTCGCCAGCGGATAATAGATCATCGGCTTGTCATAGACCGGCATCAGCTGTTTCGAAACGCCGCGCGTGAGCGGATAGAGCCGGGTGCCGGACCCGCCGGCGAGAATGATGCCTTTGCGCATGATTTGCCCCTAACCGTCCCCGCCAAACAGGTCGCGGGTGTAAACCTTGTCCGCAACATCGGCGATTTCGTCCGACATACGGTTGGCGATGATGACATCGGCCTCGGCCTTGAAGGCAGCTAGATCACGGATCACGCGCGAACGGAACAATTCTTCTTCCGCTATGCCGGGTTCATAGACGATGACTTCGATCCCCTTGGCCTTCACCCGCTTCATAATACCCAAGATGCTGCTGGCGCGGAAATTGTCCGACCCCGCCTTCATCGCCAGCCGGTGGATGCCAACAACGCGCGGATTGCGCTTGACGATTTCAGAGGCGACGAAATCCTTGCGCGTCGTGTTCGATTCCACAATCGCGTGGATCAGATTTTGCGGCACATCGCGGTAATTGGCCAGCATCTGCTTGGTATCTTTGGGCAAGCAATAGCCGCCATAGCCGAAGGACGGATTATTATAGAAATGGCCGATACGCGGGTCGAGGCACACACCTTCGATAATCGATTTGGGGTCTATGCCATGGGTCGCGGCATAAGTGTCCAGTTCGTTGAAATAGGCCACGCGCATGGCAAGGAAGGTGTTTGCGAACAGCTTGATCGCCTCTGCCTCGGTATTGCCGGTTAGCAGCACCTGCACGTCTGGCTTTAACGAACCATCGACCAGCAATTGAGCAAATTCGGCTGCGCGGGGGTCGGTATCGCCGACCACGATGCGCGAAGGCCGCAAATTGTCAGCCAGCGCCCGCCCTTCGCGCAGGAATTCCGGCGAAAAGATGATGTGATCGCTGCCAAACTCGGCGCGCATCCGTTCGGTGAAGCCCACCGGAACGGTCGATTTGACAACAATTAGTGCGCCAGGTGCGAGCGCGAGCGCATCAGCGATCACCGTTTCCACGCTGCGCGTGTCGAAATAATTGGTATCGGGATCATAATCGGTGGGCGTCGCCACCAGGACAAATTCCGCGCCCTCATAGGCGATCGCTTTGTCAGTCGTGGCGATCAGGTTGAGCGGGCGGTTCGCAAGATAATCCTCTACTTCGGTATCTTCGATCGGCGACTGGCGACCATTGAGCTTCGCCACCTTCGCCGGATCAATATCGAGTGCAACCACGCGGTTATGTTGCGCCAGCAGGACCGCGTTAGAAATGCCAACATAGCCAGTGCCGACAACCGTGATTCGGCGACCATTGGTAGGGGTGGCATGGGCGATATCGGTCACGCGTGAGCACTCTGGGCTGAAGGGAACCGCCGCCCCCTAGCAACGCATGCTGGCGCGAACAAGGCGAACGCGCTTGGCCCCGCGCCCTCCACAGGCAAATCCGGGACAAGTTCATCGACCTGAAACGCTTTTGCAGCTAGGCGTCCGGCAATGATACAGGAATGCGGCATCAGGGTGCTCGTCACCGGCGGGGCGGGCTATATCGGCAGCCACACCGTGCTCAAATTGCTGGCCACCGGACACCAGATTTGCGTTTTCGACAATTTCGCCAATGCCTCTCCAATCGGACTCGAGCGGGTGCGCACCCTGTCCAACCGCAATTTTGAAACGGTTGTTGGCGACATCCGGTCAATCGACGACCTGCGCAAAGCCTTCGCCAGCTTCCGCCCGGACGCAGTGATTCATTTCGCGGGACTCAAGGCCGTCGGCGAATCGGCAGAAAAGCCGTTGCTTTATTACGACAATAATGTCGCTGGATCAGCGCGGCTGCTGGAAGCGATGGATATGTCGGGTTGCGGCCGCCTCGTCTTTTCCTCATCCGCCACCGTCTATGGCGAGCCGCGCTACCTGCCCTTTGATGAGGCGCACCCGATTGCGCCCAATAACCCCTATGGCCGGACCAAGGCGATGGTCGAGGCGATGATTGCTGACTGGTGTGCGGCAACGCCGGGTACGTCAGCGGTGTTGCTGCGCTATTTCAACCCGGTCGGCGCGCATGAATCAGGGCAGATCGGCGAAGACCCACGCGGCGTGCCCAACAATCTCATGCCCTTTGTGGCGCAGGTCGCTGTTGGGAGGCGGCCCAAACTGGCGATCTATGGCGACGACTATCCGACACGCGATGGCACCGGCGAGCGCGACTATATCCACGTCGAGGATCTGGCCTCGGCGCACCTCGCCGCGCTGGACTTTTCAGCCGCAAACACCGGTTGCGAAGCAATCAATGTCGGCACCGGGGCCGGAACGACCGTGAAGGAATTGGTCGCCGCCTTTGAGCGCGCCAGCGGACGGACGATCCCTGCTGAAATTGTGGCGCGCCGCCCAGGCGATGTCGCCAGCAGCTATGCCGCCACCGCAAAGGCAGCCGAGCTGCTGGGGTGGAGCGCGCGATTGGACATTGACGCCATGTGCGCCTCAAGCTGGGCGTGGCAGAGCGCCAATCCGGAGGGATATGGCGCGGGTGAAAGCACAACAATATCCTGAAACGCTTAACGGCACTTTTTTGTTATGCGCACTGGCTATAGTCCCGATGGTCGCAACTCGGATTGCAAATCTGCACAATTCGGTTAATCGGCGCGCATTGGCGTTTGCTCTGAAACGGTGACGTGCCTGTTTCGCCCAGCTGGTCAACGCCCAAAAATATGTGCCCCATGTGATGCAGATGCAGAGCGTCATGGAGAAGAATTTCATTATGCTGCGCGTTAAAGCCATCAACTATTTCGCAGGTTCAAGTTCAATATTTGGCTCATCGTACTTTCAATTTACTTTTTGTTTGTTTTTTGGAATTTTTTTTCCAACATTAACTTTAGATTTTTTTTCATATTCAATAAGCTTGACCAATGAAAATGAAAAAAATTCTCTAATTCTTGCCTTCTTTGCTCTATGCATGGGGACATATTTTTTACATAGGATGGTTAGATATCCCGGAGTAACGAGAGCTGCGGCGATTTTTCCGGTTTTTTCCGGATCTTTTGCGATAGTAATTACAATAGTACTTGTTACTAGAAATGAGTATAGCAATATTACTTTTTTCTTGTGCTTTTTTAGTGTCATTAGTGCTCAATTTTTGATCGCGGCGCTCCTTCATGGCAAAGACGATCGGGTTCATTATTTGGTCTCAGGTGGCCGGATCGAACAGATTATTCCTGCATTGCGTTCACAATATCAAATTTGGGCCCGCCCGGACATGCCATTGGGCCCCAATGCCGTGATCGTCGCGGATCTTCACCACGACCACAGCTTGGAATGGGAACGCCGTTTGGCTGAAGCCGTGCTTGCAGGGGTGCCTGTCTATCACTTTAAGCAAGTCAAACAGAGTGCGACTGGTCGTGTTGAAATCGACCATCTCTCCGAAAATGATTTCGGAGCACTCTTGCCAAGCCTATCTTATGGAAATTTGAAGCGATTGGTCGATGTTTGCGTATCGTTATTGGCCTTTCCGATACTGTTACCGCTTTTTCTGGTGGTAGCAGTGACGATCAAGCTCGATAGCAATGGTCCCATTTTCTTCAGGCAACAACGAATTGGCTTTCGAGGTCGCCCCTTCCAAGTTCTGAAATTTCGTACAATGGTGACGGCTCCAACACCCAGCTCACGCACTACAGCGCGTGAGGCATCGATGACCGGCGCTGACGATCCTCGCATTACAAAGGTTGGACGATTCTTACGGCGGACTCGGATCGACGAATTACCGCAAGTTTACAATATTTTGCGCGGAGAGATGAGCTGGATTGGCCCTCGCCCCGAGGCACTGCCACTTTCACAATGGTATGCGAATGAGATCCCATTTTATGCCTACCGGCATATCGTTCGGCCGGGAGTTACCGGTTGGGCACAAGTAAACCAAGGGCATGTCACCGATCTCGACGACATTAACACCAAGCTCCAGTTTGATTTTTTCTATATTCGAAATTTCTCCTATTGGCTCGATGCGATTATCGCATTTCGGACGCTTGGAGTAGTGCTGAGCGGATTTGGTTCGCGATAGCTTGTCTACACGCCACCATCATGCTGCTTTGGTGTCCGGCAGCGCAAAACCGTTGGGCCACTCGAGTCCGAAATGCCCAGCAATCCGGCTTGGTAGACTACGCAGCTCAACCCGTTTGAGGCCTGACTGTGCAAGCTCGGCGGTATCAATCAAATAGCCAAGCCCGTCATGTTCGCCATTTTTTAGAGCGACGAATGAAACATGACTGCGCAGGTCAGCATGAAGTTCGCCTGCTACAGTGAATGGTGTGTTGTTGGCGATAAGCTTGGGATAAACCAACATAACAAACAGGTCTTTGCCTCGGTTGTCGATGTCAAAAAGTGCCTCCCCGTCAGCCGATCTTGCGCTTGCCAGCAGTTCCGCGACTCCAGCTGCATTGGCAAGCGTGCCAGCCTGCACTAGAAAATCGCGCGACATTCTTGGCTGAACCGAAAAGTCCTTGCAGCCAATCATTGTCAAGAAGGCTGCATGATCCTTTAGTCGCCAATAATAGCATTCACGCGGATAAGGATTCTGGTGCAACCCTGTGGCGACAATCAGGCGATACTCTGGGAACTCTTGCGCAATTGCTTGTAGTAGGCGGTCATAAAGCCGGTACACAGTTAGTATGGGGTCTTTGTCAGCGGCTATCAGCCAATCGGGATTACGGTGCGGCCCTTCATAAACGGCCGAGTTGAACATATAATGATGCTGTATATGCGCTCCGGCATTCATGAATAGCGACACAAAGTCGGGGCGCTTGGCGCGTGTTTCCCGCCGCGCAACGGCCCACAGCAATTCTTCAAGAATCAGCGCCTTGCACCACGGCTGACCTGAAGCCGCTTTGGCTGCTAGGCTGAGCATCGATAGCCAATGCGTCAATCCACCATAATGTGCCGCGCCTCGAAGGAGGGCGATCGCCGAACCAGCGCTGAAACGCGACGTCGCATTTTCATTGACCGCTTCTGATATCGCCGCGGCCAGAGCCTTCAATGTATTGCCCCCGGTGACGGCGGTCGCAGTCCACGGGTCCGGTACAAAGAATGCGGCAGCACGCGTCCTGTTGCTCGCGTTCATTGGGCTGACGGCGCCGACTGTCAGTCCATGGCTTTCCAGCCATTCCCAGATTTGTTCATGGTTATGCTCGACGATGTCGCCCAGCCGAAATACTCCATGTTCGGCGTAGCTGAGCCCAGTATGGGCTGTTACCCACTGAATCCAAGGCTCAAGCTCTTCATAAATGTTTTCGGAAGTTGTTTCGATCAGCCCATGTTTGGCAATCAGCCCATTCAGATTCGGCAGTTCGCCGCGGTCACCATAACGTTGCACAAAATCAAAGTTGATCTCGTTGAGTTCGAGTTGAAACAGTTTTTGCCGCGCAGCCATCCCGCAAATCCTTACGCCCAGCTCGAAGCAGCCAACTGCCAACGATGACCGGCAAAGAACAGCTTGCCAGGGTGAGCGTTGGCGCTAGTTAGCCCGCTCAAGCCAAAGCTTCAAGGCAATGAACTGCGCATGCAAAGCAAAGATGTCCAAGCTGCCGGTCGACCCGTCGTCTTCATCACTAGCTATGCCGAGTCGTTACATAATTTTCGCGGGGACCTGATCCGCGAGGTGATTGCGCGCGGACATCCCGTGTGGGCATTTGCGCCCGATTACACGCCAGCGAGCCGAGCAGCGATTGAAGCATTGGGCGCTGTGCCAGTTGACATCAAGATGGAACGCAACGGCTTAAGCCCATTGCGGGATTTAGCGACCCTGTTCGAGCTGCGGCGCAAAATCGTACGCATCAATCCCTGCGTAACCTTTTGCTATTTCGTAAAGCCGGTAATTTATGGGACCATTGCGGCATGGCTCAACAGGGTAACCACGCGCGTCGCGCTGGTCGCCGGTCTCGGTTATGCCTTTACTGATGATGGTGAGCGACCAAATCTGCGCCGGCGCATTATCCGCTCGGTTACGCGCCTTCTGTACGCTCTCGCGTTTCGGCTTTGCCATCGTGTCGCGGTGCAAAATAGCGATGATCTGAATTATCTTATTGAATTTGCTGGACTTACTAGAACTAAAGGGGTGCTGGTGAATGGAAGCGGGGTTAATTTGGACCGGTTTCCCCTTCAAGCCCCACGCAGCAATCAGCATTCAGTATCATTTATTTGGACTGGCAGGCTGCTGAAAGAAAAGGGCGTGCACGAACTCGTCGCGGCCACGCGGATCGTTCGAGCGGAATTTCCGGATACGAAAGTCACTATCGTAGGCGGAGTGGATGCCAATCCCGGGTCGCTGGATGAGGCACAGATGATCAGATGGGCCAACGACGGCGTTATCGTTTGGCAGGAAAAAGTGCCCGATGTCCGTCCCTTTCTCGCCCAGGCCGATGTGTTTGTTCTCCCTTCTTACCGCGAAGGCGTTCCCCGCAGTACACAGGAAGCCATGGCGATGGGATTGGCCGTGATTACCACTGACGTGCCCGGCTGCCGTGAAACAGTCGTGGACGGGCAGAACGGTTTCCTGATTCCAGTGCGTGATGTGTCAGCACTGGCCGGCGCCATGCTCTGCTATTTGCGCGACCCGGCCCTAGCGCGATTGCATGGTCAACAGAGCCGCGCGTTGGCCGAAGCCCGATTTGATGTTCGCATTATAAATGCTAAGATGCTCGAACTAATGGCGATCTAGCTGTTGGCGCGAGAGGCATCGAGCCAGGACTGGAACATCAGTATATCCCAGACGTGATAGTGCCAACGCCGCTCGCCTTGGCGGGTTTGCTCCCACATTTTGCGCACTGGTGCTTGCTCGAAAAAGCCATCCCGACGCAAGCGATCTTCAGCTAGCAAATCATCAGCCCAGTCACGAAGCGGCCCTTGCAGCCAATATTCAATGGGAACGCCAAAGCCCATTTTTGGCCGTTCGATAAGCGCGCGGGGAACGTGGCGGAACAAGATCTGGCGCAGCGCCCATTTCGATTGACCGTCGCGAAGCTTATAATGGAGGGGCATGGCCAATGCCATTTCGACGACCCGGTGGTCGAGCAAGGGTACCCGCGATTCGAGGCTGACGGCCATGCTGGCGCGATCGACTTTGACCAAAATGTCATCGGGCAAGTAGGATTGCATGTCGAGCAGCATCATTTGATTGCGCAGATCATCTCCTGCCGCCAGCCTATCTCCTGCAGTGAGGACGGTTGCGGGTTCTACCGCGCCAACAACAAGCCGAGCCGGATCCTTTGCGTGCGATACTAGCGACTGGTAAAAGGCGGGGCCGCTCGACACAGCAAGAACATCGGCCAGCTTGTGCATGCGATCGCCGATTGCAAGTGATCGCAGCTTCGCTGGCCCCAGTTTCGCCAGCGCATTGATGAAACCCACCGGCGTCCTGTGCAGTAGGCCCGCCAGCCCCGATCGCGCAAATTGCGGCAAGATCGCCAAGCGCCGCCACATGTCGTGGCCCATAGTGTAGCGGTTGTAGCCGCAGAATAACTCATCACCGCCATCGCCCGACAGGCTGACAGTTACGCCACTCCGCGCCAACTTGCTAACCAGATAGGTCGGAATTTGCGATGAGTCTGCAAAGGGCTCGTCCCAGATGCGCGGCAAGTCCGGTATCACGGAGAGCGCATCAGTGGGCGTCACATAAAGCTCGGTGTGATCCGTTCCCAAATGCGCTGCCACTTTAGCGGCGTGCTCTGCCTCATTATACTCGCCCTCCGAGAATCCGATGGAGTATGTCTTCACCGGCGCAGCAGACTGCCGCTGCATCAATGCCACGATGGTGCTGGAGTCGACCCCGCCCGAGAGAAAGGCGCCCAAGGGAACGTCGGCAGCCATGCGAATTTTGACGGCATCTAGAAGCAGATGCTCGAGCGCATCGACAGCATCATTAGCTGACCCTGTGAAGGGGAATGTGTGCCCAACTCGCGCCTTTGCCGTAATGTCCCAATAGGCGATAGGCTCACCAACCAGCCTGCCGCCCTCATCGACAACAAGGAAATGGGCGGGCGGCAATTTCGCCATGTTTTCATATATGCAATAGGGACCGGGCACATAATTGTGCCGGAGGAACAGGGAAAGAACATTACGGTCAACAGTGCCTACCCAACCGGGATGGGCCGTGAGCGCTTTGAGCTCAGAAGCAAAAACAAAGGCCCCACCTTGCCGACCGTAGTATAGCGGCTTTTCTCCCATCCGGTCGCGGGCGAGGTAAAGCTTGCGCTCAGCGCGATCCCAGAGCGCGAGAGCAAACATGCCATTGAGCCGCTCAAGCGTCGCGACAAAGCCCCAACGCGAGAATGCCGCCAGCAGCGTTTCGGTGTCCGAATGCCCTCGCCACTGGCCCTCTCCTAACGCTTCGAGCTCAGTGCGAATGGCGAGATGGTTATAAATTTCGCCGTTGTAAGTCAGGACATAACGATCATCGCGACTTTGCATCGGCTGGTGGCCAGCTGGCGACAAATCAATGATTGCGAGGCGCCTATGGCCGAACGCCAAGCCCGCTTCAGCGTCCAGCCAAAAGCCATCGCTGTCCGGGCCGCGATGGGCAATCCGATCAGCCATCGCATGAATTGTTTGCTTAGCCTCGGCAAAACCGCCGCTGCTCCAGAAGCCAACTATTCCGCACACTATAACATACCCTTTGTCATCGACGCATATAGCGCCTGATAGGAGGCGATGGTGGCACCAAGCCCATATTGCTTCTCGATCCGGTGCCGTGCTGACCTGCCTAGCTGCTCGCGCCGACTGTCATCAAGTTCTGCTGCCTCTATCAAGGCTTGGGCCAGCGCCATAGGATTTCTCGGCGGTATAATGGTGCCGCACCCGTCCAACAGCAATCGGCAGTCGCCGACGTCGGTTGCCACGCAGGCAATGCCGCATGCCATGGCTTCGCCCAGCACATTGGGAAATGCCTCGCTTTCCGAAGACAAGCAGAACAGGTCAAACGCGGGCATAATTCGCTCTATATCGTCCCGACGACCCAGAAAATGCACTCGGTCGTGAGGCAGCGCTGTTATCAGCGGTGCGAGAGCCGGATTGTCGTTACCGATGCCTTCACCCGCCACCAACAGATGCCATTTCGGCTTTGTCTCTAGCAAGCGCCGGGCGGCCATAAGGAATCCGGGCACGTTCTTTACAGGGTGGTACCGGCCAACAAAGCCGAAAACCCGCGCGTCATCAGCAATGTTTAGTTCGCGGCGCAACGCCATCCGGGCGGCGCAATCCGGGCGCCAGCGGGCGGTGTCAAAACCATTCGGGATCAGCATTGCCTGCGCCGAAGGAAATCCTGCCACTTCATGGTCAAGGCGCGCCCTGGTGCTGTTGTAAACCAGTGCGTCGACCCGCAAGGGAAGTGTCGCCAAAGCGCGGATAACCCGGCGTGTGCCGGGCTTTTCGGCCTTTAGATCCGCCAGCGATTGCCGGATGTTCCAGGCCACCTTTGGTCTGCCGGGAGCAATGCAGGCAGCAACTGACGCAACTAAGGCACCATGATACATCCACCCATGGATCACATCCGGCCTTCTTTCCCTGAGCACGCGGATCAAAGTCGCGGTGGCCGACGGCAATCCGCTCAAATTTCGGATATTCAGTGCCGCTACGGATATGCCAGCAGCTTGCAAAATGGGCCCGAAATGGCCGAGACCCGTCAATGCAACTACACTATGCCGGTAAAGGCCCGATCGCTCCGCCACAATGAAATTAGCGAGCGAACGCTCCGCGCCACCAACTTCGAGGCCGGTGATAATGTGGAGAATTTTTCTCAAGGGAACTCAAAAGCCAGTTAAGTTTGTCAACGAAAAATACCACTGCGCCACCGCATAAAGAGAAAAAATACTTAAAATAAATATACGACGCTCAACGTTGAAATGAAATACAGCAACAAATATCAAGGGCAAGCTCAGTGCGATCAATCTAATTGAATAAGCCGAGCTGAAAACATTCGTTGCAAGTATCGCGAGCATAAATATTGAAAAACATCCCTCAACTGATTTCACTGACATCCGGAAATTTACCAACATAAAGCCAAGCAAAGCGACCCAAAACGATAAATATAGTAACGAACTTGACAAGTCAGAGTATTCAGCGCGCCTATCGCCTATTGCAGAAAGAACAACTTCCCGTAGTGGGCCGATCAGAAGTCCAACAGAAACACCTGCGCCAAGCATCAACGCAGTTTTCGTTGCAGGTGAAAGGCGAAATAGGAAACTCTCCTTAAACGAAAGAAGACTGGCTAGAATAAAGCCAGCCACAAGGATTGAGGAAGCCGTATGTATGGCGCATGCGACCACAGCTCCAAAGATCATCCATATGTTCACTTTTCGAAAGGTGAGATATACAATATTCAAAACCGCCAAGGCCAGCGCAGAACGAAGTTGTGAATATACAAGATCCAAAACCAGTGGATTAAACAGAAGCAATATCGATAGGTAATTTTTCGTTCTAGAAATAACAAGTGCCATTGAGATCAAACAAATTGTTGTAACAATCTGAAAAAAATCTTCATGGTATATGCCAAGATAACCGTTTGATATACTCCACTGAGAAAAATCCCAAATTATTTCTTGAGTAAAAATTTCGATCCACGATCTCAATTCGTTATAGGTGAGCCAGTGATCGTTATAGATGACTTTGAATGTGTAAACTTCTCTGTCGATAAGGATACCGCCAAAGTATTTATAGTATATTTCTGGCCACGGAATAAAAGACGCGAAAAAGGCTATGCCGGCAAATATCAGTGCGCGCAGCATATCTGCGTTGAACAAGGCGTTTTTCTTGGTATAGACGCGATTATGTAGAGCAAGATTTTGCATTTAGCCTGTAGTTTTTTGAGAAAATTGAAATGAGAATTCTCTTTATGGTCTCATCCATGGAGGGCGGCGGAGCCGAAAGAGTGGCCGCCATGCTCTGCAATAGATGGGGAGATGCTGGGCATAATGTACGCCTGATCCCTACATTTTCGCGGCGCGGAGCAATTGCCTATCCGCTTTCAAGCTCGGTCGAGGTCGTGTTCCTGTCGGACCATGTAGGTGTCAATGCAAGCAGATTTTCTCGCCTTCGCCGCCTGCGCAGGCAGATTGTTGACTGGGAGCCTGATGTCATTGTTTCTTTTTTGCCGCATGTGAACGTAGCCGCCATAATTGCCGCTATGGGCACCAATGTTCCCGTCATCGTAAGTGAACGAACATACCCGCCGGCCATGCCTATGCCGCTCGGCTATCGATTGCAGCGCCGACTGGCCTATCCTTTTGCCGATGCAATCGTTGCCCAGACAGAAATAACGGCAGAATGGTTGCGAAAGCGGTTCGGGGCCAAGCGCGTCCACGTAATCCCAAATCCTGTCGAATATCCCATTGGCGCAAGCGAACCCATAAGGTCGCCAGATGGCCTGATCGGAGCAAGCCGACGCGTTATTCTTTGGGCAGGGAGGTTTGACCAGTATAAGCGCCCAGAATTGATGATCGACAGCTTCGCACGCATTGTCAGCGCCCATCCCGAATGGGATTTGGCTATGATCGGCAATGGAGAGCTGCATATTGCGATGGCCGAAAAGGTTGCTGCCCTTGGTTTGTCGGACCGTATCCATCTACCCGGCTTTGCAGGCAATCTGGGCGATTGGTACCAACGCGCCGACCTGTATGTCATGACTTCAGCGTTTGAAGGCTTTCCCAACACCATGCTTGAGGCGATGGCGCATGGAATTGCGACCGTGGCATTTGATGTTACAACTGGGCCGCGGGAGCTCAGCGACCAAGGCAGCAGGCTGATGTTGTTGCCAGACAATAATCATGTTGAATCGCTTTCGGCGGCAATGTTGCAACTGATGAGCGATGATGCAGCGAGGCTCAAGCTAGCAGCCGCAGCGGCTCAAGTCCGGCAAGCCTATTCGATCCACACAATCGCCGAGCAGTGGTTGAGTTTATTCCGCGACCTTTCCCGGCGTTCACTTTCTGCGGAAACGAAATTCTGAGCAGCCGGTGCCAAACAATCCCAGCTTAGGATGCAGCGGCTTAACGAGCTCGGGGCTGAAACCCTTCGGTTTCAGGAAATCAATTATCTCATCCTCGGTGGCCGATTCATAGGGGTAACCACCGAGCCAATCGTCGATGTCGTTCAAAAAATTCATTCCGCGTAGCTGGTTGTAGTTTTCTTCATACTTCTTCGGGCTCCTTCCCGTCAGCAACAGGCCGAGGCGGAAGGCGAAAATGAATGGCGTCCGGATCAGGCTGCGCACGGTAGAATTGGCGTTGGTAAAGATGCGTTTTTCGATCTTCCAAGCCCAACACAATGGTGTCTTCCGATAGATGGCGAGCACAAATTGCCCGCCCGGTTTGACGTGATCAGCGGCCAACTCGATTGCGCGCCACATTGCCCCAGTGTGATGGAGCACTCCCCACGAATACACGATATCGAAAGTACCGAGGTCGCGTGTCTCCGGTGCGAGAACCGAGGCCAAATGCACATCGGCATTGTCGCCAGTCCAGAAGCGCTTCAACGTTGCGCGGGTGGTTTCAACAGAATCAGGGTCTATATCGACCGCAGTGACGGACTTTGCGCCAAGCTGGAGCGCAGCAAGGCTATGAAGGCCCGATCCGCTGCCAATGTCCATAAAGGAGCGGTCACGAATATCCTCCTGTGCGATCAGCTTTAACAAGCCTTCGCGCGCTTCCTCAATCGCACGGCTGTCAATCTTTGCGGCATAATCACGCCAATTGGCACCAAATTCATAGTGAGACGATACCTCGGTTAAGTCCACTGACATTTATTGCTCCAGTGATGCGATATTTCACACCATGATAGATTACAGAGTTTTTAGGCGCATAATGGGATTGAAATGTTTCCACTAACCTTTTTCATCTTTTAGTAAGGCTGGTCGTTAACCTCAATTACAGGACATCGCCATAGAAACATTTGTGTAGAGGATTTATCGCTGCGTCCATCGTCGCCGAATGGCAACACGGGCCTGCTGCATTGCATTGTCCGCCTCCTGAAAACGCATCAGCCACAGAAATGCCCCGTAGACCAGCGCACCGAGCGGTATCAAAACGGCAATTCTTGTGCTGACTGCGAACAACGGACGGGCCAATTCAATTGCGATGAACATGGCCGCCAGCGACCCACCAATCTTGGCCAGTTCCGACAAGGGCAACGACGGCAAGGATCGTGCCTGAATGGCTAGGAATGCAGCCAGAACAAGACCCGATGCGGCTGCAAAAAGACCTGCGAGGCTAGCTCCAACCAATCCAAAAAGTGGGATGGCCCAGCCGGCCGACAGCAGCAGGATGGTCACGGAAATCAAAGAAATAATCAAAGATGTCTTCATTGCTTGGCGTAGCTGGAAACTGATGTCGACAATGAAGGATTTTATCCCAATCAAAAGCGCGGTAGCGCAGATTATCTCAAGACTGACTTGAGCGTCGCCACGCAGCGATGGCCCGGCGACTAGGGCGACAATGTCATTCGCTAGCAAATGAAGCCCCAACGCCGACGGCACCAGCAGCGCCAGAAATACAAGGCAATAGCGCTGAAAAAACAGCGTTCTTGCGGAATCGTTTCCCGAGGCGTGAAGCTGAAGCAGCGCCGGGTAGAACGCCTGATTCAGCGCAGACCCTATCATGCCGACCGAGAGCAGCGCCAGATCTGCGCCAATGGCATAGCCCGCAAGGCGGTTTGCCCCCAAATCGCCTCCAATCAGGTAGCGTTCTGCATATTGGCTGGTACTGACCAAAAATATCGAAAGCCCTAAGGGTACGCCATAGCTAACTTGTCGGCGAAAAACATCAGCCCGCACCGCGTGCCTGCTGATACCGGTAGCCCAAAAGAGATAGCGTGGTACTAAACATGGCACCCAATAGGCGGCACCCATTGCCAACAAAAACCAGTCAAAACTTCCCCAGGCCATCCAAGCCGACAATGGTAATAATATGCAACATGCCAGACGCAAAAGCTGAGCTTCTAGGAACAATCCTGGCCGTTGATACATTCCAAAACACACGGTCAGATATTCGAAGAATGACCAGCCAACGAAAATAAGGATAATCCCTAGGACAAAAACAGTGGACGAGTCTGGTACGACAAGGACCGCAATGACAGCCGCCAATGTTGACGAGAAAAGGCCCGATCCAATCAGGGCAGCAAACGCTGTACTGAGCAGCGCTTTGCGGTCCTTCGCGTCGGGGAAAAAACGAAACAGTGACTGTGCCACCCAGGTACAAAACAGGGTATTAGCCAGCGCGGCAGTAGTCATGATCAAAGAATAGAACCCGAATTCCGACGATGTAAGCAGTCGAGAGAAAAGGGCAATTGACACAATCGACAGCAATGCGGCGGCCGCCCGACCAAACAAATAGATAGCGCTAGCTTTCAGCATCAGCCGTGCGGTTCCCCCAATTGGCCTGCGCGGCGCTGTGCCAACGATTACAACCGCAAATCGCTGTCAGCCTGCGGAAGCACGCCTTTCACGTCGACCAACACCGCGCCTTCGCGGCCATAGCTGCGCAGCGTTGCGGTGCCGGCCTTTATAAACTGGTGATGCGCCACCGCCAGCACCACGGCATCATAGGTTGCCGCCACCGGTTCAACCAAGCCGATACCATATTCATGATCGGCCTCAGTCGCATCAGCCCAAGGGTCGTGCACATCCACGTGCGCCCCATAATCGCGCAGTGCCGAAATGACATCAATCACGCGGGTATTGCGCAGGTCGGGACAATTTTCCTTGAACGCCAGCCCCAGCACCAGAATGCGCGCACCTTGAACGGGTGAGCCGCGCCGGATCATCAGCCGCAAAATCTGGCCGGCTAGATAGTCACCCATGCCATCGTTCACGCGCCGCCCGGCCAGAATAACGTCTGGATGATATCCCAAAGCCTGCGCCTTGTGGGTCAGATAATAGGGATCTACACCGATGCAGTGACCTCCGACCAGCCCAGGCGAAAATTTGAGGAAGTTCCATTTCGTCCCTGCGGCGGCCAGCACGCTGTGTGTGTCGATGCCCATTCGCCCGAAGATGATTGCGAGTTCGTTCATTAGTGCGATGTTCAAATCGCGTTGGGTGTTTTCAATAACCTTGGCGGCCTCCGCCACCTTGATGCTGTCCGCCAGAAAAGTGCCTGCAGTGATAATTTCGGCATAGAGCTGGTCCACCCAGCGCCCCACTTCGGGCGTCGAGCCGCTTGTTACCTTCAATATCGAAGGCAGGCGGTGCTCCTTGTCCCCGGGGTTGATGCGTTCGGGGCTGTAGCCGCAGAAAAAGTCCACATTAAAGCGCAGCCCGCTAACGCGTTCCAGAACGGGGACGCAGTCATCCTCCGTGCACCCCGGGTAAACGGTGCTTTCATAGACAACAATGTCACCGCGCTTGAGCACACGCCCGACCGTTTCCGACGCTTTGAGGAGCGGCGTGAGATCAGGGCGCTTATAGTCGTCGATGGGCGTTGGAACCGTGACAATGAACACCCTGGCCTTGGCCAGATCGTTGGCATCATGGGTGAAACGCAACTGTCTGGCAGCGGCAAGCTCTTCGGCTGTGGTTTCCAACGTTTGATCGAAGCCCGACCGCAGCGCGTCGATGCGCGCGGTGCTGATGTCAAATCCTATCACTTCACGGCGGCGGCCAAACTCAACCGCCAATGGCAGCCCAACATAGCCGAGCCCAATCACCGCGATTGGCGCCAACCCGAGATCGGGTAAGGCGGCAACACTATCAGCGCTCATTTTCCGTAATACTCCCTATACCAGGTCACAAAGCGCTCTACACCGGTCCTGAAATCGGTTTGCGGACGATAGCCGGTCAACCGTTCGAGAAGATCCGCATTGGCCCAAGTGGCCGGCACATCGCCCATCTGCATGGGAAGCAGGTTGCGCTTGGCTTTAATGCCCAAAGTCGCTTCAATAGCCTCAACGAAGTCGAGCAGCCGCACTTTGTCATTATTGCCAATATTGACGATGCGGAACGGGGCGACTGGCGACAAGCTGTCGCCCACCGGTATTGCTTCCGCGCTGTCCGGCCTTGCCGGAACAGCATCAATCAGCAAACGAATCGCGCGTACGAGGTCCTCCACATAGGTAAAGTCCCGGTACATGTCCCCGCCATTATAAAGGTCAATCGGCCGGTCCGCGAGCATCGCTTCGACAAATTTGTAAAGTGCCATGTCCGGACGGCCCCACGGCCCATAAACAGTAAAAAAACGGAACATGGTGATTGGCACATTCCAAAGGTGCGCATGGGCGTGAGCCATCGATTCCGTGGCCTTCTTGGTCGCTGCATAAATGGTCAGCGGTGTGTCGGCTTTTTCGGTTTCGACAAAGGGCATGGTTTCGTTGGCACCATAGACCGACGATGTCGATGCCATAAGCAAATGGCCAGCACCAGAGCGCCGCGCAGCATCCATGACGTTGAACGTGCCAACCACATTGGCAGAAATATAAGCGTGAGGGTTTTCTAGGGAATATCGCACTCCGGCCTGTGCAGCGAGATGGACAATAACATCGGGTCGGCAGGCGTCGATTTCCGCATCGAGGCGCGCGCGATCCTCAAGCATCGCTTCGACCGCATTGAAGTGCTGGCTTTGCAACAACAATTGGTGCCGCCGCCGTTTCAGGCTGACGTCATAATAGTCCGTCATTCCATCAAAGCCGACGACTTTGAAGCCATCTTTCAATAGCAAGCGGGCCAAATGAAAACCAATAAACCCTGCGGTTCCGGTTACAAAGACGGTTCTTGGCTCCGACATATTACTACCGTTCCTGTCTTAGTAACTCAGACGGATCTTGTTCGCGAACGATTTCGCGATTAGCGGGGCCGATCGACTCCAACCGCAGGTTTTTGAGGATCAAATCTACGCCGCTTGATGATTGCTGTGTGTCGATTTCAAGCTGGGCCCAGTACCAACGGCAGGCAGGCTTTGACAAAGTCACTAAGGCACTTCCCGATCCGGTCCGCATCGCCACGGGCGCGGCAGATGCCGAGGCCGAGCTACCTTGGGCGCAGCGCAGCCGAAAACGCAGCGGGGTTGATTCAGCAGTTACGTTGCCGCGCAATGTCCAGCTAAGGCGATAACTGCCATCTGAGGCCTGCACCAGCTGTCGCGCAGCGACGCCAGCGGCCTGTGGCAATGACGAAATCAACATCGTGCGGTCACGCGAATTGATGACCGCGCCGAATTCACCGGTGGTGATTAGTTGCCAGTCAAACGGAGCAAGTCCAGGCTGGCGGTTAAATGTGCCATTGACCAGAACCTCGCTGCCCGAAGGCTCATTTAGTCCCAATCGGTCGGCCAGCGCGCTGCCGAGGTCGAATTTGTCAAAGCTAGCGAGTTTTTCTACCAACTGTAAATCTGTTGGCGTGGCAGTCCGATCATTCCATGGTTGCTCCGTCAATGCCAAGCGCAGCTTGCCTCCTTCCTCTATCGCGGGACCAAGCTGTAAGACTTCGTTCCAATAGTTGCTCGCCCATTGGGGTTTACGGCCCAGCAATGGCGCAAGCGCCTCCCCTGCCCCAGGGCGGGTTGTCGCGGCGGCCAGCTGGCGCATATAGCTCGACCTTGCATCGTTGCTGATTGCGACTGCCCGACCCAACGCCAGTATCGCGGCTGCTTCATCCCCGCGGCTCAGGTACAGCGCAATTAGTCGGTTGTTGAGTGCCGTATTCCGGCGGCTGATACGTGCGCCCAACTGCAATATCGCTGCGCTCGCAGCACGCTGATTGCCCAAGCCAAGTTCCGCCGAAACAACAGGAATGGCAGCAACGGCCAGCGGCTCTTGTGCAAGGGCATCACGAGCAAGGTCGGACAGACCACTTCCAGGCAGTGCAGCTGGATCGCGTGCCTGTAGGGAGGAATAGCGATCTTGTGCGAAGGCCGCTTCGGCCCACCCTTGCGGGTACAGGCCAAGTGCCAACGTGCGTGATGGCGCGCGTGTTTGATTGGCAATGCCGAAGGACATCAGCCCAACTACGACAGCTATTGCTATGCTGATAACCAAAATCAGCAATGTCTTTGGACGATTAGTGATCTTCATTGTTGTTGGCCGCCGACCTTAACGCTCGTCGGCTTCCTCCCTGCCGTAGCCATAACCATAGCCATAGCCGTAGCCATAGCCGTATCCATATATCTCGTTCCGTCGGCCTACTTTTGTCACAATGGCGCCGAACAGATGTGAATCTGACTGGCGCAGCCGCGCAATCGCATTGGTGATAGCGCGCGTGCTGTTGCTCGAAGCATCAATCGCAAAGATTACGCCTTCGACCTTGCGGGCTAGCAAGGGAGAATCCGCCAAACCTAGCACTGGCGGCGCGTCAACGACGACATGGTCATAGTCCTTCAACAGGCGCTCGATCAGATTTGACATGCGATCTGAACCGAATAGCTCAGCGGCGTTGGGCGGTGTGGGCCCCGCCAGCATATAGGAAAAGCCGAAATCCGGCGAATGCCCAAGCAGCTGACTGATATCATTGGCACCGGCAAGATAGTTGCTGAGCCCAGGGCCATTGGGCAAGCCCAGCATGAAATTGAGCGATGGGCTGCGAATATCCGCGTCAACGAGTATGGTCCGCTTGCCCAAAGCGGAGAAAACCGTGGCAAGACTGAATGCCGAACTGCTCTTACCCTCTGCCGGACGCGTTGACGTGAGCAGCATACTGCTCGGCGCTCCATGCGCGGTCAAAAAGGTCAGGTTCGATTGAGTCGCAAGATATGCCTCATAGACGTGGGATTTTTTGTCACGCAGCAAGTTGAAGAACTCGTCCGGATCCACCTCAGGGATCGAACCAAGCAACGGCAAGCCGAAGCGCGTTGAGACTTCATTGGGATCACGGATCGAATGATCCAACTGCTCGAGGATGAAGACGATTGCAGCTGCCGCAATAGAACCAGCAACCAGCGCTAAAAACAAATTGAGCACTACCCGTGGACTGGAAGGCGCTTCCGCAGGAATGGCAGCATCGACGATAGAAATGTTGTTGGTGCCAACGCCCGCAACACCGATTTCCTTGTATCGCTGCAGCAGCCCGTCGTACAATTGGCGATTGGTATCGACTTCACGTTGAAGAATTGCATATTCAATCGAACGACGCTGCTGGTCGTTATACTGGGCTGTCTTGCGGTCCAGTTCGGTGCGCAGCTGTGCTTCACGCCGCGCCGCGCTGTCCACTGCCTCACGATTCACGGTGGTCGCGAATTTTGATTCGACTGCAATATCGCGCTCGAGCGACTCGAGCTGCTCGCGTTTTGCGATAAGGACAGGGTAGTCCTCACCGAAATTGGCCCGCAATTGCGCCACCTCCGATGCCAGTTCGGCACGGCGCTGACGAAGGTTTGCGCGGGCAGAACTGCCCGCTAGATCCAATGCAGAGGTGGTGTTCCGCAATTGGCTTTCGGCCGCAATCCGCGCTTCGCGCGCTTTGGCTAGGCCCAATACCAACTCTTCGATTTCAGCTGATACAACGGTTCGCTCGGAGCGGGTGCGCCCGTCCGCATCGACCTGTTTGGACAGCGTAATGATGTCATTGTTGGTGCCATAGGTAATTAGGGCTCGCTCTGAGTCTTCCAGATTCACCCGCAGCGTTTCAATCCGCTTTTCCAGAAACTGCCGCGCATCGGTGGTCGCCGCGAAGCGACGATCAAGGCTGGCCGCAACAAATTGCTGCACCCACAAATTGGTCAGGCGCGCTGACATTTGCGCTGAAGGCGTCGACAATTTCACGTCAATCAGGCTCGACGTGCGCACTGGAGCAATTTCCACCGCATCCAAAAGTATCTTAACGGCGCGATCATTTGCGCGCTGTTTTGCATTGCTTGACAGGGCGGCTCCCTCAGCGCCTTCATCAAGGCCGTAGAGGTCAATGAACTCTTTATTGTTCAGCAGGTTCCCAGCGCGAACAACACGCTCAGCCAACGAACGTGAAGCGAGCAGGCTGTATTGTGTGTTAAAGAAGGCAACTTCATTCGTTACCAGCTTCTCACGGGCACCTTCAACAGTCGTTTCCACTGGCGACTCCGGCAACACCTCGATGCGCGCGGTGCTAGTGTACAAAGGGGTCATCAGAAAGTTGGCTAGCAAACCAAGCAGCAACGCAACCAGCACCGTACCAATCACCCAGTTGCGATGATTGAGCAGCGCGTAAAAGGAACGTTCAAGCAGGTGCATGTCGAACAACCCGCGATCCTGGGGATCGACAGCCGGTCCGTCACCTGATGGCGCACTGGCCGGAACGCGCTCAGCAGGCGAAGTAAAAGGCAAGTTCATTCGATTTGGCCGATCAATTGTTGCTGAGGGTGTTGCCTAGGATGATCAATGGCGTTGTCAGGAGCGGAGAAGCCTGGAGAATGTCCTGAAAACGGCGACGCGCTGGGCTGTCTCCAACTATCACCACATCGTTCGGATACACCTCTGGATCCGCGTAATTTCCGCGACGAATGGCACCGAGATTGTAAAGTCCGACATATTGCTGACCGCCGACCTTTCGGAAAATCAGCACATCATCCTTCTTTGCAAATTCGGTAAGACCGCCGGCGAGTGCAACAGCACGCATCAGAGTCACCTTGCCAACCACTGGATATTGTCCGGCTCGCGTGACCTCTCCATCCACGGCCACGGCTTGCGATTGCAGAAGCAGCGGCGACTCTGATGCCTTGAAATTTGCTGTTACGCTGGGGTTTTTGACGAAGCGCCCACGCAAACGATCTTCGATTTCATCAGCAATCTCCGTTGGGGTCCGCCCGGCAGCCTTGACGACGCCAATCAGAGGAAACGCAAAATCGCCCTCACCATCAGTCAATATTTCGCGCGACAAATCCGTGATCCCGAAAACCTCAATCGACAGCTCGGTGAACGGACCCACAAATGAAGCGCGGGCACCTTGTTGCACGTCAACGCCGGTAGGTGCCGGAAGTTCTTCAAGCTTGGTGACGCCACTGGCCGGATTTATGCCGACAGGCTCAAGCCGGCCGCCGCATCCAGCAAGGAATAAGCTACACAGCACAAACACTAAATTGTTCAATCTTCGCATTATTCCGAAACCTGCATTTCTACTGCGTTTGGGCCAGCCGCATAGAGGGGCGGCACAGCATCCACAAGAAATCTATACTTTGCTACCAAAACGCATTTCATCATCCACTTGTTGCTCCCATGTCGATTGGAGCAGCACCAAAAATATAACGGCAACCGCAGCCAGCGAAGGCGTGCGTAGTGGATACTCTACCAAGCTTGCAACCAAATAGGCGAGGAAGGCCGCACCGATCGCAAAGCGCTCTAATGACTGCGACGCAACAGGCGATGCGGGCGCAACACCCGGCCGAAAAAACTTGGCTGCCAGCCAAATTAGCATGCAAACAAGCACGGCGACTGCGGGAAGGCCGCCTTCGATTGGAAGTTGAAGCCAGTCATTATGTGCATGGTTGAGATAGGTTGGCGAGAGCATGCCGTCGGGCTCAACCACCTGAAAAACTCTAGGAAATGAACCAAAACCGGAACCAAACAGCCAATGGGTTTGCACCAATTCCAAAATTTTCGGCAATGCCTGCAATCGAATTTCGTCAGCACCGCGCTCTCCGGCTAACCGGCTGATGCTGTTGGAGCGATCCGAAAGATAGAACAGTATGACTAGCAATCCAACCGCAAGCATTGGTATGCCGAAGGTGAAAAAGCGACGGCGCCCAGCACTGGTCACAGGCTCGTTCTTCACCGGCAGAGCTTTGGTTGTCTGGCGTGGCCTCTTCGGCGGCCGCTTTTGATACGCCCTCAAAAACAAGCCGTAGGCAGTGATTAGGCCCAATAAACCTGTAAGGAAACCCTGACGAGATCCGATTGCTAGGATTATCATCAAAAACGCGGCGATGCTGCCCCAGCATGCGAGCAACACCATATTGCGCCGCTTTGGCGAAAGTAGCTCCAAATGGGCTAGCCAGCCGGCAGCAATTATGGCCAGCGCTAACAGAAAGGCATTGTGGTTACGGTTTGAAAACAGACCGACGAGCGAATCACCGTTGGTAATGCGATAAAGGTAGGCTGGGCTTCCTGCGCCACCGACCAGCTGCAGCATGCTGAATGCCGCCGTGCTCAAACCAAAACACCAAATCGCCCACCATAGCAATTGGCGCTGCCGCAAAGGCACCGACACCGCCACAAGCAACGCTGCAAGCGGCACAGTTAGTGCTAGAAAGCTATTCATACTGTGCGAAGGAACCAGACTGATAGGCCGCCAATGCCGTTGCAGTCCAAGCTGCTGGTCCAGTGCAACAACGATTTCTCGCCCGGGCAAAGACGACCATAACTCATATGGCAGGGGCACCTGCTGGACAAGCATCCATAGACCGAGAAAGAGAATAAGAAGCAGCGGGATACGGTATGGCTTTAAAGCATCGGCTGGCATTGTTGCCAGCGCATATCCGGCAAAAAGAACTGCCAGACCGCGCAACCATGGCAAGGATTCGATGTCGCTGCGCGAGCCGCCCCCCGTCAAAGACACTAAAGCGACGAACAAGAAAAGCAGCAGCAGGCCGGAGGGTTGCGTTGCAACGGACGGTTTCCGCGCGGTGCGTCTAGATTTCATTAAATGAACAACCTGAATTGCGGCGTACCTACTGCGTGCGCCGCGCGAGCGCATAGGCGCGCCGGTGCACGATGACAAGCCAAGCTGCGACGATATGAGCTAAACCGAGCGCAACTTTTTGTTCGCATTTTCACGCATTAGTTCGATTTAGGAATTATGGCTCCCACCATAAACGCACTCGATAATGGGACAGTCCTTTGATGAAACCCAAAATCGCCATCGTCTTCGGTACCCGCCCAGAGGCCATCAAGATGTTCCCTGTCGTCCACGCCTTGCGCGCGGTCGGTGGCATCGACACCCGCGTTGTCGTTACGGCCCAGCATCGCGAAATGCTTGATCAGGTGCTCGCCATTGCGGGCATCTCGCCCGACGTCGACCTTGACGTCATGACGCCGAACCAGTCGCTTGATGCGCTGCTCGCGCGGCTGGTGACGGGGCTGGGCGAAGTGTTTGATCGCGACCGGCCTGCGCGGGTGCTGGTCCACGGCGACACGCTGACCACCATGGCGACGACGCTGGCCGCCTATTTTCGCAAGATTCCGGTCGGGCATGTCGAGGCGGGATTGCGCAGCGGCAATATCTACCACCCCTGGCCCGAAGAGGTGAACCGCAAGGTCGCAGGCGCGGTTGCCGATCTGCACTTTGCGCCGACCGAAACCGCCGCGGCAGCATTGCGGGCCGAGAATGTACCCGCCGAGCGCATCCACGTGACCGGTAACACAGTCATCGACGCGTTGCTGGCCACAACCGCGCGACTGGACAAGGAACCCGCACTTTCCGCCGGACTGGACGCGCTTGCCGCGCGCTTTGCCGGTAAGCGGATCGTCGCGGTCACGTCGCACCGGCGCGAGAATTTCGGTGGCGGGATGGAGGCAATTGCCGCTGCCATTGCTGACATTGCCGCGCGCGACGATGTCGCAGTAATTTTCCCTGTCCATCCCAACCCGCAGGTGCGCGCGGCGATGGAGCCGGTGCTGGGCGCCCTCGACAATGTCGCGCTGATCGATCCGCTCGATTATCCGCACTTCGTCCGCTTGCTAGGCATGAGCGATCTGGTGTTGACCGACAGCGGCGGCGTGCAGGAAGAGGCGCCCGCGCTCGGCAAACCTGTGCTGGTGATGCGCGAGACAACCGAGCGGCCCGAGGGGACAGCCGCAGGCACGGCGCGGCTCGTCGGCACCGACCGCGCGCGTATCGTTACCGAAATTTTCAGCCTTTTGGACGACAAGAGCGCCTACGAAGCCATGGCGCGCGCCCATAATCCCTTTGGCGACGGCACGGCTGCCCAACGGATTGCGGAGATTGTCGCGCGTGCCCACCGATGTTGAACAGCGGGTTACCGTTCTGGGCCTTGGCTATATCGGCCTCCCCACCGCTGCGCTGATCGCGCGATCGGGCTGCCGCGTCACCGGCGTTGATGTTAGCCAGAGCGTTGTCGATACGGTCAACAGCGGCAAGGTGCATATTGAAGAGGTCGACCTCGACGGGCTGGTGCAGGGCGTGGTTGCGCGCGGGACGCTAACCGCTTCTACCCAAGTGGCCGCCGCCGATTGTTTCGTCATCGCCGTACCGACGCCCCACGATGCCGAGCACCGCCCAGACATCAGCCATGTCCTGTCCGCCGCGGGCGCGATCGCGCCGGTGCTGGCGGCCGGAAATCTGGTCATTCTGGAATCCACCTCGCCCGTGGGCACGACCGAACAGGTGGCGGCGCTGCTCGCCGATCTGCGCCCCGACCTCAAAGTGCCAGGGCATTGCGCCGGGGCCGCCGATATCTTTGTCGCTTACTGCCCGGAACGCGTGCTGCCGGGCCGCATCCTGGTCGAGCTGGTGGACAATGACCGCTGCATCGGCGGCATCACGCCGCGCTGT